>LKMJ01001972.1_pt1 | contig 18553 bp, 17 predicted proteins | sample 643391 | NCBI WGS metagenome assembly LKMJ01 (sample SAMN04112250, study PRJNA286221) | soda lake metagenome | biome: soda lake; feature: Kulunda Steppe; material: water; isolation source: sample PL-Br10 brine of Picturesque Lake | place: Russia: Kulunda steppe | collected 2010-07 | reverse complement strand
TAGAAGTCTGCGTCGTACTCCTTTTTCAGTCCGGCGAGGACGAGTTCCTCGGAGATCGGTGCGAGACAGTCGGTCGGCGGCGAGAGGATGTCCGTCTCCCGCATCGCCTCCAGTAGCCGCGCGGCGGTGTCTCTGTCCGACTCGACCGCCCGAACCTTCGGCGGTTCGTCGGGGACCGTCACGGAGCGGCCCCAGACCGCGTCGATAACGTTTTCACGGGCCGTGTCGCCGAACGTCGCGCCGTCGAACTCCTCGGTCGCGTCGGCGGCCCGATCGACGAACTCCCGGAGCTGCTCGCGTGTGACCCGGTTCCGATCGTCATCCTGTTCGTCGAACTTGTCTGCCAGCCGCCCGGCGAGCCCCTCGATCGCGGCGTCGTCCTTCCGGCTCGTCGTCGCCTCGTCGACGAGTTCATAGCAGTCGCCCCGTCGGGACGCGACGATCTCACCCCAGGCCGCCCCGACGGCGTTTTCCCGGACCGTCCCGCCGAACGTCTCGTCGAACTCTGTTTCGATGTCGTCGGCCACGTCCCCGACGAACGAGACGACCGTCGAATGAGCGAGGCGGTCCTCGTCTTCGATCCGGTCCGTCAACCGCTCGGCGAAGGCCGCCGTCGCACTCGAACTCTTGTTCGCGACGGCGTCGGCGACGGCCGCTTCGATGTCCTCCTCTTCGTGTGCTCTCGGTGGGCGCCAGCTCACCTCCCGGCCGAAATGTCTGTCACGGAGGTTATCGATCACGCTGTCGGCCGTCTTCGCGCCGACGCGGGTAAACTCGCCCTGGAGGAACCCCGAGAGCGAGTACGACTCGGTCGCACCGAGCATCTTCAAAAGCGTCCCGAGTTCGACGCCGTGGGGGTGGGGTCTGATCTCCTCGGTTTCAGGCGGGAGTTCGTCGGTCGCCCGCTCGAATTTGAACGATTGGTCGGGCTCTTCGAACTCGATTCGGGCGTGTGGGTTGACGACGGCGGTGTATTTGATGTAGTTGTGGAGCTGTTTACGGGCCCGCATGTTCCCCTCCATCTCCACCTCGATCCGGGTGCCGTGCGGGCGCTCCCACGTCGTCTCCGACTCGACTTCGATCTCCGGCTCGTTCGTGTCCGTATCGATCGTGAGTTCGAAATACTTCGCGCTGCCGCCGCTTTCGGTCTTGGAGGTTATCTTTGCGGGTTTCCCGGACGTCAGCTGAGAGTACAGTACGGCCGCTGAAATCCCGATCCCCTGCTGACCGCGCGTTTGCGCGCGGGTGTGGAAACGCGAACCGTACAGCAGCTTTCCGAACACCTTCGGGATCTGCTCTTTGGTGATCCCCGGCCCGTTGTCCTCGACGACGAGTCTGTAATACCCACCGACCTCCTCGATCTCGACGTAGATGTCGGGTAAGATACCGGCCTCCTCGGTCGCGTCGAGGGCGTTGTCGACGGCCTCCTTCACGGCCGTGACGAGCGCTTTCGCGTCGCTGTCGAAGCCGAGCATCTGTTTGTTCTTCTCGAAGAACTCGGCGATGGAGATGGAGCGTTGGCTCTCTGCAAGCTCCTCGGCGACTGAGCCACCGCCGTCCTCCCCGAGTTGCGACTGAAACGAAGTCATCTATCGGGAGCTAAACCTCCCGGAACGTAAAACCTCGTCGGGACCGCGGTGAAAGTGATTGCCGGGACACTTAATCCTCGTGTTCGACCGGAGCCTTTCCGACGAGCATCCGCCTGAGCGCCCTCAGGCCCTCGGCACGGGTCGCTCCCTTCGAGAGCCTGACGCCCGAAAACGTCTCGGCGTCGGACTCCTCTTTCGCCGTTCCGAGGTGATCCATGTGGTATGCGAGCCGAACGAGCCACGCCGTCGGAACTGTGAAGGCGGCGAAGGCGACGAGCGTGAGAACCGTCGAGAGACCCACGGCGGCGACCGCAACCCCAGCGATGACGTACGCAAAAGAGACGACGACAAGGAGGACGGTCGCCGTAATGAGGATATCGTTCACCGCCGTCACTTGCGCGTTGTACTCGATCCAGCGGCCGTAGCTACGGAGTAGCTGTTTCTCGAACGCGTCGTCGGCCCCGCTCTCGTGTCCGGCGACCGCTCGTTCGACGGCGTCGATATCCAATCCGCCGCGGAGATTGGATGCAGTGTACGTCACGCCCGCGAGAGCGGTCGAAACGAAGAGCAGGGTTCCCCCCATGGCAGTGAAGAGGTTGAAAAACGCCGCCGCCTCGAACTCTGTCTGGATCAGTATCGATCCCGCCGTGACGAGAATACCGATCAAAAGCAGATTGGCCTTCAGTATCTCGACGGCCTTGCTGTCGATCTCTTGGAGCCGTTCGACCTGATACTGGAACGTCGTTCGCATCTCCTCGCGGGTCAAAGAGAGGCTGCCCACCGTTTCGCTTTCGGGCCCGTCGTTCGGGTCGGGGACGCCGCCTGTCATGGTCGATACACCGCGTCGGTTCACTTAAATATCGGTCCGTATCGATCCCGTTGTGACGGCGGTGTCCTGCTTTTCGCCCGCGCGCGTGCGGGGCTTTTATCAGTATAGGGGTGCAAGCGGAGGCAGGTATCAGATGTCTCAGGATAACGAATACAGCGCCGGACAGATACAGGTGCTGGAAGGGCTCGAAGCCGTCCAGAAGCGTCCGGCGATGTACATCGGATCGACGGACACACGCGGTCTCCACCATCTCGTCTACGAGGTCGTCGACAACTCTATCGACGAGGCGCTCGCCGGGTACTGCGATACGATCGAAGTCGTTCTCGGGGAGGACGGATCGGTCGTCGTCCGCGACGACGGCCGCGGGATCCCCGTCGACACCCACGAGGAGTACGAGCGTCCGGCGATCGAGGTCATTATGACGGTGTTACACGCCGGGGGCAAGTTCGACAGCAAGTCCTATCAGGTCTCCGGCGGGCTCCACGGCGTCGGCGTCTCCGTCGTCAACGCGCTCTCGAAGTGGCTCGAGATCGAAATCAAGCGCGACGGTGGCGTCTGGCGTCACCGTTTCGATCACGGCGAACCGGACGGCGATCTCGAGCGCGTTCGGGACATGGAGCCCGGCGAGGAGACCGGGACGGAGATCCGGTTTTGGCCGGACGACGAGATCTTCGAGATGACGGAGTTCGAGTACTCGACGCTTCAATCGCGGCTCCGCGAACTCGCCTTTCTCAACCCCGGCGTCGAGATCGCGATCCGGGACGAACGAACGGCGGACGGCGAGGAAACCGTCTTCGAGTATCAGGGCGGAATCAGGGAGTTCGTCGCCTATCTCAACGAAACCCGGGACGTCCTTCACGACGACATCGTCTATTTCGAGGACGAAGAGGACGACATTCAGGTCGAGGTCGCCATGCAGGCCACGGCCGGTGTTCAGGGGTCGATCCACGCCTTCGCGAACAACATCAACACTCGCGAGGGGGGGACACACCTGACCGGGTTCAAAACGGCTCTCACACGGGTCATCAACGATTACGCGACGGACAACAGTATGCTGTCGGATCTTGACGGCAACCTGAAGGGCGAAGACATCCGCGAGGGTATGACCGCCGTTATCTCGATCAAACACCCGGACCCCCAGTTCGAGGGCCAAACCAAGACGAAACTCGGTAACGGCGAGGTTCGGGGAATCGTCGAGGGGGCCCTCCACGAGGGACTCGCGACGTATCTAGAGGAGAATCCAGACACGGCCGAGGCGATCATCGCGAAGGCCGTCGAGGCGGCGAAAGCCCGAAAAGCGGCGAAAAAGGCCGAAGAGCTGACACGTCGGAAGTCAGCGCTCGAATCGACATCTCTGCCCGGAAAACTCGCCGACTGCCAGAGTCGAGACCCGTCGAAGTCAGAGCTTTTCGTCGTGGAAGGCGATAGCGCCGGGGGGAGCGCCAAACAGGGCCGTAATCCGGAGTTTCAGGCGATCCTACCAATTCGCGGAAAGATACTGAACGTCGAGAAACACCGGCTCGATCGAATCTTAGAGAACAACGAGATCCGAAACCTGATCACGGCGATCGGGACCGGGATCGGCGAGGAGTTCGACATCGAAGAGGCACGGTATCACAAGATCATCCTCTTTTGTGACGCCGACGTCGACGGAGCCCACATTAGAACGCTCCTGTTGACGTTCCTCTATCGCCATATGACACCGCTCATCGAGGCCGGTTACGTGTACGCGGCCCAGCCGCCACTGTATCGGATCCGGTACAACGGCAAGACCCACGACGCGATGACGGAAGCCGAACGCGAACGGATCGTCGAGGAGGTCTGCGGCGGCAACCCGACACAGATCCAGCGGTTCAAGGGTCTCGGCGAGATGAACCCGAAACAGCTCTGGGACGCGACGATGGACCCGGAAAACCGGATTCTCAAACAGATCACGATCGAGGACGCCGCCGCGGCCGATCGCATGTTCAGCGTGTTGATGGGTGACGCCGTCGAACCGAGAAAGCAGTTCATCAAAGAGCACGCCGAGGAGGCGGAGTGGATCGACATATGAGCTCAGAATCACCTGAGACGCCGGACGTGCCCGCCGACGAGATACGGCCCGTCCGGATCGAGGACGAGATGGAACAGTCGTATATCGATTACGCCATGAGCGTTATCGTCGGGCGAGCGCTGCCCGACGCCCGTGACGGCCTCAAACCCGTCCAGCGTCGCATCCTCTATGCGATGCACGAGATGGGGATCACCGCCCGGGCCGGCCACCGCAAATCGTCCTCGATCATCGGCGAGACGATGGGTAACTACCACCCACACGGCGATTCGGCGATCTACGACGCCCTCGCCCGGATGGCACAGGACTTCTCGCTGCGGTATCCGCTCATCGATGGACAGGGCAATTTCGGCTCCGTCGACGGCGACCCGCCGGCAGCGATGCGGTACACCGAGGCCCGGATGGCACCCATCGCCGAGGAACTGCTCGCAGATATCGACAAGGACACCGTCGACTTCGGGAGCAACTACGACGACCGGTTGACCGAACCCGAGGTGCTCCCCTCGAAGATCCCGAACCTGCTCGTGAACGGAGCGTCGGGGATCGCGGTCGGCATGTCGACGAACCTGCCGCCGCACGACCTCGGCGAGGTGATCGACGCTGCGATCCACCTCATAGACAACCCCGAATGCTCGATCGCCGACCTCATCGACACACCGGAGACGGACGGGTATATCAAGGGTCCCGATTTCCCGACCGGGGCGAACATCGTCAATCGCGAGGGCATCTGGGACGCCTACACCGAGGGCCGTGGGCGGCTCCGCGTTCGGGCCGAAATCGAGACGGAGTACAACGAGAGCGGTGGGGGCCGACTCATCGTCACGGAACTCCCTTATCAGGAGAACAAGGCCCGACGGATCGAGCGGATCGCCGACGACGTTCAGGACGGCAAGATCGAGGGAATCAGGGATATCCGCGACGAGTCCGACCGAAACGGTGTCAGAGTTGTCATCGAATGCAAGCGCGGAGCGAACGCCGACGTGGTGAAAAACCAGCTGCTCGAACACCACCTCGAAAACACGTTCTCGGTCATCTCGCTTGCGCTCGTCGACGGCCAACCTCGCGTGTTGAACCTGAAAGAGCTCCTCGAGGAGTTCGTCGGGCACCGACGTGAAGTCGTCAGGCGACGATCGCAGTTCGAACTCGGCGAGGCGGAGGACCGAGCGCACATCCTGGAGGGACGGCTCGTCGCGCTCGATAACGTCGACGACGTCGTCGAGATCGTTCGGAACAGCGAGGACCGCGACGGGGCGATGGCGGGCATCCGCGAGGCGTACGACCTCTCCGAGGAACAGGCGGAACACATCGTCCGGATGCAGCTCGGCTCGCTCACGTCGATGGAGGCCGGCGAGATCGAAACCGAGTACGAGAACGTACAGGCCGAGATCGACCGACTCGAGACGATTCTCGGTGACGAGAGCGAGCTCCTCGATGTCATCAAAACCGAACTTCGCGAGATCAAATCAGAATACGCCGACGAGCGGCGGACGAGCGTGATTCAGGACGCCGGATCGGTGACGCGTGAGGACCTCATCGCCGAAGAAACCGTCGTCGTGGTTGTCTCCGAATCCGATTACGTCAAGCGGATGACGCTCTCGGAGTTCGACACCCAACACCGGGGTGGAAAGGGGATCATCGGATCCCGACCGAAAAAGGGCGACCGGATCTCGACCGTCTTCACCGCCTCGACGCACGATTACCTGCTCTGCTTTACGAACCAAGGACAGGTCTATCGGCTCAAGGTGTTCGAACTGCCCGAAATGGGACGGACCGCACGGGGTACCTCCGCGGTCAACATCATCGACCTCGACGACGGCGAGGAGATCACCGCCGTCGTCAACACCGACGATATCGACGAGGGGTATCTCGCGATGGCAACCAGAGGTGGATACGTGAAACGGACGGCCGTCTCCGCGTTCGAGAACGTCCACTCGGGTGGAATCAGAGCGCTTCGGCTCGAGGACGACGATTCGCTCGTTGACGTCGAGGTGACGCCGGGGGACGGAGACCTTCTTCTCGGTACCCGACAGGGAATGACCATCCGGTTCGCCGAGACGGACGCTCGCCCGATGGGACGGAGCGCCCGCGGGGTCAACGGGATCGATCTCGAAGGTGACGACCGGGTCGCCGGGCTGGTTGCTTCGAAGGCTGACGACGACCGTGACCTCCTCACGGTGACGAAAAACGGGTTCGGCAAACGGACGCCGCTCTCCGAGTATCGCCGACAGTCGCGATACGGGAAGGGACTCATCGATATCAAGACCGACGTGCGGAACGGGCCCGTCTGTTCGATCAACGCCGTCTCGCCGAACGACGGGCTCGTCATCATGAGCGAGTCGGGGCAAATCATGCGGACGCACGTCGAGGAAGTGTCGACCGTCGGACGGAACACGAAAGGCGTCGTCGTCATGCGGCTGGACGAAGACGACCGCGTGGCCGGTGTCGACGTCGTCGACGTCGAGGACGATTCCGAGTAAGGCTACAGGATCCGCTCGCCGAGCGCACTCGAGATCAACTCGACGGCGAGTTCGGCGGTCCTGTTGTGTGAATCCAAAATCGGGTTCACCTCGACGACCTCCATAGATAGACAGCGTTCGGACTCGGCGATGCGTTCCATCGCGGTATGGGCTTCCCGATACGTGAACCCGCCGTGAACCGGCGTTCCGACGCCCGGCCCTTCCGTGGGGTCGAGAACGTCCATATCGAGGCTGACGTGGAGCCCATCGGTTCCGTCGAGCGCCGTTTCGATCGACTCCTCGATCACCGCCCCGATGCCGAGGGTGTCGATATCGCTCATCGTGTAGGCGGTCACGTCGCTGTCGTTGATCGCGGCCCGCTCTTCGGGGTCGATGTCTCTGAGACCGACCATCGCGACGTTTTCGGCGTCGATATCCGCGGTCGCCCACGGCATCCGATCGAACGCCCCGAGTCCGAGCAGGGCGGCGACAGACATGCCGTGAACGTTCCCGCTCGGAGTCGTCTCCGGTGTGTTGAAATCGCCGTGGGCATCGATCCAGACGACACCGATATCCCGGTCACGGCTCGCGCCGTTGACACTGCCGATCGCGATGGAGTGATCCCCGCCCAAAACGAGCGGAAACGCGCCGTCCTCGAGGGACTCGGCGACGCAAGTTTCGACACGTTGACACACCTGGCGAGTTTCCCGAAGATACTTCGCCGATCCGCTCGGCGGCGGTTCAGCGTTCGGATCGCGGTCCTCCGGGTGTGGGACGGGGAAGTCGCCGACGTCCCTGTAATCGTATTCGAGCGAACGGACCGAGTCCGAAAGCCCGGCGTATCGGATCGCTGATGGGCCCATATCAACACCCCTGCGATCCGCACCGAGATCCATCGGAACACCGATAGCTCGCAGTTCCATACCGTCTCTTTCGGTCGTACGTACAAAACGGCCCCGGGACCCACCGTCACCTTTACGTCTAAAAGTACCAAAGGTCAGTATATGTCATCGATCGAACTTACACCCAGCCAAAAGACGATCCTCCAGGAGCTGATCAATCTCTTCCGCGAATCCGAAAGCGCGGTCAAAGGCGAGGAGATCGCCAAGGAGGTCGACCGCAACCCCGGCACGATCCGCAACCAGATGCAGAGTCTCAAAGCGCTCCAGCTCGTCGAGGGTGTTCCGGGGCCGAAAGGGGGTTACAAACCGACGGCGACCGCGTACGACGCGCTCAAAATACAGGAGATGGATCAGGCCGCGGACGTCCCGTTCCGACATGAGGGCGAGCGTATCGAGGGCGCAAACGTTCAGGAGATCGATCTGACGAGCGTCCACCATCCGGAGCTTTGCCGGGCCGAAATCAAACTCCAGGGGTCGATCGCGAAGTTCAAGGAGGGCGACAAAATAAGCGTCGGGCCGACGCCACTCTCGAAGCTGCTCATCGAGGGTGAACTGGAGGGTAAAGACGACACGAACAATAGCCTCATTCTCACGATCGACGGGATGACCGCACCGGCGGGCGACGAGGAGCCGCTTCACTGATCGAAGTACCATCTCCCGATTCCAATAGGTTTGTATCCGAGCGGCTGTTTCGTTGAGACATGACGGACGATATCGTCGTGCTCGGCTCGGGATACGCCGGCACCGGCGCGATAAATCGGCTCGAATCGGAACTCGACGGTGAGGCTGACCTCACTTGGATCTCGGATGTCGATCATCACCTCGTACTGCACGAGTCACACCGCTGTATCAGAAACCCGGATCTCAAAGATCGGATCACGTTCGACGTTTCGGAGATCAAATCCCCCTCGACGCGGTTCATTCAGGGCCGTGTCGAGTCGGTCGATACGGACGGGCGAGTTATCACGCTCGAGGACGACTCGACCGTCGAGTACGACTACGTGCTCGTCGGGTTCGGCTCTCGGACCGCCTTCTTCGGGATCGATGGGCTCGAAGAGCATTCGCTCACGCTGAAGACCCTCGACGATGCTCTGGAGATCCACGACGCGGTCACCGAGGCGGCCCGGGAGGCCTCACGGAACGATCCGGCACAGGTCGTCGTCGGTGGTGCCGGGCTCTCCGGCATTCAGTCGGCCGGAGAAATCGCCGAGTTCAGGGACCAACACCGTGCCCCACTCGACATCCATCTGGTTGAGGGGCTCGAAAACGTGTTCCCGAACAACGATCCGGTCGTGCAGGCGAAGCTTCACAAACTGCTCGAAGAGAAGGACATAGAAATCCACACCGGCGAGTTCATCGGCGAGGTCGACGACGAAACGGTGTACATCGGTGAGGAACAGGAGATGGATTACGACGTCCTCCTGTGGACCGGCGGCATTACCGGACAGACCGCGGCCGAATCCACCAGCGTCGAGAAAGACGAGCGAAGCAACCGGATCAACGCCGCATCGAACTTCCAGACGTCCGACGAGCGTGTCTTTGCGATCGGCGATGCAGCCATCATCGATCAGCCGGGGCAGGATCAGCCCGCGCCGCCGACGGCACAGGCCGCCTGGCAGGCCGCGGAGGTAGCCGGGGAGAACATCGCTCGGAGCGTCCGGGGGCAGCCGCTGAAGGAATGGGAGTTCGACGACAAGGGGACGCTCATCTCCGTCGGCAGCAAAGCCGTCGCACACAACGTCAAGGGGCTCCCGATCGACACGTTCGGCGGGCCGGCCGCCAAAGCACTCAAAAAGACGGTCGCCGCCCGATGGATCAACAAGGTCACCGGCTTCGGGGACGCCGCGAGGGCGTTCCCGGACATGTGAGACGTTTCTGATCTAACCTCTAGCGTTCCGATAACGAGAGACCGGCGTGCCATCGGTCGACGCCCGCCTCCGTTTTTATACGATCCATCCGGACTAAAAGCGCCGCCGCGAGCGAGGCAGTTTCGGCCGCTTTTGTTTCCCCCTCGGTCCGGAACTCGCCGGTGACGCGGTTGGCGTAAACCGTACAGACGGCCCCAGCGCGGAGTCCATAGAGACTCGCAAGGGTCAAGATCGCGCTCGCTTCCATCTCGAAGTTGATGACACCGGCCGCACGGAGCTCTTCGAGTTTCCCCTCGGCGTTCGGTGCCCGGTACCCGTCGACTCCTGGCCGTGACTGCCCCGCGTAAAACGAATCCGTCGAACAGGTGACCCCGAGGTGATACCGGTGACCGAGCCGTTCGGCGGCGGTCACCAGAGCTGTGACGACCTCGTCGTGTGCGACCGCCGGATACTCCTCGCGGACGTACTCGGCGCTCGTCCCCTCCTGGCGGACCGCGCCGGTCGTGATAACGAGATCGCCGACGGCAACGTCCTCCTGAATGGCGCCGCAGGACCCGACACGGAGGAACGTCTCCGCACCGACTCTCGCCAACTCCTCGACAGCGATCGCGGCGGATGGCGAGCCGATCCCGGTCGAGGTGACGGCGATCGGTTCCCCGTCGTATTCGCCGGCGAGAGTCCGATACTCCCGATGGTCGGCGAGCGCTTCGGCGTGGTCCCACTGGTTCGCGATGACGTCGACGCGTCCGGGATCTCCCGGCAGCAGGACGGGGCCTTCGATATCACCGTCGCTCAGTTCGAGGTGGTACTGTTCGCCGTCGTTCGGGTCCTCACTACCGCCCGTCATTCCAGATGCGCCCCCGAAATCGTGTTCGGAAGTAGTTCGCCGAGCGTGTACACAGTCATCTGGTCGGCCCCATCGCAGATGACCAGGAGGTCGTCCTCACAGAACTCCGAGAGCGACTGTCGGCACATCCCACAGGGGGTGACACCGTCGCGTCGATCGGAGCTGACAGCGATCCGATCGAAGGAGCGGTGGCCCGCCTCGACGGCTTTCGAGATCGCCAGCTCCTCGGCGTGGACGCTGTTCGAGTAGTTCGCGTTCTCGATGTTACAGCCGGTGAAGACCGTCCCGTCCGACGTCTCGAGCGCCGCGCCGACGTAATACTCCGAGTACGGCGCGTAGGATCGTTCGATCGCGTCGCGAGCGGCTACGAGGAGTTCCTCGTCACTCATACCGGTACGTCGGAACCGGTCGGGAAATAGCTGCCCCCGATCCCGTTACGCTCCATCGATGGCGCCTTCGACAGTTTCGACGACTGACGAGACCAGTTCATCGACACTGTCGCTTTCGGCGTAGATCCGAATATACGGCTCCGTTCCGCTCGGTCTGACGAGCACCCACGAGCTGTCCGGGAACGTCAGTCGGACCCCATATTCGGTCGTCGTCCCGGCGTCGGGGAACGTTTCGGGGAGCCGCTCGGCCAGAAGCGACATCGCTGCCTGTTTCTTCCCGTCGGGGCACTCGACGCTCACTTTTCGGTACGGTCGTTCCGCGATCGGCTTCCGGAGATCCGGAAGTCCGTCTGCGGCGACGAGTGCGGTTACGATCGCGGCGCTCACCGTCGCGTCGATCCACGGGCCGAACCGGGTGTGGAGATGTTTCCACGGCTCCGCGGCGAAGGCGATTGAGGTGTCAGCACTGCTTTCGGCCTCGACAGCCGCGATCCCTTCGTGAAGGGCGCCGAGGTGGGTTCGTTCGACCCGACCGCCCAAAGCTTCGACTCGCTCGTCGATCCGACCCGACGCGTTCGGTGTGGTTATGACGACCGGATTCTGTGCAGTACTCGTCTCCGTGTAATGTTCGGCGACGATCGCCAGGACCGTATCCTCGTGGACGACCGATCCGTCCGCGTCCGTCACGACGATCCGGTCTCCGTCCCCGTCGTGGCCGATGCCGAGATCGAACGGGCCGTCCGCGACGAACGAACGGAGGTCTTCGAGACTTTCCGGGGTCGGTTTCGACTCCCGGCCGGGGAAATGTCCGTCGACACTCGCGTTGAGGGTCGTTACGGACGCTCCGAGGGCTCCGAGTACCTGTGGTGTGACGAGACTGGACATCCCGTTCCCACAGTCGACCGCGACGCTGACCCCATCACAGTCTCCGACCTCCTCCCGTGTGTACGCTATGACGGCACTGCGGTACGCATCTACTGTGTCGTGGTGGCTGGTTCCGCCCCATTCGTCCCACTCTACCGGTGAAACACCAGCCTCGAGCCGCGATTCCAGACGACGTTCGGCCTCGCGGTCGTATTCGGTCCCATCGACGAAGAACTTGAATCCGTTGTCGGCCGGGGGGTTGTGACTCGCCGTCACCATGATTCCCCGTCGATCCCGGCTTGCGTAGGCGAGTGCGGGCGTCGGAACCTGTCCCAGACGAACGACGTCGGCTCCGCCGCTCTGTAATCCGGCCTCGATCGCTGCGACGAGTCCGGCACCAGTTTCGCGTCCGTCACGCCCCACGACGAACTCCGACCCATCCGCCGCCGCGGCACGCCCGAGCTCGACGGCGAGGGATGGCGTCACTTCCGACCGTACGGGACCCCGAACACCGGCCGTTCCGAAAAGCTCCATACGGTACACTCGGAAACGAGATACTTTAAACGGCCGTGTCGAGCAGACAGCGCCGCCGGATACTCCGATCGACAGCCCACGCGCTGTACTCCCGCCTCGGTGGGCTGTCGGCAATCGCCTACGTCATGGGCCGTCTGGTCCCGTGACGATACTTATACCTCCGGGGGGTCAGGCGATATCCCGGCTGGTATCGATCTCGATCGACGCGGTGAGATCCAGTTTGACGACCTCCGAGAGGGCTTTGCCACCGCGGAACTTGGGCACGGCGAGGCGGTTTTCGATCCGATCGCCCTTGATCACCGTCTCGAGTTCGAAGATGACGTCGGCCATATGCTCCGTGGTGTCCCTGAGTCTCGGGACGTCCCTGCCGTCGAGACAGTGCAACACGGCGAGTCCGCCGGTGTTGTAGATGTGGTTCTGGAGTTCGTTGAGGAAGTTCCGGTATCGGGCGGGTTCGCGCCGTTCGAGCACGTCGATCGGGTCGACGATAAGGTTCGACGACTCCGGGAGCGCGGCGACGAGGTTCGAGGCGTTATCCAGCGGTGCATCGCCGGTGACGTCCCGAACTGTCGGATCGCCCGTTCTCGTCGGCGCGTTCGAAATGCTGTTCGCGACCGCGTCGCTGGTTCGATCCAGAGTGAGATACAGCGTCCCCCGGGCTGCGGTCAACTCATAGAGGAACAGTTCGGCCTGACTTGCCGGATCGGCTGCGAGCGCAACAATGCTCCCTTCCGGGATGCCCCCCTCGAGCTGTCGATCGAGGGCAGCGATCCCGGTGTTGAGGCGCGCGCTCATCGTGGTGTATTCGTCGGAATCCGAATTAAAGCTTCTGGCGAGCTTCCCGGCTGATTTCGTCCGTTACCCACAGGGATACTCCGGTCCGATGGGCCCCCCGAAGCCCGATTCCGGACGCGGATCGCCGGGATTCAAGGTAACTCGGGTCCGAATCCCGTCAATGCGCCACGAACACCTGATCAGTGCGAAACAGCTCTCGCGTGGCGACATCGAAGCTGTACTGGACCGGGCAGCGGAGTTCGCGGCCGATCCGGGTGCACACTCCGACAGCCACGCCGAGACGCTGTTAGGGCTGCTCTTTTTCGAGCCGAGTACACGGACCAAGATGTCGTTCGACGCCGCCATGAAGCGACTCGGCGGGGACACGATCGACATGGGGAGCGTCGATTCCTCCTCGGTCAAAAAGGGGGAAAGCCTCGCGGACACAGTCCGGGTAATCGAGGGGTACGCCGACGCGCTCGTTCTCAGACACCCCTCGGAGGGGGCGGCGAAACTCGCCAGCGAGTTCGTCGACGTTCCGGTCGTGAACGCCGGGGACGGCGCCGGACACCACCCGACTCAGACCCTTCTGGATCTGTACACTATCAGGGAACACGCCGGGCTCGACGATCTCACGATCGGCATCATGGGCGATCTGAAATACGGCCGGACGGTCCATTCGCTCGCACACGCGCTGACGAACTTCGACGCCGACCAGCGTTTCGTCAGTCCCGAGAGCCTCCGGTTGCCGCAGGGTGTCCGATACGACCTTCGAAACGCGGGCGCGGAGGTCCACGAACACACGGCTCTCGAGGAGGTACTCGACGAACTCGACGTGTTGTATGTGACCCGGATTCAGCGCGAGCGGTTCCCCGACGAGAACGAGTACCGGAGCGTCGCCGGGGAGTACCGGATCGACGCGGCGACACTCGAGTCCGCAAACCCGGAACTGTCCGTAATGCATCCGTTACCACGTGTCGACGAGATCACACCGGAAGTCGACGCGATGGAACACGCGACGTACTTCGAACAGGCACACAGCGGCGTCCCCGTCCGCATGGCGCTTCTAGATTACATGCTATGACCGATACAGAACTTCGCGTCTCGAAGATCGAAAACGGAACCGTCATCGACCACATCACCGGTGGGCAGTCACTCAACGTGCTCTCTATCCTCGGGATCGACGGCGAATCCGGCGAGGAAGTAAGCGTCGGAATGAACGTCCCGTCGAATCGCCTCGGAAAGAAAGACATCGTGAAAATCGAGGACAGGGAGTTGAGTCAAAACGAGGTCGACGTGCTGTCGCTCATTGCACCCGAGGCGACGATCAACATCGTCCGATCCTTCGAGGTCGTCGAAAAGCGACAGGTCACTCGGCCCGAAACGGTGAGTGGCGTGCTTTCGTGTCCGAACGCCGGCTGTATCACGACGGGAAACGAGCCGGTCGAATCGGCGTTCGACGTCCTCGAGGAGGGTGTCCGCTGTACGTACTGTGAAACGATCATCCGTGATTCGATCGCGTCGCATCTGGACTCGGCGTAACCGGGAGCTACCCGGGCGGTAGCGGGGGAAAAACTATGATGTCCGGGGGCGTTTCGTTTACTGTATGTCAAAGAAATCACTCGCAGTCGTTCTCGTCGCCGCAGTCGTCCTGCTATACGTAAAGAAACGGTAGCCATCAGGCGTTACTCGAAGGGATTTTCCGAACCACTTACCCCACGTCGAGACCACAGTCTTCGTATGTACGGCGTCGTCACGCGAAACGAGGAGGAGACCGAATGGCCCGATTTCGATCGGAGTTTCTACGAGGTAAAGGACGTCTCTGGGCGATCCGCGGAGCCGATCGAGACGGCGGTGAGCATGGTCTCCTGTTTCGGCGACAACGCCGCGGCCGAAGAGGACCCACAACTGGTCCCCGTCACGCCCGACGGACAGCGTGCGACACGCGAGCGAACGTACTTCGATTGGGCGTACATCTGTCCGACCCACGACGGGTACCGGGACGGGCTCCTGGAGATCATCGAGGACTGTGCGGCCGTAACCCCGGACGTCAGGCTCGACGATATCGGCTTTCCCCGCCCCGAGTACTGTTACTGTGACCGGTGCAACGAGCGGTTCGAATCGTGGGTCCGGTCCCGCCACGAGGACGGTGACGGGCCGCCACCCGAGGAGACGACCGTCGAGGACAGATACGCCTGGCGGGCGGACGTCATCACTGACTTCGTCCGGGCGGCCGAAGAGCGGATTCCCGGACGGACCTATATGACGCTGTATCCAGACCCTTACGACGGACATCTCTACGAGCGCGCTGGGATCGACCTCGACGCCGTCGAACCGTACGTCGACGAGTTCGTGGTCCCGCTGTACGATACTCACTACGGGACGACGTACTGGCTGGAGACGATCGCGAAAGGGTTCGAAAGCCGGCTCGAAACTCCGTTCAGCATCGAGCTGTACGCGGTCGACGTCGATATCGACAACCTGATCCATGCGATCGAAGTCGCAAGCGAGTACGGAGAGTCGGTGCTTTTCGGCTACGACGCATCGAACGCCCGGGCGGCGCTACGACGGATGGACGCCGACACGCGCGACGGCGTCGAGTGGTGAGCTACGCGACCGCACGCGCCGCCCGAATGAGATCGTCCCGATCTCGGGTTTTTTCGGGGACGTTTTTCGGGGCGAACCAGCGTGCGGCGCTTATCTCCTCGTCGGGGTCCGAGACGGAGGGCTCGGTCGTCTCCGCCGTCGCATGGAAGATCGGAAGAAGCCCCCACGTATCACAGCCCCGACAGCTGATCTCGACGCGGTTCAACATCGCCAGCCCCCGATAGTTGGCTTCGATCCCGGCCTCCTCGTCGAGTTCTCGCTCCGCGGTTTCCCGGAACGACTCGGTGCCGTCGACGCCGCCGCCCGGAAGAACCCATAGCCCAACGCCCTCGTGTTTGACCAAGAGGAGCTTGCCCCCCGAGCGGTGAACGAGCGTATGGGCACCGTACGGTGTTCCGCTCGATTTGATCCGGCTGGCGAGCGTTCTGAACCGATCCCTTGAAACGTGCTTCCGGTAGGTGTGCTCGATACAGTCGTCGCCGTACGTCTCCGTGACCCGGTGGTACGCCTCCTCGGCGCGTCGCTCGGCCTCGTCGGCGAGATACCACAACCCGTCGACGGCGGTCACGGAGAACACCCCCGCCGGCCGGTCGGTCCGTGACAGGAAGGCGGACCGAGAGCACGAATGACGGAAACAGTTGACATACGCTTCGCTACGGGTCTGATGATCAAAAACCGTTCGAACGGGGCGAACCAATCGATTACCGGCGCAAACCGGACCGTGAAGCGACGGGCTTTTTCCGTATCGGCGAAAAGCGCAGGTATGGCATTCGAAAAAGGTGATCGCGTGGTGTTCCACGACAAACACAGCGACTACGACGGCGAGACGGGCGAAGTGAACCAGGTCTCCGAGACGATGTTCGGCGACAACACCTACATCGTTGACTTCGAGGAAGGCCAAGAGGCGGGGATCGCCGAGGAGTCGCTCGAGGCCGCCGAGGACGACGGAGACGACGAAGACGACGAGGAAGACGAGTAACACGATGAGCGCCGTCCCGTTCCACTACGTCGACCTCCGGACGTTCTGCTATTCGACGGAGGACGAAAAGCGGGTCGAGGCGGCGCTGCGGACGTTTCTTCCCGAGGACATCGAGATCGAGCGCGAAACCACGGAAGGGCATTACGGCGACCGAATCCTGATCCTCTCGGTTCGGCTCGAACGGGCCGACGAGGTGCGACACGTCCTCTCTAAGCTGACCGAACTCGGATCGTTCGACCGCCTTTTGAGGGAACTCGAGGACCGGATCGACGAGAACTGCGCGTTCTTCATACAGCTCGACAAACAGGCCGCCTACCGGGGCGATGTCGAACTCGGTGACGGACTCATGCTGCGGGGCAAGGTCGAGGCCTACCCGGCGAAAAAGGAGCGAGCCATCGAAACGGCCAGCGAGGCGCTCGAAGAGCTCCGATCCGAATCGAAGGCGGACGTCTGAAGCCCCCGTATCCGATCGGCTTCCCTCCAGGAGCGCAATCTAGCGGGTTCCCCGGCGGGTAGAATTATATGTTGCTGCTGTCTGTATGCGACTGCATGTCCGAAGAGACGATTCACAGCGAGGAGCGGACCCGGACCCGGAGAGGGATTGCGTCGTATCTGCGTCGAGTAGCGAACGCGCTCCGTCGAGGGGAGTCGGTCCCGGCCGACGAAGAGCAGACGGTAACCGTCGATCCGCCGGCCGAATCGACGCTCGAGATCGACATCGAACGCGAGGACGGGACGGTCAGCTTCGGTGTCGAGTTGGAGTGGGACGAAGCGGAGGGCGACGTCGAGACCGGCGTCACCGCGAGCAAGGCGACGTTCCGACGGTACGCCGACAACGAGGGGAAGTACCGCTGGCGGCTGGTTCACAACAACGGTAACATCATCGCGGACAGCAGCGAAGGATACGCCTCGAAGCAGAAAGCGACACAGGGGCTCGAAAGCGTCAAAGAGAACGCTCCCGGAGCGGCTATCGCTGACCTCTCGAAGGACGAATCGGTCGATGAGACCGACGGCAGCCGAGGAACCTTCGAACTGTACGAGGACAACGCCGGCAAGTGGCGCTGGCGGCTGGTTCACGACAACGGCAACATCATCGCCGACAGCGGCCAGGGATACTCGTCGAAGCAGAAGGCCAAACAGGGACTCAGAAGCGTCAAAACGAACGTGCCGGGGGCTCCCGTCGAAGACGTGGACGAGGACGAAGAGTAGGCGAACGCTATCCGCGGAGTTCGTTCATGTGATCGATCCGTTTTCTGATCAATGCGTCCGTCCCGATGTCGTGTCTGACGCGAAGCCCGTTCGTCCCCGTGCGCTCGAAGGCGTCCTCGACGATCGCTTCCGCTTCGGCGATACTGTCGGCGAGTCCGACGACGGCGAACGACCGGGACGTCGTCGTGTAGATCCCGTCGTCGCGGGCGTCCACGCTGGCGTAGAACAGTTGGGCCTCACCGGCGCTCTCGGCGTCGATCGCGACCTCGGCGCCGTCGACGGGGTCCGTCGGGTACCCCTCGGGGACGGCGTATTTACATACGGTGGCGAGTTCGCTGAAAGACAGCTCCGGAAGCGCCCGACCCTCCCGGGCGGCGACGAGGAGTTCGACGAACTCCGTTTCGAGGACCGGAAGCGTGTTCATCGCCTCCGGATCGCCGAACCGGGCGTTGAACTCGACGACTTTCGGCCCCTCGGCGGTCAACATGAACTGGCCGTAGAGGATCCCCTTGTAGTCGGGCATCGCCTCGACGACGGCGTCGATGATCTCGACCGCCTCGTCGTAATCGTCGCCGGTCATGAACGGAAGCTCGAACGTCGCATCGCTGTAGGATCCCATTCCGCCGGTGTTGGGCCCTTCGTCCCCCTCGTAGGCG
>LKMJ01001971.1_pt1 | contig 18555 bp, 6 predicted proteins | sample 643391 | NCBI WGS metagenome assembly LKMJ01 (sample SAMN04112250, study PRJNA286221) | soda lake metagenome | biome: soda lake; feature: Kulunda Steppe; material: water; isolation source: sample PL-Br10 brine of Picturesque Lake | place: Russia: Kulunda steppe | collected 2010-07 | reverse complement strand
TTGCCGGGGGTGGCCCTCCAAAGTCCCCCAGAACCCCCGGCATATTGTTGTACTTCGTCCAGTGTATATTATACTATGGATTCGACAGTTTGGCCAGTAAGCGAATTCTAGCATAACGCGATCATGAGATCTTCAGTATGTGCAAATCGTTCTGATGTGTCTCGCCTACAATATCAAATCGTACGTAACCTGCTAATTCGAGCGCTGCACGGCGATTCAATAAGACGGAGTAATCATGACTCGGCAATTAGATTTAGATTCTATATCCACAACTCTCAAATGGGATTTCAATTGTAAAATGTCGGTACGAGCTTCCGATTAGGAATCTCCTGTAGCCGTTCTATCGAAAGCTCATCAGCCGCAGAAATATCCCAGACGATGTCGAAGAAATCAATGGCAGCATCAACGAATTGCGTTCGCTCGGTATAGATACCACATTCAGGGTTCCAGTCGTAACTGTTCTCCATGAAATTCGCTGATCCAAGAAGTGCTGCTCCTTCTTTGGGTGCACCTACAGTCTGGAGTTTACCATGGATACCGAGTTCACCGATATCCCGGAAGTCCATGTCTGGTGTGACGCGCTGGTGCTCTTTGAATCGCGAATATGTGCGGATAGTCACTCGCTCTCGGTGCTCCTTAATTTCGTTCAGTAAGTTCCGTTGCAACCGTCGCCACTCCCAAGGCTCCTTAGTATGACGAGTGAGGAGACGTAGTTCGAAACCCTGTTCAATGAGACGCCGAATTTGGGCCACATATTCGTTGAATGTATCGTCATCGTAGGGAGTCATAATGCGAAGCACCTTCTCTTCGATATCACGCTCAAGACCAATACTGAACAAGCGGTCGGTCATTGACGTGTACGGTTTCAGTCCAGGTGAGCGACGCTCATGCCACCGACGGAGGCGTGCCTGCTCCCGACCGAGCCCTCTTGATTCGCCGGTGTAAGCGTCCATCTTGGTTTCGCCGAGTGCATCTGGATTGATGAGTGTGTATGTGAAGTAGGTCGGCGCAATAGCCCCACTGTCGATTTGTTCATAGTCCTGAACAACCATCGACTCTGTCGATCTAGGAGCAGGTGGAATCGACACTGTTTCTTGAGAAAGACTCTCAATGCGATTCTGAATCGCCGAGCAACGATCGATGAGATACGTTGTGTATTCGTCACGCATTGATTCCCCATCAACAGCTTTGGGGACAGTCTGAAACGCGGCAAATCCGTCGCTAATCTCACACTCGACGCCCGGAACTGATGAGAGGGTTTGATAGAGCGAATATGGTGTCACACTCGACCACTGTTCTGTGAGGAATCGCACGTCGAAGGGTGTGAGATTCGGATCAGCTGCGATAGTCGCGACAAGATTGAATGCCGCTTGCCACTGGTCTGTGTCTTGTTCGATGTCTTTCGGCGGATTGTCGAACCGAATGCACGTCTCCGTCTCAACAAGTTCGACAGCCGACTCAGTCGTCGGGACAAGCAAAGACCGTACCGTATCGAAGTTGTCTTCGTACGCTTGTTGTTGCTCACTCACTACATCCACGAGGTCTGTTTCATCGACTACTATCTCTGGAGTAGTGGCAAGGGTCGCGATCTCCACAACACCCACACCTCCTCTTTCTGGTAGGGATCCAGTCAACCGTTCTACGAGATCATCTACACACCCATCACTGGCGGATGAGATGACCTGCGAAAGGACTTTTTGATAGGCTTCTGCGACAGCTGTCTCTGTAGACTGAGACTGTTGGGCCGACAGTGCAGTGTCGATCCGGTCTTGATTTAGATCGACGCCATCGGGATAGATGGTCATGAGCCCAAGAGATGCCAACAAGGGAGCCAGAAGAACCTCATCTCCCTCATCAGCAAGCAAACTATCCAGTTCACGTCGAGGGATATTGTCGTCAATCTCACGGCACGAACGAAGTACCATCTGGGCAGGTTGGAGCCGAGCGACCGCCGCCGCCCTGATGAGTGGCTGTGGCTCGTCGGCGACTAATACCACCATCCCGAGAAGGGAGACAGTGTCATTTTCTACGAAGCCGAGTTCCGCGAGTAGCCACTCATGTATTGAGATTACAGGGCCTACTTCCCGTTCGTCGTTTGTTCGAATTGTTTCAGCGCGGAGGTGTGGCTCTAATCGGTCCCGAATCGGCGCACCAGTAGCCTGTGCGGCAAGCGCGGAGTAGACACTTTCGGCGGAAACCGCCCAAAGGTGTTCGGGCGATTGTGTTCGGAGCTCAGTCGCGGCGTGGAGTGGGTTACTCATCGTTTCGTGGTTGGAGTTGAAGATCGTGAGATAGCAGATTTAGTAGTTCCTCTTTAGCGAATGACTCGGGGTCGTTTTGCTCTACACACCCGTACTGGTAGAGACAGAATGGACACCCATTCTCGCAGTTGCATTTCGACTCGTCAGGCGAAAACGCCTCTCGCATAAGTTCGACTGCACGTTCGAACTTCTCCCCATCATCCTGAGTCAGCAGGACGGTGATACCACTCCCACCTTCGTCTGAGTCGTAGACGAGTGTGCCGTCGTCCTCAATTGATTCCGGAACCTGTCGAACGCTTACTCCACCGATGTACTGGAGTGCGATTCGAAGGCCGTGTGCGAAGCCGTGTTCGAGTTCTTCGCTATCGAAGCGGACTCGGGCCGCCTTCGTGGAGAACTTCGTTGCAGGCCGGACTGCCTTGCTCTTTTCAACAGGATGTTCGACGTTATTCGTGCAATATGTCGAATCCCCAGTGTCCGCGATTGCTCCGTTGCAGCCCTCGACACCGCAAATCTCGAATATGTTTGGAAGTGGATCAGCACCACCATCCTTGTAAGTAGCCCAGAATTTGTTCGTTGAGGCTAGCAACGTAACGTCGCCGTATTCGAACTGTCCATGCACGGTCCCGTTCTCGTCGACGATATCTCGTGCGAACGTTGCCTCAAATGAGTCGCCAGCATCGGTTTCGACGGGCGCATATGTGTTCTGGGGTTCGGTGTCGTTCTGGTAGACTGACGATGGTTGCAGTTGTGCCGTGCTTGGTGTCGAACTAAGTGGGAGATCATGCTGATAAGCGATGACGCGCTCAGGGACCTGTGTGACAAGCGGCATCAGGCGCGTCCCACAGGACTCACACGTTGAGGTATCGCTGTCATACTCAGTGGCGCAGGTTGGACAGATGGCAGCGTCTTCAAACTCCTCATTGATCCGTGCAGACTCTAATGGTTCCCACGACACTTGCGTCACGACGTAGGTTTCACTGTTGTAGAGATATGCAGCCGAAGGGTGGAGTTCTGAGAGTGCGATACGACGGCCTCGAGAGCCATCAGTAACCTGATCGAAGTCTTCGCCGACGAGCCGATACTCTACTGAGCTCCCGACTGACCGTAGCCCGAATGCTGTGGGACTCGATCGACTCAAGTAACTCCCGAAGTCCATGTCTTCAAGCCGATCGATATAATCGTATAACTGGTCGAGTTGCCGGTTGATCTGTTTTTGCTCATCTCGAAGCCGTCGTTTATCATCGCGATCCTGGGCCTTTCGTTTTTTACGCCGCAGATCACTCAGTTCGTCCTCCAGTTCATCGATGTCGTCATAAATGTCGTCCTGCTGGTCGAAATACAAGTCGATAGTGGTCTCTTCGAAGCTTTCGATATCCTCTGTACCGGAGAGTACACCCTCAACAATATTATCGTGTGTCTGCAAAACGGGGTCGGCTACACCATCACAGTCGACTCGCTGGCACTGCCCGCCGTAGCCTGCAGCATGTTTTCTCCCACAGTCAGAACAGACACTAAATGACAGGAGATCTTCTAACCACTCTTTGATTTCATCATGGTTGTCGCTAAGAAGCGACCGTAGTGCTTCAAGCGGTGATTCATTGTTTTGGATCTGAACTTGGAAGTTCGTAGATGAGAGTACGCCTGTAAATGTCAGTATATCGTTCGGCTTTGACTCGGTGCGTGACGTCGGCTTGTCCTTACAGACGAGGAGGTCCTCGAGACCACTTTGTTCACGGCGCCACGGCACCCATCGGGTCGTCGCCGCCCAGTCGAGGACAGCCCATGTCAGGGACTGGTGGAGCACTTCACGATTTACTTCGTTGAGCGGTACCTGTTGTGGGTCTGCAGCAATGAGTTCCTCGGGGTGTTCATGATAGTAGTAGTCGATCGGGTTCCGTTGGCTGACCGAATGGATCAACGAATTCCCAGAGGAACGTCCTGCACGACCGATACGCTGCAGGTAGGAATTCGCATTCGGTGGCGTGCCATACAGGAGTAGCGTGTTGAGGTCACCGATGTCGACCCCGAGTTCCATCGCTGGCCCCGACGAGAGGAAATGCGGATATCGACCCTGTCGGAACTGGAACTCCAGTTTCCGACGTTCATCGCGATCGGTCTCACCGTAGTAGGCTCGTGCGAGGAGCATCATCGGATCAGACGCTGAGACCTTTTGCGCGGTTAAGTTGTAGTGGGGGTGTGAGAAATTCGATCGGTCTTCGATTGTGGCTTCGAACTCGGTTACGTCGTCGGCTGCGGTTCCCAGAGCAACTTCAAGCGAAGTGGCATACTCTTCGCTGCTTGGACTGTAGTTCGTTGGTGTCTCCTCGTCGACGATAGCACACTCAATTTTCTCTTCGTCGACCATCACATATCGAGTGCCGTCTTCGTCGATACGGCGCAGAAGTCCACAACTGATGAGCTTGTCAAGATAGTCCCGTCCGCCTTCGACCTCGTCTACCAGGTTTGGTTCGTAGTGGTGATTCTGGCCAATGACCTCTTTGAGCAACTTACGTTCGCCCTCCGTGAGTTCAGTGAGATCAGCGTCTACTCGGACGTCAATCAGTCCATCGTCGCTGAGTTGAGTGGTCCGGTAACGCTGACTATATTTCCCAGGGAATACGCGGGAGAGCAGTTCTTCTCTGAGGTACTCGTCGACTTCCTGACCGTAGGCAGTCAATCGGTCGTACATCTGTGGTGTGTTGCCACCCTCGCCTGCCAATTCGTCCTCATACTGATGGGCATCGGCCAGCCCACACGCGATGACGTCTGTGAGTGTCGCCCACCCCGCATTGTTAGCCTCGGATCTGACGCTCTCGACGAACAATTGGTCGAAAAAGAACGTCTCCTCTGGTTCACGGAAATTCCGCTCTAGTTCCTTCATATCCGACTGACTGTCGGCAAAGGATAACATCTTGGATTCAGCGAAAGTACTGGGATCTGTACGGTCCGCGAGTGACCGTAGTAGATAACGGCCCGTTGTTACTGCAGCGTTTGCCGGACCACGGAGCATTGAGTCATACCGCCGATTCTTTTTGTAGGTCTCCCTTTGGTCCTCATGATAACAGGGCAGTCCACCGGGGAATTTACTGGCATCTCGGATCCGACCAGCATCGTCGACGATACGGTAATTATTGTATCCCTTTGCCCGATGACTAATCTCCGGGTCGTCGCAGTTGCAGTCATGCGGGCCATCTGGGAGGAACTCGTGGCCACAGGACTGACACTCTGCGACCATATTGATGTCGAACAGTGCTGACCGCACGAGCTTTTGCTTCCCACAGTCACATGATGCCGGCGGTGTGCCGAAGTATACCTCATCACAGTCGTGGTCGCTGCATGTCCATCCCAAGAACCGTTTTGGTGTGAGATCGCCGTCACAATCGTCAGTGGTACAGCCTTGCCCCTCAGGGTCTTCGTAGATATCTCCACATTCAGTACAGTACTGGACGCCCTCGTCTGCCAGCGGCTCTAGTGCTGTGGAGTCACACGAATGGCATTCGGGTTTTTGCGCCTCCTCGACGGTGAGTTCACCACCGCAATCAACGTTTGTGCAGACGTGCTTGTCCATCGAATCGCCAAGCACCATTGCAGCTCCGCAATCAGGGCAATCATGGTGACGATCGATCTTCTGCCGCTCGTCGCAGTCAGCACATTCGTAGTACGGTCGCCAAAAGACCTTGACCATCTCAGGGGTCTCACCATTGGCCGTCTCACACTGGCACTGCTTCCGACTGAAGTACTCAAACCGGCCTTCTTCTGAAGTCACCGTATGGGGTGCCAGCCGCTCACAGTTTGGACAGAACCACGACTCAAGGGATTCTTCGCCGCATTCTGTACACAACGAGAGTTTGGTCACAAAGTGATGGTCGCACTCAGTGCACGATGACTGCGGCGTGTCATAGACCGTCCCACAATTTATGCAGGTATAGTAGCCGTCGAGTGGCCAGCTAAACAGATGAGCCCTGCGCTCTAGAATGCCCGACACACTGCCGATAGTCATGAAATTCGTGACGACGGTCTCAGCTTCAGACTCAGTGAGGTCACACTCATCGATGAGACGATCGCGAAGACCAAGTGGTCGGAGCGGGGTCTCACGGAGCGTTGCATAAATACCACGGACAAACTCTAGCGGTCCTCCCTCATCTTCGACCAAATGTTCGTAGAGTGCATCCTCAACATCCTCGGAATGGTCCTCGATACTAGCGGCCTCACGAGCTCGCTTCGCTGCTGCAGTAGCCCCATTATTTAATTCTTCGTCGGTCAGTTCTTCAGAAACGAATTCATTCGGAATGTCGACAGGGAAAGGCGCATCAAGCGTCCGCTCGTCTTCCTCGACAACCTCAAGATTGGGGTCGACAAACGGGTTAATGCGCTGGAATATCGTCCGTTTGTTCTCTACAGTCGCCGATGCACCGACAATAGTGAGATCATCATCCGCTTCACTGTTGTATCCATTGAGTTCCTGTCGCTCCCGAATATACCGGCGCATGAGCGTCGATGTGAATGAACCAAAGAGCTCAGAATACTCGTGGATCTCATCGAACACGAAGTACTTTGGTTCAGCGACAAACCGTTGTTGTTCTTCGTCACTGTTGACATTGAAGAGTCGGTAGTTGATCGTATCCGGGTTTGTCAACAGAATGTCTGCTGGGGATTCAACAATCGCATCTCGGGTGACTTTGATGAATTCGAACGTGAGGTCATCATCATGTTCAACCATCGGTTCGACCACAAACGAATCATCCTCGCGCTGTCTGACCGTTAGTGACGAGTCACAGTCACCACACGGGCAGTCGAAGTACTGAAACGTAGTCTGAAGATAGCCGAGTTCGTCGGGATCACGCCGCTTGGTATCGCCATCATAAATCCCGACTGTGATTTGTTTCTTCGGAGCTCGGTCGCGATTGAGTGTGAACAGGTAATCGATTAACCGTTTTAGCTGATCCTGTGCCAGTGCTTTCGTCGGGTATGTGAGAACACATTTGACACTGTCAGGTGGGTGATTATCGTGCTGACCTTCCTTTGCCTCAGTTATGAACTGCAGAATGGGAATAAGCCACCCCTCAGTCTTCCCGCGGCCTGTAGCCGCCGTCAAGAGCGTATGGTGGTCTTCAAGGACCGATTCGACCGCGGACTCTTGGAATTCGAACAGGGATCTGAATCCAGCCTCGGAGAACGTCGCGGTGACATCATTGTGGAGGCCATGGTTGTCGGCGAACGTCTCCCAAGGAACGTCGCTCATCTGCGGGAGATCAAGCACCTGCAAGTAAGGCCCCTTTGTCCGGATGAACTCGGGGAGGTCACTCTCAAGCGACTCACCGGACCCTTCGTGGTACCGTGAGATCAGATTCTTTACTGCGTGGTGTGGCTGGGAGCCAGCGTAATGTTCAGCGTACGATTCGCGCATCGAGTTCGCAAGGGTGAGTGGGTCAAATTCCATCGGTAGTAAATTGTATGGGATGTTGGTTAGTCCGCAAGCTGTTCGCCGCTCTCGTCGTCCGTAATCGACCGTATCGTCACGTCACGTTGGGTTATGATCTCCCGGAGACGGTCCCGATTGAACGACCGTTGGTCGTTTCGAACGTCACAGCCATACTGGTAGAGACACGACGGACACCCGTTCTCGCAGCCACAGTCGAACTGCTCACGCATGAGTCCGACTGCTCGGTCAAACGATCGATATTCGTTATCAGATCGTTCGAAAACGAGTCGTGCAACGTCGGTTCCACCTTCTTGGGCCTCGAAGATATCTACGTGTTCTTCGTCGACGTACTCCGCGAGGTCACGAATGTTCACGCCGCCAAGATACTGCAACGCAACTCGGAGCCCGTGAGCCAACGTATGCGACAGGTCGCGGGTATCTAAATCAACACGAATCCCCTGTGTATCGTATTGATAGCCGAGACGAATGAACTCGGAGTCAGCGCCACGACCATCTGGGAAATGATCGGGATCAGCACTGCACCGCCGTTGGTCGTTACCGTCGTGGTAGATTACGCCCGGACAGTTCTCCTCACCACAGACCTGGAATGGTGTAGCCCTCGGGTCGACCTCTCCAGATTTATATTTCGTTTTATAACTCTCAGTATGCAGCAATACTGAGTAATCGCCGTACGCGATCGTTCCGATCGACTCTCCATCGGAATCCCGTAATTCGAATGTCCGTTCTGCATCGAAATCAAGGATCGACGTCTGACGCTCTGCGTACGTGTTCTGGACGGGGTTGTTCGGTTCGTCGTGAAGGTAACGGGCTTCGTCACCTTCTGCAGTCAGTTTGAGATTATCGTGATAGGCGTCGACCGAATCTAGCACTGCCAGCCGTCGTCGTTTGAGTGGGACATCGTTTTCACAGTCACACTCGTCGGCACTGATATCATGCGATGTGTGACATGCCGGGCAGACTAGTTCCTCAGCCAGTTGGTCTCCATCGACTGATTGGGAGACAGTATCCCGGAGGTCTGACCCAGCCTTATCATCGAGTCGAACACGCGATACGGTGTACGTCTCGCCGCCCTCGAGGTACGCAGCTCCAGGGTGGAGTTCCGAGAGTGCCATCCGCATCGCACGGCCACTCTCCTGACCGCCGACGTTCCGGCGGGTGTATCCATCATCTACGAGTGTTAGGCCAGCCGTCGTAGCAACACTCCGCATCGAGAAGTCGTACTTGCTCTTGCGTGACTCTCTGAGGAAATCAAAGTAACTCGCATCTCCAAGATCGGAGAGATAGTTTTCCAGCACACTGATGCGGTCTTTGAGGCCACGTCGTTGACGCGCAATTTGGGCCCGTTCGTCCGAACTCGCTCGTCGCTGGTCGCGACCCAAACGAGAGTTACGTCGCTTGAGGTCTGAAAGTTCAGTTTCGAGCCCTTCCTTGTACTCCTGGAAGCCAGTAATGTAGTGCTCATCGAAGTTCTCGATGGCATTCTCAACGAGATGGCCGAATTCTTCCTTGGCGTATCGGAGTGTGCCATCACAATCACTATCCGCACATGTGTCGCGGTCGTCGCCTGCGGCGTACCGCTTTTCGCACTCCTCACAGAACTTGTAGTCCAGCAGGGACTCGAGATAATCGGCGATGTCTCGTTCGTAGTCGTCGACCACTTCACTGAGTACCTCAAGTTTCGAATCTGCGGTGCCTAGAGACAGCGTATTGGCGCCCAACGACATCACATGGGTCAGTTTGCTGGCCTCTGCACGGTCGCTGTCATCAACCATACTACGACGGTGTGGGGTATCACCGCCATCGATCGATCGCGCTCGGCCATGGTGACTGACATCCCATGGGATGGTGAAGTTGGCCGCTACATAGTCGAAGATCCCCCACGATAGCGACACACGAAGGACCTCCTCGTTGTGTTCGTTGAGCGGCACAGGGGTCGGGTCAGTGTCGATGAGTTCGTCCGGATGGTCGTAATAATAGTAGTCGATCGGGTTCCGCTGGCTAACCGAATGGACCATCGAAGAATGGGAGCTCCGGCCTGCACGGCCGACTCGCTGTAGGTACGCGTTCATGTTTGGTGGCGTCCCATACAGCAAGAGAGCATCAAGATCACCGATGTCGACCCCGAGTTCCATCGTTGGCCCCGACGAGAGGTGATGCGGATAATTTTCCTCTCGGAAGAGGTACTCCAACTCTCGTCGCTTGCGTTTGTTTGTGGCCCCGAGGTATTCTTCAGAGATGAGGATTCGCGTCCGTGAGTATTCGGCACGATGGGCTCGCTGGGCGAACCGTGGGTGAGAGATCGAGGCCCGCTGTGTCAGTGACGTTGCTGACGGGACCGTCGCCTGCGTGTCCAATCCGAACTGATGATGGAGCGTTGTATAGTATCGCTCGGCTTGCGGATCAACTCGGATCCCATCGCCATCGCCGGCAACAGTGAGGGCAAGCGCAGATGGATCGAAGGAGACGTAGTCCTCAGAGTGTCCGTAAGCGAGGATGTTTTTGTCCACCAGTGCTTCGACAACGGATTCAGCAGGCGTGTCGGGATTTGGATGGTCGAAATTCGCGACTCGATAGTCGTTTCCTTCGTCGACGAGTTCGCGGACAATCACACGTTCCTCGCCAGAGAGTTCATTGAGCCCCCCAGCAAGGCGAACATCGATCAGGCCCTCTTCAGCAAGCGATCCGTCTCGCTCGCCCAACCGCTGGCTGTAGGTATGCTCAATTGCGCGTCGAGTCAGCCGATCGTAGAGCGCGTTATCATCGTCCCATCGTTTTCGGGGTTGGTCTTTCAACCGCGACTTTAGATCGAAATCAACGTTCCTCGCAACACGCGGCGGTTCCAGTGCCTCGTTGACGTCATCGACCATGTCAACAGCAGATGCCAGGACTTGATCCATCGGTCGCCAGTGGTCGCCGTCTGAGGGAGTCGACGCGCTTTCTATCAGTAGTTGATCGAGGAGTGTCTCGGCTTCGGGTTCGGAGAAATCTCGACTGAGCTCTTTCATGTCACGGTGGGAGTCAGCAAACGACAGGAGTTTGGCCGCCTGCTGACCCTCTTCGTCTGCAACCCGACGCAACATGTACTGTGAGGTCGTCACAGCGAGATTGCTCGGCCCCCGCATCAGTTCATCAAACCGCCGGCCAATTTCATACCGTGCATATTGATGCGGGCAGGGAACAGCCGACCGCTGTGAACTCATTGTGTGAATCCAGCCGTTGGTATCGATTGTTTTGTAGGCTTGATGATGACCGGTACGCGGATGGATATCCGGTTCCTCACAGTCACAGTCTTGACTGCCGAGAAAGGCAGTATCACAATCTCGACAGTGCTGATCGTGGCGGATTTCGAAGAGGCCACGTTTGACGAACTCCGAGGCCCCACAGGCACACTGCTCGGGTTCGTGATCGAAATGGATCCGGCTACAACGAGCATTCTCACAGACCCATGGAAGGTATCGGGTCGAATTGAGTGAGACCCCACAGTCGACACAGTGGTCAGGTGCCTCCCCAGTGTGGTCGTAAGACGTACCACAGTTCCGGCAATCAAACGGGCCGTCAATGGTGGCGAGAGTGAAGTCGCCCCCAGTGCAGTTGTCACAGCGACGGTCGGCCTCGTGGGTGGATTCACACTCGGGGTTGACGCACGTAAACGTCTCCTTGCTCGTCCGCACGGTCTTGGAACCGCAAGCATCGCAATCACGAACCGTGGTTCGTTCGGTGCGGTGGCCACAGTCGAGACACTCGAGGAACGGTTGGAATGTCGTGCGCACCATTTGGACGACGTCGTCACGGGCGTGCTCACATCGGTGACAGATGTGTTCCTCTTCTTGATCGATGCTCCCGTGTTCGGTCGGTGTATATGGCTCTAGTTGATCACAGGCTGGACAGTACCACACGATTGAGTGCTCGTTACTACAGTGTCGGCAGTAGGTAGACCGAGTGACGAATTCGAACCCACATACACGACATTCGTCCTGTGGAGATCTGTGGGTCGCATCGCATGAGGGACAGGTATAGAAGCCGTCGATCGGCCACGAGAACATGTGGCTTCTGTTCTCCAACATCCCCGAAAATTCACCCAGGGACCGCACATTCGAGACTAACGTTGAGGCTTCATCGGCATCGAGTTCTAACGTCGGCTCCAACTTGCTGTGCAATTCTGATCGCGTAAGTGGCTCATCGTACAGCAACTGGTGGACATGGCGGACCACCTGTGCGCCGTGGTCATCCTCAGCTTCGGCGGTGGTGAGATAATCGAACAGAGCATCAGCCACCACCGTTTCACGGCGTTCGCGATCGTAACTCATCGCATCCTCTAGTGTATAGTCGAAGCTGTCCAACCCGGGGACAGTATCGTCCTCCGTGGCCGTCGCATCCAGAATACGGTCGACGGACAGACGTTGAGTGGTCAGAGCGTCCGGGACCCGCTGTGGACACTCACCATCGATCTCACGTGGTGACTCACTTACTTGAGTGACATCGACAGCGCTGCTTACCTTCTGGAACAACTCAACATCGTTTTCGACAGTCGCACTGCTCGCAACAAGCTGTAAATCATCGACGCCCCGTTCTGTTCGAAGCGCCTGGATACGCTTCATCAGTGTCGATGTGTAACTCCCGAACAACCCGTCGTAGGTGTGGACCTCATCGAAGACGAGGAAATCGGGTTCGTAGATGAACCGTTCGTGTTCGTCCTCTGCGTTGGTGTTGATCAGGCGGTAATTTATTGTGTCTGGGTTCGTGAGCAGAATGTCGACACCCTCTTGCAGGATATCGTTTTTTGTCAGCCGCAAGAAATCAAGTGGCACATCGTTCGGCGTATCGTCCTCACAGTATGCCTTCTCTGGGATGAGCTTGAACCGCGACGTGTTGTTTCGGATTCGAACGCCACCGCCGCAGTCCTGGCACTTTTCGAGTTCATCGTTGTACCCTGGACACTCGAAGTGACGGAAGGTCGCATTCAGATATCCTTCGGCACCCGATTCACCGACATTCCGTGGCGTATCGCCATCATAGATACCGACAGTGATCTGCTGTTCGGACTTTAGCTGTTTATTGATCCGATAGAGGTACTGCAGGAGCCGCTTCAGTTGATCCTGTGCAAGCGCTTTCGTCGGGTAGATAAGTGTGGCCTTGACGCTTGTCTCATCGCCTTCATTGCCGTATCGCTTGTCCTCAAGAATCTGATTGAGAATCGGGATGAGCCACGCTTCAGTCTTCCCTCGTCCCGTTGCGGCCGTGATGACGGTGTCATCGCCCTCAAGAATGGCCTCAATACTGCGTTCCTGGAAGTCGTAGAGTCGCTCGAACCCAATCTTTGTGAATGCACGGCGAATGTGGGGCTCAAGTTGTGCCGATCGCGCAAAGGTGTCCCACGACTGGTCACTCCAGTTTGGGATATCGAGTGCTTGCAGATAGGGCCCACGCATGCCCGTGAGGTCGTCTTTCCCATCGACGAGTCGGTTAGCGACGCTGCGTGCCGCCCGTCCACCACGACCAATGAAGTAGTCGTGATAGGCCTCTTGCATCTGCTCTGCACGGGCTACTGGGTTGTCCATGGTTAGAGACTCAATTCGATGGCCGATTCAAGCTCGTCGACACGCTTCATTTCCTTGATGGTCTCCAGGGAAACATCGGCCAATGTCAGTTCCCCCGACTGGCTGAGGGTCTTGACGTCCTCCACTGTTGAATCGGAGAGATCGTGTTTCTCCTGGAAATCGTCAAAACTCTGGAGTGACTGGTGTTGCTCCCAGTTGCTCACTGCATTGGTCCACTGTGAGACAAAGTTCGATGCCGACCCACTCGAATCCATCAACTTCCGAGTGAGGAGCGTATGCATATGGTTCAGCGTAGTTGCGAAGTCGCCGTCTTGGCCGCCGAGGATCTTTTGTAGTTCCTCTGCTGCGCTGACCTTCGTGCTCCAGGCCTTTTGTTTGGATTCGAGTTGGCCCTCTATCTGCTCTGTTACGTTGTCGACCATCTGCTTTGCCGAACGTATCTGTGAGATCTGCTTGGATACTTTTGGAGTAAGTTCTACCTCCAGATTGTCATCGTCAGTATCAGATCCGAGTTCTATCTCGCCGTCATCAGCAAGACTACTCTGGACGTCCTCTAGCAGTTGTTCCTGTGTCGACTCAATTGCTTTCTCTGCGGACTGGGTAGCACTGCTAACCAACATGGGGGCTGAGCCGTCGAACGCCTCTTCGAACACGGTTTTGTAATACCGGAGGTCTCTGAGGCTCGTTATGAGGTCATCCAGTTCGCTGTTTACTTCGCGAATATTATGTTGGGCGACCGAGACGTGGTACTTGGTATTTTTCGCTTGCTTCTTTTTTCTAGCTTTGTCCTTGAGGGCCTCTACGACCGTGGGTAGCGATTGGGTACTGGACATATTTACAGATCCTCCGTGATTCCCATGACTTCCTGCCGCTTCTGTTCGTACTCGCTGTACTCGGTGAGCTCTTTGATCCGATGTTCAAGGTCAGCTCCTGTCGAATGCTCCTCCTCTTGAAGGTCGCTAATGAGCGAGTCAAACGCTTCGTATATTTTCCAAGCCTCCTGCTCATAACGACTCCGAGCGAAATCGTGCAACAGTGATATCAGCATCGGTCCGGTCGTACCGTCCATCTGTTGGAACGCATCAACGTCATCACCGAAGGCAGTGAGTTTCACCTCCTCGGGCGATTCAGTGAGTGTGCTCAAGGCCTCCTCGTAGCTCTCTCCCATCGTAACTTCTAGTGTCCCAGCGCAACTGTAAAGCGACTCAAACCACTCGCTTAGATCTTCTACTGTATGGCTGCTATCATACCACCGTTCGACCGGTTTGAGAGCATTCTCAATGTGTGAAGCATCTTCGTCAGCAGTGAGTCGCTGGAGTTCGGCCGCGTAGTCTGAGATTCGACTCAATAGCGTCGACACCTTCGTGTTGGCTTGGTTCCGCGTCGAGCCGATTTTATACGCATCAGGAAGATCGTCAGTATCGATCATCATCGCGTCGTCCACGTAGGTTTGGAAGTCAGACGCAATGTCCTGTCGGGCCTCGACTAAGCGCTCGTAGTCGACAACGTTCGACTTGAGCAGGAAGAATCCCTCTATGAGATTGCTGATGACGGTTGAGGATTTGCCGAGTCTGGTGAAGGCTTCTCCAAACGCGCTGTCATGATCGAACTCATCGACGATTGGCTTCCCGTACGGGCGGTCGTGTTCATAGTCCTCAAAGACGAGATCTGCGGGAAGGGTGCCGTCTTCAATCGTCTTCCCCTTCGCAGCGTTGATCAAGAAGAACTGACCCAGCACCAAGGTCTTCTCAATGGTGAGTCCGTCTGGGAGGCAGGCCTCAATTTCTTTTCGCATATCTTGCTTGAATTGTGCGACGTTCGTGTCAGCCCACGCCCGGAGTTGATCGAAATTCGTATCGGTAGTATCAAACATCTCGAAGAGACCGTACTCAAGCATTGGCGTATACAGATCAGCATGTTCTGGCCCCCACTCAAGTTCGATATCGATGTTTGCTTGCCGCTGTTGGTCTCCTTGAATAGAGACAGGGATACCGTCACCGCGGGCGTAAAAGATCGCACTCGCAGACCGCGTCGACGCATTCGGGTTTGCAAGTCGCGTCGGGTTGTGCCACCGCTCAAGTACTTCGACAGCCCCATCATGAAGCGTGTCAGAGCTTGGGTACTCCTCGCCGCTAGTCACCCAGTCTTGGTACTCTTGGAACTTTCGTTGGCGTTCACGTTCTTCTTCCGATAGTTCCGGCTCTTCAACTACCGTGACTTCATCGTCGTCTTCCTCTGTCTCTTCGCTCTCATCGTCTTCTTGACCACCCTCATCTGTATCTTCATCACCTTCGTCTTCATCGTCAGCAGTTTCGACCTTGTGGTCTGGTGTCGGTGGGTTCTTGATTTTGTCTATGACAGCACTTCCTTTGCCCTTGTCAAAAACCACGTACTCACCTTTTACAGGGGCAATATCTGCATCTGGGAGCTCAATACCGAATGCCTCGAAGATGGCTGTTTTGACTCCGATCCCATCTTCAACTGGAACACCATACCAGCGACTCACGTCTTGATAGATTTGGTCGTACTCCATGTCGACCTCAAACGTGGGCGTATCCACGAACGAGTTCGACTTCATCGCCTCGTATGGTTGCCAAGTAGACTTGAGGCAGTGTTTCACGACGCGTAACAGAAGGAGTCGTGGTGTCTTGCGATCACTCCCTTCATCGTTCAGTTGTCGGTAGGCGACGTGGACAAACCGCTCGTTGAATGGATACAATCCATCAAAGGCTTCTTCGACGCCTTCTGGAGAACCTGGGCCATCAGAGTGGCGTTTGATGGCGTCAAGGTACGACCGAGTGAGTTCGACGGAGGCATCATCATCAAGGAAGTAGGCCTCACCGTTCTCGTTGGTCATCGTCAGGTACCCCTCTGAACGGCCTTTCATGTACGTGGCCGCATCCGAGCGAGCCATCGCATCATCGATGTTATCCTGCTCCCAACCGATAGTCCACCCGAGTACGATATCGTAGTGGCTACTGCCAAGTTCGAAAATGTGGTCGAGGAGTTGTTCCTTGAGGACACTGAACGTCGTGAGGTCCTCACAGATGAGTACCGGCCTGATACCCTGCTCTTGGTAGCGCTGGGAGTATTCTTGGAGCTGTTCTTTGAAGTCACCAACGAGGTTTCGTGAGAGGTACTCATGGGCTTCATTTTTGAGCACCGAATAGAGCAGGTCTTTATCCTCGTTGAGTTTGCCGCTGAAGCTTACTTGGAGGCGGAGGTCACGAAAGTCGGACCGAGTGAGCAGGTTGAAGTCCGGGTGTTCATCACGGGATTCAAGTGCATCTTGATACTCCTGGATGTTCTTCGCAAAAATCGCGCGGAGATCACTCTGCCCGCCTCGTTTCTCGGTTAGTTCTCTGACTTCCGGATCAGTGAAGTGTTCGGTAGACCAGATACCGCGCATATACTCGACGATCGCACTCGCTGCGTCCTGCGGATCGAGATCGTCGATGTTCTGGACGTTTGGATCGACATCAAGTGGATCGGTAAGCACGTTAATGATTTGATCCATCCGAGTCTGGCTTCGAGAGACGTGAAGCGCCACGTAGTCTTCGACACCGTCATCATCGTCACCGTAGCCGTTGATTTGGTACTTTGTCCACTCACAGAGTTGGCTTTTCCCGGATCCAGGTTCACCTCGAACGATGAAGATCCGATTAGGGTCATCGAGTTTCGAGGCCGTAATCGACTCAAGAATGTCTTCCTGTGTGACGAAGTCACCAGACACACCGATCGGTGTAAGCGTATCAGCGTATATCCGGTCGATGTCGACGTGTGTCTCTCTGAACTGTTCTGGCGTCTTTGTAGCTGTGTGAGCCTCGGACGTGATGAAATGGTCGACCTCATCGTCGTCCCAGTAGCGGTCCATCTCACCGGGGGTCGAAGGGTTCTGAATGCTGTTGCTCATTGTTGGGTCAGGAACTGCGTGAGTGGGTATTCGTAGGCGATCTCATCTGGACGCGAATAGATCGAAATCCGTGTGACATCACGGCGCTGCCCCCGAACATCATTATCGAGGTCCTCTGGAGGCACCTTCACCGAATTTTGTGCGTCTCCAGGGCTGGTGAGGGAGATCACACCATCAGCTTCCATATTACGTAGCACGTCGGCGATTGCAGGATGGAGCTGAGGAGTACCCGCCCGCTCTTGGTACACCGCAAATAGGTTGTCGTTGATCCAATCAAGAGCCCGACGGAACTCCCCGTGCTCGACCTCTACAGAATCATAGTTCGGGCTTTCATCAGACGACATTGGAGCCAACACTAGAGCGTCGTGCAGTAGAGCACGACAAGGACTGAGCGTGAGATACTCATCAGACGTGGTAATTAAGCCAAGTTGATTGCACAACCGCACCCACATTTTGATCTTTTCATCAGTCCAGCTGAAATTATATTCAGCTTTACGTTTCAAGGAAGCTCTGATTTCACTGTTGTCTGCTGTTACTGTCCGGCGATTGTCTTTCAGTAACGCTCGATATATCTCAGCAAAGTGTTGCTGCCGTCCATCTTGTTGATTACAGTGATATAGGAGGCGAGGTTCGAATGCGAGCTGGCCGAACAAATTACCATTGATACGATCAACAGTACTCTTGATATCCCCCGAGGGACTCTCAACTAAATCAACCGCGTTGAGGAATCGTATAGTCTCCTCAATGTGGTCGGATTCGGGTCCATCATTGGTCGGACGGCCGAACTTGTTGACGAGTTCGTCGACGCTTGTCGCACTCTGGATGGCACGATAGATGTGTTTGAGTTCCGGTGCTCGCACCGAGATGAACCCGGTGAGTAACTTATCCGGCTTTGAATCGGCCGGGGTGTATGTGACGGTCATGTAGTGTTTTGGTGGCGGTAGCGGTAGTCGTCAAGCCGTTCTTCCTCGAATTCCACCCGTTCGATCATATCCAACATGCTATTGGCGATCTTTTGGGTCGGTCCCCGTTCGGTCCACGAACGGAGAGCCTCCCGAATCCGTTCGGAGTAGTCCTCGAGGACCTGATCGACATCCTCGCGAAGGAGGTAGTACAGCGGATCCCACGCTGGACTGTCGGCTGGAATCTGTGTATAGTCGAAGAGGTCTGGAATCGAACCGGCCGCAAGACCTGCTTGTTTGTGGTGTGACGATATCTGATGGAAGTACAGATTCTGCGTCGACGATAGGGGCAACGCCGACTCGAGGTTGTACTGGAGATACCGTTTTAACAGACCTTTGTAGTCCGTGACAGTGCACTCAAATTCGTCTACGAATGATTTCCCCGGCTTTTGAGTGTGACGCGGCATCCGAGGCG
>LKMJ01001970.1_pt1 | contig 18556 bp, 25 predicted proteins | sample 643391 | NCBI WGS metagenome assembly LKMJ01 (sample SAMN04112250, study PRJNA286221) | soda lake metagenome | biome: soda lake; feature: Kulunda Steppe; material: water; isolation source: sample PL-Br10 brine of Picturesque Lake | place: Russia: Kulunda steppe | collected 2010-07 | reverse complement strand
TGTGAGTATAGATGTTGTGCATGCTTGACACCATCGCAGCAAACAGAGGCGGGTGTGCACTCGGGCGTGTGTGCAAGCGCGAAAGTCAAACGCTGGCACGGCGAAGCGACCTTCGTGCCATGCAAGCACGACCCGGCTTCCATGAAATTATGCCACACTGCTTGTGTGCGCGCGCGCGCGCGTGTGTGTGTGCGTGTGTGTGTGTGTGCGTATGTAGGTGTGTGTGTGCGTGTGTGTGTGTGTACATGTGTGTGTGTACATGTGTGTGTGCGTGTGTGTGTACATGTGTGTGTACATGTGTGTGTGTGCGTGTGTAAGCCCGCGCACACCTACCAATCGTCTACAATCAGGCCTATGTGCTATCCCACAAGGCATCAAGTTGGTGTCTGCCAGCGCATCTGGTCAGCTTGGGGGCTGGTGTACAGCAAGATTTGATCCAGGCTCACTTTGGAGTGTGCACGGAAGCCAATCTACGTGCGTTGCACCAGCAGGCAGTGCAGCAAGGGTGCAGAGGCAGCCTGCAGGCAGCTGGTAAGCAGCCTGCAGCTCTTCGAGGAGGACAACCAGGAAACAGCGTGAAGAAGATGTGGAATTTTAGACTGAATGGCAATGTGTGTAGTGGGGTAGCTTGGGGGATGGGCAGGCGGGAGCGCTGACCGGGTGCTCAGGTTTCTCCTGACTCATTCAAGTCTCCAGGAGGGCCGGTCCAACTAGACTATTTAAATATCTACTAACCCTAAAATGTTATTAAGCTCACACAAGTAGTCTCAGATCGTTTGATTGTATGTGAAACGGCAATGCACCACCGAGGCCCTATCTATGTAGGCCGAGGCTCTGCAGAGGCTTGATGAGCCTTTATGGAATTTTGAGACACGATATTTACCCATTCTTAAGTATATGGCCCGCTGTGTAACTTGGTAGCCTGCTCGGCTTCTCTCAAAACCTTGGGGGCCCACACCGTGACTCAGCATCGAGGTCGTCCGTTATGAATCTTTGGGCTGATTTGTTAGCATCCACTGAGATATAACTATTAGAAGTGTTGCTTCTACCTTAACTGCACTCTTGAATAGCTTGCTTGTAAATGAACACTCATTCAAAGTGTAGCTTTGATTGAGCCTAGCTCTCCTTAAGCCATTTACCTTTAAATTATCATTTTGGTCGGTACATGCACTTGGCACCCCACCGATCCATCCCAAAGTCAGTGCCCATTGACCTCCACAGTGTGTAATTCATTTGCACTAAACAACTTGGACTGATTAAGTTGTGATATCATGCACCCCTGCATTGCTTTGTATGGACATGGACAGGAAGACAGCAATGAAGAGAAGGAAGAATTGGAGGAAGGGGCTCACATTCAAGCTGTACATGTTACACCTCAAGCTCATAAGAAAAGGCATCATAAGAAAGGTAAGTGCTCTTAAACATTGTTCTTCCATTTCAAGTATTTATGTTAAGGAGTGTTCAAAGCATGCATGTACCCATGGAGGCTTGCTTGCAAAGCTCGCGATAGCTAGAGCTTAGGAAGGATGTACTGTGCTTCTGCAGCCAGTGGGCATCTCAAGTTAATTGACCTGCACATTTGTTGTTGACTGGCATGCCTCCTAAATCTTTTGGTCCTGGATGCTCCAAATCTTGGGTCTCATATTCTGTGTTCTTCCTACCCGTGCTGTTCGCACAGCCGCTGCACAGAAGGAAGATGTATCTGCTGAAGCAGCTATGGCAGCCAGGAGGGCTGCCCTCTCCTTGGGTGCAGACCTGTACGATGAAGAAGAAGATATTGAAGCATATGGTCAGTGAGTTGTTGTGATAAAGGATTTGATGCCATGCTTGTGCTTGGCAGTTGAGTTGCCTTGCTGAACACCTTGTTGGCGGGCATTGACTTGATGCCCTGTGGAACATAATGGTGACCTTTGTTGAGTAAGTGGCGGTAGTCAGTACGAACCCTATGGGCGTAGCCTGGTCAAGTTGCAACATGTTTGAATATTTTGCTGATCTCAAGGCTTCTTTTGACAACATCTGCTCCGCCCTTGCATGAAATGGGAACAAGGGAACACACACAGTGATGATGGGACAGGGGCTTGCAACAATGGAGCAGAACACTTGCAACATTGTCCACGCACAAACACGCTGTCAGGGAGTTCTCCCAGTCACAACAGCTGGCTTGCTTGCGCCGCTGCTTGCTCTCAGCTCAGTGCCTGCCTTGCCTGCCATCCCCAGACACATTGGGTGCAAAAGCCCCTATCGGCCTCACCAAAGCGCCCAGCCGCCGGAATTCCCTGGCAGGCGGCGGCCGACGCGTGTCCAACACAGGGGGTGGCCGGCGGGTGTCTCAAGCCGGCGGGCACCCTGTGCGGCGCAGCCTTGCAGGCGGTGGGTTCAATAGGGTTAAGGTTATTATCTCAAGGTTTCAGGTTTTGAGGTGGGGATCAAGCTGTGCCCTGTCACGCCCTTCAGATGTAGCCTGGCAGGCGGTGTTGGGCCGTGGAGCTGGCCTGCCGACCAATGGCAAGGTTGCTTTTATGATGCATATGCTGCTCAGGGTGGTGCGCGGGTGCTTATGAAGTGCTTATTTAGCTCATGGCTGCTCATACATTAGCTCCTGGGGCACACTGGTACTTGTGTTGTGCTAATGCGGCTCCATGCAGCCCATGGCACGCCCTTGGGCTACGAAGCGCCGGTGCTTTGTGCAGTGCATGTGAGAGGCTTGTTTGGCTCCCGGCAGCGCACACAGTGCACTCCTGAGGCACATAAAGCACTCCTAAAGCACACAACCCTAGTGTTTTTGTGCTCAAGAGATAACTCAAACAGGACTTAAGATGCAAGACTCAGGTGCTCCTGCGGTGCACGTGTGGCTCCAGAATACCCGTTCGCGACTTTGCCGAGGGGCGCTCACTCTGCACGGAAACACTTCGCCAGTGTGTTTTTGCGTGGTTGCTTGACTACCAAGACTGTGTCTCTACAACAAACGGAACTTTGATGGGAGTGTCCTCTCTTTGCGCTCTGCCTGGCTGATCCCACAGAAAGCGCTCCTGAAACGCATGACTGGTGTGAGGAGTGCCAAAGGGGATGGGAGTGACCATGAGTATCCCCACCTGGCACAAGCAACTTGCTTGGGGCATGCCTGCCCAGACCTTGTATGTTGCGCTGGTTAAGCTTTGAGCCCTGTTGGTCTTGACGGGAAGCATGTGCTTCAGAACAGGCAGGCATGCTGGCTTCACTCTGCCCACTTGCTGTTGTGTTGCCGTATGCTTCAACAGCGTGTGTGAAGCACGCACTGTTTTGCGTGTGCTTCAAAACACACATGCTGGCTTCACTCTGCCCGCTTGCTGTTCATACCATTGGCTTCTGCCGATGGCTGCAGGTCCTGGCGGGCTATCCCTCGCCAAAAATGCCACAGGTACTCGCCCACAACGGAGAAGCATCTTTGGCGGGCAAGCTGCCCCTGAGGTAATGACTGGAATTACCAGTATACAGAGAAAAGTTTGTGATGTCCAGTGCTGACAGGATTAAGCTGTGGCTATGTGAGATGGGGCTGTCCTGCACAAGTGCATAGCGATTTGGGATAGAGGCAGGCAGTACCTTTAATGGGGTGCAACACAGGTAGCAGCTGTTGCATCTCTTATCTGGAGTGCGCCTCAAGCATCAAACTTGAGCTCCTAGGACATCCATCTTGCGCAATCAGGCACATGCCTTGTTTTAATCTGCAGGATGTAGAACCTTCAAGTGGGACTTTCAAGCACAGAGGTTCAATCTCCGGCATGGACAAGGGCCAATTCAAGGGTACTCGGCCTGGAAAAACGGAGGGAGACATGCTCGGCTCATCCAGCAAAGCAGCAAGCCAAGGGCTTAGGTACAATGAGCCCTCTCTCTGTAGCGCTGCAAGCGGTGCTGCAAGGATTAGGAAGAAGGGCTGCCTGGTTGCGCTGCACCCACAATGATTTTGTGGGTGTGCACTTAGGCTTGTATGCAGAACAATCATCGTTTATGGCAAACAGGTTGACCTTAGTCTATGATGTTGTTGGGTCTAGGTTCAAGCCAGACCTGTGTAATGGAGCCTGCTCATTAAAATGCTTTCGCAGAATCATGGGAATTTGATGCCACTTAAGTTGCCAAAGCGCCTGCGTCATGCACAAAACTCTGCATCAAACCATGGGCAGACATGTGGTTGCTGCTGCCAAAAAAAGTGTTGATTCTCTTTATTGATGCACAAAACCTGGTTTGGCGCCTCGTCGGTGCCTATTTGCAGACCGATAGTATGGCAGCATGAGTCGCTGCTCCTTACTTGGGAACAGGACCCAATTGAGCGTGTTGCAGCAAAATGCGGGCCTGCTGCAAAATACATTTTGTGCCATGATTGTCAAGGTTGTCTTTGGGTTTTGATTCAACTGCACAGGCTGTCTGATGCTGGCACTGGCGCAGCTGCTGGGACGGGCAAGGCATTGGAGGGAAAGCAGGTTTGTATCCACGAAGCACCCCTATTTTTGTGTGTTTCCATGAAGCACCCCTATATTTGTGTGTTTCCATGAAGCACCCCTTTATTTGTGTGTTCCCATGAAGCACCCCTGTATTTGTGTGTTCCCATGAAGCACCCCTATATTTGTGTGTTTCCATGAGGCACCCCTATATTTGTGTGTTCTCATGAAGCACCCTATATTTGTGTGTCTCCGTGAAGCACCCCTATATTCTTGTGTTCCCAGTGCTTTGGAAAACGTCAATACTGAGCAATGCACAATTATGCTGCTCGGGCTGCTGTGAAGCCTGCCATTCAGACGTCCTTGGTCTTTGCTCAATTGTAAATGCAAAAAATGAGCCTCATTATGCTCATGGCCTTATCATGATACTCGAAACAAGCTGTGCACACCTGTCTCTTGCTCTGCACAAAGATCTTGTGTACGCCAATGACATTGCATTAGGTTTAGCTGCATCGCTGTGTCTGGAGTGAATGCCCTGGAGACTTCAACACAATTTTAAAGGAGATGGACTCAGCTTTTGCAGCAGCAGCAGCAGCAGCAGCAGCAGCAGCATAGAATGTGCGCGTTGCCTTGCAGCCAATTGCCGTGTACAATTGACTTCCCGCATTAATCCATCCCAAATACCTTAGAGCCCTTTCCTTCACCTCAATGCTACTCAGGATCTGCTCCGGTGTTTAACTCTGTTTTTTCCAACCAATTCACCCTCTCATCCATTTATTTTTGCATTAGCCTGTGCAATTCCGCCGCAATCATGCGGCATGTCCGTCGCAGGCTGCCGCACTCGACGCCATGATGCAAAGAAGGAGCAGCTCAGGCATGGAAGTCCTTGGAAGCCTCAACCAGGTAATTATAAATCTGAGAATTCAATTGATAAGCAGGCAGGACAGAATGTGCTGCGGTAGATGCAGTTATGATAACAGCTGGTCTCTGTTTGTAAGAGTAGTAAGTGGCCGCATGGAGTAAGTATGAGGCAGCCCAACCGCTAGCACTGCTGTGGCTACAATCTCGGACGCTTGCATGGGCAAAGATGCCAACTATGTTCCAGAATTGCAGACGCAGTTATTGGGATATTGAGGCTGGCACATTGAGGGACCGAGGAACCTTTGCCAGGTGGTCCTACTGTGTCACCAGCCTGTGTGTGAAATCCCCCCTGTTGGGGGGCTGAAGGCACTTCGCAACATTTGCCAGCAAGGAGCATGCAATAGGGCTGCTCCATGACTCCTGTGTGACCAAACAGTCATGGCAAGAGCCTTCATATCATCACATCCATCCGTCTCTTCCCTTTCTCTGCCTTTCAGGACGTGGCAGAACTCCTTGCAGCACAAGCGAGTGCACAGCGCAGACGGCAGTCAAATGCCGGGGATTTAGTTGTTGGAGAATCGATTGACACCACCCCAGGTCTCAGGGTTTCAAAGGTAAGGCCTGTCAGGTGCCGCAAGATGTCTGTGTCACTGTGGAATAGGTAAAGACGACAGCTAGATTCAGATGGCCACTATCAAGATCTCGCTCCTTGTTTGGTCTGCCCTCACACCCTCAGTCTCAATGAGCCTGCACCAGGGAGCGCTAGGTGGCAAATTCATACGCGGCTCCTGGAGTGTGTGAGTGGGCTTCGTGGTCAGCACAGAGGCGATGGATTTGTGATCCTTCATCCCTGTTACTCACACACACAACCAAACCACTAGATTCATGGATTGTCTTCATGGATGAAGCTGAAACAGTGCTTAATAAAGAGCAATGCTGCAATGTGCTGGCTATAGTTTGTACTCTGCTCCAGCGTCCTGCATGCTCAGACGCAGCTGTCCAAAAAAGGGATACAGGAGACTCGCTTTTGCAAGCTCCTTAGAACCCCATTGAAATGGCAAACCTTCATAAACAAAGTGCGTCCATCTGTCATGCGAATTCCTCATGCAACGTACAGGCAGCAAGCATGGTCTCATCTCAAACCAGCAAGGTCCACTTCTTTGCTTGCAGAAGCCAGAATGGGCTGTAACTGGTTACACTCCTTCCCCCCTGAAAAAGGCAAGCGGGTTCCATGATGGGCCTTACGACGATCCTGTCGACCCATTCGCCAGGTAGGCGCATACTGCAGTGTACAGCCAGAAGGCAGAAGCTTCGAAATTACTGCTTTTGCCTGTCCAAGACCATAGGCCAAGTGCCTAGGTCCATTTACTGCATGATGCCTTCGGCCCAGTGCTTGTGTGCTGGTACCAGATCAGACTACCGTATGGCACGGCACGCCACATGTAGGTCGTGCAACCAGGGGTATGCATAGGGAGGATATTGAATGGACATTGACAGATTGACAAGAGGCCTGAGTATGTACCTTGACCCAGAAGTCTGCAGTGCAGGCCAGATCTGGGATGCCAGGGCAGGATATCATGGAAAGTCTCATTCAGGAAAGGAGTGCCAAGTAATGGCTGCCGCACTTACAACCGGTCCTATCCCTTAATACAGACCTGGCCAACTTCAATTCTTTTAACGCAGGCCTGATGGTGCGGACCCCTTGCCTGAGCCCTCCCTGAAACTCCCTGCTAAGCCCCGCCCACCCCCTTCAGCACGCCGTGCCCACGAGCTCGAGGAGCGCCAACTGCGAGAGGAGCAAGAGGAGAGGGAGAGGGAGCACAGGGGGCTGCTCAGGCGCAGGCAGCTGCATCTGCATGACCAGGTCTGTTTTTATGCTTGCTGGGTCTGGATTTAGCTCCAGAGTTGGTCAGGTGTTGAGAACAGGTAGAGCACAGCACTTGGTTGACGCAAAGGCTAGGGGCACTGGTGAGGCTTGCAAGCATTGCAGTGCTGGCTGTTGTTTCTGTACTTGCACTCATTCTCCATCACCATACTGAAGTGTGTCCTCCTGAGAACTTTGCTTGTGTGGGTTTGCGTCGGGCAGATCTTCTGCATGGTATTGTGTGGCGATGGACCCTCAGCTTTAGTAGGCAAAGGATGAGCACGTTTGTTTAAGTTTGCCCTCAGGTGGGAGACGGCATGGGGATGGACGTTGACACAGAGGTTGAGGATGTGCTGCTTGTCGGCAATGAAGGCAGAGAGGGCATCCCTGTGCAAGTGGTGACGTTCAGGAGGAAGTCAGACAGGTGTGACTGGACATATGTCCATGCATTATGCCGTTGCATGAGTGTAAGTGCACCATGGCACGCTTTTGGTCTCACTACCTTGGAGTGCATGGCCCTCACGTAAGCGCACCAAGGTCATTGTTTAACCTGAATAGGCTCTCTGCCCTGGAGTGCAAGGCCCACATCTGGGAACATCAAGGTCACAAACTTGGTGCGCACTCCAGAAACAACGCAGCACTTGAACATGTCAAAGCCTGAGTGTGCAGTGAGCCTCTGGTCCAGGGCGCATGGGGTTGCCATGTTTTGCTCCACACCGACCTGGTTCCGCTCTTACATCCACTACCTTTAGCAAATGAGGTCTCATTGTCCCAGCGAGGCATTCTGACCCTGCAGAAACTTACTCTGTGCTCGCTGGCCACTGACGCATTCCTAGGCCATGCCTCCACTCCCCGTGCTCACTAGTCAGCAAGCATCTGCATGGTTGCCTGTGTACAGCTTTGCATAATGCTCACCCCCGCTGGCTGAGTAGGGGCCATGGTATGGCGTTCCGTGGCCATGCATGCACAGTGCTCAGTGTCCTGCCCCACTGCTTTACACAGGAGCGTGGTGGGACGCAGTATGCGCGTGTTGTGGCACAAGCTGTCAAAAGCGCTGCCTTTCCAGCTCACTGCCGAGGCGTCCCAGCTCCAGGATATTCCCCTGCCTTTGGAAGGGCTGCCAACCCCAACCGCATCCGCTGCAGGCGAGAGAATCCTTCAGGTGAGCATGCGCAGCTGCAGCTGAGCCGGCCCTTATCCCTGCTGCGTGCATTTATTTGCATGCGTTTTGCCCTGTTGGAATGATCATGGCTGTGTGCCTGCCACCTAAGAGCGTTAGCCCAGAAGCCCTCACCGCAAGACCTGCCGCCAAGATAATGCAAGCAGAGTCACATTTGGTGTCCGAAAGGAATCTGCCATTCAGGGCCCTGCCATTCAGGGCATCTGCAATTCAGGGCATCTGCCATTCAGGGCCCTGCCATTCAGGGCATCTGCCATTCAGGGCATCTGCCATTCAGGGCCCTGCCTTTCAGGGCAGCTTAGTTGAAGCCCAGAGGCCATCAAAGGCAGGCCTGGAGCCCAACCTTGGCCATCCAAGGCGGGCAATTGCAAGCACAGGGCACAACGCAGGCCATGAAGAGGGGGGGCCCGGTGTGCCCTCTGTATGCTCCCTGCTTCAGATAAGGCATAGCTAAGGGCCACCATGATGAAGATGGAGATCGTGGAAGATATGAGAACAAATGTACACGTCAATGGTAGAAAATGTGCAAGACCATACACACACATGCACACATGCATATGAACACACATGTTTAAGCATGCCAAGCTATTAAGGGGCTGTGCAACTGTCACATTTGTCTCAAGGCTGATCGAATTCAAGACTGCCCCACCTGTGCCCCTGCCTGGCCTCATCGTGACCTGCCAGGTGGTGGGCAAGAGCGCAAAAAAGAAGCTGAAGGTTTCGGCAGACCTGGGGCTGCCAGCAATCCTTGGCGAAGAGGCCTTGCCACAAGCAGCTTCAAAGGCACCAAGCAAGCCCACCCATGAGGAGCTAAAGCTGGGCAGTAGGTGGGTCCTGGTGCTTGCCAAGCTTCCCCAATACTCTGCTATATTTATGGAATTCATAAGCATCACAGAGGCTGGAAGCCAAGGGGGTTGCCCCCTCTGCATCCAGAAGCATCCTGCTCCTTGTGCCCATCTCGAGCAGAGTGTCCAGTTTGGGGGAGGAAGGATTGGTGCGTGCGCATGCGCGTGTGCACCCTTTGCAGGCCTACTCTACCCCACTGCCACCGCCACTCCTGTCCATGTGAGCCTGCCTGTGTGTACTGTGCCTTTGCTGCCTCTGCCAAACCCTCCCACTTTTGCAGCGACGGCACCCCCACTCCCAACTGGCCCACGCACGCGTGTACCCTGCCCACAAGCACGCAGCCACAGCGCTCCTGCCACCAACAAGCTCACGCAAGCACGTGCTGCCCACCTGGCCCTGTAGGCATGTTACCGTCGTGCGCCAGCCCTGCCATATGCTGGCGCTGGTGCCCAAGAAACACAAAGGCCAGGTCGTGGCGCCAGACCATGCGGCGCGCTCTAGCACAGACCTGGGACCCAGTGCCCCCTCCCCCTACACCAGCCCCGACGCAAGAGCCCGTGGGCAAGGTCCCTACCCCCCTACCATTCCCCACTCCCCATTGAGTTCGAGCCCACAGTCAACGCAGCCTGACACCAGCTACGCGCCCACAAGTGCTTGCGTGCCTGAAGGTCAGGTGATCAAGCAAGAGCCCGCCGCGGGAAGACCTGAGGAGGTCCGGCCTGCGTCAGGGTGCGAGCCGCAGCAGGAGCCCCCCACCGCCCAGCACCCAGCCCCTCCAAGCGCAACAGTTGCCCCCGCACAGAGTACGGCTCAGCCGTGCCCGCCTGCCGCCACGCTCGTCACGCTGGTGCTGCCGCCCCCCTCACCCTGCGCGCCCCCGCCCGGCCTGCCGTCCAAGCCCAGCCCCCTCTCCATGCGCAGCTCCATGCCCAGCCCGGCAAGCCCCACCACATGGCTGCACCCCTCGGCCAGCCTGTCCTGCCAGGACTCCGTCAGTTCCTGCCCCCCCCATGGCCCTCCTCCCAAGCCCTCAGCCCTCCATCTACCTGCAGACGCCATCCCCCGCTCCGCGCGCGTCCCCCCCGGCCTGCACCTAGACCCAGCCACGCCAGAGGGCACCCCCACGTCTTGCAGGCCCCCCCCGCTGCTGGACCTTGCCCACGGCAGCGACATGCAGGCTGCCACGACCCCGCGCCAGGCCCCCAGCTTTGCAGAGGCGCTGGCAGGGACGGCGCTGGCCCGGGGCCATGACGCGCTGCGGGTGCGGGCGCGGCTTGTCGACATGCTCCTGCACACACACACACATGCCCTCCATCGGCGACTTTCCCCACACGCCACTCCGGGCTTGAGCCAGGCACATGCCTGGATCACCTGCCCCGCTTGAACAACCTTGCCGACACCTGAGCCCCACGCATTTGCTTGGATCACCCAAGTCACTTCAGGCGGGCGCCTGCTTAAATCACCTGCCTCTCCTGCATCATTCGGATCACCTGCTTGGATCACCTGCCTGTCCTGCTTCACTTGGATTATATCCGAGTCACTTGAACCAGGCGCCTGCTAGGCTCAACCGCTTTGGGTGGGGATGGTGTTTTGGTTTGGCAGCCGCTTAGGGGCGCCAGCTGATGAATTGAGCCTTTGGCCACAGAAGGTGGCGTGCATGGCTCTTGCTGCACTCGTCCTGCCTGTGCGTGGAGCTGACTTTGATGAAGGGCTGCTCTTTTGTTGGGTTGCCCATGGCCCTTGTCGATGGCCCTTGTTGATCGTGTTGGCCATGGCCCTGGTTGATCGCCCATGTTGATCGTGTTGGCCATGGTCCTTGTTGATTGAGCCATGGCCCTTGTCGGGTTGGCCATGGCCCTTGTTGATCGCCCTTGTTGATCGCGTTGGCCATGGTCCTTGTTGATTGTGCCATGGCCCTTGTTGGGTTGGCCATGGCCCTTGTTGATCGCCCTTGTTGATCGCGTGGCCATGGTCCTTGTTGATTGTGCCATGGCCCTTGTTGGGTTGGCCATGGCCCTGGTTGATCACGGCCAGTGCCAAGTCAGACTCGTGGTCAATCGCATGCAGGCCGTGGCTGAAGCAGGATACAAGGCGTGGACACAAAAGGCGTGCGCAGTGACGAGGACCCCCGTAACGCAGCCGCCGGAGCAGGCGCAGCATCAGCACCACCACCACCACCAGCACCAGGTGCATCAGCACCACCACCACCAAGATCACCTGCAGCACCACCACCAGCACCAGCAACACCAAATGCAGCAGCACCACCACCAGCACCAGCAACACCAAATGCAGCAGCACCACCAGCACCACCAGCACCAGCCTCAACACCAGCATCAGCAGGAAGGGGAGAAGCAAAAACACCATCACCATCACCAGCAGCAGCCACCGGCGGACTACCCAGGGGAGGGTGCAACTCCGCGGCGCTCCCTGGCCCGCCTCAGCTCCACCATGCAGCCCCCTGTGGAGGCCCTGCCCCACTGGACGCTGCCCCTGCTGCTACCCTGCAACGACGGCAGCCCCCAGCCCAATGCCACCACAGCTGCCACAGCTGCCGCTGGCGCCGCCACCACCGCCGCCACGAGCACGCCTCACGTGCCCTGCAAGTGCGCAGCTGGGCCCCTGGCAGTGGCCGCAGAGCCCCTTCAAGGCTCAGAGGCCCTTCAAGGCTCAGAGGCTTTGCAGGGCAGCAGTGCGCAGCCCAACTTGGCACCAGAGCTGGCCCAGGCAGGAAGCGCCGCGTGGCCCATTCCTATTCACGTGTCCCCTCAGCGCCAGGACAGGGCTGAAGGGCAGGGCCGCCCGCCCCACCTGCTGCCCTATGTTTTGCCCCAGTTTTTGGACAAGGCACGCATCCAGCGCTTCAAGCCGGTGAGGGTGCGAGCGTGTGTGGCGATGGGCATGAGGGCGCCTGCGGTGCCAGCCGTGTTCCCCTTTTAAGGGGACCCATCCACATGCCGATGTGAGCGTGCACCCATCCATGCCAGGCGTGTTCCCCTTTTACGAGGACCCATCCACATGCCGATGTGAGCGTGCACCCATCCATGCCAGGCGTGTTCCCCTTTTACGAGGACCCATCCACATGCCGATGTGAGAGTGCACCCATCCATGCCGGGCGTGTTCCCCTTTTACGAGGACCCATCCATACGCCGGTGTGAGCATGCACTACTGGGGAATGGTACTTCAATGTGTGTGAGAGCATGCCATGCATGCGCAAGCGTGCACCTTGCTGCTTGTGCTTCCATGCACCTGCTGCCCTCCCTGCTGTGCCGAATCCTGTCTTGGGGGGAATGAGCACAAGGTGGCATCATTGTTACAGGACAAATGAGTGAGCTCAGGAGTATGCCCAGGTGCTGAGGTGCTGAGGTCTTTCAAGCCCAACCAAGGGGGGCAGTGCATATGCATACCTCTGCATGCCTGGTGGCAGGGGCCAGATGAAGCAAGCATGCCGCCATTGTACCCTCCCTGCCAAAATGGCACGCCTGTGGCTGCGTCCCCAAGGGCGTGCACACTCGCTCATGCTCCCCATCACAAACACTCTGGATTGAAAGCACAAACAGCGGTACCCCTATCTCTTTGTAAGGAACGCTATAAAGAGGGTCTTTTATGGGCTGGCCGGGGGACGATCCCGGTTAATGAACTAACCTGACCCCAGTCCAGCCCGAAGCCTGAGCCTGGTGGTTGGTTAGGTAGTTGGAGGTGATCTGGTGATCAAGGAAAGCCTGGTTTCGTTACACTCTTGGACACAGGGCGATGAGAAGCGGCCCCCGCAAATACCGGATGCTGCATTCTTGCCCAGGTGCGTGTGTGTATTGTGTGTGTATTTCTGCATGTGCATGTATGTGGGTGCGCATGCGTGCATGTGCATATGCACATACAGGTGATTTGTCTTATTACGCACACGCTTTGGCGTGTGCACACACCACAAAATGCGTGTGTGTGTGTGTTCCCTTGAGGCTACAAGGGGCTCGTGCATCAAGGCTCAAGTGGGTGCTGTCGCTGAGGCTGGTTGCCCTGGACAGGGGCCAGCTTCCGTGGCCTGTATCCCCTGCGCACAGCTTTCCATGGCCTTTCTTCCCTGTGCGCGGTCTTCCATGGCCTACATTCCCTGTGGACAGCCTTCCATGGCCTGCATCCCTCTTGCACAGTCTTCCATGGCCTGCGTCTGCTGTGCACAGTCGTCGGTCAACAAGGCTGCGCTCGCATCTGCAGGCTGGCTTGGATGGCCTTCATGGCTTGGCTGCCTGTCTGGGATGCCAGCTGCCACTTGTGCTGTATGCTGCTGCTCCCAAGCTTCCTCCACGCGCAGGATCAGGTGGCAGCAGGCAACTTTGCCCAGTCATTCCCCTCACTTCACCCTTCCCTCCTCATACCGTGCTGTTTTGTTATGTGGGACCACACATCATATCTCCTCTGCTTGCATGAGCACATGCTCCCCTGTCCGCCTTGGTTCTCCCCTGCTGCACGCACCACATTGCCCCAAGGCCGCACGCAGCCACTGGTATAGGCCTGGGTGCTCATCAAACGTGCTGTGGGCATGGTGTGAGGCAGGCGCAGGCCAAGGCAGGCCAGCGTGGGCACGACAGCTCCCCCCCAACACAGCAGCAGACAAGCCAATGGCCCCTTCGCTGCGCAGCCGCATTGCCTGCACTGCCCCGCTCCCATACTGCTGCATTGCCGCATTGCTGCATTGGCAGCTGACCCACAGACTGCCACGGTGCGCCGCGGTACACCCACACACGTGCGCAGGCTGGAGCACGCGCCTGAGCCCTTGGAGCGCGAGCGCAGCAGCCTCTCTGACGGCCACGGCCCGTGGCTTCGCAAGTCATTTCGGAACTATTTCTTCCCTGAGGAAGAGGCAGGACAGCCCGCCTCTTGCATCGCCCGCAGCCACAGCTTGCAGCAAACAGCCCACAGCTTGGCAGTGGACATGGAGCAGCTGGGCGGCCCCAAGGCCACGGGCGCCCCTACGGGGGGAGGGGCGTGGCAGGGGCGCAGCCTGCGCACACGGCGCGGTGCGCAGCAGCAGCAGGGCGCGGGTGAGCGTATCCCGCTGACAGAGCGCAAGACCAAGGGCGGTCCGCTGTACTACCCAGGTGGCGCCCTGTGTTTGTGTGCCCTCGCATGTGTACGTGTGTACGTGTGGGTGTGACCGTGTGTCCACTTCTGGAAAATTTTGCATGTAACAAATGCATGAATGAAAGAGGCAGGGTGGATGAAACAGTGAGTCCCTAGCCAAGAAGAGCTTTCTTAACCCGTGCATGCATGCACGTTTGAAAAGAACTCTTGAGCTAGAGGCTCGCTGTTTCATCAACCCTGCCTCTTTCATACAAAAATCGTTACTTACAAACATTTCCAATAAGTGCGTACATCTTCAATTGGAAATCTTGATGCCTGGTCATGCATTCTAGGCTTTGTCGTACTGGTATCATAAGAGAAAAGATGGAGTGCACCGGGCATGCAGTTACTGCCTGCTTGCACAAAGTGCGCGCAAATCTTTCCTGCAGTACCTGTGTCCATGCCTGTGTGTGTTTCTACCTCAGCTGCAGTCGTCTAGCACAGTGTAGCAGAGTTTGACTTTTTTTGCTGGCAATTTCTGAAGAAGAATCGGCTTCAAGCACAACTACTTCTGCAACAGACGCTGACTTTTTGTCAGACGCAAGCTGTGCAGCATGCTTGACATCATCAGTGCCCCGCTTCCCCTTATTAGCAGTTGTTGCCAGTTGATGAGCTCCCACTTGTGTTCTGCCATGCATATTGACCTGCTGGCTTTCAGCTGAAGTGCCCCACCTGCAGCTATCACACATACTCCTCTTGTCAGCTGCCCCGTCCCTCAGCTGGGTTGTTGACCCTCCCCTCGCAACACTCGAGACCCCCCTTTCCCCCCTTAGCTGCCCTCACCACAACACTCACCGCCCTGCCTCCTGCCCTCCCGCCCTAAGACATAAACTTCAGCCTCCTGATTCTCCCTTCCCCTCGATGCTTCCTGCACCCGCAGCCGCCAAGCCATATCCCCCGACCGGACCTAGAAAGCCCATTTACTTGGGAGGTTTCGAGCGGCAATCGCCTGCCATGTCCACAAACCTGCTGGAGGGCTGCTTAAGGCCCACCCAAGCCCCACGAGGACCAAGCGTGCAGGTTCCTGACCCCAGCCCCATGACCGATGCAGCGCCCCTGGCAGACGCGGGTGGACTGGCAGCCAAGCCGTCCTCCCTGCCGTTGGGCCACCAGAGGCAGCTGCTGTTCAGGCAGCAGCAGGCGCTGGAGCAGCAGGTGGGGCAGCCCCCGAGCCCACAAGCACATCACAGCGGGGGCCGGCGCGCGCGTACGGACGTGGTGGCTGCGAGCAGACTCCCTGTTGACGCGGTTGTGCTTGGGGGCGGCACATGCCTTTCCTGATGTGTTTGTGCGTTTTCCTTGCTCAGGGTGTGTTGCTGCAGAGCAGCGTGCAGGTGGGCTTTAGTGTGCTTGCTCTCCCACGGTGTGCCGAAATTGTGACTCTCGCCTCTCGCTGCCTGAATACCAAAGGCCTGGCCTTGCTTCTGCATGCGCCATGTGCTCGCGGGCTGGGTGCTAGCCTCTCAAGAAGGCAACCCCAAATCCCTCGCAGGTGGGCTTATCCCCACAAGCAGCAGGCCTCTGCATCAGCAGACCCCGCAGGTGATGCGTGCCATCACAAGCACGCCGCACGTGTTCCAGGCACTTTGGGCTGCCGCGCTGTACCTCTTGCTCTCTTGGGCTGTGCACCCATACCCATGAGCAGGCTCAGCAGCACTTAACTTGGACCCCGAGGGCACGTGCACACGCAGCACAGCCCGGCAGAGGGCGCAGATGGCCACTTGAAGCGTGCAGCATGGGCCCTTGATCTGGTGACCCCTTTAGGCATATGCATGGGCAGCATGGACCGGTGACGTGACGGCCCAGTAAAGGGGCATGCATGCAGCGTGGCCTAGCCTAGTGTGCACCCCACGGCCACATGTGGGTCTGCATGGCGCCCGCACGCCCAATGCAACTCCGCCCCCCCCCATTTCCTTCGCGCACGCCTTGCTGTGCTCCCCTCCCACATGTGCTTGCAGGCCAAATGCATGAGTGCCTGTGGCAGTGCGGCGCTGGCTTGCAACAGCGGTGCAGCAGTGCCTGGGGAGCCGCGGCAGCAGCAGGCCGGGCAGCACAGCCAGCCGCCAGCGCCTGAGGGGTTGCAAGTTGGGAAGGGCAGTGCGCCTCGGCCTGATGTTGCTGATGGGGGAATCGGGATGCTGACGCCAATGGACCCTGACCAAGGTGGGGTTTCCACGCGCCATCGCCCGAGGGCGCTCAACTGCTTGCGCCGCCAGTGCACTGCAACAGTGCGCAGATTTGCACACGCGTGCACATGCAGCTTCCGCTCACAAACGCCGCCGCCTGTTCCCCTCCCCAACACCTGTAGCACCTGTCGGTCCCATGGTGGTGTGCATTATCAGCAGCAGCATGAGGTCACCTGCCCCGCTTGCCTGCATGCAGCCCTCTTTATGCCTGTAGGGCACATTGTGTGACTAAGCTGCCACTGCATCGTCTCCTTCACGTTCCCCCAACTGATTCCACACCCCCTGCAGAAAGCTGCGGCCCCGCGCTGCCCGGGTCTTATTCCAGCCCCAGGCGCAAAGGGCCCCTCCACAGGGAAATGGAGCGAAGTTCCATGTGAGCTATGTGGGCCTTAATGTAATCCATGTGGGCCTCCTTGTGAGCTATGCGGGCCTCTGTGTGAGCCATGTGGGCCTCTGTGTGAGCCATGTGGGCCTCTGTGTGAGCCATGTGGGCCTCCGCGTGAGCCATGCAGGGCATGACGTGATCCATGCGGGCCAAGCAGAGCTGTGCTGGCAGGGGGGTGTGATGCGGAGGATGTCAGTGCCTGCCTGCTGAAGGGGGCGACATGTGCGTGACTCATGCCAGCAGACGCATGAGTTGTGAGTGTCAATAGTGTGTCCGCTGGTCATTGTGTCCAAGTGCTTCTAGCCAAGTCAGGCTTTGAATCCAAGGTCTTTGAGTGTACAGGCCAGATGATGCATGTAAGTAAATTACCGCCTGGAACCCGCATGAGCAAGGTATTGCAAGGAATGATGGAGGTTCAGGTCATAGGCCCCTGTTTACGTAACCTAGCCTAACATTTAGTGCCGCTGTAAACATGCTAGACCTTATGCTGGCAAGGTCAAGCTGCCAATGCCACTAATAAGAGAGTGGCCCCCTTTTTTTCTCGTGCTGCCTTTTTGATTTTGAGGTACAGGATGCGCGAGAGCCTGCTTGATATTTGCTGCACTGGTCTACGGGCTCCAGCTACATGTAGCACAGGCACCAGCTAATTGTCATCTCACAGATTGGGTGTCATTTGGTGCAGCTTTAATCCAAGGATCCTTGAACTTTGAATCGAAATGATTCAAATGAAGGAGTGTATTGCATATGCTTGGATAGGTTGGCAAGAACTGCAGGAACCCCTTTGTATCTGGGCGTTATGGGACTTCAAGGACTCAGAAGGCTCAACCACATTTGCAAAGAAAAAGGAAGGAATAACAACAGGGAAACCCCTGTTTGCGTGAATTAAGGGAGAGGTTTACAAATGGTGCAAGCCACTGAGGGTGCTGAAATCTAGACTATCAGAGTTGACTCTGATAGTCCAGCTAGCTAGTCAGGACACCCAGCTTACTGAGGGGTAGCTCGGTTTGAAAATCAATTATTTAGATGGTCCCCATCATTCCAATCAGGATGGTATGTAGGCCCACTTTGTGGCATTGCTGTGCAAGGGCGTGTTCCAATCTGATATGTTGTTCAAGTTCAAGTTTGACCTTCAGCCAGGTAGTTTGACTGTTCAGGTTGCTGGTGAACACCAGCCATCAAAAAACATCCATAAGCTCTGAAATAACACGATAGGGATCATTAGTTTGTTTCTGGAAAAATTGAAGACATCTTCAGAACAAGCTTGGGAGAAATAAAAAGCTCCAGTCTGACTGACAGGAATTTGGTGTGCCATTGGTAAATCGTAAAGTGAAACAAGTCTGCAAATTGAAGCTTCAATTCAACCTGATATGTTGTTCAGTTGCTCTTGCTAGTTGTTGCTTTGGTCGTGTGTCATCACAATAATTGACTTCGACGAGGTGGACATTCCAGTGCGAGGGGTGTAAAGCCTGGGTGCCACCACAGCGTCATTTTGGTGGCCATTCTGTCTTCCAGATGGCGGGGCACAAATAGCATCTGGTCGAGCCTCTGAGATATCGAAATTTATCTGCTGAAAGGTTTGGTAGTTAGTTAGTTACAAGACGCGAGCGGACACAGCAATGTCCTTAAGGCAGGCAAGGCAGAAGAGCTGAAAAACGCTAGGAAAAGGAGAACTGCCAGAAAAGCCAACTAGCTAAGATGACGCCCCCA
>LKMJ01001968.1_pt1 | contig 18560 bp, 18 predicted proteins | sample 643391 | NCBI WGS metagenome assembly LKMJ01 (sample SAMN04112250, study PRJNA286221) | soda lake metagenome | biome: soda lake; feature: Kulunda Steppe; material: water; isolation source: sample PL-Br10 brine of Picturesque Lake | place: Russia: Kulunda steppe | collected 2010-07 | reverse complement strand
GGGCCAATTTACCGGAACAAATCTGTTAGGCCACCGTGGGGTGGTCAAAGTAACCGGGAAGGGTAACGGGCGCTGACTACTGCGATATTCTCGCTTTTTGCTTGAATGCTTGCTGCATACACGCTCTATATCTTGCACAACCATTTAAATATATAATTCTGTGAGGATTTCAACAGAGTCGTCTGATCAGTTGTCAGCCGCCCGCCCACAGCCGCTGTTCGCGGTCCATCAGCCCGACGACGACGACGTGCGGGAGCGTGAGAACAGCTATCAACGCCAGATACGCGCCGACGAGCGAGAGCGGTTCGGCGACGGTCCCGGGGACGGCGAGATACCACAGGCCGAGGATCGCAAGCGAGGCCGTGGTGAGCGGCGCGGCGTCGCGGGCGAACGCGGCAAGCGCAGCGAGGTGTCGCCTGGATCGAAGCGCACCTGTGGCGGAGGGATCGATGGCGAGCAGTCGGACAATGTGTCTGAGCGCGTGCCACAGACAGAAATACAGTCCGACGGCGAGGATCGGCGGGACGGTCGAAAAGAAGACGACGAGGCCGAGGGTTTCGGCCGCGTCAATAAGCCACGGTCGGCGACCACCCGGGGCGGTCGAGCGGAACCCGACGAGAAGCGTCGTTCCCACGAGCGCCGCGAGCCCGACAGCGACTGTGAGCCGGACTGTCGGCGTGAACGCAGCCGAGACGACCCCGGCCGAACCGGCGTCGAACAGCCCGACGAGCGTCGAGACGACGAGTTCGTACTGGCCCGGGAACGCCACGAACGGGACGACCATCGGAAGCGCACCCCGGGTCGCCGCAGTCAGCACTCGGGCGAGACGCCCGGCCGGATACCCGTCACCGAACGCAACGAGCGGGTAGACGTCGCCCTGCCCCCAGTGAGCCCACGTCATGAGGATGAAGAAGACGACGGCGACGACGGGGGCGAGAAACCAGACGACGGCGTAGAGTCCACCGACGACGAGATAGAGCACGCCGACGGCGGCGAGCGACCGGACGGTGACCGGGTCGCCTCTGGTTCGTGGAACCGCGAGGTGATCGATCGCGCCGTGGGGCAGCCCGAAGAGGACGACGCTAGCGGCGAGCGGCAGCAACTGATACCGGAGGGGGACCGACACGCCCGTGAGGAACACGAGCGTCGTGACCGCGACGGCGATCCAGCCGGGAAGGAAAGCGAGTCGGGAAAGCGCCGCGACGCCGTCGGACGGGACGGGGACCGAATTCGCCGCCCGGAACTCAGGTCGCCGGTCGTTCACAGTCCTCGCCCTGTCCGTCCAGTTCGCGCTCGGCCGCGACGGCCGGTTCCCGGGCCGGGAGCAACGCCGCGACGGCCGGCGGGACGGCGGCGCGGACGTCCACGGCGACGGTCGGCCACTGTTCGACGAGCCACAGGTACAAGACCAGCCCCTGGACGATAAAGACGTTCGTCACGAGGAAGAAAAGCGCCTCCTCGATCGGGAGCCCGAGCGGCGCGATGCCGACGGTGTAGGTCGTCGAGATCGTCCACAGGCCGTTCGAGATGGCGTACCAATCGAGAACCCACAGATAGAGGGTCGGAACGCCGATCCCGAGGGCGACGGTCCGCCAAGCACGGACGAGATGGGGCCAGCCGAACGCCCACTGGATCGCGAGTATCGGGCCGGCCCACGCGATGATCGCACCGAGATACAGCGTCGAGGGGCCGGCAAGGAGCAGGCCGACGCCGACCGCCCCCACGCCGAGCCCGGCGAACAACCCGACGAATCGCGTTCCCCAGGAGAGCCTGAGATCCCCGTCAGTGGAGATTTCGAGGTTGTAGAGCCAGAGCGCTGTCAGGATCGGCTGGAGGACGAAGAACAGATACTCGCCGACCGGGGCCGCCCAGATGTGGAGTACGGTGACATCGTCACCGTACCACCAGACGCCCTGTTCGATGAGGAGGTTGTCCCACGGCGTCGTATAAATAACCGCCAGTACGAGGATGACGCCGAGACCGAAAAAGGGGACTCGACCCCACGTCGCGGCGGGGCGGAAGTACGCTAAGGCCCCGACAGCGAGGATGGGCGGAACGACGAAGAGGAGATGAAACCCCAGATACGTCTCCGGTGTCATCGTCGTCTCGACGTCGCCGATCCAGTCGGTTCACTGTACGACTGCGCCGGATACGACGATCTGGGGTACATACATGGAAGTTCGTTTCGTGACATTAAATCCATCACACCTCACTAGTTTGGGCGAGTGACCGGCTGGAACTCCTCGAGGAGTTCGCCGATGATCTTCGATTGGGCCGCCCGGAGGTGCTGGTGGAACGTCGACCGGGTGATTCCCATCGAGTCGGCGATTTCCTCCCCCGAGACGGGGCGTGGCCACTCGAAGTAATCGCTCAGATACGCCTTCTGGATCGTCTCGAGTTGACGGTCGGTCAGCTGCTCGCCGAGCGCCTCGACCAGTTCGCGCTGAGTGTTCTGATCGCGCTCGCGGCGCTGTTGGGACGCCAGCGTGAGTCCCTCGTACTGTTCGAGGAGGGACTGAACGACCGCGCTCGGGTCAGCCGTCCGGGGGAGCTCGATGCGGATGTTCGCGCCGTCGCCGTCGGCGGTGAGCGATCTGACCGCACCGTTGTGATCGAGCACGGTCCGGACCAGCGACGCCTCCGTCGGGATCACCTCGAGGAGACAGCCGTCCTCGTAGGAGGCGACGAGATTCAGCTCGGGCGGCTCGGCCATCGTTTCGGCGACCCCACGGAGCGTATCGATGTCGGCGCCGGAAACCGAAACGGAGAGTACGAACCGACCGTCGGTGCGGGAGACGGCACCCCGATACGTGATTTCACAGTCGGCCCGCTCCGCTAGTTCGACCAGCACCGGCCCCGGCGAGCCGCCGGTAAAGACGAGTTCGAGGTACTCGTCGGTCGCCAGCAAGCGCTGGTTCTGAAGCGCGTTGATCCCGGTACCGATGACACGACCGAGCGCCTCGAACACCGCCACTTCGTGGTCATCGAGGGTCTGAGCCCGAGTCGCATAGACGACCAAAACACCGTAGTCCGCCTCCCGATACCGGATCGGGATCGCCGCGACGCCGCCGTCCGGTGTCACGAACCGACGATGGGGCGACTCGGTCGAAAGGGAATCGGCGTCGACAGCGACGACCGTCCCCGTTCGGATCGCCTCGTTCACCGGATCGTCCGCGTCCGACGGGACCGTGATCTCCCCGGCGGCGCCACAGCCGGCCCGCGAGTCGGCGACCACGCGGCCGCTGGTCATCTGCTGGGTTCCGATCCACGCGGCCTCGTAATCGTTCGTCTCGATGACGGCCTTACAGACGCGCTCTTCGAGTTCCGTTCGGGACATGCTGTTGACCGTCGCGGCGGTGACACGCTGGACGAGCCCGTCGAGGCGAACGAGCAGCCGCTCTCTGGTCCGACGGTCGGCCCGGAGTTGTTCGGCCTGCCGGCGGGCCCGGAGTTCGACCTCCTTTCGGTCGGTCACGTCGGACTGAAACCCGAGATAGTGTGTTACCTCGCCGTCCTCGTTGCGGAGCGGAGCGACGCTGAGCTGGTTCCAGAACGGCTCGCCGTTCTTGCGGTAGTTGAGCAGTTCCACCGAAACGGGACGCTCGTCGTCGATCGCCTGTCGGACCGTCTCGACCGTCTGGGGATCGGTGTCTTCGCCCTGCAGAAACCGGCAGTTGCGGCCGAGCGTCTCGTGTTTCTCGTAGCCGGTGAGCCGCTCGAAGGCGTCGTTGACGTAGATGAGCGGCTCGTCGGGCTCGGTCGGGTCCGCGACCGTGATCCCGACCGGCGCCTCGTCCATCGTCAGTTCGGCGAGCCGAAGGTTCGCCGCGGCCGGGTCGCTCTCGCCGACCGTTTCGGCGACGTGATCCTGCCGGGCCAACTCGACGATCCGATCGACGAGTTCACCGACGTCCGAATCCGGTCCGTGCGGGACGTACGCTGTCACGCCGGCGTCGATCGCTTTCTCGGCGACGCGCTCGTCTCCGTCGGCCGTATACAGAACGAACGGGAGGTGTGGATCGCGCTCTCTGACCGTCTCGAGTAATTCGAGACCGTCCCGCCCCTCGAGGGAATAATCGCACACCACACAGTTGATCTCGTGTTCGTCGAGGTGTGTGATCGCTTCGTCGAACCCCGATACCGCCGTTCCGTCGATGAGATGGTCGGGAAAACCCGCCCGGAGCCCCGGGTCGGACGGCGCGTCCCCGACGAGGAGAACGTCGAACGCGAACATTACCATAAGTTGAGCCCGCGATAGTTAAAAGGATCCCGCAGAATGTCGGACGCTAGCACGTTTTCGACGGGACGATCCGAGACGACCCATGTCACCCGGTCGCTCGCGTCGGTTCGCCCCCGATGACGATCACCGGGACCGGAGCCGATTCGAGCAGCCGTTCGGCCGTCCCGCCGAGAACGAGCCGCTTGAACCCGGACCGGCCGGTCGCGCCGACGACGACCGCGTCCGAACCGGTCTCTCGGAGCGTCGCGAGGATCCGTTCGGGTGGGGGACCCTCCTCGAGGACGGTCCGGCAGGCGATCCCCGCCGCGTCTGCCGCGGCCTCGGCGCGTTCGAGTGCCCCCTGAGCGTCGGATCGGAGGTTCTCTCTGACCTCCTCGGGGTCGATGATCGCGTTGTCGTAGGCCGTTCGCGTCTCGACGACCGAAACGACGTGTAGTGTCGCCCCTGTCGACGCCGCGAGTTCGACCGCGTGTTCGAGGGCGGCCTCGGCGTCGGAACTGCCGTCGGTCGCGAGGAGTAACGCGTCGTACATACCCGGTTCAGGAGCGGAGGAGGAATAAATCCGGCTGCCGGATGTTCTCGACGGCGACGTGCGGGAACGTCACTCGCTCCAGCGTGCAACGGTGACGGGGACGGGAGCACGGCGGACGACCATCTCGGCGACGCTTCCGAGGAGAACGCGGGAGAGCCCCGAGCGGCCGTGGCTCCCGATGACGATGTGGTCGACGTCGTGTTCCTCGGCGTACTCGACGATCGAGTGAGCCGGGCGACCGACGACGGAGTCGGTCGTGAGCGTCCGCTCGGCCGCCGAAGCGGCCTCGCTCGCCTCTTCGAGGACGGTTTCGGCCCGTTCTTCGGCGGCCGAAATCCAGTTGTCGGCGCTTCCGGGACCCCACGCCGTCGATCCGTCAACCGGATCCATCACGTAAAGGGCGACGACGTCCGCGTCGTCGAACTGTTCGAGCGCGTACTGTAAGGCGTCGGTGGCCGGGGCGGAACCGTCGACCGGAACGAGGACTCGCATGGTTCCGGGTTGAACAGCATCGTATATAAATCGGCCGCGGGGAGGAAACGCGACCGTGCGACGGGTACGGACGGGGCGAGACGAAAGCCCACGGCTTCTCGTGGGTGGCTGTCAGGACACCGTCAGCCACGGGACGCGGAGGGCGTACTCGTATGCGTCGGGATCGTCCGTGTCCGGTTCCCCGAGCGTGACCCGAGGAGTGCCGCCACCGTCCGTCGTCTCGATCCCCAACCACAGCAGAATCTCGCCGTCGACGGTGGCGGCGTCGGTCCGTCCGTCTCGATATGCGCTCGCCGGCTCCCGCGGATCGATCCGGTACTGACGGAAGTACGCGGCGACCTCGGTGACGAACCGGTATCGCTCCGTCGCCGTGATGGCCCCACGATCGAGGAGTTCCCGAACCGTGGCGTTTTCCCCCAGTACGACGGCGTTGTACAGGAAGTTCCGCTCGCTTCGGAACGAGTTGTAGACGTAATCGAGTGGCGAGGAGCGATAGAGCCGCTCGATCGACTCGTCGTCCGTTTCGACGAACCAGAGGAGGTCGCCGAACGAGAGCTCGCTCGGCGACGAGGAGAGTTGGTCATGGAGCGTCTCGACCAGCGTGAGGTTGAAGACGTTCGGTGCCTCGGCCCCGTGATCGAGGAACAAAACGACCGAATCGCCCCGGGCCAATCCGTCGGCGCCGAGCAGTTCCCGGACGAGCCCTTCGACGGAGTCATAGATGACGGTCGTCGCGGCGTCCGATTCGAGAACGGTCCCCGCACGGTTATACAGCCGAAGGGAGGGGACGTCACCGCCGGCGGAAAGCTGTTCGAGGGATTCGAGAAACGGCCCGGTTCCCTGGTTCGTGTTGATCACGTGGAGCGTCCGATCGGCCGAGAGCCACGGGAGCGGTGGGTGTGTCCCCGGACGCCCGCGCACGATCGAAAGCGGCGTTTCACCGTCGCCGGTTCGAACCGTCGCGCCGATGTCGATCGACCGGGACGGCGCCGGGTCGCGTTCGTCGTCCCCGGCACTGACGGTGTACGCCGAGAGGAGGTCGCTCGCGAGCCAGTCGGGTCGATGGCTCTCGGTCCCGAGCCGATAGGCGAAGTCGAACCCCTCGATCGGGTCGTAGAGAACCCCCTGAAGGAACCACCGACACTCGTCGTGGAAGTCGAACGTCCGCATTCCCGGGAACGACTGTGCTGAGGCCGCCCCCTGTGAGGAGACACCGAACGGCGTCTGAGCCGCCGGGAGACAGATCTGGGGCGGTTCCCGGTCGGTGTCGGTCATTCGTCGATCCCTCGAGAGGCGGTCACGGAGCGTCACAAGAAACCGCGTTCCCCAACTCGGCAAGTCGTCGCCGCGCTGTGGGAGGACGTAGATGTAGTCGGCCTCGGTGAGGCTGTATCGGTCGACGAGCGAGTCGAGATCCGAAAGCGAATCGGTGTGAACGCGGTACGACCGCGAGTCGCTGTAGGCGAAGCTATCGACGAGCGCTTCCGCCTCCGAGAGGTGCTCCGGCGGCGACAAGAGCACCACGAACCCGTCGGTGTATTCGAGCAACTGTGAGACGAACGGCTCGTACCGGGGCTGGTAGTTGAACAGCACGATCCGGGTGCTGGGGACGTCGCCCGAGGCGATCTTCTGTGTCAGCGAATCGTGGGCCCGTTCGGTCGTGAACGCGACGATCGCGAAGAGCGTCCCGAGGATGAAAAGCGGCATGACGCGGATGATGACGGCGCCGAAAAGGCTCCTCGGTGCCTCCCCGAGCGTGAACCCGGTCAACGCGACCGGCGAGATCCAGCGGAAGAACTCTACGTAGGAGGTAAACAGCGGTTCGACGTCGAAAAAGCGGTAATGAGCCTGTTCGGCCGCGTAAATGAGCACGAAGAAGACGGAAATGAAAAACAGCGCCACGGACAAGGTGTAGAGACGCCGATACTGTGTCGTGAGGATCCGCACTCGCGTCAGCGCGGAGAAGAAATCCTGAATGTGTCCGACGAGGATCTCATAGCGGACGAGCGTCTTCCAGAAGAGGACCAGTATGACGACCGTGACCACGCCGCCCAGAAGGCCGAGGAGAAGCGTTATCGGGTGCGGCGACAACAGGAGATCCCCACTCACGGTATCGACCCCCGTTCGGGCGCCGACGGCGTCACCGTCGGGCCGACGGATACAGCCCAACGGTTCCGGGAACGACAATTAAACCTGATGGGAAAGAGGGGTGTTGTCACGCTTTTCACACCCCGAAGGGCCCGATCAGTACGGAGATGACGAGCCATTTGAACAGGAGGAACAACACGAGGACTGTCCCCGCGAAGACGAAATGGAAGGCCCCGTAGCGAACGAGGTCGAGCCGCGAGGGAAACGACATCTCCGCGGCCAACTCGGGCTGTTCTACCCGGTATTTTTCACGCTGTACCCGCATCGTGTTGAACCACAGGATCCCGGCGAGGGCGCCGATCTGGGTGAGATACGTCCCGATGTTGATCCCCGCGAGCAGCCCCTGGATGAACAGGATCTCCGTGACGAAGGAGTCAAAAGACAGCTCCGAGAGGATCTGGGCGACGATCGCCGCCGCCGGGAGGTCGTTGAACACGTTGACCAACAGTCCGGCACCGCCGACGCCGAGTCCCGCGGTCACAACCGGATCGCCGCCCAACAGTCCATCGAGAAACGGGATCAGCGTGGTACCGAAAAACGCCGTGCGGGCGAACGCCTCCGCGAAGATGAAGAAGGTGATCCCGAAAAAGAAGACGCCGTACGGGAGCCGTCTGATCGGTTCTCTGATGCTTTGGGAGTGTTCTTCGGATCGGACCCAGTAGCCGAGCCCGATGAGAATGCTCGGGACCGCACACCAAAGCAGCGAGGCCTCGAGCATCGTGACGATCGTCACGAGGACGACGAGAATGCCGAAGATCGCGACCCAATCGCGCATCTGTTTCGTGAAGTACGGCTCGGGGTTTCTGGCCGGCATCTCGTAGCTCGGCTGTATCGCGAGGTCCGCGAAGAGATCGGGTGGGTCAGTTCGGGTGATCCGCAACAGCGCGTAGACGAGAACGAACGAGGCGGCGAACGCCATCAGAGCCGGACCGATCATCAACAGGAAATACGAGATGAAATCGAGGCCGACCTCCTCGGAGATGATGATGTTCGTCGGCGATCCGATGAGAAGCCCCATCGAGAGGGTGTTCGCGGCCACGAACTGCGAGAGCAACAGCGGTTTGGCGTTTTTGATCCCCGTCTGGAAGCAGATCTCGATGATGATCGGCGTGATGACCAGGATGACGATATCGTTCGTGCTGAAGAGAGTCACGATCGACGTCATCGTGAACATGTACAGCACCAGCCGGAACGAGCTCCGCTGGCATTTGTCCACGATCTTATACGAGATGTATTTGAAAAACCCCGAGGCACCGAGCCCCTCTGCCATCACGCCGAAGGAGAAAATGAGCACGATGATGTCGATGTTCTCGATGAAGCCGACCCAGGCGGCGTCGGCGCCGACGACCGCAGTCACGTACGTGACGGCGAGTGCGATCGGGGGGGCCCACCAGTCACGATCGATCCCGTATCGCCCTCGGAGCCGCTGTTCGAACGCGAAGCGGTGATCGGAGACGATGACGATAACGGTCAGAACAGTCAACAGGAGAATGACGACGGCATCGGAGACGACAGCCATGTGTTAGATCATCCACCACCGGTGTTGGGCAGCGTCGGCTCGGAAACGTACCGTAGAGCGCGACACCCACTCACTTAAATCCGTCCGATACCGTCAATCCGACCGATCGGCGACCGCATCGAGAAGCGTCACGAGCGATTCGATCGCCTCCGCCAGCAGTTTCTCGCCCAGTTCCGCGTCGCCTTCACGAGGATCGCCGACAACGCCGCTGTCGGTGAACGAATCGGAGTCGTACGCGAGGTTCGTCCCCGAGACCCACTCCCCCCAGCCCTCGGCCGCCCCCTCGGCCGCCGCCTCCGTGCGCTCCTCGCGAATCAACTCCGGGCGGAGCTGTCTGATCATCGACGTCTCGGCGGGGCCGGCGTGCCCCAACTCCTCGAAGGAAACCGCGTCGAACCAAGTGTACTGGACGGCGTAGACCGTCCCAGAGCGGCTGAGTTGGCCACAGAGCTCACACAGTGCGTCTACGTTGCCGCCGTGGCCGTTGACGGCGACGACCCGCTCGATCCCGTGGCTCGCGAGACTCTCGATCGTCTCCCGAACGTACGCACGGAAGGTGTCCTCGGAGACCCACAGTGTCCCGTCGAAGCGGCGGTGTTCGGCCGCGACGCCGACGGGAACGGTGGGGCCGACGAGCACCTCGATGTCACGGTCGGAGAGATAGCGGTCGGCGGCCCCGGAAGCGATCGCCTCGGCGGTTATCGAATCGAGGCCGAGCGGGGCGTGAGGGCCGTGCTGTTCGGTGCTTCCGACAGGGAGAAGAGCCAGCTCCGCCTCGACGTCGCGAACGTCGGTCCACGTCGAGTCGGCGAGGCGCATGAATCGCCTTCAGGCGATGAGCAGTTCCTCGCCGCGTTCGACCTTGACGGTCGCCGGCGGCGAGATCTTGTTGTACGCACGGCGGAGCGCGTCCTTGGCGGTCTCGGCGTCCTCGGGGTGACACCAGATCGTAAAGAGCCGTTCGTTCGCCTCGATCCGGGCGGCCGTCCCGACGATCTTGCCGAACGACTGTCGCATCCCGTCGGAGACACGGTCGGCGCCGGCGCCGGTCGCCTGTTTGTTCTCCCGGATGACCTGATGCGGGAACTTCCGGAGGATCATCTTGTAGTCGCCGCCCTCGCCGAGCTCTTTCAGCATGCGGCGGTTCGCCGAGAGCCGTGAGGCCTCGAGCGAGCCGTGGCGGATCTGGACCGCCTCGTCGACGATGAGACTGACCTGGACCTCGTAATCGTCGGGCTCGGCGTCGAAGTTCCCCATCTTGTACTGGGCGACCTTCGAGCCGGGGATGCCCGTGATGTACTCGCGTCGAGTGTACGAGGGCTTGTCGATGTCCCTGTACATCGAAGCTGGCTTGTCACTCATAGTACCCGAAAGGTGGGTCAGTTCGCTGATAAAGGCTTCGAAGCGCGGCGTTCGTGGCGGTTTCGGTCGGTCGCGTCTCGCTTGCTCGCCCGGGAGCGCTCACGCCTCACCGTCGACCGACCGTTCGGCGTCGGTTGGACGGCCCGCGAGGTCGATCCCCAGCCCCTCTCCGGTCCATCGGCCGTACGCGAGCACGGCGAGACAACCGGACACGGCGGTGAGAAAGCCCAGAACGCCCCCCTCGGGGCCGACCTCGCCGCCGTGGACGAGCGACGAGCCGACAAGCTCCGTCTCGAAGAGCCGGATACCCAACTCGAGTCCGCTCACCGGCAGCCCGAAGACGAAATGTGCGAGGTTCCACGTGATGTGAAAGCCGATCGGGAGCCCGAGCCGACCGGTCAGCGCGTACCCCAGCCCCAGCGCCACCCCGGCGACCGCGATCGTGGCGAGCCCGAGACGGTTCATGTTCGGATTGAGCCCGTGGAGGGCGGCGAACGCGAGACTCGAAAGCGCGAGGGCGCCGAGAAGCGCCGCCCGACGGTCGAGGGCGATCGTCAGCCCTTCGGCGACGTTCGTCATGAGATAGCCCCGAAAGAGCAGCTCCTCGTAGAACCCGACGACGATCATGAACGCGGTCACGAGCGCGAAGCCGACGAGGAGCGACAGCGGGTCCGGTGCGGCGGGGGCGAACCGGGGCCGGTACACCCCGAGAACAGCGCCGACGAGATACAGGCCGGCGATCAATCCGGCGCCGAGCGCGAGACCGACGGCGAAATCGCGCCACCACGCCGGCCCGACGGCGAGTCCGAGCCCCGCGAGGGAGCGTCGATCGAGCAGTTCGGCGGCGACGGCGACACCGAGCGCGACCGAGAGCCCGCTTGCGATCCCGTAGCCGATCGTCTCGAGCGGGCCCTCGACGGAGAGAAACAGCGAATCGAGCGCGAAGAAGACGGCCGCCCCGGCCAGCGAGACGACGAAGAGCAGGGCGGCCGCGAGGAGCAACCGCCAGGGGGTCCGAAGTCGACCCGACGGCACACGGAGGTAGGACCCGTCCATGCGGGCCGTTGTGGCGGCGGGCGAATGAACGTTCTGGCGACGAACGGACCCCGGGATAGACTCGTCGGACCATCACCGGCCCCTGACTCGAGAGGGAGGATTTACACCCTGCCGCACCCACGGGGACGTATGACGTGGAAGGTACTCGTGGGACGACACCCACACGAATCGGTGCGCGGAGAGTACGACGGCTGGGCCGAGGTCACGGTCGCCGCCGACTACGACAGCCCCGAGGCGCTCGAGGAAGATCTCCCGACGTTCGACGCGATCGTTCTCGGGGGGTTCAAAATGCCCGCCGAGCGGCTCGAACGCGCCTCGAACCTGAAGATGATCACTTCCCCCGGCGTCGGCCTAGACGCGGTCGATATCGGAGCGGCGACCGAACTGGGCATCATCGTCTGTAACAACCTCGGCGCGAACACGCGGGCGGTCGCCGAATACAGCATCACGACGACGCTCGCGGTCCGGCGCGAACTCCGTCGCGCCGACCGGAACATCCGACAGGGGATCTGGGACAAGTTCGATTACATGAACACGGAGATCGCCGACCAGACGATGGGCGTGTTCGGCTACGGCGCGATCGGGAGCCTGGTGTTGGAACTGGCCCAGGGGCTAGACATGGACACGGTCGCGTACGACCCCTACGTCGACAGAGAGGCCTTCGCCGAGGGCGTCGAGCCGGTCGAGAGCAAGCGCGAACTCTTCGAGCGGGCCGACTCGGTGGGCGTTCACGCCCCGCTGACCGACGAAACGCGGGGTGCCGTCGGCGAGGCCGAACTCGAGGCGCTCGGCCCGGACGGCGTGTTGGTCAACGCCTCCCGAGGGCCGCTCGTCGACACCGACGCGTTGATCGATGCCCTCGAAAACGAGTCGATCCACGGGGCCGCCATGGACGTCTTCGACGAGGAGCCCGCGCCGGCGGATCACCCGCTTTTCGAGTTCGACAACGTGTTGGTCACCCCACACATCGCGGGGTCGACGTCGAAGTCCGTGCCGGCGAAACACCGCGGCGCCGCGGAGAACGTCAAGGCAGTGTACGACGGAAAACTCCCCGAGACGACGGTCAACAGGGACCAGCTGTGTCTGTGGGCCGCCCACGGCGGCGAGCGACGACCCGAGGCCGCCGACCCGTTCTGAGCCGGCGTTCGGCCGCGATGTGGTTTTATGTGAACACGACGCAAACGCCGCGACACCCATGGGAAACACGACCGCGGAGAAGATCCTGGCCCGGGCGGCGGACGCCGATCCGTCCGACGTCACGCCCGGCGATCACCTGATCTGTGACGTCGACGTGGCAATGGCGCACGATCTGGGGACCGCCGGCGTCATGGAGCACCTCGAACGGATGGGCGTCGACGAACTGTGGGATCCCTCACGGATCGTCTGTCCGATGGATCACGTCGCACCCTCACACACTGTGGAGGACGCAAACCAAAAGTCGGCGATCCGGGCGTTCGTCGAGGAACACGACATCGAACACTTCTACGACGTCGGGACGGGGATCTGTCACGAAGTGATGCTCGAGGAAGGCCACGTCCGCCCCGGCGAACTCGTCGTCGGGACCGACTCCCACACCACGAGTTACGGCGCGCTCGGGGCGGCGGGCACCGGGATCGGCTTCACCGACATGGCGTACGTCTTCGCGACCGGCCACAACTGGTTTCGGGTACCCGAGACGATCCGATTCGAGATCGCCGGCGAGTTCGGCGAGTGCGTCTCGGCGAAGGACCTCATCCTGTATCTCGCCGGGGAGTTCGGGACCGACGTCGCACGCTACCGGGCCGTCGAGTACGCCGGCCCCGCCGTCGAGGGACTCGCGCTCGACGACCGGATCACGCTGTCGAATATGACGATCGAGCTGGGCGGGAAGTTCGGGTTCACGCCGATCGACGAGACGGTCACGGCGTTCGTTGCCGAGCGAACCGACGAGTCCTTCGAGCCCGAGCGATCCGACCCTGACGCCGACTACGAGGCCGTCTACGAGGTGGACGCCGACGAACTCTCGCCGAAAATCGCAAAGCCCCACCGCGTCGAGAACGTCGTCGACGTCGGGGAGACGGCGGGCGTCGAACTGGATCAGGTGTTCGTCGGCTCCTGTACCAACGGGAAGTTCGAGGATCTGAAAGCCGCCGCGAAGATACTCGAAGGCAACGAGGTCGCCCGAGGCACCCGCTTTATTGTCACGCCGGCCTCCAGAGAGATCTACGCGAAAGCCGAGCGTGAGGGGCTGCTCCGGACGTTCACCGAGGCGGGCGCGACGATCACGAACTCGACGTGTGGCGCCTGCATCGGGATGGGGATGGGCGTCCTCGGGGACGGCGAAGTGTGTCTGGCCGCACAGAACCGCAACTTCCAGGGGCGGATGGGCGCCGATAGCTCCGAGATCTATCTGTCGAGCCCGGAGACGGCCGCCGCGAGCGCGCTCACGGGGCGGATCACCGACCCGAGGGAGGTCTGAGATGCGTGGAACCGCCTACACGTTCGGTGACGAGATCAACACCGACGTCATTACGCCGAGCGACTACTTCGGCGAGCCGATCGAGATCATGGCCGAGCACGTCTTCGAACCCGAACGCCCCGGCTTCGCCGCGGAGGTCGACGAGGACGATTTCGTCGTCGCCGGCGAACACTTCGGATCGGGCAGCTCCCGCGAAAGCGCGCCGATGGCGATCCAGGCGGCCGGGATCGGCTGTGTGATCGCCGAGTCGTTCTCGCGGATCTACTACCGGAACTCGATCGTGATCGGACTGCCGGCGCTGACCGTCGAGAACGCGACCGATCGCATCACCGAAGGTGACGAGCTCGTCGTCGATCTCGAGACGGCGACGATCGAGAACGCGACGACCGGCGAGACGCTGTCGTTCGAGCCGCTTCCAGAGGAACTCCGTCGGATCTTCGACGCCGGCGGAATCGTCGAACACTACCGACAGCATCCGGAGGGACTGCGGCTCGACGAGAGATGAGAGAGCCTCAGTCCCCAATGTCGGCGCCCTCCGTCCCCTCGTACTTTTCGGCGTCCCCCTCCGGGAGGTATTTGCGTTCCCACTCGACGATCTCGGGAAACCCGGAGAACTCGTGGAGATCGAAGGGGAGCCCCCCGAAGCGGTCGGCGATCTCGTCCATCGTGCCGCCCGGATCGTCGACGAACTTCTGGGCGTTCTCGTAGGTGTTGTGGATCGTCGCCTTGTTCGAGAAGGCCGGATAGATAACCATGTCGTACCCCATCGCGTCCAGCCGGTCGGCCGCGACGTTCGGCGAGATGCCCGCGTAGTTGTACAGCATCGGCGCCTCGACGTCCTCGCAGGCGGCCTCCATCTCGGCCTCGTCGATCGGTCCCTCGACGAAGGCGACGTCGGCGCCGGCCGCACAGTAGGCGTTGGCCCGCTCGATCGCCTCGGCCATCGACCCGCCGACGGCGCCGCGGGCATCGGTACGGGCGATGATGACGAACTCCTCGTCGCGCTCGTCGCGAACGTCGGCGGCGGCGCGGTATTTGCCGACGGCCTCCTCTTTCGGAATCACTTCCCGACCCTTGACGTGCCCGCAGCGTTTCGGGAACGTCTGATCCTCGATGTGGATGCCGGCGATGCCGGATCTGATGAACTCCCGGACCGTCCGGATCACGTTCGTTGCGTTGCCGTACCCGTTGTCGGCGTCGGCGATCACCGGAACGTCGACGGCCTCCTGGATCCGGGCGGCGTTCTCGACCATCTCCGGCATGGTGATGAGCCCGGCGTCGGGAACGCCGACTCTCGACAGCGACGTCCCGTAACCGGTCATGTAGATCGCGTCGACGCCGACGCGGTCGACCGCCCGCGCGGTCAACGAGTCGTGGACGCCGGGACAGAGCAGGATCTCATCGCGCGCTAACAGGTCTCGGAACTGACTGCGGTACTCCATGCCGAGGCTTCCGCTCGCCGGAAGTTAACCGTTCGCACATCGCCGGACGAACGCTTATACCGGCGGGCAGCAACGCAGTTCGTATGTCACGACAGGCCCTACGGATGCGGCGCGGCGACCTGACCGCGGCCGCCGAGGACTCGGTTGCGATCCTGCCGACCGGCTCGCTCGAACAGCACGGCCGACACCTCCCGGTGGGAACCGATAGCCTGCTCGCTGAGGCCGTCTCGGCGGAAGCGGCCGATCGGGCCGCCGAGTCGGGGACCGAGACGGTCGTCTTCCCGGCGATCTGGACCGGGTTCTCCCCGCATCACGTTCCCCTCGGCGGGACGGTTACGATCGGAAAGGAGACCATGCTCGCGCTGCTCGAGGACGTCTGTTCGTCGATCGCCGAGATGGGGTTCGACCGGATCCTCATGGTGAACGGCCACGGGGGCAACGGGCCGATCACCTCGCTCGTCGCGGGCGAACTCGGGATCGAACTCGAGGGCGTCGAAGTCGCCGAGATCACCTACTTTTCGCTCGCCGCGGACGTCGCCGGGGACGTCCGGGCGGGCGAGACCGGGAGCGCCTACCACGCCGGCGAGTTCGAAACCTCGCTCATGCTGTATCTCTACGAGGAACTGGTCGATCTCGACGCCGCGGTCGACGATCCGGTAACGCCACTGTCGCCGTACTCGCCGCGGGATATGTTCGAGGGCGGTCCGCTCGGAACCCGACGAACCTACGATCGGATGACCGAGGACGGTGCCCGTGGCGAACCGACGATCGCGACGGCCGAAACCGGTGAGAAGCTGTTCGAGGCGATCTGTGAGGAACTCGCGGCGGTACTCGTCGCAGTCGAGGAGCTCGAATGAGAGCCCGGGACGTATCCACCGCGAAGGTTCTTCGTTTGCGGGAGCGAACCGATCCCGTATGCCGCTTTTGACCATCACGTCGAGCAAACGGGTCGATCCCGAACGGAAGCCGTCGCTGCTCGAAGAGTTGGCCGAGTTGTACGCCGAGACGATGGACAGCGAGACGCGGTTCCTCTCGATAACGCTGCAGCAACTGCCGCGGGAAGACATCTGGTTGGGTCGGGCGACGGATGCCGATTCGGACGTCGTCGTCCTCGAAGCCGACGTTCGCGAGGGACGACCCACTGAGCAACGGCGGGCGTTCGCGCTCGCGTTCATGGAGAAGATCCACGGGGAATGGGGTGTTCCCGAACCGAACATGAAGACCGTCTTCACCGAACACGAGGGCGCGCATATGATGGGGCACGACCGCATCGGAGGCGAGTGGCGTCCGGAAGACGGCTCGTGACCCACACGATCGTCTTCGATCCTACTCGCGGGTGACGGTGTGTTCGAGCGTCCCGACGCCCTCGATCTCGATTTCGACGGCGTCGCCGTCCGAGAGCCTGCCGACGCCCTCCGGCGTCCCGGTCGCTATCACGTCGCCCGGCTCTAGGGTCATGTAGGTCGTGATCTCCTCGATGAGATCCGGAATCGAGAAGATCAGATGCTCGATCGAGGAGTCCTGTTTCGTCTCGCCGTTCACCCGGAGTTCGATCGAGGCGTCATCCGGGAGCGCCTCCGGTGGCGCGATCGCCGGCCCCATCGGCGCCGAGTTGTCGAAGGCCTTCCCGCGCACCCAGTTCTGTTCTCTGTCCTGGTCGTCCCGGTTCGAGATGTCGTCGAAGCAGGTGTAGCCGGCGATGTAGTCCTCGGCGTCTTCGGCCGCGACGTTCCGGGCCTGTTCGCCGATGACGACGGCGAGTTCGGCCTCGTGGTCGACCCGTTCTTTGCCGGCGGGGAGCGTGATCTCGTCGCCGTGGCCCGCGACGGCGTTCGGCGGTTTGAGGAACAAAAGCGGTCGGTCGGGGACGTCCGCGTCCCGTTCGTCGGCGTGTTTCGCGTAGTTGCGCCCCACACAGACGATCTTGCTCGGCTCCGTCGGCGGGAGGATCTCGACCGCCTCGGAGTCGTACGTGCGTCCGGCGGCCGCGATCGTTCCGTCCGACAGCTCACCGGTTCGGACGCTTCCGGCGCGGTCTCGAAATCTGACTCGTGCCATAGCGTGGGAAAACCGGCCACCAAATATAAACTACCGGCCGGGTCAACTTTCGCTGGGATCCGGTCCCGCTGGAGGAACGCAAAGCCCCTCGGACGCCACCGGACGTTTTGAGGGAAGAGCGCGTGGGAACGGGTATGGTCGAACACCTGCCGGTCGAGGAGGGACGATCGACGATCGAGAAAGACGGCGTCGAACAGCACGTACTGCTGCACACCTACAACGTTATGTTGGTCCACTACCGGATCCAGCCGGGTTATGAGTCCTCGTATCACAACCATCCCCACGAACAGCTGGGCTACGTGATCGGTGGGAAGGCGATCCAGATCGTCGACGACGAGGAGTACACGCTGGAAGCCGGCACCTGCTATCGACTCAAATCGGGCGAAAAACACGCGATGCGTGCCGTGGGCGACGAGCCCTTCGAGGTTCTGGACGTGTTCCACCCCGTCAGAGAGGATTATCTGCCGGCATAGGCCAGCACACATGGACACGACGAGAAGCACGAACGCAACCGCAAGCAGCGCATCGAGGGGACCAGGCGCTGGGTCGAATATATCAGGTAAGAGCCAAGGGCCGGATTTGAACCGGCGTAGAGCTGCTCTGCAGGCAACCGCGTAAGGCCAGACTCTGCCACCTTGGCGCGAATGCAACTAGCGGGGAGGGGCGTTTAAGCGTAGCGGTCGCTACCGAAACAGGCGCCGTGTTGGCTCTCCTGACGTCGGCAGCGTCGCCACTCTCCGTATAAATACAAAAAACCCCACACAGCACGTGCTGTGTGGGGTTTGAATGAATGGGAGGCGGCGAACCAGCTTTCCCAGAGGGTCTCCCACTCCAGTACTCGGTGGAACGCTGGCGGGCTTATCTTCCGTGTTCGGGATGGGTACGGGAGTTGCCCCGCCGCTGTGGCCGCCTTAACGCCGGCTCGTGGAATCGAACCACGATATGGTACCAACACCGGTGGTGTTGCCGTCTGTACGTGCGATCCAGTTTACGCCCGGACCCGCTTCATCGGGCGGAGCGACAATGATTGGTGGCTTCGATCTATTAGTACTCGCGGGCTAAACGTCTCGTTGCCTCGACGCGTACACCCCGAGTCTATCGAACTCCTCTTCTAGGAGAGATCTCAGCGACGCTTCTTTTCCAGGTGGGTTTCCGGCTTAGATGCATTCAGCCGTTACCCCATGGTGCGTAGCTGCCCGGCAATGCCCTCTCGGACAACCGGTAAACCAGTGGCACCCAACCGTAGTTCCTCT
>LKMJ01001967.1_pt1 | contig 18579 bp, 17 predicted proteins | sample 643391 | NCBI WGS metagenome assembly LKMJ01 (sample SAMN04112250, study PRJNA286221) | soda lake metagenome | biome: soda lake; feature: Kulunda Steppe; material: water; isolation source: sample PL-Br10 brine of Picturesque Lake | place: Russia: Kulunda steppe | collected 2010-07 | reverse complement strand
GCGGTTAGAATCCGAACTTCTCCCGAATCGCGTCGAGAAACGTCTGCTCAGTGTCGTCGGGTGTCGGATCAGTTGCGATCACGTGGTCTTTGGGGTGGATGCGGACCCTGCCACCCTCTTTGTCGACCGAAATGAGGCCATCGTCTTTCAGCGTCGACAGTGCCTGTTCGATCTCGTCGATATCGCTGTCGACGACTGCACGGAGTTCAAGCACCGTCATGCCGTCGTCGGCGCGCTCGACGAGGGCGTCCAACACGTCGACCTCGACAGCCGGCCGGTCGCGGTACTCGGACTTTGCTCCCATACCCACAGATAACAACGGGTACGGATTTACGTCTACCGGCGGTGCCGTCGAGAGCTGCGGTCTGAGTGCTGCCGAGAGCCAACAACACAGGATCGGCGACAGCCGATGTCAGACGGACGGCAGACGCGGAGGGAGTAGCTTTTAGTTGCGTACCTCGATATGTCGCCTAATGGGACTCCGCTGTCTGCTCAGTCACGATTTTGGCGAGCCTGAACTCGAACGCGAACGCGAAGAACGGGGCGATGAGGTCATCATCACGGTCAACGAGGTCAAAACCTGCACTCGCTGCGGCGAACGGCGCGTCGTCAGCGAAAACACCGAAGTCACCTCGCTGGACCAGCTCACCGAAACAGCGGCCGATGAAACAGTGCCCGAACCACCTGCGGCCGACGACCAGGCCCCACCGGAGGCAGCTGCCGACGACTCCGAGCCAGCAGCCGCCAGCAGTGTCAGTATCGACGACACCGATCCAACCGTCGATGACGCCGAGGTGTTGACCGACGACGAACCCGAGGATCTCGGGACGGCCACGACCGCCAACATGACCGTCGACGACGTCGAGGCGGCCGCCGCCGAGCCGGCCGATCCAGGCGACGACGGACCGGTAGAACCCACAGACGACGGCGTGATCCTCGACGACGAACCCGACGAGCACGAGGACGCTGACGAGGCCGACCGCGAGCCCGGCGAGTGGCCCGAGTACGAAAGCCGAGAAGGACCGACCGGCGAGGACGGTCGAGAGTGGCCCGATCCCGAGGTGGAGGACGAAGGCTTTGACGCCGAGGAGCCGACCGACCCACCCGAGGATATGACGTTCGGCGGCGGCTTTACCCCGGAGATCACCGACGGAGATGTGTCGGTTGAGGAGGGCGACGACCAGCTAACGTTTACCCGCGCCGAAGAGGCAACCGTCGAGTACGAACCGACCGTCGACGACATCCAGACGGAGTTCTACTGTCCGGAGTGTGGACTCGCCCGAGAGGCCGGCAACTCCTCGATGCGCGCGGGCGATATCTGTCCGGAGTGCAAACGCGGCTACATCTCCGAACGCCCGCATAACCCTCAGTAGGGTGGTAGATCGGAACGACGAAACAGGTAAACCGGCGGCTCGCCAACCGATGGCCGATGAAGGAGTATAAGATGCGTCGCGGTGAGCATCTCGACGACCGCGTCCCCGACCTCGAATCGACGATTGAATCATACTTCGGCTCCGTCACCGGGACCGAGGAGATGAATGGCCATGAGCTGTACGTTGTCGAGGAGCCTGACAACCCCGTATTCAACCGGATTCTGGCCGGCGCGGCCGAATACAGCAGCAAGAAAGACCAGCTGGCGGTCCATTTCGAGGAACGCCCCGCCGAAGAGGTCATCGCCGCCGGCGAAGCCGATGCGGCCGCCGAGGCCGTCTCGCTGAAAAACGAGTTCCTGCTCGAAGCAACTGGACGGGACGCCAAATCCCGCCGCGAGTCAATGAAACGAACGGTCGAAGACGACGCCCCCGACTACTGAGCCGCTGACAACCCAGATTTCGACAGCAGAACGCGATTAGCCCACAGCCAGCGGCTCGTCGTACTCGACGAACTCGACGCGTACACCCAGCTGCTGGCCGGTCGACGCAGTGATCCGTTCCTCGAGGTCGGCCGCGACAGCAGGCGGCTCTTGATCACCTGAGTAAGCGAGTACGACGGTGACTGTTGGCTGCTCCGTGTCGGTTCCCAGCGTCGTACCGCCGTACTCCATGTTGATCGTGATCGATTCCAGCTCGGCGTGGGCCGGTTCGTCGAGCAGGCCGTCGACCTCCTCGATGACCGTTCGCTCGATGTCGACCTGCTGAGTCGTGGCCCCTGCGGCGGCCCCGGAAACAACGAGCAAAAATATCGCCGTTCCAGCGACGGCGAGTTTTCGGCGGCGTGGCGCGGTCCCGAACAGCCACCTCGACTGCGTCGGGCGGTAGCCCATGGCTACCAGCACGGCAACCGCGCCCACGTTTATTAGTACCATCGTCATAACTAACTGCAGTACCGAGCCGATCGCCACCAGCGGCTCGCCCCAGACCAACCCAAGCCCGGTGGTCGCCGCCGTTGGAATCAACGCGGCGGCAATCATCACACCGATCAGTGAAGTCGGCCCCTTGGTCGTCAGACCGAACGCGCCGGCCGCGCCCGCCGCAAGCCCGACAACAGCAGATAAGAGGCCGGGCGACATGCGAACCCCGACAAGCTCGAGGCTCGTAATATCGAGCGTCGACGGCGAGAACCCACCGACCAACACCACGGCCGCAAACAGTGCGGCCCCGCCAACGGCGACGACCAACCCGACCGTCTGGAGCCAGAGACTGTCGAGCAGCATCTGTCGGTCGCCGACCACCGCGCCGACAGTCGCGGTCAACACCGGACCGACAATGGGTGCAATGACCATCGAGCCAACGACGATGGCCGGCGAGCCGATCAACAGCCCCGCCGCGGCGATAACCGCACTCAAGAAAATCATCGCCAGAAACGAGGCCGGGTCCTGACTCATATCCCGTGCTTTCGAGGTGATTTCGGGCTGTGTCAGGGGGTCAAAGCCACTGGCAAACCGGCTCTGGAGAGCCTCGCTTTGCGGGGTTTGGGCGCTTTCGAGGCTCCCGATAACGAGCTGTTCGTCCTCGACGCCGGCATCCTCCAGTTCAGCAAGCAGATAGCCGATAGCGTCGCTGGGAACCGGCGCGGAAAACTGCCACTTTCTGGTGCCGTTGGTCCAGGCTTCCTGGCGAACGAAGTCGACACCTTCCTCGTCGAACACCGCAGCGACGGTCACGCGGTCCTCGTCATCGACGAGCAGCTCCAGGTGGCGCACACCAACGCCACCACGCCTCTCATAAAAAGCCTCGTGGCCGTCGCGTTACCGGTCCTCGCGGCTGACACCCGGTAACTCCGTGGCGAAATCGGGGCCGAATGCGGTCGCCGGGGTCTGGTAGCCAGCGTCTACCTCGCCTGTGGCCTCACTCGCCGCGAGTGCAGCCTCGACAGTCACGTCGTAGGGGTCGGGTGTCCGGAGCACCGACTCGACGGTGTCACCGGTTGGTTCGCTCCAGGCTTCGCCCCAGATGGTCGTCCCGCCCTCGGCGCGCTCGGCGTCGGTCGGTCCGTCGACGAACCGGTCGACGACCCGCGTTAGGAGGCGTGTAACCGGGGTAGTCGATAGCACTCGTTCGAGCGGGCGGCCGAGCCGGATCGCGTGGACGGCCGCGTCGGGGACTGCGACGTAGGTCGTAATGTCCGGCACACCTGTCGAGTGGTAGGCCGTCGTGAGATCACCCAGCGGTACCGAGATCACTGTTCGGTTGCCCTCTCCGAAGTCGACGACGCGGGATTTCGATCCGGTGGGTATGGATCGTAGATGACTGTTTTCTCGGACCGCGCTGCCAGATCCGAGACCATTTATGAGTGTTTTAATTGTGCCACCGGACAGCGAGCCGGTGGCCGAAATCGCCACCGAGAGCTGTGTCGGCTCGTCGAGGCGGCTCGTAAGGTGGGCAGCCAGACAGTCGGTGGGGACGACATCGAATCCCACTCCTGGCAGAAGCGTCGTGCCGGCCGCACTCGCCTCGTCGTCGCGACGGGCCAGTCGTTCGAAAACGGGGAGTTCGCCCGTGATATCCAGATAGTCGAGACCGCGGTTCAGACAGGCCTCGACGAGCGGGTCGGCCGTCTTTTCGAAGGGGCCCGCACAGTTGAGCACTGTCTCGATGCCGGCCAGCTGGGGTTCGATATCGTCGTCGAGCGCGAACGTCCGGCTCCGCAGTCCGAGATCGGCAGCCAGGCTGTGGAGGGGTTCGGGGTTGCGGCCAGCCAGGATGGGGGAACGTCCCCGCTCGACGGCGGTCCGTGCGATCCGTTCGCCCGTATAGCCGTAGGCACCGTAGATGAGTAGCGACTCCATACACGACTGTAGGACGGTGCCAGGAAAAATAGGCGGCGACTACGCCGCGGTAGGCGGTGCCAAACCGTGACGGTACCCCCGTTCGTTGCCACCGTCGAAACCCGAATGCCGGCGGACTCCCAACCCCGGGTATGACGCGGGTCACGGTCGGCAGCCGACTTCATTTCGGCTTCGGGAACCTCTCGTTGGCCCACGAACGGCTATACGGGAGCCTCGGGGTGGCACTCGACGAGCCACGGCTCGCGGTGCGTATCGAACCAGCCGACAGCGTGGTGGCACCGCCGGACTGCGAGGCGCTCGTCGAGACCGTTTGCGAGCAGCTGGAGGTCGGCGGTGCATCGGTCACCGTCGAGCAGTCGCTGCCGGCACACGTCGGCCTCGGCAGTGGCACCCAGCTATCGTTGGCCCTGGCCGCAGGAATCGGAGCTGCCTACGACCAATCCGTCGACGTTCGAGAGCTGGCCCCACAGCTCGGTCGAGGTGGGCGGTCGGGGATCGGCGTCGCAACGTTCGAACAGGGCGGCTTTGTGCTCGACGGCGGCCATCCGACCACGCGGTTCACGACTGATCGACCGGTCGACGGCACCTGGTCGGTTCCACCCGTCACCGCCCGACATCCGATTCCCGACGACTGGCGGTTTCTGGTCGTGCTGCCCGCGGCCGAACCGGGACGGAGCGGTCAGACCGAAGACGACAGCATCAGGGGCGTGATCGAGCGCGCCGATTCGGGGCCGGCGGATCGCATTGCCGGACTGGTCGTTCGTGACGTACTGCCGGCGATTGCAACGGGAAACCCCAACCGGTTCGGGAGCGCGGTCGCCGAAATCGGCCGGCTCAACGGCACCTGGTACGCCGACGAGCAGGGCGGGGTGTATCGGCCGCCGGTCGGCGAGATCGTCGAAACGCTGGCGGCCGAACCCGCAGTGTACGGCGCGGGCCAATCCTCATGGGGGCCGGCCGTCTACGGCGTGACGGAGGCGCAGAACGCGGCGGTCGCCCGGGAGGCCGGCCTCGACGCGCTCGATGCCGTCGGCCTAGACGGCGAGGTCCTGGTCTCGACGGGGCGAAACCAGGGCGCAGTTGTTGAATCGAGTTGACTGGTCGGCGAAACGGATAAGAATTGACCGTTGTATTGGTACGTATGGACGACATCCCGTTTGGGATCTCACGGCTCGACTCGTTGCTCAACGGTGGCGCGCCACCCGGCAGCGTTGTGTTGCTTTCCGGGGAGGCCGGGGCCGGTGCCCGAGAGTTCGCCTACACCAGCGCGGCGATGAACGCGCTCGCCCAGACGGACGAGGAACTGTTTGATCTCCACTACGGTGAACTTCCGGATGGGGCGGTGTTGCCGCCCGAGGTACATTACGTGTCGTTTACCGACTCGAAACCGATGCTCGAACAGGAGCTGCGGTACACGCTGTCGGACGACATCGTCGATGCGGCCATCGATCATATCGACTATCTGGATCTGTCGGTCGAATACTTCCAGTCGAGCCGGATCCCCCAAGACTGGTATCTGGGCCGGACCACCCAGCTGTCGGATCTCAGCGGCGGCGGCAACCGCGAGAAGGTGCTCAGCGTGCTCGGCGATTATCTGACCGACCACGCTTCGGGGAATCTGGTCGTCTTTGATTCGATCACGGATCTGTTGAGCGCGCTGGGCGACGATCTCGAATGGCAGGATATCCCGATGTTGATCCGTGGCCTCAAACGCGCATCGGAACAGTGGGGCGGGTTGATTCTGATACTGTCCAGCGATGAGACGCTCGAACCGACCAAACGCGGCCAGCTGTCGGACGCCGCAAGCGGCACTATCGACTTTTCGTGGGAAACCGGCGGCTCGAAACGCGCGCGTGTGATGGTCGTCCAGCAGTTCCGCGGGGTACTCTCGCGGCTCGAAGACGAGGACATCGTCCAGTACGAAGGCGAGATTCACGAGGGCGGCTACGATCTCAGCAACGTCCGGAAGATCAGGTAGGACCGAGACCCCAATCCGTACGGATTTCTATCTGCTAAACTTCAAAATCAATATTCGTGTCCAATCATTTATGAGGGTGTTTATACTTGAGTATACCAAGGTAGTAACTAATGGCCAGCGAGCAGGGAGAGTCGGCATCACTTCCAAGCGGGATCGAGGAGTGGATAGCTGACCATACCGACGAGACCGGCAAGGATCGAGCCGAGGTGCTTGCGCGCGCAGTTGCATCCTACCGGCTGCTCACTGAAGAGACGGACGGCGACGAGCCGCTGGAGTCGACGCTCGCGGAGTTAGAGGCGAGGATCGACTCGCTCGAAGCCAACAGCCAACCCGCCCCAGACAGCGACCGGATCGCACAGCTCGAAGCCGAACTCGACGGTCACGTCGAGGATCTCCGCTCGAAGATCGTTGACGTCGTCAAGGAAGCCCGCTCGCGTGCGCCGGCCAACCACAGCCACGAGGCGCTCGAAGACCGTCTCAACGAACAGGCCGACACTACCGACGAGCTCAAGGAATTGCTCGAGGAGTTGGCCAAGGAGTTCGACGCCTTCGACGACAAAGTCGAGTCCCGGTTCAACGGAATCGAGCGGGAGCTCGGCCCCATAGCGGAATCGGTTGACGATCTCGAATCGAAGACGATCAAACTCGCCAACGCGGTGGTCGACATGCGAAAGCGACTCGCGCGCGTCGAGAGTCACGTCTCTCACCAGACCGCGCTCGCCGAGTTGCTCCAGACCGCCGCTCGCCAGAACGTCAGCGAGGCACGGTGCGACAACTGCAACGAGATGGTCGATCTGGCACTGCTTGTCGAGCCGATCTGTCCGCACTGTCGAAGCGTCTTCGATGGGTTGGAACCCGGCTCGAGTTTTTTCAAATCGGCGTGGCTCACGATTGCCGACCGGCCAGCACTCGAAGCCGGCGAAACCACCAAAGAGCCGTTTGATATCGGCGAGGCAAAAACTGAATCAACCACCAGCCGCCGGGATACACGATGAGCGGCGACGACGCTGACGACGACACGGACGGATGGGAGGAAGCTGGTGAGTTCACCAGTGCTGATCCGAGTGATGTCGAGCCGACTGACGACGACCGAGAGCCAACAGAGACGGTTGTCGAACCCGATGTGATCGATGTCGAGTCGTCCGAAACCACCGAGCACGGCAATCCCGACGACCCGTTCGAGGAACTCAAATCCGAATACTCCTCGGAGACGCCTGCGAGTCGGGAGTCCCAGGACCTGTTCGAGGAAGCCGAGGGCGACCAGCCGGCAGACCCCATCGAGAGGGTCGAGGCCGACCAGAACGACACTGCCAACGCAGTCGACCAGGACCACACTGCCAACGCAGTCGACCAGAACGACACTGCCAGCACAGCCAGTGGATTCGGCACTGACTCTGTCGAGACAGCAGCTACTGGAGCCAGCAGCACGGCCGACGAGTTCGAGGCCGACCAGCCGGCAGACCCCGTCGAGACGGCCGCCACTGATCAGGCGGGCACCGACCAGACTGACGCCGACAGACACGCCGGAGCGGTTGACAGTCACCAGAGCCACAGTCCGGACGCCCTCGGTCCAGCCAGTGACAGTCCCGACACCGACGCCGAGAGCGATGTTTTCGACGAACTCGACGCCGAGCAGCCAGCAGCCGGCGACGCCCCCGACGCCGAGGAAATATTCGACGAGATGGATGTCTCGGAGGTCGACGGCGAGGCGCTGTGGGACGAACTCGCAGGGCTTGCCTCCCAAGCCGACGATACAGTGGCGGTCACAGCCGAGCCCACAGTCGAGGGGCCGGATGTCGGCGAGCCGCTGGGCGGTGGATCGCTTGGCTCTGGTTCGGTAGCAGCCGGTGCCGACAGCGACGAAGCGGTCGTCGACAAACGCCAGTACTGCCAGCAGTGTCCCTACTTCAGCGATCCGCCGGATGTCGCCTGCAGCCACGAGGGAACCTCCATTGTCGAGGTGTTGATCGACGGCCAGTTCCGGCTTCGTGGCTGTCCGGTTGTCACCGACTCGGGGCCCGACCGGACGATTCTGGAGGATGGATCTTAAGTAGTCGACGACCGACGATCGTGTATGCAGTTCTGCGATAGCTGCGGCTCAATGATGGTCAGCAATGGTGGCGAGATGGTCTGTACGAACGACGACTGCGGCGACACCGCCGAACAGGACGCCGAACGCGCCGCCCAGTTTACCTCGACGGAGTCCCAGAGCGGTGACGAACTGATCGAAACCGAGGCGGGCGACCAGTTTGAGGGAAAACCGACCGCCGAGGATGTCGTCTGCGAGGAGTGCGGCCACGGCGAGGCCTGGTATACGATCAAACAGACCGGCGCGGCTGACGAACCACCAACCCGGTTTTTCAAATGCAAGGAGTGCGGCTACCGCTGGCGAGACTACAACTAATTCGGTACGGTTGGATCGATCCACTCCTTTTTAAAAGCGTGTTCGGTCTCAGTCGAGCAGATCGTCCCCGTCGATGTCCGTTTCGTCTTCGGTCTCGTTGTCATCGGTGGCGTCCTCGTCGTCGCCAGTCGAGTCCTCGCTTTCGGCGTCTTGGTTCGATTCGTCCTCGACAGCTGCGTCAGGCGGCTCGTCGCTGACAGCCTCGGTAAGCTCACGGATATTGGCTGCTTCTTGCTGGCTCAACTCGTTGGGGTAGACACCGATTGCAACAACGAGATCATCACCGAGTTCGACTGCTTCTGTGACGTGAACTTTCAGCTCAAGTGGGATGCCCTCAAACCGAGCATCCGCGATGAACTGGGCCTTCTCGACCGACTGATCCAGCACGGTGACCGTTTCGTCTGTGTCGTATCGCAGGTCGTCAATCGACTCGTAGTTGTCGGCGATCATTTCGACGAGTGCCTGGCTCGACATCTCAGCGACCGGGTTGAACGTTCGGCCGGCAATCCGGATTTTCGGCGTCGAGAGAACCGAAAACATCGCTGTTGGTTGCGTGGCGACCCCCTCGATCCCGACCGACTTTTCGTACTCGGTGAGATGGCTCGTGACGACAATCGTATCCGACACCGCCGCAACCTCGACGTCTTCCTCGTTGACGACTTCTTCGACGCCGACCAACCCATAGCCGGTTGCATCCACCACGGATGGCTCGACGCTGGCTGGCGTCGACTCAAGGCTCGTGACGGCGTTTAGTGCGGTGCTCAGACAGCCCGAAAGCGCGACAACGCCTGCGGCAGCGGTCCCGGCAAGGACGGATCGTCTGTTCATTCACGCACTACAGGTCATCCCAGCATAAATCCTTGTTGGCTGGCCTATGTTTCAGGAAGCTGGAGTTCGCCGTTGTCGTACCGGAAGCCAGCCTCGATGAACGCCTCGCGGGCCGCATCGGCATCGACCTCGCCGTTTTCGCCAAAAAACGGTACCACGGGGTCGGCGTTGTCGCGCCACTTGAGGTCGTCGGCCAGCCAGTCGGTCGCCACAAGCGGGCTGGCAACCGGCTCGCCGAACCCCGCGAACGTCTCGTCTGCCAGAAATGCCTTGTCGAGGAGGCGGACGATCAGTCGCCGGAAGTTCGGGTTCGAAAGCGGGCTGTCGCGGGTATTAAAACCGAGATGATAGATCCCGTACGAGCGGTGGGTGTGGATCGTAACGGCCGGCTCGTCGGCCAACTGGTCTACGGACTCGGGGGCGATGGGCGTGATCGTCGTATCGACCTCGCCGCTTGTCAGGAGCTCGACGACCGCACTGTTGGAAAACCCGATCTCGACGACGAGTTCCTCGAAGGCGGGTCCACCCTGAAAATCGGCCAGTCGGGCGTCGTCGGTCGAGCGCAAAAAGTGATCCTCGAACCGCGAGCAGACGAGCTTCTCGCCGGGATCGACCTCGCTGACGGTGAACGGACCGCTGCCGATTGGCTCGTCGTTGTCGGTGACGAGTGCTTCGGTCGTCTCGCTGTCGATCTCGATGCCGGCCACCGAGACGGTGTCGGTGTACTCCTCCCAGATGTGGGCTGGCAAGACGGGAACGGTCAGTGTCTGTTCGGCAACGTCCTGGCTGGTTTCGGTACACTCGATTCGAAGTTGGCGGTCGGTTTCGACGATAACGTCCTCGACAAGCGTCGATTCTCCCCTGAACCGTGGGGCAGGAATCGGCTGGGCTGTATCGTCGAGGGCGGTGTCGGCCAGCAGCTCGTAGGTAACGGCGACATCCCGTGCGGTCAGTGGCTCGCCGTCGTGCCAGGTGAGATCCGGGCGCAGCGTCACCGATACCGTTGATTCCTCGGCGTCGAACGCAGTGTCGGTTGCGAGCCACGGTAGCCGACGCTCGCCGGTCTCGACGACCAGCGGCTCGTAGAGGAGCTCAAGCAGCGAGAGGCTCTCACGGTGGACTGCCGAGATCGGGTTCCAGTTCGTGGTGATGCGGCTGTCGGTCGAGGCGACCCGGAGCTGCTCGGCGTCCCCGAGCGGGTCGAGCCCGAGCAGTCCGTGCGGCAGCTCGCTGACCGCGGCCCCCCAGCCACTGAACCGGTCGGTTCGAACGCCAGTGATGACGTCCGGCAGATAGATGGGTGTCAGCGGCTGTGTCTCGGCGATCCGAACCTGGAGGTCCCTGACGGTCTCGGCACGATCGGCGTCGGCGGTTCGCTGGCGTTCGACCAGCTCGTCGAAGTCGAGATCACTGAACCCAAACGGGTTCTGCCAGCCGGCTTCGGTGTCGAATCTCGAATGCAACAGCGGGTAGCAGACGTCGGGGTCTACCAGTGGGCGGAACGGGAACTGGCCGACATACATGTCGAAATCGTGGCCCAACAGGAGCTCCTGGGACAGTGTCTCGGGGTCGGTCGGGACGGGCCGGGCGTCGATGCCGGCGGCCTCCAGCCCGGCAGCGAGCTGTGAGACAATCCGGGAGGCAAACGGATCGGTATCCGAGGGCAGCATCTTGATTTCGAGCGTGGGCTGGTCGGTCTCCTGGCGGCCCGAAAGGTTCCGGATACGTCGCACACAGCCGGCCAGACCGACAACGCTGGCCGTCCCACCAGCCAGCAGTGCCCGTCGAGTCGTCGGCCCGAATCCGTTCGCCATTGGTTCGTTGATGGTCGGTGCTACAGGCTGAAAACAGTATTGAGAGCTGCCGGCTACAACTCGCGACCGGCTACTCGTCTTCCTCCTGGCTGTACTCGCCGTCGACCCACTCGAGATCAGTCTCGACGGCGACCGTCTCATCGCGTTTTTGCCAGTCACCGTCGAGCCGCTGCCATTCGGCCGAAACGGCTGGTGTGGTGCTGGACCGACGAAGAGCCAATCGTGTCGGCGTGACTCTCTGTAGGCTTGATACTCTCTCAGTCGGTGCTCTGAGAGAGCGGTGGGGCCGGGGTCGTGTACAGCGAATAGAGGATGAAAAGCAGCCCAACAGCCGTAAACAGGCTCTGGATCGTCACGCCCAGTACTAACTCCGAGACAAGCAGATGGAAGACGCCGCCGAGTGCGGTGCCAGCAACGATGAACACGAAGCCAACACCGACAACTCGGAGGGCACGCGACTGGGTCCGCCGAAACGCCCGAAAGGCAAACAGCGCGATGAGCCCGCCTGCCAGCAGCGTGATCGTGTTCGTGACTGCGATCAAGAGCGTATAGCTATCCATCGTCTCACCTGTGTGGGTGGCTGTCGACCACTACCAGCCGTTTACGGACGGTTATACATCAGTGTCGCCGGTGATTCCCACGCTGTAGGAATGGCTCGACCGAGGTGGTCGCGGCGCGGATACCACTCCGGTTCTCGGGCTGGGAGGCTCTCGCAGGAATTAACCACAGCGACCGTCAACACGCCCCATGCCCAGACAGTACGCAGCCCACTCCCCGCCGGTCGCGCTCACCATTGCCGGCAGCGACAGCGGCGGCGGCGCGGGAATCCAGGCCGACCTCAAAACGATGGAAGCCCACGACGCCTTCGGTACCTCGGTTGTGACGGCGACGACTGCCCAGAACACCCAGGGCGTCGAGGACGTGAACGTGCTCTCGACGGAGCATATCGCCGCCCAATATGAGGCCGTCATTGCGGATTTCGACGTGAGCGCGATCAAAACCGGCATGTTGGCGACCGATGCCGTCATCAAGACGGTCGTCGACTGTGTGGCCGACTTCGCGGGGCCGATCGTCGTCGACCCGGTGATGGTTGCGGCGACGGGCGACCGGCTGTTGAGCGAGGACGCTGAGAGTGCTTACGAGACGCTGCTCGGCTACGCCACGCTCGCCACGCCGAACGTCGACGAGGCCGAGATCCTGACCGAGACGGAGATCACCGATAGCAGTGACGCCGAGCAGGCTGGCCGCCACCTGCTCGAACTGGGTGTCGACGCCGCACTCGTCAAAGGGGGCCATCTACAAGGAGAGGAGGTAGTCGATACGCTCGTTGTGGCAACCGACGGCGAGCCGCGCGTCGAGCGGTTCAGCCATCCGCGGGTCGACGCGGCGGGGACACACGGTTCGGGCTGTACGCTCTCGAGTGCGATTGCGGCGCGGCTGGCCGGCGGCGCGCCACTGATCGACGCGGTCGCCGACGGGGTCGCGTTCATGGAGCAGGCCGTTCGGTACGGGATCGACACCGGCGAGGGACCTGGGTCGGTCCACCATCTGGTCGACATCCGCGAGCGTGCGGGGCGGTCCGCCGTCAGCGATGCCGTCGAGTCGGTGGTCGCCCGCCTGGTCGACCGAAACGTCGAGACGCTGGTTCCTGCCGTTGGAATGGGTATCGTCGGCGCGAGTCGGTTCGCCGAACAGCCGGCGGACGTGGTGGGTGTAGATGGCCGGCTGACGCCCACATGCAGCGGTATCCAGCCCACGGCTGGCGTTCGCGCCGGCGGCTCGCCCGCGCTGGCCCGGGAGCTGCTGGCTGCTCGTGAGCTGTTTCCGGAGCTCCGGTTCGCGCTCAACTGCCGGTTCGACGGCAGCGTCGAGACCGCCCTGGAGACGCTCGACGGACCAGTTGTCGAATCCAGCGGGCCGGAACCAGCGGGCGTCGAGAGCCTGGATTACGCGACGCCGGTAGTACGGCTTGACGACGCCGCGCGGCCACCGGCGGCGGTGATTGACCGTGGTGGCGAGGGACGGCCCGCCGGTGTCGTGGTCCTCGCCACCGCGGCCGAGACACTGATCGAGCGCACCCTGCGGTTGCACGACGCGCTGATTACGGAGTGAGAGTCGCCGACTACGAACAGTTGTTCTTTCCCGTTAGGCAGTTCGTTCGATATTCCCGCCGAGTTCGCCGAGCAGCTCGAAGAAGTTCGGAAACGAGATCTCGACGTGGTCGGCTCCCTCAACGGTCGTCGTCCCCTCGGCAACGAGGCCAGCAACCGACAGTGACATGATGATCCGGTGGTCGTGATACCCCTCGACAGTGCCGCTGATGAGTGTCGAGTTGCCGCCGTGGATCGTCAGCGTGTCGTGTTCTTCAGTGACCGAGACGCCCAGTTTTTCGAGTTCGGTCGCCATCGCGCTCACGCGGTCGGTTTCCTTGTACCGGACGTGCTCGCAGTTTTCGATCACGGTATCGCCGTTGGCGACCGCCCCCAGGACGGCGATGGTCGGCAGCAGATCGGGCGTATCGCCGACGTCGACGGTCGTCCCCGTCAGTTCTGACTGCTCGACGCTGATCTCGCCGGCCTCGCGGTCCCATTCGATTGTGGCGTCCATCGCGTCGAGAATATCGACAATCGCGCTGTCGCCCTGCGCACTCGGCTGGGCACCCTCGACAACGACCCGTTCGCCATCCCGGGCCGCAATCGCCCCCGCTGCGAGCAGATACGAGATCGACGAAAAGTCGCCGGGGACATGGTACTCGCCGCCTTCGGGGCTGTACGTCTGGCCTCCCTCGACGACAAACCCATCCGCACCAGCAGAGCGAACGCCGCCCGCGCCGGTCGCGCCGACTGGCTCGGCAGTGACGCCGAAGTCGTCGAGCACTTCGAGGGTGATGTCGACGTAGGGTGCGGATTTGAGGTCGGTCGTCAGATTCAGCTCGATTCCCTCCTCGGTGACCGCGCCAGCCATCAGGAGTGCCGAAATGTACTGCGAGGAGACGTCGCCGGGGATATCGACTTCGCCGCCTGTGAGGGGGCCGTCGATGACGAGTGGGGCCTGACCGTTGTCGCGTGTGCTTTCGGCGCGTACGCCAAGGGCGTTGAGTGCTTCCAGCAGTGGCCCCTGTGGCCGCGAGCGAAGCGAGCCGTCGCCGGTGAGCACTGTCCCGCCGTCGGCCAGCGCGGCGGCCGCGGTAACGAGACGCATCGTCGTTCCGCTGTTAGCGCAGTCGATCACGTCGTCCGGAACATCAGGCGTCCCATCGAAGCCGGCGATTTCCAGGCCGTCGTCGGTTTTCGTGATGCTGCCGCCGAACGCCTCGACTGCGCGCTGGGTGGCCCGTGGGTCCGCACTGTCGAGTGGATCGAAGACGGTCGCCCCGTCGCTGTAGCCGGCGGCCAAGATTGCTCTGTGTGTGTAGCTTTTCGATGGGGGTGCGCGGGCGCGTCCCGCGACGGTCGAGTGCGAAATGTGTGCGTCCATACTTCGACACACGAGTCAAAGGCTATCAGAATACCGAAGCCGCCCGGCTATTGGTTGGGTTCGTCCATCGTCGAGGGGCCGGCGAACGGATCTTTGATCGTTGGCTCGCTGTCGTCGGATTCGTCGGCTGCTGACGCGTCGGCGTCGTCAGTGGTTTCGTCAGCGCCGTCGGTGGTTTCGTCAGCGTCGTCGGATTCGTCGTCTGCGTTTTCATCAGATTCGCCCGCGGTGTCATTGGTTCCGTCCTCGTCAGATCCGGTATCGTCGTCAGTGTCTCCGTCTGACTCAGCCTCGCTGTTGGCCTCGTCTTCAGGTTTAGCTACGGCATCCTCATCGCTGTCATCGCGTTCGACCTCGACACCATCGTCTGTGTCTTTGGTGGATTCGACGCTCTCCTCACCGACATCGGCTGTATCCTCGGCGTCGTCTACGGGTTCGGTCGTGGTGTCGTCGTCAGCACTTTCATCCCGGCCGACCTCAGTATCGTCGGTACCTGATTCGTCAGCCTGCTCGTCAGTTTCGGATGTGGCATCTTCGTCGACTGTAGCCACGGGTTCGCTGTCAGCAGCCGTCTCGGGTTCGGCCGCAGTCTCCGTATCTGATTCAGTCGCGGTGTCCTGATCAACGCTGTCGCCTGCTTCTGCTGTGGGTTCCTCAGCAGCGTCTTCCTCGGCCTCAGCTACATCGCGGTCATCATCTGCATCGGATTCGGTTGTGGGCTCTTCGGTGCCGGCCGCGGGTTCGCTGTCAGTGTCTTCACCACTCTCTCGGTCGGTGTCGGCTGCTGGCTCGGCTTCGACAACGAGGCTCTCGACGTCATCGCTAGTCTCCGTTTCGGACACACCACTGCCGGCGGTTTCGGTGCCTGCCTGCGTACCGTCTTCGGGATCGCGTGTCGGTTTGTTTTCGAATTTGAATCCGTGGTCGTTGCCATCGCCGTCCGCGACATCGGGTTCGGCCTCGGTGATCTCCGGTGACGTTTCGGTCCGCGTTTGCTCGGCGTCAATCGGGTCGGCTGAATCTGTCTCTGTATCGTCCTCCTCGCCGGTTTCGGTCGGTTTCACTGTCTCGGCTGCGGGTTCTGTCGGCTGGGCTCTCTGCCGACGTTTGAACTCGACCGCGCGCTCCTGAAGCGTCTCGATTCGATCGACGCCGGTGACGTTCGCCAACAGGAGCGTTGCTGTCACGGCTGTCGCCTCCGGATCAGGGTTGTCGCCAGCCAGGATCTCGACGGTGCCAGTTTCGGTCTCAAGCAGCGACCGGCCGGTCTCGAACCCCTTCCGTGAGAGCTCTCTGGGCGGACCTGTCAGAATGAGGAGCACGCGGTCGGTCGTCGAGATATCACACGGTAGCGTGAACGTCGACTCCAGTGCCTCCTCAACGAGTTTTTTGATCGTCGTCGCATCGCTCCGGACTGGCTGTTTCGCCGTTCCCCAGCCGAGCAGCCGGCGGAGCTTTTCGAACCAGCCCACCGGCTCGACCGGGAGCTCGGTCCGGACGTAGCCAACTGTCGAGACCCCACCGACAGCGAGCGTCCGTTTGATGTCGTTGGGGTCCATCCGGAGCTCCGGCAGTGGCTTGCCCTCGGCTTCGCCAGCTCCGAACAGCGACAGTAGGCGTTCGGTAACCGCGTCGTTAACCGCTGTATACTCATCGCCGCCCTCGTGCCACGTCTCGTTATCGATAGGCAAGACGGCATCGGCCTTCGGCACGACTGTTTGGATCGCACGCGCGGCGTTCCAGGCGCGCTGGTCGGATTCGTCGTCCGACGGCAGCACGCCCAGGACGTACACCGGGATCTCGTAGATCGAGGTCAACTCCTCGAGCAACACCGAGCCGACACCACAGCCGGTTCCGCCGCCGAGCCCAGCGACGACCATCGCTGCATCTACCTCGGTGTCGTCGACCGAATCCAGCGCGCGCCGGATCTCGGGGAGGTCCTCACGGGCGACCTCGACGCCGAGTTCGGGATCGCCAGCAACTCCCTCCGGCTGATCGGTCGTCTCGGCCGCATCGCCCTCTTCGCGTTTTTCGCCCGCGCGAGGTGTCTCAGGCTGGGAGACCTCGGGATGGGTATCGCCGATCAGCACCTGTCGGTCGTCGGCGATGTGGTCCGTTTCGGCGAACGTCGAGGGGGTGGTGTTGATCACCAGCAGGTTGCCGTTGCTGAGGGGGTTCTCCGGGCCTTCGGCTCCGTGTAGCTGATCGACGAGCCGAACCCCGGCGTTGCCGACACCGAGCAACGCGAGTTTCATCCGGCGGACTCCGTCGTCCAGAGCGGAGCCAGCCTAGACGATTGGGTCGAGTTCATTGTCATCGTCGGTAATCAGCGACGTGATTTCCTCCTCGCGGACCGCATCCAGCTCGGCGATCTTGTTCTGGGCGTCGACCGCCTGGTTCTGGAGTTCCTTGATTCGGGGAGTATCGGTGACGTTCGAGAGCAACACGACCGCCGCGAGCGTATCCGAATCCTCGCGTGGGTCGTCGCCCGCCAACACCTCGACAGTATCGGCTTCCTGTTCGAGCCACTCTCTGGACGATTCGATCCCCTTCCGGGAGATCATCGAGGAGGGGCCCGCAAACACGATCAGCGCGCGGTCGGCACTCGAAACTTCACACGGAATAGTTAGTCGGGAGTTAACCGCCCGCCGAACCAGCCCCTTGATTTTGGCGGCGTCCATCGAGTTGACCTCCTCTTCTTTGTCCTTGCTTTTGTACTTCGAAAGCAGGCCGTCGGCTTTTTCGAGATCAGTCGAGGCGTAGCCGATCGACGACACCCCGCCGGTATCGAGCGTTCGCATGATGTCGCTCGAGTCCATCGCGTTCTCGCCGACCTCGCTGTCGTCGACCTCGCCGGCCGCAAGCAGGGTGACAATGCGTGTCGCCAGCTCGCGGTTCATCTCCTCGTACCCCTCTTCGACCGTCTGGCCGCGCGAGCGCCAGGCGTCGTTGTCGAAGGCGATGAAGTTGTCGACCTTCGTGACGAACGACTGCAGCGAGCGGGCCGCGTTGAGCGCGGGTCGGCCACCCTCGTACTCGCCGGGCAACACGCCCAGGCCGTAGATCGGCTCGTCGTACATCTTCTGGAGTTCGTCGATCACGACCGGGCCCGCGCCGCTGCCGGTGCCGCCGCCAAGCCCGGCAGCGACGAGGATCGCGTCGACTTCGTGGATTTCAACGTCGTCGAAGACGCGGCGGATCTCGTCGATATCGTTTTTCGCGACCTCCGCGCCGACCTCGCCGTCGCCGCCGACGCCGTGGCCCTTCGCTTTCTGGTGGGTATCACCGATCAGCACCCGGCGATCTTTGGGCACGTATTTGGGTTTTGCCAGATCCGTCCGGGCGGTGTTGATCACTAGGACGTGCCGACACAGGTCACGCCCCGTCTCGTTTTCGAACTCTAACATCCGGTCGATAAGTTTGCTGCCGGCGTTGCCGACGCCAATAGTTGCGAGTTTCATATGGGTACTCTCCGAATGCAGACATTCAGGGTTGACGACTGAAATACTTCGCGCTGAGTTGGGGACATAATTCTAGAGCTTTGTTATGAACCCACGTTTATGAATTTATGTAAGACATACCGACACTCACTGACATGAGATGCCCCGTCGGTGGTGTATAGCCTTCAGGCAGCGAGGCTAACTACTTTGCCCCCCGTCGCCAACAAGTCGGTATGGAGCCGGATCTCACTCAGCTCGATTCGCATCTCGACGCGCTTGCTGTCGACGCCTATCTGCTTAATGCTGACAGCACCGACGCAAACCAGCGGTATCTCTCGGGATTCGACGCCCCTGATCCGTTTTTGACCTGTTATACATCGGCTGCTCTCTCGTTGCTCGTCTCTGGCTTG
>LKMJ01001966.1_pt1 | contig 18588 bp, 26 predicted proteins | sample 643391 | NCBI WGS metagenome assembly LKMJ01 (sample SAMN04112250, study PRJNA286221) | soda lake metagenome | biome: soda lake; feature: Kulunda Steppe; material: water; isolation source: sample PL-Br10 brine of Picturesque Lake | place: Russia: Kulunda steppe | collected 2010-07 | reverse complement strand
CCCCTGCTGATGCTGCCCACCCACTCACCACAGCAGCAGCAGCACAACCGCACAGCCCCTGCTGATGCTGCCCACCCACTCACCACAGCAGCAGCATGACTGCGGAGCCTCTGCTGATGCTGAGCACCCAATTGGTGCCCTGGTGCTCTGCTGGGATCAAGTGCTCAGCAGCAGTGGGAAGCACGATGCCGATGGCGGCCAAGTACAGGAGCGAGCTGCGCGTGATGCAGCACAGCTACCCATGTGAGTAGTGCGCGTGCGTGCGTGCATGCATGCGCAAGGGGGTTGGGGCAACATGGTGCTGATGGCAGCCAGGTTCAGGAGGGAGCAGCGTGCAGTGGAGGGTTGGGCAGCGCATAGATGCGTGTGGAAGAAGCTTGGAGGAGGAGGAGCGGAGTGAGGCGATGCGGTGCCGATGGCCAGAGAGAGCCAGCGGGGCTGCGCCAACCACCATGGGGCTATGTGGGGTCCATGAATGCTGCGTGACCCAAAGATTTGGGTGGCCTCAGCAGCACAGCACGGGCGTGCAAGCTTGATGGCGCGGTGCGCACGCACGGGCCAGGGCTGTGTGTGCCAATTCAGAGCTGTGTGTGTGTGTGTGTGCATGCGTGTGTGTACGTGTGCGCGCCATTGAGCCGAGGCCTGCAGCAGCTCAGTGCCGTGTCCCCCACAGGCTTGGGATGCACGGTGTATCATATGCAGCAGACATCATGCATGACACAGGAGACATCATGCATGACACAGGGTGTGGCGTGTATGATGCACGGCGTATCATATGCAGCAGACATCATACACGACACAGGGTGTGGCGTGTACAATGACATCAGCAGACATCATCCATATGACACAGGGTGTGGCGTGTACGATGCAGGGCGCAACTCACTCGATACAGGGTGAAGCGTGCATACAGTCTCCAGTGCCCGTTTGCGGCGTGCATACGGTCTGCAGTGCCCATTTGCGGCGGGCGCGTCCGCGGGAGTGTTCACCAAGAGCCCCCGTCCCACCTGCCCGCAAGCTCATGCCGACCGAGCATCCCCAGGGCAGCGCATCCCCAGGGCAGCGCATCCCCAGGGCAGAGCGCTCTTGCTCCCTCGACAGAAAACCGGCCGCGCACTCACTTGTAGGAGCGGTTGCTCGTCGTGTTCCACTCCTGGGTCTTCCGCACAAAGCCGCCCACAAAGAAGCTCATCCCTGTGGGCAGTGGGCAGCAGGCGCGCACGTGACGCGCGCGTCAGAGGTGTGATGCGGGGGCGTGCATGTGCCGCACGCCTGCTTGCACGCCTGCTTGCTCCCGCACAAAGCCGCCCACAAAGCAGCTTCTCCCTGTGGGCAGTGAGCAGCAGCGCACCCAGCATGCACGCACACGTGTGCACGCGCGTGGCACATGTGAGAGGTGCGATGCAGGGCATGTGCCTGCACCCCAGCTTGCTTCCGCGACTGGGGGGCCCCGCATTGTGCGCGCCGCTGCTCGTGTCCCCTGCGCTGCATGTGCCGCTGTGGGCAGCATCTCCCTGTGCTTGCGCAAGCAGTGGGCTCACGCGTGTCAAAGCATGATCACGCGCGTCAAGGCATGATCACGCGTGTCAAAACATGATCACGCGTGTCAAGGCATGATCACGCGTGTCAAAGCATGATCACGCGTGTCAAGGCATGATCACGCGTGTCAAAACATGATCACACGTGTCAAGGCATGATCACGCGTGTCAAAACATGAGCACGCGTGTCAAAGCATGATCACGCGTGTCAAAACATGAGCACGCGTGTCAAAGCATGATCACGCGTGTCAAAACATGAGCACGCGTGTCAAAGCATGTTCACACATGTCAAAACATGATCACGCGTGTCAAAACATGATCACGTGTGTCAAAACATGATCACGCATGTCAAAACATGATCAGGCGTGTCAAAACATGACCTTCATGCCATTGAATGCCTCAGGCAAGCACGCAAGGTAGAGGCTAAGGCACCGGCGCGCACCCCGCGCTCAGCCCAGCTTCCTGCATTCTCATGAGCAACAGCATGCAGACCACCCCACCCAAATGCCGCTTGCCATGGTGGCCATCCTGCCACACAGGCCCTCCTGCCCAGGCCCATCATGCGACCATGGTCCCCCCACCACCAGCCTTGCCTCCTGCAACCCAGCAGCAGGCACACCCACCCATGGCTAACAGCAGGAGGCACACTCATCCATAGCCAGCAGCAGGCACACCCACCCAAGGCCAGCAACGGAAGGCGCACTCACTCACGACCAGCAGCAGGCGCACCCACCCATGACCAGCAGCAGGTTGGAGAGGATGGAGCCCACCAGCGAGTTGGCCACCACTGACAGAAGACCCTTGTGGAGGGCCGCAATGGACAGCACCACCTGCACGGCAGCGCACGCGCGGGGGCAGGTGCGGGTGCGGCTGGCCGCGAGCTGCAGGGCATGGGGCGGCATGCGCACGGCAGCTCACGCCACAATGGCGTTTCGCAGAGCAGCGCTGCAGGGCACATTTGCGATTTCATGCCCACAGGCATCATAGAAGGCACGCGTGGGCGGCAATGGGCAGCACCCGGCAGCCACGCACCTCTGTGACGTTCCCGAATGTTGCATTCCTGCAGGCAGCAGGCAAAGGAGCACAGGAGGAGGAAAGTGGGGTTCCTGTGCGCGCACGTGCCCCTGTCTGGCACTCAGCTGTTGCCAGCTTGTTGAGCGCAGCTGCAAGCATGCACCTTGAGAAGGCTGGATGAGGCCACAATATGACGCCCTTTGTGTGCACTCTCAGGTGTATGGTACCCAGGTGCAGGGGTATGCACTCTCAGGTGTATGGTACCCAGGTGCAGGGGTATGCACTCTCAGGTGTATGGTACCCAGGTGCAGGGGTATGCAAGAGGTTGTGTGCACTCTCAGGTGTATGGTACCCAGGTGCAGGGGTATGCATGCACTCTCAGGTGTATGGTACCCAGGTGCAGGGGTATGCAAGAGCACCCCAGCGGTGCTGTGCTGCAGCCCTGCCAGCTAGCCGGCTGGTTGGGAGTGGGTCCCAGGTTCTGCTAGGTGTGTGGCTAGTGCTGTGCCGGCTGGAAGTAGTACCACATCGTGCGCAGCCACCCAGTGCTTAACAAACACAATGCCAGCCAGTCGCAGGCACCAAGCCCACACAGCACTCGGCAACATGGATGCTCCACTAATAAGAGATGCACACCAGTATTGGGAAGGGATCAAAGCGCACGTCAGCAATTCAGCACACGCCAGAGGCCCCTCGGCAGATGCCTCCCTCAAACCTGGCCAGGCAGACGCACACGCACAAGGCCGCCTCTCGCACTCAGCTCACAGAGGCCAGCCCATGCACGTGCTTTGTGCTGACGCCTCTCTTTGAGCAGCACCGATGCCTAATTGTGGGGACCGTGCATGGTGCCCGTTAGCCGCCACTTGGTTCACAAGGCGCACCCAACAAGGTACTCATCCACAACATACGCCGCACACGCGGCCAGCAAGGCGTACACACCACATGCCACCCGATGCTTTTCTCATACCAGGCTGGCCAGACATACACACCATATGCCACCCGATGCTTTTCTCATACCAGGCTGGCCAAACGTACACCCCACGCTGTCCAACGCCCTACTTACACAAGGCCTCCAGACACGGGGCCCAGGCGCAGGGCCAAGTCTTCGGTGACGTCCCCCAGCACCAGGGCCAGGGGCACCAGCGCCATGAAGTTCTGCGTGTGTTTGCATTCATGTGAGCACCTTGGTCACATGGCATTTCTGGATGCACGTAAGCAGGCGCGGCCGTGCGTGCGCGTGTGCATGGATTCACAAGCTCAAATATCTTTGAAGCTTGAAACAAAAATCGCGCTGCACAGAGGTCCGCCTCCCGCACCAGCTGTTGATGGGATGCGCTCAAGCCGTGCGCAGTTGGGACAAAGGAATGTGACAGGCAATGGCTTTTGGGAACATGCTTGCCCAAAATAATTGAGGACCCATATACTGCTGCAACCAAGAGTGCCTCCATAGGGGCAAGGAAGCACGGGCAGCAGGCTTGCAGCTTCTGCTTTTGCTAGGCGGTCAGCAGAGAAGAAGGGGTGTGCAGGAAAAAGGGAGAGCAAGCTGCAGCAGCCATGCAACTAGTCGCTGCGAGCCTGCGTGCGCCTTCCCTGGGCATAAGTGTGCGCCCCTGCTGTACAGACATGGCCGGCAGGAGCAGGGACCTGCTCCGTCGGCTCCTGAGTGCTAGGGCTCCTTGCAGGCAAGGCAGGGGGCGCTGACATCATGGCCTCACTTACCCACCCATGGGCACGTGCTCACTTCAACCCGTGCACAACTCACCCATGCAAAGATGGGCACAGGCGACCAGCCTTGGAAGCCAGACCACAGGCCCAGCGGAACACACACCTACACAGCATGCCAGCAGGCATCGGCTCTGTTTTTGGGGACAGTGAGGAGGCGTTTTTTGGGAGTGTGAGTGACTGTGGTCGGTAGCTGGTGCTCAACCCGCCTGCACGTGCATCACGCACCCAGGGTGAGGCGGTCCAGGATGCACAACTGCATGATAGCAGGCGCATCACGCGCACAGCATGAGGGGAGCAGGAGCAGCTCGCGTGCCACCCTAGAGCACGAGAAGGGCAGGGGCATGTAGCCGACGTGCGGCCCATACGGATTGAGCTTGGCAGCAGCAAATGCGCAGGGCGTACAAAAGCATGCTAGTGCTCTGCAGTTGGTTGCAGACTGAATTGAGTGATGGAGTAAGTCCTGTGTTAGTTACATCATTCTTAAGTTTCCTTATGCCGCTCTGCACCTGATGCCCCAAAAGGATGCAGCCCCCAGGCAGCCCTGGGCCGCTGGACACCACAAAGATCTGTGGCAATTACTGAGCAGGACCAGCGGGCGGGGTGGTGCACTCTCACGCCAGATTGTTTGCGCTCTTCCGCAGCATCCCCATCAAGACCAGGGAACCGAGTGGCGCCCCCTCGCAGTGGCCTGCTCGTGTGCAAGGCACACAAGCTCTGTGCCGCAGCTTGGCAGCTGGGATTGCAGAGGTCTGACCAAGGGGGTTCTCGGGCCGCTCGATGCTGCTGATCCGCGGCAGCTCTAGCGGAGGCCTGGCAGCTGGATGGTGGTGTTTCAGTGTTCCGCTCACGTACTGTGCATGACCTCATGCGCAGCCACCTGCCAGCCCCAGGGCAGCAGAGCAGGCAAGCCAGGCTCCCTGGCAGCAGCCTGGCCCCCCTCACCAGCAGCAGGTTGATCCACTGCGAGGTGATGAGCTCCTTCATGGCACTCAGGTCGGACAGCACGGGGTTGCGCCGGGCGTGGGCTGCGTTGACGGCTGCGGCACACGGGCGCAGGGGCGCATCGTTTTGGGCGAGCACCCCAGATGCACAGGCACCGCGCGCGCACACACACATACGGACATTATGCCTGGCAGTGCACAGTGTGCATGCCTGCTCGCAGGTTATCACGGGCACAGACAAGCGGACGTGGGCGCATGAAACCGGGTGCAGAGAACGTCTCTTGGGTGTGTCCATGATGAGCGGGAGGTGGGAGGCACACAGTTGGCCGCCTTGCTTGAATGGTCACATGCCTGTCAGTAAGGACACGATGGCCACAGAATCATGCTACACTGCAGCTGTTGGCCACAACACACCTGCCAGCAAACTGCCATGCTCGGAGGTGCCCCGCACAGGGCTCTGCCCGACCTCATAATCAGTGTCTTCATCAACCCCGCCTGTTCAAGCAATAAGAATTGACGAAGAAACTTGAGCAAGCTTGTTGTAAAAGAAGCCACCACAAATCTACACACACAAACACATGCATACACACACGCAGGCACACACACACACACATGCACTCATGCGCATGTCAGACACAGCATTCAGCTTATGAGTGCGTGCATTTTCTACTGCCTACTCTGCAGCATCAGGTTCTTGGCCTCCCAGGCTTCAAATGTACTTCAAAGCTAAGAGTAACTTTATACGTACAAGGAACAAATAGCAAGCCATACTTGTCCTAGAGTTGCAGTCTGTTCCTAACGCGTTTTACTCATGCTCCTTCATCCTCCGTTTGCACCATATTTTACTGGTCCTTTACTGGCAGGCAATTCATGAAATTTATCAGCACCGCAACATGGATTGGAGCGCAACCAATCAGTGCGCATCTCATGAAGTCTCAACAACGCTCACATATTTACACCCATGCATGGGGAGCGTTGTGGTAGATGCGAAAAAAAGTGTGTATAAGCGTGTGCAAATACGTGCGTGTGCCTGCGCATGCATTCTGGCACGAGCATGCGCAGAATGAGAGTGTGTGCGCGTGCGCGTGAGTGTGTGTGTGATGTGTGCGAGAGTGTGTGTGTGTATAAAAGTGTGTGTGTGTGTGTGTGTGTGTGTTCACGCGCATGCGTGTGTGCGCATGCAAGTGTTCACATATGTAGGCGCGCGCATGCATATGGACATGCATCTAGGGCACCTGCGATTGTGTGAGTATGCCACTCTTATTGTTACTTCCTCACTACTGTGATTTGAGGCACGTCAAGCGGAAAGTGTGCACTGCCCCAGTTGGCGGTTTTTAAGCACCTGGGGTCAACAAGCCTGCTTCCAAGGCCGCTTTCTCTTTCTCAGCACGCTCCTCTGCGACACGCTTTGCGAGGATTTTCATCTGTAGAAGCATAGCATGGCCAAGTAATCGGATCGTGGCAGACACAACATTTGAGCTAAAAGCAATTTGGGACTTACCCTGCAAGCGAATCGCACAGCTGAAAGGGCAGCTGAGCGGGCCCAGAGCGTCTTCCCCGGCCCGGAATGAGACGGACTCATGCAGTGTTTCGTCTCAGGAGGGCTTGGGTTCTAGGCAGCGACAATGACGCGCTTGTCACATGTTACATTATAAATTATAAAGTGTGCTTTATAAGTATAAAGTGGTGCTAAAGCAACTGTCTTTTTTCAAACAACCTCATCATGTGCATGGATGGAGTGCTTAAGACAGTCTGCCACCCTCTTGCAAGCATTCCTAGCTTGTTGAGGCTGAGGCAATCACGGAATCCACCAAAGGCTGCATCTCTGATGGCTCGAAGATCTTGTGAATGACCTGCAATAGTAGTGCAAGTGGTGGGAAGCTTAGTTGGCGGGTTGTATTTCATAAAAAAAACTTGATATTTCTTTTAAGCACTTCCAATAGGCTTACTCTGCCAAAGATCCAGCAGCGAAGGGGGGTGAATGGAGAATGGGCTCCAGACTCATTAAATGTAAGGAAGCCACTTTTTATGGGGTTGGAAAGAAAACTTATATGCAATGGAGAAGGTGTGGGCAAGTCAATGCTCCTGGCCATGGTCTACCAAAGGAAAGATTGCCCCCCTTTCACATGCCATGACTGCCTTGTGACCTTCATCCAGGTGGAAGTAGTTGACCTTACAGAGCCAGCTCTGTATGAGCCATCGCGCACACGCGCACACACACATGCACACATGTACACACGCAGTTGTACGCACACGCAACATATGTGCCTAAAGCACACAAGCGTACGCACGCATGTAGAATTGCACGCAACACCTGCCCCCCTGCTCGTGAATGTCAACCGAGGGACAGTCATTAGAGGGACTGCCATGCACACACACAGTTGCTACTCAACCAGTCAACCAAGCATTAAGACATCTTCAGGAAAAATGCTGTGCAGAGAGCAATGAGCTGCGCCCATGGCAGTCTGCTCGCAATGGACAGCAATGGATACTATAAACAATTCTATCATCTCCTATCGAGTTTTGTTATGCATTAAAGATGAAGTGCACACGATTGAATTGTGGCCATGATTGAGGCTGGGTCAGGTGCCTCTCCCACAGAGTGTATGTTTGGCGAGCGGCAACTAATGCACACCTGAGACCTGTCGGCCTCTATGACACCAAGCACCACATTAAGAATTTTGCGGTAGAACAATCCTTCAGTGCTGAATAATGACCCAGAGCAACGTGCGCATTTGACATGCCACCAAATTAAGTCGCCGTTGTTAAACGTGAGGAAGGGCAAATGGCGTGATCAGCAGCACAAAAAACTTGGCCATTTCATTAAAGACAGCACAGGTTACTTTTCATCGAGCTGCCTTGACATTTACAGGATGGCATGAAAAAGAGCATCCTACCTGGCCAGTTGTCGCATCTCTTGTCAATGTAGCGATTTCTATCTTGTCCACAGCCAGGGGGGTGTCCATAGACTTGGACAGCACCTTGATGACCATGGGGAGAGCCTGTGTATTGGCCATTGCACAAAGCCAGGATGGGCTTGTCTGCATGCTGTCCAACATATGAACACTTCGTGGTCCCAGGAAGCTGGACCATCAGGGCGCAAACTGCTCCCTGCCGAGTTTTATCAGTGTGCACTCAGCAACAACAGTGTTTGCATGGCTCACACAGCAAGGACAACCCTGGATCAACAAGGTATGATGGAGCACCTCCTCACCTCTGCCACAGTCATCTCATCCTTATGCTCTGATTTAAGAAGCGTATTGGCGGCAGCATGGCCAGCACCAATGGCAGCAGCCTTCCAGCCTCCGTAGTTACCACTAGGGTCTGACTGGTAAAGCTGGAACCCATAATGCTGGTCCCTGCATGCGATTGAGGGTGAAAGCGTGGCCTGCACGCGAGAGGGGGGGGGCTCCGAGGAGGAGCAAATCATGCTTTGCAGGAGCCTCGCAGACATCCAATGCCAGCAGTAAATAGTGACGTACACCACAAGCCAGCCCGACCAAGGACATGTGAGCTCAACCTTTCATAAAGATGTGTGCTTGCCACAAGCACCATCAAATTGTTTAAGTATAGCACGTCCTTGCACGCTCAGCAAAAAAGAAGAAAAACGGCCTTAACACTTGAGGCAAAAATGGGCATCCGTCCCATGTATACAAGGGCGCCGCAAGTTATGCTGATGTGCTTGACCAATGCTCTAGGCTTTTTCTAAGGCCATCAATAAGGCTCTTCAGGAGTGGGGGGTGGCGCTTACGTGTCCAAAATTTTGGGAAATGCTCTGGGTTGACAGACTTCAAAGACTGCTGCATAACTTTCTTTCCGTAGAGCTTGTTGAAGCCTTGAGCTGCATCGACCACCCCCACGCATGCATGAGCAAATAAGCTACACGGGTTCCCTCTTCCGAGCACAGGCACACAGCATTGTGGCTCAATTACTTTTTGTACAAACATATTTTCTTGCGTTTCCCTGCAGGAAGCTAGAGTGAGCTCAGGGCATGCTTGACTTTGCATCCCTGCTGGAAGCTAAAGGGCAAGCGAAGGGACACCAGGCAGAATTCTGCCTCGCACTCACCAAACATCACCCCCGTGTAACCCTACCCAACTTTGCATTAGCCAAACCTGCCATTTAAAAAAGTTACATATTGCAATATTCCCAAGTCTAAAAGGTTGTTCCTCTTGAAAGCCTCATTTGACATACTAAGGCTGTCCTGTCACACTATCAGAGAAAGTGGTCTTAGGCGCGTACTGCCTTCCTGCCCCGCGGACCCCCTAGGGTCCGCTGGGAGCTTGCAAAGCTTGAGTACCTTCTGCTTATTTTGAGGGCACCAAACTTGCACTGGCCAGGCAGGCCTTGCAGCCGCTAGAAGATCATGGATATGCTTGGTGGCAGGCGCTTGGTCACAGGCACACGTGTCCTCTGCTGCAGACATCACCCCATGTCCCATAGCCCCTGAGCATCCCTTGCATTGAACCCTGTGTGCTTAATGGCAAGCCTTGGGTTGGATATGGCCTGCAGCTGTGAGAGAATGCCCGAGGTAGGGCAATCCAAGATAGTCTGTAACACACCTCATAACAATGTGCATCACCCTCACAACAAACCATGGCTACATGATTCTCCCTCACCCACAAAAAGTGAAAATAGCCCTAAATGTGCTTATTTTCTCATCCAATTCGCGAGTATGTGGAGGGTGCAGACTGCTGGACTGACAGTTGCTCTGTCCGCTGTCCGCTGATGGCACATTTTGTGTATCACTGGAATGCATGTTATCCTTTTAAAGATGACTTAGCAGGTCCTTATGAGATGAAATATTACAAAAATTTGTTTGGTGCAGCCCAAGTGAAAAAAGACGGAGGTTTTTGCAGAGTCTAGAGCGGGTGTGAGGCTGGCAACTTATGAGGCCTGGAATGGGAGAAACCCTCTCAGAAAAGGAACCCACTAAGTTCCCCCGGAAAGTTGATCCAGCCAATTAGTAAATCATATCATGAATCATTTGCCCCAGGAGACAACAAAGTATGCCCTTGGGAGCGTCTGAAATACGCGCCCGGAGCCCTGGTAGGATTCCAGAACCTAGCTAAAAAGGAACAAGTGGTATGAGCCAACACTAGAAGCGGCAGAGGAACACGGCATGAATGGGCAGGCTTGCATTCATGGGCGGGAATTGAGTCACTCATATGAGCTCTTTCTTCACTATCAACCTCCATATGCATTTAATATACCATGTTCAAATGTGAATAAAAGCATGGAGATTCAGAGGAGCTTGCATAGATTTGTGCATATGCTCACACACACCGTCCACGCTGCACACGCATCACTCACCAGCCAGCATACAATAACGAGACCCCAAAAGGTCGTTGTCCTCCAAATTGAGTGTACCCCTGCAAACAACACGTGATAGACTCCCCACATCAATGGCCCCAGCCTGTAATTGGAAGCTTTGTGGATTCGCGCTTGTGGCTGCGCACAGGCATCAGAGATGTTGCCACGTACCAAAATTGCTGAGAGGTCAAGCAAGCCTCAGAGGACGGCAAATAATGTGCATCACCTGCTTTGTGTCGCACACTGCTTGTACCAGCTGTTCTACAGGCATGGGTTCTTGGTAGGCCAGGCGGTAGCGCTGAGCAGCCAGACGGCACATATTAATGAGGATGTTGGCATCAGCTGCAGGCAGGAAGGGCAAGGTCAGCACATCACAGGGTTGGTCAGCGTTGCAGCTAGCATATGTAGTGTGCGATGAAATTCTATTGCCATGCATGCAGCCTACTCTGGATGTGTGCATTCATGGGGCGCAGCTCTTAAGCCTGTATGCTTGCTGCCCGCCCACTCAATACTGGCACACAGACATTGGCACACAGACTAGGCATACAGACACAACCAGTTTGGGACTCAACATGCACAGGGTCCAGCTCCAGGCTCACCTGTGATGCCTGCTACAGAGCAAGCGATGTGATCGTCCAGCTTGTACATCTTCTCTCTCCTCACGCCCACAGCTTTGGAGTCCAGCAGCTATGAGGAAGGTATCAGTATAAATGGTATTTACATCAGGCAAAAACTGTGTGTCATGCATGAATGGAGCTCATGTGTCTGATTGTCTCCTGTCTGCCCACCTTCGAGGTGATCTTTTTCTCAGCCACAAGCACCACACCATCTGTAGCAAGGGCACCCATCGTGGCTCCAGCGTTGGAGATGGCCTCCATGGCATACTCAACCTAAAGGTTTGGTGAAAAACGCCAAAGATCCATGCGGTCAGAGAGAGGGGGAAAAGCGTGAGGGGGGCCACAACACATGCCAATACATTGCTTGAGATGGCAAAGAGGCTTGAGAGACAAGGGAAGGGCTACTCTCGGCAAGAGATAGTCCTCTCACCTGATACAAGCGCCCCTCGGGCGAGAAAATGGTCGTGCGACTGTCATATCTGCGCGCCATTTTGTTAAATGTCTTACAGAGGATTCAATTCAGATGGTGCCTGGACTGAGAATTGGGAGAGAATGTGACAGCAGTCTGTTAAAAACTTAATATCCACTGACTTACGTTTTCCTTGGACAGGACGGAATAACCCAGTGAAAGTGATCGGTAAGCATCCGGGGGGCCTGCCTGGAGATTCAAACCTAGATGATGCTGAGATGTGCATGCATAGCATAACCCGTGATGATGCTGAGGCTTTCCTTCCGAAGATCAAGATCGGTGTGCCCTCCACAATGTGCACTCGACCACCTCTCTTGTCAAAGAAAGGTTCAGACTACAAACTCAGGAATCCGGACATCGAATTGATGTTCTTTGGAACAATACATAAGCTGCATGGGGTAGCTGTGCCCCACACACTGCTGTGCTTGCACTCTTGCATGTGCTGTGCGAACTCAGCCTGGAGCCAGCCCACATGTGTGCTCAGCCTGGGCATGCCCTGTATTGGCACAAAGTCAACAGAGCAACAGCGCTGATTTGTAAGGGCAGGTCAACGCGTTCGTACACAGTGGTGCTGAGTGGGAGCGAATGTACGCTCTCATTTCTCAGAGCAAAGCACAAAAATGGTTGGGCCCGAGTCACGACTGACCATGCACCACCCAACCCCAACAAGGCCCCCGCGTCATCCCACAAGGCATCAGTTGGATGTCTGGATCCCCTGGTAGCATGAATTGAGGGAGAGGCACGTGTCTGGTGTAAGTACCCTATTTGCCAGTCTTTTCTTGTGGAGGCCCCATGCCTTGCCTAGCCAGTCTGCCTTTGATTTCGTTTCTCAACGGGAAAACACAATATTTTTCATCTCAGACTGTCACTCTTACAGACCGCTGCATTTAAACCAGACACGCCGCATGGCCATAACAAATACTGTATTACAATTCCGCATAGCTACAACCGGATACAATACTCCACCAACTTATTCAACCAACCTCAGGGTCACTGTAGCACAGACTTGGCAAAGCACTAATCTGGCATGACATGACGCAATATATTACTTTTTTGGCTGGTGATGACCAGTCAAAGGCCAATCAGCATAACAGCCAAGCTGGGGATTAATCCTGTCTTGAAATCTTGTAATCTTTCAAAAACCTACTCTTGCTCCAGACATGGAAATATTTCAGGCTGGCCTTAAACCAAGAAAAAGGAACATGCCGCGCTCTGGATTTTCCGAGTCGTTTCGCCCTCTGCTGGCCTACTTGGATGTCAGATTCGGGCTATAAATACTCTGATACTCAAATCAAAAATTAAAGACCACATTCACCATTTATGCTTTCTGAAGATGCTTTAGGGTGTGAAAAGAAGCACAAACACACACTGCCCACGCGGGACACAGGCCAGATGCCTCTTTATTTCTACAGGTTCCACTGTGTTGCCTGCCTTCGGAACAGCCTACTGATGACCAATAATTCTTATCTGAGCAAGTTCAGTTAAGTTGATTTGCTGCTGGCACCCAAGAAAGGAAGCTGAACATTCCAGGTCTTCTCTTCACAACGAACCTGGAGCTGACATCCACATCTCTGCAATCCCCTGCTGTCATGAGCTGTTCAAAAATAATTCATTGACGTGTACAATAACTACGTGACCAAGTCAAACAGGGATGGAAAAATTTTGACCAGATACATCCAGCGGAGTCATGAGGACATACCACACACATTTTGGTGTGCCCACAGGGAGTCAGACCGGCAGGTGGGATGATGAAACCACGCATCCGACCCAACTCTTCCCTCTAACCTGTGACAAGATATCACTCATTATCTTTCACGCGCTCTATCCAGAGTCAGACTCTGTGGTCACAAGCACAATGTCAAGTTGCAACAGCAACAACACCGCAGGGTCCATTACAAGCTCTACAAGAATTTTCATTAAAAGCCACTGGCACTGTGTGCAAGATGAAGATGATGTCCTCTTGGACTGCACTGAGTGCTTGCTAGGGGGTCAGCCATTCAAGTCAAACTCGGGGTAGGGGAGCTTATCCCTTACCCCTTCCACATCAACCTCCCAACAGGGCCTTCTAAATCCTGGGGAACCCTTCCTGTGTGCATCAGCTGCAGAAGTGGCGTGGCAATTGTGCAAACCGCTGGACAAGCCCACACCCCTTCATGGGGGGTGGCAGCAGCAGCAACAAAGGAGGCGGCAGCAGCAAAAGCAGCAGCAGGAACAACAGGGGGGGCAGCAGCAGCAGGGGGGGTGGCAGCAGGTGCAGCAGCAGCAACCAAGGGAGCAGCAGCAGCATCGTCAGGAACCAAGGGAGCAGCAGCAGCAGCAGGAACAACAACAGCAACTGCAACTACAACAAGAGCGGAAGCAGCAAGAGCAACAATGCCGCAGGCTGACAGCACTGACACCAACAAAGAGGAAGGTGACCAGGACTCCCCCCAGCACAGGACCACGGAGATCCATCAAGACCAGACAACCTCCAAGATTGAGCTTGTGGACTGGCTCGCAAATGTGCGAGCACTCTGGCGGCTGGTTGGTTGAAGCAGCTTGTCAGCAAGCCTTGCTCTTTTTGTTCCCTTCAGAGATCATCTTTTGCCATGATCTTGCCCTTGTGTGCTCGTGAGCTGCCTTCATGCTGCTATTCACCAAAAATATCTGGCTTTCAGACACTACCTTTCTTCTGCTATGAGCGCCATTGTAGTTTGGGTTCGGGATTGCGGGCCTTTAAGGCTTCAGCTGAGCTGCCCTCGTTTGGCGGATACAGCTATGTAACCTAACCTAACCTTACCTGCCCTGAGTGTAGACTCGGCAGAAATGTGTATCATGCATCGTCACCTCTTCCACTCCCTCTTCAGTGGCTCAAGCAGGCTCAGAGATCTCCTTAAAAACTAGACTCCAAAAGGCTGGATATGTTTGTGCATGACTTGTACTGGTGTACCCAAGTTATTAAAGTACCACCTTGCTTATTTTTCCTATGAGTACGGTACCAACCTGACCTGACCTTCCAGGCCGGCAATTTGAAGCCCAGCAGTCAACCTGTCTGGATTGATAATTTACCCCAAAGTGTGAAAACTTTCAAAATTAAGTGCTTCTCAGGCACCAGTGCATTTTCCAAAGGTGCTCGTTGGTTGTAGGCGTGGAAGGCTTCACTCAAGCTGCCCCCACAGGTGGTACAGCAACATTGCGCTTGTGATAGGACAAGCCTTGGCAATTGAACAGCAAGCCCAGCAGGCAATATATTTGGCGGAAGAGCTGGACTTGATGTGAACTACTGTTGTTAAACTTGTGAGCAATGGGGAGGAATGTGCAAGCAAGATGTGGTACAAGCAAAAGAGCAACATATTATGAGAATACAGAGCAAAATACAGAGAATCAAGAGATCAAGTACAGGGCTAGGAACACTTGAGGGCGCATGTCACCCCAGTCCAAGGGCAAGATTGACCAGAGTCCAAAATTGCTGAAGAAAATGGTCACAGTGTATAAGACAAGGTAACAACAAGGCAGCTGGACTCACTATCCCGACAAGGTGCCTAAATCAACTGAAACAATTAAGTGTGTTTGAAACAATTAGCAATGGCTAGGTGAGAATAAACAGCGACGCTCATGCATTCTAACAATCTAAAAATGATGAAAAGAACACCATAAGCATGCTGCAAGGTCTGGGCAAGGGCATGTGCACGAGTCAGCTTCCATGTCTTACGCAATTATTCTTTGACATCCAACAAACCACTGCATGTTCTGCGAACCTTGGTCGCTTATGCAATCGCGTCCTCACTTGGGCTGATCAAGGTAATCACCATGCCAAGCTTGATCCTCGTCAGCAGCCACAGCACTGCTGCCCAGTGCTGCAGCAACCTGTTTGATTGGACACTTCTTTGGGCAACAGGGCAGATCCAAAGATCATGACACCCACAAAGAGCAAAATAATCAGGAAGCACGCTTCAAGCAGCTGCGGCAAGAGGTTGCGAACCGTGATGTCACGCAAAGCTGGCCCATCCTCAGGACTGCAGCTGCTTTTGCTGCATCTATCCTCATCTCGGTCCTTGCAAAGATGTAGATCATACATATGGTTGCCCTTGCTTGTCAGATCCAGAGAAACAATGCCCTGCAGCCAGGATGTAAGAACCAATGTAAGAAAACGTGGCACATTGTGTGGCCTACACGTGCTGTAATGACCACACCAGGTAGGAGGAAGGAGGATGCAAAGATTGGGTCTTGTGGCAGCATCTCCACCGCCTAAAGCATGGAACTATTTGCTGTGTAGCGTGCCATGGTCCTCATAGACGGTGTTCGCCGTGGCCGCCTGTGCAAAAATATTGAGCCCGGACACCATCCCACGGCAGAGCCACCGAACCAACCAGCAAAGAATACCCTATCACTAAATAGATCTTGCAAACACACCTCTCCGCCTTTGGTGGGGCAGCTCGATCCGATGGTTTCAACATTCAGTCGTCCGTTGCTCTTCCTGTTATCATTTTATGCTGAGCTTTAATACGTTAATGGTTAAATGTCATCTGCTGGTCCATATGTTGCTTCTCAGCGTCATAGCTGTGAATTCAAATGATGTAGTCTTCGGTTAAGATACTCAGCTCATTGTGTGCTGTTAGTAATGGGCGTCCACTAGTGCCAGGATGGGTTGCGTGTTTAGCGTGAGCAATGGTGAGCACCTGCGTTGCTAGATGCGTGACTTCTTCGCGTCGAAGCCGTCGTCAAACTGGACAGCCGTTGGCTAAACTGGACACTCACAAAAGCTTGTCTGTTTTTCCCTCAAGCTTTGTTCGCTTGGTTGCATTGCAGGCACACAACGGGGCTACCCGATGGGCAGGTAAGAGGCCCAAGGGTTTGAGGAGTAGGTTAGCCAATGCTAGTACAAGCATGGAAACGGCCAATCTTGCAAGCATGACAACTGCAGCTTTTGCCGGTAAACCTTTACCTTGGACGTGACTTTTTTTGAAGCCATCAACTTAAGGCAGGGACTCGCGACAAAGCCCTCTACAGAGGCTGAGGATGCTATGGCTTCTGCTGGCACACTGGCACAAAGCAAGCTAGCATGCACGCACGTTGTGTGCACTGAGGTGCGGTGGCACGCAAATCCCTCACAATGGCAAATATGGGCCTGCAGAATCGAATATGCTGAAGATGTCGATGCCCCAACTGCCCCCCAACTGGTCCCAAGCCACCATCTGCATCAGGGCTCCTTGCTCCTCGCTGTGATCTCCAGCACTCCTTGCTCCTTAGTGGTCGCAGGAGACGCGCCGATGGGCCAGAGCTGGACATCGTCACCATAACCACTGCACGCCTCTACCAAGGGTTGAACCTGCAGAGCAAGGAGGTGAGCGGGGCTGCTGGCAAAACTCCTTGATGGCATGCACCCCGCACACACTGAAGAATGGAGTCCACGCGTGGCGGCATGTTATGCTCCCTGTGCAAAGTCCATGACTGCTTGTGGATGATCTCCATGCTCTTGCCTGTCTGCCCTGATGCCTGCTTTGGGTGCAGCCATGCTTGCTGCTCGGCTATGAGCAAGCCCATGCCCCCATCTGCGCCTGCAGAGCTGCCATTATGGTGCATACCCATTACCCAAGCAGATGCTGTGTGCAAGTGCTCATCCCCTCATTCAGGCTGAGTTACAGCAGAGTCGTGTGCTTGCGCGTCTGCATGTCCACAAAGCAGCGCAGGGTATGCAGGAGCGCATCAGCCCCTCAGGGGCGCGCTGCATCATGGGTGGGCACCATGGGCCTTGGACTGTGGGGGCATGAGCTATGCATGCCTGGTTCACGCCTCGCAGGATGGCCTGCACCACGCAGAGCACGGCGGAGAAGAGCAGCGGGTGCTGGTGCTGGGGGGCGATGGCAGCGTTACGTCCCTGCCCAGGAGCCCCAGTGCGGGTGACAGGCACAGTCCAAAGAGGGTGGCCCCCCCGCCTGGTGGCTTCATCCTGGAGGCAGGCCTGGGTAAGAGTGGGGGCCTGCCGCCCGGCCTGAGCGTCCCCCCCTCCTTAAACACGCTGCCTGAGGGCGCTGCAGCGCTGGAGCCCCTTCCCCCTGAGCTGCTGCCCCCTGCGTCCCAGGAAGCCCATGAGCCCCAAGTGCCTGACGCTGAGCATGCTGAGCTTGCACCCCATGCCGTGCGGCGGGGCCCTGGCGCAGCGCCGCGGGCGCAGGACTTGCAGGCGCTGAGCCACAGCGGGAGCATGCAGCGCGCGAGCAGGCCAGCGGTGCAGACATTTTTCAAGGGCGTGCTGCGCATGGGCCGCCGCAAAAGGTTGGTGCGCTTTGAAGGCACCCGCCGCAGCGACTCGATGGACGCGGCAGAGAAAGGGCATGAGGAGGGCAGCGCAGGGGGCGGCGCGCGCGGGAGGCGCGGCAGGCAGCAGCAGGGGCAGCAGCAGGACGCCAGTATGGTTGTGGCAGCGCACGTGCAGCCGCCGTCCAACCTACAGTCCTACTCTGCTGCCACCCTGCGGCTGTACCGTGCGTCGCGCTCTGGCAGCCAGTCCGTGCATGGCGGATCTTTGCACAAGGCCTCCACGCAGCACAGCCACGCCAGCTCGTACTCCGTGCACGGCGGCAGCGCGTTCTCAGGCGTGCACTCCAACCGCTCCTCCCCACGCACCACCCCCACCTCCCTCACCGCCATCAGCCGTGCGCTCAGCGGCGTCACGCGCGCCAGCGGCAGCAAGCGCAGCGGAGTGCACGCGAGCGGCATGCCGTCCGCATCGCTGCTGCACAGCCTGCACGGGAGCGGCGGCGCGACCGGCTGCGGGCCGGGGGCGAAGAGCGCGCTGGAGGCCGACTCCTGTGGCGCGGAGGACCTGCAGTCCCCGCGCAGGAGCCTGCTCAAGAACAGCCAGTTTAGCAGCATGTCCTACTGTGGCCCCCCCCGGTTGGGCGAGGAGCCCCCTGCACCAGCCCGCACGCACGGCTGCTCGGAGCCCGGCTGCAACACACCCCTTGAAGCAAACAACGAGTTCCGCTGCAAGT
>LKMJ01001965.1_pt1 | contig 18592 bp, 14 predicted proteins | sample 643391 | NCBI WGS metagenome assembly LKMJ01 (sample SAMN04112250, study PRJNA286221) | soda lake metagenome | biome: soda lake; feature: Kulunda Steppe; material: water; isolation source: sample PL-Br10 brine of Picturesque Lake | place: Russia: Kulunda steppe | collected 2010-07 | reverse complement strand
TTCATATTTACCCACACTAATTATCATCTTTGATTTGTTCTGTCCAGTGCTTTTTGCGAAAAAGTTTTTTTCGTTGCCCTCGCAATCACTGCCATACTGGCTTATTTATTTTCATGCGTCAGTTCTGGGGAATCCTCTCTTTATTGAGTTCACATGGAATGGATGATAATATATTTCAGAACAAAGGAAAACATCGAGAAAACAAAACCAGATGAACAGAAAACAAGCAAGCACTTTATTTTTAAAGACCGCTAAGCTGCTTTGATCGTTCAGATAGATTAAAATTTGCCTGCTCCAAGATGAAACGGAGGCAGTGATGGAAACAGCATTCTTGCTCAATCAACTTATCAAAGTTGTTTTACTGTTTGCGGTTCAATATTCCACCGGCTTACTGGTCGTTTTAAACGGAATAAAGGTCAATTATACCCGCAAGATTAATCATTTCGTCCTTTTCCTAGTCCCTGTCTACCAGGATCGGGTGTTCGCCTATGAAGACTCAGCAGAGCTTTTTGTTTCCGGTACTTTAGTCACCTTATTATCCATCGCCATTTACACAAAGCCAATAAGAACGAGGGTTCCTGTAATCGGGACTATGTTTCGCTCTTTTGACCGTCCTGAAGATCGCCCTTATACCCTGATGTGGCTTTTCACTCAACTTATAGCAGGCTACCTGGTGATCATTCCTATGGGCTTACTATTTGCTCATTATGATTTACTGCATTTAATGCTTATTCCCGTCTTAATCAACGGTATTGGCGACGGCCTGGCTGAACCGGTGGGCGTCCGTTTTGGCCGGAATCATTATCACACTTACGCTATTTTTACCCGGAGAAAATATATTCGCACCCTTGAAGGCAGCGCTTGCGTGTTATTAACCAGCATAATAACCATTGCCGCGTTTTATCCTCATTTTACTTCCATCCAGTTTGCAGCGGCCATGTTAATAATACCGCCGCTTTTAACTGCCGCTGAAGCCTTTTCTCCCCACACATGGGATACTCCATTTATATTCCTGGCAGGGTATTTAGCCCTTTTTACCATCTCCCTGATCTAACCGGCCCTGAAAATTATTGAAACTGTTACCGCCGGTTTTTTTTGTTACGCCTGAATTTCCTCAGTTTTAACTTTTTCCTTTTTCCCGGTCAGGTAGATTAAAAATGCCCCCGCGGGAAAAATAACCGCATCACCACGAACCGTACCACTGATTGTAACCGTGCCGCCAACGATGTTTTTAAATAAGCTAAGTAACAATCACCGTTTCATAAGTGGTTGGCGCTTTTTATAGGTTAGCAACCTCCAAAACCACTCCATCGGCCCATATTGAAACTTCTGCAGCCAGGCGTTACTCCAGGCAACTTGAACCAGGTAGATGGCGATCGTAATCAATAGCCCCTCGGCAATCGATACCTTACCGTAAAGGCCAAACCCGAAACCGTAAAATATAAAAACACATATTAATGTTTGTGAAAGATAATTAGTCAGGGCCATTTTGCCGGCTGCAGCTATTGGAGAAAGGACTTTTTTCCAAAAATCAGCCTGCGCAGCTAAGATTAGGCTCGCAACATAAGCCGGGAATATAAATATAGAGGCAATATAGTTCATAACGGAAAACAAAGAAATTCTTAGCAGGGGGTGAACCGGCAGTGCGCCGCTGCCGAAGAGAACAAGTAAAAGCAGGAAAAAGCCCCCAATCAGAAACCCCCATGAACGAAGCTTCTTGAAAAGTGATATATGCGCAGGTATGTTTTTGAAGAGGCCTAACTTGCCGGCATACAAACCGCATAAAAAAAACGCAAGCACCTGGGGAATCCATAACAGGGTAGAAAAGATAACATAAGGGATTTCGTTTATAAGCCTGTAGGCAACCAGTTCAAAAAAGCCGGCTTCTGTGTACATGAAAATAGCAGTACTGATCATTTCCTCCATGATTGCCCGGTATTCTTCGATAGCAATTACTTTTGCAGCTCCTTTTAATAAAGAAGCGATAATATTAAAAACGCAAGCGGTGATAAAAAGTCCGTAGATCCATTTTTTTATCGCCTGTAATGATTTACGACGAAAAGCCAGTAAAATGAAACCTGTTATGGAATAGGTAAGTAGGATATCCCCGGACCAAAATAAGACTAAATGTAAAATACCAAAAGCCATTAATGCTTTAAGCCGGCGGGAATAAAGGGGCATAAGTTCAAGGCCTTTTTGCAGGGTCCGATCCATAAAAATAAAAAAGCCCAGTCCGAACAAGAAAGAAAAGACAGCATAAAAATTTCCGGTAAAAAAGAGCTGGATAAACCAGGCGCTGAGCTGTTCGATACCCTCGGAATATTTTGTTGGAATTCTTTCCATATATACATGGTACTTATAAAAAGACATATTGACTATTAATATGCCCAACAGGGCCACTCCACGAATAATATCAATTTCGTTGATTCTTTCTCCTGCCTGCACGGGAGTAATACTTTTTGCTTCCATGTTTTAGATGCCCCTTCTTCAACTGCTTAAACTGATTAACCTGCGGTGAATCTGTCATCCTGCCGGCGTCCAGCTACCCTGGAAGCAGCCAGGTGCTTTGCGTAAAGAAAATCCCATTAAAATATATCATAGAAGAGCCTCTTTTATCATCAAGCACCAGTGGTGTCCCTGGAGCAGTATTTCTCTTGAAGGCAAACAAATGACAGCAGTTCTTTTTTTAGGTTAAATTTTCGCGTTTTATTGGACCAGGCTGTTATTAAGGCAAAATTTGCAATAAAAATAAGTTGCTGTATAATTATAACAAACCCACTTAAGAGTTTATCCGGATAAAAGAAAATCAGCAGGACCGGGTAAAATAAAACAGGCAAAAGCAGCTAAAAGGAGCATTTTTGATGGCATATTTGCTTGAACCATTGCAAACAGGTCAATTAACACTGAAAAACCGCCTGGTGATGCCGCCGATGGCTACAGAAAAATCTGATAGCGATGGCAAGGTAACCACGGAACTTCTTGAATACTATAAAGAAAAATCTAAAGGAGGATATATCGGGCTGGTTATCATTGAACACAGTTATATCAGGCCGGAAGGCAAATCCAGTCACAGGCAGCTCTCAGTTGCAGACGACAGTGTAATTGAAGGCCTGCAAAAGCTTTCTGAAGTTATTCACGCAAACGGCTCCAAGGCAGTGATGCAGATCAATCATGCCGGAAGCGCCACCACAAAAGAGATAACCGGAACTAACCCGGTTGGCCCTTCAGCTGTGATTAACCTCCGCAAAAAAACCACGCCGTGCGAACTAACCGGCTCAGAGATCGATAATATTATTACAGGCTTTGCTGCAGCCGCCAGGAGAGTTAAAGAAGCCGGGTTTGACGGGGTAGAACTCCATTCGGCCCACGGTTTTTTGCTTAATCAATTTTATTCGCTTTTAACGAACAAGCGCAAAGATGCATACGGTGGAGATGTGGATAAACGCATCAGGATACATCGCCGGGTTATTAAAGCTGTGCGTGAAAGTGTGGGAGAAAATTACCCCATTTTGCTACGGTTAGGGGCATCTGATTTCGCAGAAGGCGGGACTACTGTCGAAGACAGCAAAATTGCCGCCCAGAGATTGGAAAAAGACGGAGTGATGATCCTTGATGTATCCGGAGGTTTTTCAGGATATATTGTCCCCGGTCTTACCGGCCAGGGTTTTTTTGCCCCACTCACTGAAGCCCTTAAAGAAGTAGTTTCGATCCCGGTCATCCTTACCGGGGGAATTACCGAAGCCCGGTCTGCTGAAAAACTGATCGCTGAGGGTAAAGCAGACCTGATCGGAGTTGGAAGAGCTATTTATAAAGATTCCGACTGGGCCAGGCGAGCCGTAGAAAGCCTCCGCTAAACAGTGCTCAGAAATAAGTGTAAAAAGATCTGTTCCTTCAGATCAGGTTTGTTTAAAATCTCACAACAAACATAGACAGCAACACATTCATTTAAACCCTTCAAAGCTATTTGCTTTAAATGACTACTTTCACGAAAAAGAGAAATATTGCCCAGGTAATTATTTGATGGATTAAAAACTGTACTACAACCATTATAACGTCTATATAAGGTTGCCAGATAAATAGGCCAATCTGTTGCAGCAAAGAAGGTTCAAATTGGGTGGCTGTTCATTATTATCCCGAAGAGCCGAAAAAGAAGCCGGGCAGGCTCACAATTGAACAACTCGCACTTCACCCCTTTACTTCTGATTACTTATTCACACCAATACTCGGGCTGATTAAGCGCATCGGCACATAAAACTTTGCCGTTTATGCTGCCGAGAAAACCGGGACCGAGTTCTTGCACCATCCATGCATTGGCATGTTCATCTGGAATTCGATAGGGCGGCTCAAATCCAAGCAGGCCTGCTGTCTTAAATCCATAACGCGGATAGTAATCAGGATGCCCGAGAAGAAAAACCAGCTTAACCCCTGCTTCGGACAATAACCGCAAACCTTCTCTAATAAGCTGACCGCCGACACCCTGGCCCTGGGCATCAGGAACAACTGCAAGCGGAGCCAGGATAGCAGCCGGTATTTGCTCATTTAAAGCGATCCGCGCTTTCGTAAATAGGATATGGCCTATAACCCGATCGTGATGTTCAGCTATAAGGGACAGTATCGGCGCTGCGGTCGGGTCAATTAAAAGCCCCTGTACAAGCTCCACAATTTGCGGACCTTCAACATTTCCAAAGGCCAATCTTTCGACCTCCAGCAGGTTATTTAAATCTGGACCGATTGCTTTTCTTATTTTCAACATATTCTCCTATCTGCTGGTATAAAAGCAAAACTTGATAAAACTCGTATATGATTCAAACAGGAAAACCGATTATCACAGGCGGGAACAATTTGTACGCCCATAAAGATATCATTAACAGGAAGAATCAGCAAGGGTAATATTACCTTGAAATTGAGGTGGTTTAAAAAATATCGCTCATCTCGGCTCTAATTAACTATTATATCCGAAAAAACGCTTTCCCAGACCAAAGAAGCCGCTTCAAGATATTTGTAATTTAATAAACATAAAAATATTATTGCATAGTTTTTAAAATAATGTTATTCTTGCAATTAATAAGGAATCTGACCATTATTTTTGCTTTTACAAAAACATGCTCCGAAAAGCAAAAGCGGTGGTAGCAGGTCAGGCCGTCCAATCGGCCTGCCGTCGATGCACCCCCGGCAAACCTCTAAGAAGTGTTACCCCATAAGGAAAGACGGCGAGAGTACGCCACTGTTTTACCAAGCTTTTTGATATAATCCGGTCAATATGCTGCCACTTTATTAAACAGCATCAGTCAGGGCAAACGGTTTTGCAGTAAAAAACCCCCTGGGGCAAATGATGCCTGAGTTTTTTAATTTAAAGTTTTCGAGATTATTTTTCTGGGGTGACTTTTAACGATGTCCGGCCAAGACAAACAATACATGCATATCGAGAATCTGCCTCAAGCCTTCGCCCTCTGCCAGGTTTTTACCGATGATAACAGCAATATAGTTGATTATATAATCCTTAAGGTAAACGCTGCCTTTGAAAAAATGTTCGGGCTTTCAGGGCAGAATATTATAGGCAAAAAAGCTGCTGACATATTGCCGGATTTTGCAGTTTCAATTTTTGATTGGCTCAATGTATACCAAGAAGAAGAGACCCCGGGTAAAAACATTTGCCTTAAACATTTTATAGAACCACTCGGCCAATGGTACGATATAACTGCTATTAAAGATGATCCTGAATCTATCGCTATCATCTTTCGCGATATGCAAGAACACGAAAGTCCGGGACACTTTCAGCAGGATAGCGAAAAGTTTGAACTTGAAGATATCATTAATGTTAAAGAGTGCCAGTCCTTGATGGAGGAATTCTACGGCCTTACAAAATTACCGATGTCTATAATTGACCTCCAGGGTAAAATGTTGGTCGCTTTCGGCTTGCAGGATATATGCACCCAATTCCACCGGGCTCATCCTGAAACCCGGGAAAATTGCCTGGATAGTGATCTTGGGCTTTCTTCAACCGTTTTGCCGGGAGAATTTAAGCTAGCCAGGTGTAAAAACAACATGTGGGAAATTGCGACCCCTATTGTGGTGAATAATACCCGGCTGGGTAGTATTTTTATGGGCCAGTTTTTCTTTAGTGACGAGCCTGTTGATTACGCTCTTTTCCAGGCCCAGGCGCGTAAGTACGGGTTTGACGAAAAAAAATATATTGCCGCCCTGGAGCAAGTCCCCTGCTATTCCAGAGAAACAATTCATCAGGCTATGCGTTTTTTTACGAAAATGGCCCGTCTTATTTCTATTCAAGGCCATTATACTATCAGTTATTTCCGCACTTTTAAAGAACGCAGGCAGATAGAAGAAGATTTGCAATATCAACTTCAATTCGAAAAAATTGTCGCCGACATTTCCTCTTACTTTATTAGTCTGCCGGCTGAACAATTAAACGAAGGAATCGGCAATGCTCTTAAAAAAGCCGGTGAATTTTTCCAGGTAGACCGCTGCCATTTATTCCAGTTTTCAGCCGATGGGCAAACAAGAAGCCTGACCCACGAGTGGTGTGCAGAAGGCATTAAACCACAAAAAGATAGGCTACAAGAGCAACCGTTATTTCAATTGCCATGGTGGACAAAAAAGTTAAAAACAAAAAGCTGTATTCGTGTTTTAGAAATTGACGACCTGCCCCCTGACGCAGAAGGGGAAAGGCGAGAATTCAAGGCACAAAATTTAAGTTCCATTATCTGTGTACCAATAATGAAGGAGGAAAAACTGATCGGAGCCCTGGGCTTTGATTCGGTCAAACAGAAGATAAAGTGGACAAAAGCACATGAAACGCTCCTGACCATGGTTGCTGAATTGATCTCCATTTCCCTGGCCAGGTTTAATGCTGATGAAACTTTAAAAGCATCAGAGGAGAAATACCGTGAAATTCTTTCTGCCATTGAAGAAGGCTATTATGAGGTAGATCTAGCCGGAAATTTTGTTTTCCTTAATGATTCTTTTTGCAATATTTTTGGTTATAACCGGAGTGAGCTAATCGGCAAAAGCTACAAAATGTTATACAGGGATCCGGCAAATGTTTATAAAACTTATAACCGTGTATATCGAACCGGAAAGCCTGAAAAAGCAGCAGATTGGCCTGTTATTACCAGAGACGGGCGAGAAATCTTTGTTGAGCTGTCCATTTCTTTACTCCGGGATAAAGCTGGAAATCCAAGCGGTTTCAGGGGAATAGCAAGAGATGTAACAGAGCGCAGGCAGGCCGAAGATAAACTGCATGAACTGGAAGCGCTGCAGCAATTATTGATAAATCTGGCTACCGAATGTATCAACGTTCCCCTGGAAATGATTGATGCAAATATAAACCAAATGTTAAAAGCTGTGGGTAAATTTACCAAGGTGGACCGGGCTTATGTTTTTAAGCACGACTATAACCACAGGATTACCTCCAATACTCATGAGTGGTGCGCAGAGGGAATTGTCCCCCAAAAAGATAATTTGTTGGCTGTACCTTTTGACATTATCTCTCACATCTTAGAAACCCACCAAAAAGGTGAGGTTGTTTATTTCACCAACATTAATTCGATGTTAGAGAATGACAACTTTCTTTTGCATTTAGAGAAACAGGACATAAAGTCCACAGTTACTATACCCATATATGAAGAAGGTGTAAACACCGGTTTCGTTGGTTTTGACGCTGTAAATAAAAAAAAGGTCTTTGCAGAAAAGGAAATAACCCTCTTAAAAGTCCTGGCCGAGATCACCTCCTACGTTCTGTCAAGACAGAAACGTGAGCAAAAAGTCCACCATATGAGTTTTCACGACCAGCTGACCGGACTATATAACCGCTATTTCCTGGAAGAAGAAATGGCCAGGCTCGATACAGCAAGACAGCTGCCCCTGGCGGTGATCATGGCTGATCTGAACGGCTTAAAACTGGTAAATGATACCTACGGGCATAAAACAGGTGATCAGTTGCTTAAAACTGCTGTCGCCATAATAAAAGACTCCTGCCGGCAAGAAGATATCATTGCCCGCTGGGGTGGTGATGAATTTGTGGTTCTTTTGCCCCAGACAGTAACAGAAGAGGCCCGGTTAATCTGTGATCGAATAGCCGGCAGCTGCCAAAATACTTATGTGGAAGATGTGCCTCTGTCAATTGCCACAGGAATAGCCAGCAAAACATGTGAATCTAAAAGCCTGGCAGAAACTTTGAGCGAAGCCGAAAACGAGATGTATGATCAAAAGCTAAGCGAAAGCCGCAGCACAAAAATTGCGCTGCTCACCTCCTTACTTAATGCTCTGGCTAAAAAAAGTTTCGAAACAGAAGGACACACCAGCAAAATGCAAGTGTTAGCAAAAAAAATAGGAAGAAGTCTAAATCTGACTGATACCGAAACGCAGCGCCTGGGGTTACTGATCACCCTGCACGATATCGGAATGATCAATATTTCTGAAAACATCCTGACCAAGGAAGGTTCACTGACCGATGACGAATGGGAGGCAATCAAGAAACACCCGGCAAGAGGTTACAGAATCGCCCGGGGCACCGAAGATTTTGCCCACGTGGCTGAAGATATCCTCACTCACCACGAACGCTGGGACGGTACTGGCTACCCGCAGGGATTGAAGGGCAGGCAGATACCGTTACTGGCCAGGATCACAGCTGTGGTCGATGCTTATGAGGTGATGAGCACCGGGCGGCCATATAAAAAAGCAATCAGTAAAAGTGCAATAGCCGCTGAACTAAGAAGATGCTCCGGCACCCAGTTTGATCCGGAATTAATAGAAATATTTCTGATGATTATGGAAGAGGATAGGTAAAATAAATTCATGCAGACCTGGTTAGTAGTCCCTTCACAATCGCATTAGCTCCTCCCCGGAACATCCATCAGCCTCGAAAAAGGAATATACTTGCATGCTTAAATAATTCCACCGCTGTTTTTAATTATTAGATAACTATAGATCAAAGCAAGACCTAATATACTGATAATGTTAACTGTAACCCCCTCTTGGCTTTCGTCCCCTTAAGATTAGATTTCACCCCGCATTGGTTTCTCCTGGCAGATGGTTCTTGCTGCCAGGCCCCTGACAGACTTTCACCGCCAGGCTAATGTCCACACCGGGCGCAAACCACAATAACGGGCCCGGGAAGAATGTCTCCCCGGGCCCGTTATTGTGTTTAGTCTTGGCAAAAAGCATCTTTCGTAGGGCTCAGAGCCTTTTAGTATTCATTGTCGTCTTCTTCATCTTCTTCAAAGAGATTATCCTCTTCCTCAAGATCATCTAAATCCCCGGGCTCTTCCGGTCCATCGAAATCCCCGGGTTCATCTGGTTCTTCGATCGGTTCTTCTTCAGGTTCTTTGATCGGTTCTTCCATCGGTTCTTCCATTGTCTCTCCTCCATCCGGGCCACAGCCCATCACTGCAAAGCTCAATGCCGCAACAAAAAGTAGTGTAAGTAATGCTGCCGGTAATTTTTTCAACCTTGCACCTCACATTTGATTAAAATCTGTATAAAACAATCTATGTAAAGTCTGGAGGTGACAACCAGAATCCATTCTCAGGAGTCACCTCCAGAGCGATTGCCCGTCTGTTAAAACCGCTTTCTCCTTTATTTCAACTTACAGTTACAACTGATCTGCCCCCACTTCCAAAACATCTTCTCTTTCTCCGGGGCAATCATTCTCAGCGCTTTTTATTGTTCTTGCCTCCTTGATTTTACATTTTTCAACCTTGCTTTTTTCAGTATAAGCAGAAATAGTGGTATTTTCATGGGAGGAATATTAAAATTCAATTAAAATTTCATGGTATTTTGCGGTTGTCATGATCATAATTATATTATTTCCGGGAACCTACCAGGACTTTGCCTTGTCTCTATAACAAACCCTTTATATACCGTATTGTACTGGTAATCAGAATGGAGGTTAAATATGCGCAACAAAAAAGTAGTATTAGCAGCGGCTGCGCTGATCCTGTCAGCGCTTCTTGCCGGCTGCGCAGAAGAGCAGGCTCAAACTGACAACGATGGGGAACAAGTGATCCAAACCTACGGTGAAGCAGTAGTAACAGCCGAACCGGATGTGGCGAAAATAAGCGTTGAGGTTGAAACCCACAGCCGCTCTGCAGATGAGGCGGTCGAAGAAAACGCTGTCCTGGCCAACCAGGTGCGGGAGGCCCTGCTTGATTTCGGCCTGTCGGAAGATGAAGTTAAAACCGGCTCTTACCGCCTGCGCAGCTACCGCGAAAGGCAACCCCGCGTAGAAGAACCGGTACGGCCCGAACCGGATGTTGAAGAACCGGCGATAGAAAGGGATATCGACGAACCGGAAACAGACGAATTTGAAGAAAGGATTTACTACCAGGCCAGCAACGAAATTATGGTCACCACTTCTCAGCTTGATCGGGTTGGCGAAATAATTGATACAGCCGTTACGGCCGGGGCAAATAACATAAACTATATTAACTTCGACTTAGAGAATCCGCAGGATTTAAAGATGCAGGCCCTGGGCAAAGCCGCAGAACAGGCTTCCCGGAAAGCAGAAGCCATAGCTGAAAGCGCAGGCAAATCAATAGTGGACGTATACAGCATTACGGAGGAAAGAACTGACTATACGCCCTACCGCGCGCCCCGGGAGATGCTCGAAGAAGAAGCCGCCGCAGATGTTGCACCTACTCCCATAGAACCGGAAGAAGTCGAAGTCAGGGCCAGAGTTACTGCAAAATATATTTTTTAACCGGAAAGCTAAAATTAACGCTGTAATCACCAGCCCAAACGCCGGCAGGGTTGTCGCCCGGGACAGTAAAATCATTGACCAGGATACTGATTGCGAACGCCGAAAAACTCTATACTTAAAGTATTTCCATGGGCCGATCGCCAAACCAGATTGTGCCACCTGGAAAACAGCATTAGCCGGCAATACTCCGGGGTGGAATGTCTGTTATAACCAACACCATTGTAAATTGCCGTGTCAGGTTTAATCAGTAGGGGAAATTGGTGCTGTGGTCCAGCTCATGATTTTGCGCTTCATCTAATGGAGCAGCAGCATCGCTTTAACTTACCGGTATTCAGGATTGGGATGATCAAAGCGGCAGCCGGCGGCCCATTTGCTTCTCTGGTTGCCGTGAGCCGGAAGCCCTTTATTATCTTTAAGCATACGCGCCGTATGCATCAGGTTCCAGGTCATAAAGGTGGTGTTGCGGTTGGTAAAATCATTTTCCGGACCGCCCGAACCGGGATCCATGTACGAGGGTCCCGGCCCGATCGGGCCCAACCAGCCGGCATCAGCCTGGGGCGGGATTACAAAACCGACGTGCTGCAATGAATAAAGGATGCCCATACCGCAGTGTTTCACCCCGTCTTCGTTTCCGGTCACCAGGCAGCCGCCAACCCGGCCGTAAAAAACATACTGGCCGTCATCGTTTAAGTCACCGGAATGGCCGTAAAGCCTTTCTATGATTTTCTGGCAAACCGAGGTTTTTTCGCCGAGCCAGATGGCAGTTCCCAAAACAAGGATATCAGCATCGAGAATCTTTTTATATATTAAGGGCCAATCATCTTTTTCCCATCCATGCTTGCTCATGTCGTCATAAACACCGTAAGCGATATCGTAATCAACCGCCCGGAGCACCTCTACCGCAACCTTGTTTTTCTCCATTATAGCCTGTGGAATCCTGATTAAGCCTTCAGTGTGGGACAGCTCGGGCGATTTTTTCAGGGTGCAGTTAATAAAAAGCGCTTTCAAATCAGAGAAATCCCACCTGCTGGCGCTGCAATGCTCTTCCTGCATCTTGTTTAAAACATGCTTTGTCATCATAAACCCTCCTGCTTATTAATAGTTTTTTCAATTATATTCCCCTGCTTAGAAGGGGTTCTTTTAATTAACGGTTTAAATCATTTCAACCTTTCCCGATTTCACGGCAGCGACGAAGTCAGAGACAGCTCCGGCTCCCTTGACCATTAGCGGGGCATATTTTTTGACAAAAGCAATTTCTTCATCCTCGTTATTGCCGGGCGGCTGTTCCTGAAATGCTTCATAAGCCCTGCGGCCGTTATAGTCAACATAGGCAATTCTTGCTCCAAAAATATTTGACGGTAAAAGCAGTGAATCTCCGGTCACCGTCGCTATGTGATGGGGATGAGAAAGAAGGGCCTTTCCGAGCCGGTTCGAGTTGTTAACACCGCATTTTATTAAGTCCTGCTTTAAATCATTAAAGTTAACATAGAAATAGAACCCACCCCGTGGTTTTGTCACCTGCAGTTCCTCTATCCCGGTGAACATTTTACTTAAAGCCAGGCCCATGATCCGGTGTATTTCCCTGGTAACAGTAAAATACTGAGCAATTTCCTCATTTTCGCTATATGCGGTCACGGCTGCCAGCTGCACCGGTGTTGTTACATTGGTATAAACTGTGGCGGCAAGTTTCTGCAGGCTTTGTCTGATTTTGCTGCAATCTGCATCCGGCAGGTGACAGATCCCCAACCGGTAACCGCCGGCTGAACGGTCTTTTGACAGGCCATTTAGAACAAAAGTGCCTTCCGGATAAACAGTTCCCATGCTGGTATAATTGGAAAAATCAAAGGCCGTAAGGGCATAGATTTCATCAGCCAATACTATGATCCTGTTTTTTCTGCATACTGAGGCGAGCGCAGAAAGTTCATCTTTGCTGTAAATCTGGCCGGTGGGATTATGGGGGCTGTTTAAAATTAGCAAATGCTGCTTATCCCTGCGTCCCTTTAGAAAGAACTCAAGGTTTTCGGCTGTTAATTTGTAGCCATTACTTGGACTGGTTTCCAGGGGATGATATTTTTTACCCAGAAAATTTGCCTGGGGTGAATAACCGATCCATGAAGGCACCGGAATAATTATTTCGCCGCTTAAAATGCTGAACAAAAGAAAAAACAAACCTTTCGTGCCGGGCCCAATAATAATAAGCTCCGGATCAGGGTCCAGGCCAAAATGCCTCGCATTGAAATGGGCCGCTGCCTTTCGCAGCTCAAAAATTCCTTCGGCATCTGCGTAACCGCTTTTTTCCGCTGAGTTTTCCAATGCCCGGGACAGCGGCGGTGGAATGGGAAAGGGTGACTGCCCGAAAGCAAAACCGAAGTAATCAAATTTACAACCTATCGAAGCACACTTTTCATGCTGCTTGGCCACCATTAGTCCCAGGGCCAGGTTTTCCGGCATGGAAATCCGGGCAATATTTTCTTCCAGCAAAATATTTTCAAGCATAATAATTCCTTTCAAAATCATATTGGTGATCAACAGTAAGGACAAAAAGGTTAAAGCTAATGAGTTAACTGTTTGGGAGATGTTTACAAACTCAGTCTATCATATTACTTGCTTATGAACAAATATTGCTGTCGTTCCGAATATTATTGTTAAATAAATTTAGATATGATACAATACCTATATAATTAAGTATATAATTGGTTGCCCTTAAAACTTTACGGGAGGTAGTTATCTGTGTCTAAAAATAAGTATCTTTTGTTAACACCGGTGATCATTTTACTGATTGCCATATCCGGCGGTTGTGGCCAACCGGAAACTCTGGAACCTGAAGTTACAGCTCCTGAGGACGAGTTAACTGACGAGGCGGCTGATGATGAAAGCAGGGTATTTGGAGAAATCAGCGCTACCACCCCTGATTTGCATGGAGAGATCGAAATCGAAGGTCTGGGCGCCTTTACTTTTGATCCAGGTGAAATCCAAACCGTACGGAACGACATTTTCAGGGAAGGATATTTTTCAATTTTTGATGTCCTGGTCCACCTGCAAAATACTGATCAGATCGATATAGATTATTCCTTTGACGAGGAAATGAACACCTACGTCATTAACAGCCTCGATGGACACACCGGCTGGTGGTATGATGCTTACTATGACGGCGGGTGGCGGGAAAGAAGTGTTTTTCGCATGGACCACTACCCCTATAAAGACGAGATGTATCTGAAGATGGTCCGGCAGAGCGAAGAACACCTGGAATCCATTTACGAAACTTACCGCCAAGAAATAAAACGTAAGAATGATAATGACGGTATAATTATTGTTCCCGAAGTTATTATTGAGGGTAAAAATGAAAACCTGTCTTTTGAAAATGTTGAGGTTAAGGCTCACAAACTGAGGAAGGATATGTTTCAGCCCGGGGTGGTAACGGCCATCGACACCATCCTCAGCCTGGCTGAAGAAGGTAAGATCAGCTATGATCTGCAGTGGTACGAATCAATCGGTACAGCCGGAGTAGTTAAAAGTTACTGGGTTAACCGCATTAATGAAGACGAAAGCCAGGGAAGGTGCGGTTTTGTTTATGAAGCCGGTGATGAGGCTTTCTATTTTTTCCGCGGCAACCATAACCATATTCCTTCAGATGTGAGGGTAATCAACTCCCCCGAGTATGTAAAATATTTCTGGATCTGTATTTAGGGCAACAAACTAAGCCGCATACGAGCGAAACTTTTTGGCTTTACATTAAACCGGTGGCCTGTTTGGGATCGTAATTAAATGAAAAAAACAAGTCCAGCGAGCAGGTTTGAGGATGCTTTTTCGCTGATGATATTTACTTTCGGCGAAGTTTTAATGTGAATAACGCTGCCAACACTAACAAACCGATTGCTATAATTAGGCTAAATGCGCTGCCCGTTTCAAGAAAAGCTACGAGATTTAAAATTGCGATTATTACCATGGCCGCGACCAACATTTTGTTTAACATTTCAACTCTCCTTATGCAAATATATTTTGCCCTGCTGCCTGTTTCTCATCTTTTAACTTTCGCCATCATACAACTCCCGGGCCACCTTCCACCAGTCGAACGAATAAACCTCTTTAAGCAATGCTGCCCATTTATCATCTCTGTCGCTTTCTTGAACCTCCGGGAAAAGAACCCAAAATCCTTCCCCGGGTTTGCGGGTATCAGCCCTGATTATAATAGCAGTCAATGGAGGTAATTTTTTGTTTGAGCAGAGGCCACCTATTAGCCATAATATTCTGCCGACTACACGGGGGTGTGTACCGATATGATTAGCAACTTCTTCAAATGTAATTAATTTATTTTGATTTGCTTTTTTAATCAGCAAATCAACAGTTTTGGGCGTCAAAGATTTAACTTTACCCATAGTTTCCTCCCCAAGTTTTCAACCATCACCACTACTGTTATTAAAAAAGGAGATTACTTTGTTCTTAATGCTGCTGTAAATGCTTTCTATCCCGGCAAGATAAAGCATATCCCTGCTTCTGCGCAGGGTTTCAAGCGTGGTCGCTTCAACAACCTGCCATAATATCTCCCTGTCCGGGGCGTTTAGGAAATAGCTCAGATCAACCTGGTATGCCCCTTTATACCTCCTCCCCCCTCCGTTAGGGGTAATTCGCTTGATAACCCCGTTGAGATCAACAGCTTTGCTGGCCGCCCGCAGGGATACGTCAAGGTACATCTCCGGTTTTTCGCGGTTTTCAATAACGGCAAAGACAGCCACTGCTTTGTGATTTGAATTTTTAAGGATCATGTCGGCTGATATGGCGATGGAATCCCTGTACCGGGCATCGATATAACCTATGCCGTAAAATCCCCAGTCCTTATAAACGACCTCGTTTTTCTTCGCTTTATTGTAGTAGAGAAGCGTTTCCGGTGAGGGAAGTATACTGTTTATTCCCTGCAGTATTTTCCGGTCAGCGAATTCGGAAAGAAAGCCTAAGGCTTCTATATCCAGTGAAGTTATCTTGTTATACTTGTCAGTATCGGTCTGAATTCCGAACATCAGGGCTGTGGCCACCGCGCCCATGTCCTCTTCAGAAAAATCAATATTTAAGTTCTTTATAATATGGGCAACCAGAGTGCTCGTTGAACCCGCATCAGTCCTGATGAGAGAGAAGTCCGACTTTACCGTGTTTTTTGATTCACTGTGGTGATCCAGATGTGCGGCGCAGGGAATCTTATCGCTAATATTTTCCACCCTGTTGTCCTGAAAATCAGGCACAATATAAGCCTTGTATTTATTAATGTTGATATCTTTATCGAATGTAACAGGGATTTTCAGCCTGTCAACAAAAGCCTGGTTTTGCGGCAGCGATAATCTTTTTTCAGCGAAAATGTCTGAATCTATCATGAGCTGTTTAAGGAGCAGTTTAATAGTGAAGGCTGATGCGAGAGCATCGGGATCCGGTGAACCGGGAATATAAATAGCAATAGAGCTATATTTTGATACTGCTTCAAGAAAAAGCGCTGCTATCTTATTCATGATCAAATTTAACCTTTTTAAATATTATACCATGTCCGAAATCAAGCGAACTCTACCTCCAGAACATGCCTTTTAGCAGGGCAGCGGGCCGCCTGCTGCAAATTATAGCGCAGATATGTTACTTTTTAAAGTGTATCACAAGGGACAGTTCTTTATATAAAAGGGACTTAAGCCCGGATACGCACCGACCTTATCTAACCGAAAAACAACACCAGGAGTAAAAAGTTTTCGATAAACCAGCCCCCTGACATAATCACCCGGCCTGAGTGGGTTGTTGACAACTTTATTCGACTGTACAGCGCGATTTTTCAAAGTAGGATTATAAAATTCCCGGCTCCAAGTTAGAAATAAAAGCTATTTATTTTGTTTCTTTGTTCTGCTTGATCCAGTAAGACTTTAGATCGTATTTTCTACTACCCATATTTAAAGCCTGGCCATGGTCAAGAATATAGGTTGTTTCCTTATCATGGACCGCTTTAAATTTGTCCTTAATATCGGTTTTTTCACCGAGGATCGAATTTGTTATCACTGGCGCACTGTTTACCATATCTAAAGATGCCTGGTCGATGGCTACAGGATCTAACGAAGCGAGGATTCCCAGGTTCGATACAATTGGCACATCATTCCATGTGGCACAGTCACAATCAGGCGTTACATTCATAATATAATTGATGAAACCGCTTTTGCCTTTTTTCTGTTTTAAAACTCCCCACGCATATTCAGCTGTTTTTTCCTGGATAACATTTACATCGGTTTTCCAATTGATCGGGATAGCGCGGGCAGGGCAAAAAGCCACACATTCTCCACATCCGATACATAGCTCCTCGTTTATATATGCCTTGTTTTTTTCGACCCTGCTGATTGCACTTTCCGGACATCTTTCAATACAGGTTCCACAAGCAGTGCATTTTTCTTCTTTAACCTTCGGAATCAGATCAGAATGCAGGGCCTGCTTTCCTGACGGACTGCCGCACCCCATTCCGACATTTTTAAGCGCCCCGCCGAAACCGAACAGTTCATGTCCTTTAACATGACTAATGGCAATGATTGCATCAGCATAATGTATGTCACTGCTTATTTTAACATCCTGGAAATGTTTGCCCTCAACCGGTACATTCACATAATCTGCGCCTTTTAAACCATCAGCAATCAGAATCGGGGCGCCCACAGTTTCATAGGAAAAGCCGTTTTTCAGGGCGGTTTCGATATGGTCAACTGCATTGTGCCGTTTGCCGCCATACAGTGTGTTGGCATCCGTTAAAAATGGTTTGCCGCCTTTTTCTTTAACCATATCCACGATAACCCGAACCAGTGGCGGTGGAAGATAAGCGATATTCCCTAATTCTCCAAAGTGAACTTTTACGGCCACCAGATCGTTTTTTGCGATTAAATTATAAAAGCCTCCCTTTTCTGCCAGCTGCCTGGTTTTATCCAAAAGATTCCTGCTGCTATTTGTAGTCATATCGGTGAAATATACTTTACTTTTCATAATATCTCTCCCTTCCAGCAGTTACCGGGGCTGTCAATTACCTGTCAATTACAATGATAACTTTATTGAGCTTTCAAAACAAGTTTCTCAGGAAAACAGGGTTGTTGAAAACATTATGCTTTGGAAACATCTTCCCGGTTCATAAGCGTTAGCCTCTTTTTTTCTGGCTGCTAACTATTATTGGTTATGATCTGGTCCAGGCTGGATCTGTCAGCAGCAACCCTGTTTGTTTAAAATACATTAAATCCTGCTTGTTTATTTTACCTTCAACACAGCGGTAAAGGCCTCCTGCGGAATTTCAACCCGGCCGATCTTTTTCATTTTCTTCTTGCCTTCCTTCTGTTTTTCTAAAAGTTTCCGCTTGCGGGTAACATCGCCGCCGTAAAGTTTTTCAGTGACATTCTTGCGCATAGCTTTGATTGTTTCCCGGGCAATAACATTATTTTCTACAGCGGCCTGAACGGGCACATCGTACATCTGCCTGGGAATAATCTGACTTAGTTTTTCAACCATTTCCCGGCCCCGCTGGTAGGCTTTATCCCGGTGGATAATGAATGAAAGGGCATCAACTTTTTCAGCATTAACCAGGATGTCCATCAACACCAGGCTGGACTCCCTGTAACCGTGCATTGTGTAATCAAGGGAGGCGTAGCCCCGGGTGCGCGACTTGAGCAGATCAAAGAAATCATAAATTATCTCGGCCAAAGGCAGAAAGTAAGAAAGCCTCACCCGTCCTGATTCCAAATACTCCGTATCGCAGTACTCGCCCCTTTTATCCTGGCACAGTTCCATAACCGGCCCGAGATATTCTGCGGGGACCAAGATAGAAGCATCAACGTAAGGCTCTTCGATCGCTACCCGCTCATCTGTTTTTGGCATCAGGGCCGGGTT
>LKMJ01001964.1_pt1 | contig 18593 bp, 24 predicted proteins | sample 643391 | NCBI WGS metagenome assembly LKMJ01 (sample SAMN04112250, study PRJNA286221) | soda lake metagenome | biome: soda lake; feature: Kulunda Steppe; material: water; isolation source: sample PL-Br10 brine of Picturesque Lake | place: Russia: Kulunda steppe | collected 2010-07 | reverse complement strand
TGTACTCCAGATCTTCGGAGTCCAGCCAGTCCTTGATTTTTACACAGTAAGGGCATGAAGGCGTCGAATATACTGTTATGGTTGTCATAATAAGTTAGTGTATAAATGTTGAACTTTTAAACACTTTCTGTTTCGTGGTTCAGAAAGACGGAAAAAACTAGGAGATCTAGAAAGTCGGGCCCGTACCCGGATCCATAGCAATACCTTGTTTCTGACCGAACTCTCTGGCTTTGCTTACCTCAAGCTCTCTGTCCCGTTCCAGCATCGTGGCCCTTAAAGCGTTATCAAGCTCCTCTTCAAGCGCTTCACGGCTATCAAAAGGTATCTCGGAAGAAAGCGATCTAATAACTGCTGAGTTGTCTATACCTTTTTTCTCTATCTCTGAAGGAGGCCGACCGTAGAAAACATTCAGGCTACCCTTGAAGTACTCCCAGACCTCTACCGTATCGTCTTCACTATACCAGCTGTGCAGAAACCATCTGTCCTCAAGCTGCTCTCTTGCAAGATCAAAGGCGGTCTCCGCAGAACCAAAATCTCTAACGTAGAAAGGTTCCGTGCTGTAACCTATAGCCCGATCCATATCCAGGTAGTTATCTGTCGACTTGATATCCGATACATAAGCAGGCGGTAAACCGCTTATACCTATATCGGTGTCAGGAAGCTCTGCGCCTACAGCATCAAACTTTTCGGCATCCAGCAGTTTTTCAAAACAGCCGGCTCCATAACCGATCACGCTCATATAGTTTTCAGGACCTTCTTCAACATAATTTTCCAGTTCTCGCTCTATCTCATTATCTTTATCCATAAAATAGTTTGAGTGAACGCCCAAGAAAGCATCAAAACGGTTCAAATTATCTTCAACATCGAACTCCAGCTTTACAGACTTCATTTTACCTTCTGTTTAACCAGTTTAACCAGAAAACGTTATGTACTCTTGCCTCACCTCCCGTATACCTATACATAATAGGGCTTGGGAACATCTTTGAACAGTTTCAGAGACATTAAACAATAGAAAATATATTTAAAAACTTTTCAGTCCTCAAAACACATACATAATGTACGAATATACGTTGAAACTGTAAAAAATATGTCTTTCATCATATGAACGTCTTCTAGAATGTGTTTTTATGTTTTAAGGTTCAGAGTTGTTATGAGGCGAAAAATCAGCGTTGAACGATGGAGGAATACTCTTACTTGTAGTTACAATCTTCGCATTAGGTATAATCTCACAGATTATTGCGGACAAGTACAAAGTACCGAGCATACTGTTTCTTATTATAGCAGGAGTAATCTTCGGCCCCGAAGTGCTTAACATAATCAATCCAGAGGCTTTCGGGGACGGAATACAGACTATTATCGGCCTGAGCGTTGCAATAATAGTGTTCGAAGGAGCCTTTCATCTAAAACTAACCAAGTTAAAAGCTGCACAGTCCGAAGCTATCCGTCTAGGAACACTGGGCGCTGTATTCTCATGTATAGCTACAGCAGTGGTTGCCTACTATACCCTGAATGTTCCATGGGATATATCCTTCCTTATAGGAGCTTTACTGGTTGCTACAGGTCCGACAGTGATAAAACCAATTATGGAGGTTGTCCCTGTACGCCAACATGTTCAAGCAGCACTCGAAACCGAAGGTATCGTAAACGATGTTACAGCCGCAATAATGGCTATAGTAGTTTTCGAGTTCGTGATAATAGAGTCCAAGGCGTTTGACCAGCTGGTTTCACACTTCTTCACAAGACTTGGAAGCGGAGTACTCGTCGGTATAATAGTTGCTTTAGCTGCATGGTATCTGATAAAGAAGGTGGACTTGGATTCACCTAACGAGGTTCAAGACGCACGGATAGTTACTATAGGAGCAGCACTTCTGTCCTACGGTCTGGCAGAGATGATAATAAGCGAGGCCGGTATAGCGGCTGTTGCAACAGCAGGGATAATGCTAGGAAACATGGAGATACCTTACAAAGAAGAGATCAAAGAGTTCGAAGACACCATTACGGTACTTGTAATATCCTTTGTATTCATCACACTAACCGCGTTACTATCATTTGACGACTTAGTAGCCTTAGGTTTGGGCGGAATACTGTTCGTGCTCGCAGTGACTCTAATCGTCAGACCTTTAACAGTTTACATGTCAACAAAGGGAGAAACCTTCTCGACACGTGAAAAAGCGTATATAAGTCTTGTAGGACCAAGAGGTATTATACCTGCAAGTGTAGCAACGCTTTTCGCACTAGAACTACAACAGATGGGCTACCAAGAGCTTTCAGCTACATTAGTAGGATCGGTTTTCCTTGTAATATTTGCAACATCTTTCATAGAAGGAGGACTGGCAAGACATATAGCAGAGAAACTTGAGGTGATACCTATGCACATAGTAATAGTTGGCGCAGGAGAAGCAGGTCTAGAACTTGCTGAAAAACTCCAAAGAAAAGGAGAAAACACTGTAATAATAGAAAAAAGGGCAAAAGAAGTAGAAAAAGCACGCCATCAGGGATTTAACGCTGTAAAAGGCGATGCAAGAGATATAGAGATTCTTGAGAAAGCAGGTATAGATAAAGCTAAGATCCTGGCAACGGTGACCAGAGACGATGACGCCAACCTTGTGGTAGCACAGATGGCTAAATCCAAGCACGGCGTTGAAAACATTATATCTCGGGTAAACGACCCTGTGAACGAACAGGCGTTTAGAGATATGGGGGTAGAGCTTGTGTCCTCTCCTTCTGCAGTGGCGGACGCTATAGACAACACGATTGAGAGACCGGCGCTCTGGAACCAGATAACCGAGTTCAAGGACCAAGTAGATATCCAGGAGATAACGCTCAACACCAGGGAAGTAAACGGACTAGAGCTTGAGGATTTTGAAAGAGAGCTACCTGAGGGATGTGCAGTAACATTGGTAACCAGAAACAGCAGGACTGTGACTCCAGAAAGAGATCTCAAACTCAGGAAGAATGATCGTCTAACGGTTACGGGCCGTAAAGAAGCTGTTGAAGAGGTATTATCTATGTATGGATCGGAGCCGGCTCGTAGAAAGATTTTCTAGCAGTACAAGTTATCTTATATGCGGTCTATAAGTTCGTCTTTCTTTTTCTTGTACTCTTCAGAGGTAAGGTTTCCTTTTTCTTTCTCTCCTCCAAGTTTTTCGAGCTGTTCAGCAGGATCAACGTTCTGTTCGGACTGTAGCTCTCTTATCTCGCCTGAAATCCTTACTCCTGTATGCTCAGGCACCATAAACTTTCTCTTACCTTTCGACGTCGTAACTGCTAATGTGTCGAAGCCTTTACGTTCCTCGACATTCATCTCTTGAATATCGTTTAATCCTATGTCTTTGAAACGCTCTTTCTCGCCCAGAAGCTTAACTTTCGGATTGCTAAACGTTAACAGCCTGTTCTGTGTTAAAGCCAGAAGGTTCTTGTTACCCTTATCGGTTCTCAGCGCTGCGAAAAGCCTGACTTTTTCCTTGGGAGAAAGTTTTTCCTCTATACCAGAGTACTCTTCAACTTTGGCGTCTCCAAGCACTTCCGTTTTTTCAAATCTTTTCTCTTGACTGTCTGTAGGTTCTTTCTCCAAGTCTTTGACCATATTTCCTGCCTATGGTTGAATTGGACTCTGGTCTTATATTTATTACTGTTGTAAGTCAATCTCTCTTTAGATGGATAAGAGAAAAAGATTCTTCTATGGTTTCATTGCAATTTTTGGGTTTATACTTTCTTTGCAGCTACTAGGAGAATCTACCCAGGAAATAGCGCCTCTACTACAGAACTTCTTCACGGCGTTTATTACTACTGAACTTTCGGCACTGGGGACAGGATGGTTCATGGCTTACATGGTACTTAACGGCGCAACTTCCGCAGCTATAGGTTTAGCGCTTTTCGAGTCCGGTCTAATAGAGTTCACACAAGTCTTCATGGTTATATCCGGTTCACGTCTTGGAGCAGCATTTATTGTAATACTGATAGGAGCTATAGAATACACCAAAGGTAAGTCTTCAAGCTTAGCAGATTCATGCTCTGTAGGAATCTTAACCTTTCTACTGACATACACAATCTATATACCGGCAATAATACTGGGTTACCTTCTTTTAGGAAGCTTCGAGTTCGGATACCTTGAGACATCGGGACCCGCGTTCTTAGGCTACTCTCTGACAATGGTGTTCCAGCCTATAGTGGATCTACTATCTGAAAACATTTTTGCGCCAATACTGTTCTTCCTGTCGATAATGCTGCTGCTTTTCAGTCTGAAACAGTTCGATAAAGCGTTCAAAGGTATAGGGAAAGACAAGATGCGTGATGACTACATAAGATTCCTTATAACCAGTAAATGGATAGGATTTATAGCAGGAGCTGTCTTAACACTGGTAACGACAAGTGTGGCGCTATCACTAGGTATAATTGTACCTTTATACAATAAAGGATATCTGAGGAGAGAAGAGATCATACCATATATCTTAGGAGCCAACGTAACCACTATGATAAGCTCGATAATCGCTGCTATAGTACTGGACTCACTTGTCGGTATGAAAGCGGTTCTGATGCTTACAGCGACAATCACTTTGGTGACATTAACGGCTCTGGTTTTCTATAAACAGTACTTCAAGCTGATTAAAACGATGTTTGACTCTATAGTATCAGATAGAAGGCTTTTGTACGTTTTCACGGTATCAGTGTTCTTAATGCCTCTACTGCTTATCTTTCTTTAGATTCTACTCGTACTCTGTTATATCGTAGATGCCCTCGCCCTGGTTGTTCCAGCAATGTGTTTCTTCTGCCTCTTTCATGTCTTGTTCAAGCTCGTCAACGATATCTGGCCAAGACTTCGTGGTCCCTCTTCCGCTGTAGCTAGGGATTCTGTAGACCTTTCTGCGGTTAAAAGTCTTTACCTCGCTGGTAACTATCCCAAGGTTGTCGTAATGGTCCATAACTCTTTCTAGTTCTTTGCCTGTTAAAGCAGCGGTCTCCTCATGCTCTACCATCGCTTCTCTAATCTGTTCTAAGGAAAGCTTGGAGGACTTCATAGAGTCTAGAGCTGAGGCAACATCTCTGTAATGTTCTTTGAAAAGACCGTACTCGGTCTCCTGTATAGGAGCGCCTGCTACCATAAGGTCTTCAAAATACTCTTCCCGTGAATCTCTGTAACCCATTTTGTAGTCCTCCTTTCAGTCTGATGCGTAAGCTGTTTCCGGCTCTGTAGATGTATAATACTTGCCTAAAGCTTCTTCAGCACCTATACCTATATCGTAAAGTCCGGCCTGTTCTGCGAACTCTTCATAACTACCGAAATGGTTTTCAACAGCATTTCTGCTGGCTGTAGCTCCGTTCTCCATAAACTCTTGCCGTGTAGGAATTCTTCCGAGGCTGTCGTTTAGTTCGTAAAGCTGAGTGAAAAGCTCTTCTTCGGAGTAGATCTGTTCTAGAGGCGTGAAGCCTGCGCACCACATTGCGTTGTTCCAGGATCCGAAGACGTTTTCGTAAGTGCCTGAGGAGGGAAGTTCACTGTTCTCTTCTATATCTCTCTTGCTAGGTCTGTCTACATAATCATCAAGAAGAGCTACTAGTTCATCACGGCTATATCTTGTTTCTTCTTCTTTGTCAATATCCTTCTCCAGCTCTTTCCTAACTATTTCGAAGTACTCAGGCTGTTTCAGTATCTGGTAAGGTGAAGCCTGTCCACCCCATTTTTCCATCAGACCTAGCTCCTCTAGAACCGAGTAGACGTAGCCCTCGGTCTTTCCTTCAGGTCTTATAAGATCTCTGTCATGCTCCGGAGGCTTATCTAATACGTCTATACTGTGTTTCAGTCTACCTGTCTTGTAAGGTTCATCTCTTTCGATTTTCTCCAAGCTGTCTCGTATCCCTTGAATCTCTACAACCTGTTCCGCATCAGCTTCAAAGAGCTCATCTCCGTTTCCAGAGTATTTAAGCACTCCTGAAGCCTCAAAGTTCTCATCCAGCTTTTCATTGACCTCTTCAAATATCCTCTGATAATCTTCAAGAGCTATCCTTTTTGAATCGCCTACTCTGATCCTGTTAACAGTCTGACGAGATCTTTCTGTAAGCTCTTCTACAGTATCTACGTCGAAAGTTCTGAAAAGTGTTTTTTGGAGGTCTTCAGGTATCTGGACTCTTGGTTCGGAGTAGTCGAAGGTTTTCAGTATGAAATCCTCTGGAGAGCTCTCTGAAAAACGCGATTCCGAACTGTTAACAGTCTGTATAAGGTCTGCAACGTTTGAAAGCCCTATAGATCTTAGCTCTCCGTTTTCATGTTGTTTCAGGTTTGAGTAAGGTATCTCGGTATCCGACTTTATCTCGTCTATATTCTCGTAACGCAGTCTTAGAGACCGGATTAACTCTTCTTTCTCCTCCTGCTCTATATCCCAGAGTAAACTATCCACAACAGAACAACTTAGATACTTTAAAAGTTAATAATTGGAGGGGTTATCAACAACGGTTTCTCAGCCCTCAGGATTTTTATCCAGAAACTTCTCCGCCTCCTCCCTAGCGAACTCCTTGTCTGTGAAACCGTACAGAGGCACATCGATCTCTTCATCGATACCAACAGTTTTTACCGTCCAAAAGCCGTTATCCTTTCTTTCTATAAGGATCTCGGCATCCGACTTGGAGTGTCTCCAGCCGTTATCAGTTTCAATCCATTCGCCTACCTTACGCAGCTCTTCACAGTAAGAGGAGTAACGCTTCTGGTCTTTGGAACAGACCAGTAGGGAGTTATTCTCCTCATAGATAGTGTATAAAGCACCTTGAGGACCTTTAACCGTAATTTCATCGCCTGTTTCTACTACTTCTAAAGGAGTCTTTCTGTCGTTGAAAAGTACCAAGTCTCCTTCCTCAAGGTCTCCGGGCTCCATAACTCTGTTATGATTCAACAGCTTTTATTTCAGTTAGAGTTCAACGCCTCTCCTTGAACCATTTGAAAAGTATGAAGGCTGCTGCAAAACCGAACATAAATCCTAGTCCGCCGGACCAGTCAACGGCCGAACTACGGATATAAGACATAGCCATGTATACTGCGCCTCCAGAGGCTCCGGCTATAAAGCCGTTGTAAACTACTTCCTTTTCCATGAACAGTACTTAGTTTAGAGCTTTAAAGGTCAGACCTGTCAGGAGTATCAATATACCTGCTATAACTATAGGGGTTGCAGGAGTGAACAGGGCTGCAGCAACACCTGAAAGCACGGATGGTATGGCATTTGCTAAAGCTCTCAGACTCTGGTTAGTGCCCATTGCCAGTCCCTGACTGTCAGAATCTGCATTCTTTGATATCAGTGTCTCTAAACTTATCTTGCTTATACCGCTGTTGAACGAGAAAAGACCTATAACCAGTAGGAAGATCCAGAGGTTTGGAGCTACTGAAAGAAGTAGTAAGAACGTACCTGCAGCTATAATCGTTACAGGAGTTACTCTTTCCTCTCTGAACCGCGGATATATCTTTCTGATAAGATAGACCTGCGTGATAAGTATCAGAACTCCTATATACAGGAAGAAGTTTCCTATATCGAACTGTGAGAAGCTGAAACGTTCAATAAGTAGAACGGGTATAAAGGATGTGAAGAACGCGAAGCCGGAGAAGTAGAAGAAGTTGGCTGCAAACAGCTTCTGAAGGCCTGGAAGTCTTAATCCTTGGACTACCTGTGAGAAAGGCTTCCTCCAGTTAACCGTTTTATCCTTCTTCGGACTGGTTTCCTCAAGATGTCGTGTAACATAGAAAAGACTTATCCCGCTCAAAAACGCTGCGAAAAGGAAAGGAGTTGTAACCGTAAGCAGAGGATGTATGCCTGAGGATAGCAGGCCTCCGAGGAAAGGACCTATAATAAAACCTGTTCCGAAGGCGGCGCCTATTAGACCGAAGTTCTTTGACTTCTCACCTTCACTAGATATATCTGCTATACTGGCCTGAGCTACAGCTATAAGCCCTCCTGTCAAACCGTTTACAACTCTTGAGAGAAAGATAAGCCATATGCTTGCGGCCAGAAGGCCGTAGGTAAATATTAGTGTAGATATGATTGTTCCAACGATTGAAAGCTGTATCACAATTCTTCTACCGTATATGTCACTTAACTCTCCAAGCAAAGGAGTTGCAAAGAACTGTCCAAGCGGATAAACACCGAGCAAAACCCCTAGAAGGATATAACCGGTTTCTAGAGAGTAGCTTTCAGGAAGCATGAAGTATGATGAGCTGGGGTCTGCGAAAAGCAGCGGAACTACCGGTATAAGTATTCCAAAGCCAATCACCTCGGCAAGTATAGTAATGAAAAGTGTCTTTACAGTTCTGTCTTCTTCGGCCACTATCTAAACTGGGTAAATTAAGTTTTAAAGAACGGTATGAGAAGAAGAGGAGTTTTCAGTGGCTTGTCCAGCCACCGTCCACAGGGATGTTGGCTCCTGTTATGTAGGATGCTTTATCAGATGCAAGGAAGACCATGACTTCAGCTACCTCTTCTGGCTCTGCAACTCTCCCTAAAGGTGTTTCTCCGAGAACGTGGTTCTTGAAGTCTTCATCGTCCATAGCCTCCTGTATCAGAGGTGTGTCAATGAATCCGGGGCAGATGGAGTTGACTCTAACGTTGTGTTCTGCTAGGTCGTTCGCTACAGAACGTGTAAAGTTTACCACGCCTCCCTTAGCTGCGTTGTATGCGGTAGCTCCTACGTCTCCTACGAGTCCGTATATAGATGCGGTGTTTATTACGCATCCTTCAGTCTCTTTTAGATGAGGTGCCGCGGCTTTTGTACCGTGCATCACGCCGTCCAGATCGACAGCTATGATTTTTTCCCATTCTTCTTTATCCATCTCTTCTATGGTTGACGTTGATCCTATACCGGCGTTGTTGACCACGACGTCAAGCCTGCCGTATTCTTCGACAATACTGTCTACAACGAACTTCACGCTTTCCCAGTCCGCTACATCACATTCTTTAAACTCTGCTCCAATCTCTTCTGCTGTTTCCTGGCCTTTTTCTTTGTTTATATCTCCTATTACTACTTCTGCACCTTTTTCAGAGAACTTTTCTGCTGTTGATTTTCCAATACCTGTTGAACCTCCGGTTATGAAAACGACTTTTCCTTCCATAGAGACGGTATTTACGAACCTCAGTAATAACTTTAGCGTTCGACTACAAGATTGTTGTCTAATACAAATAGTGGTTAAAAGCTTTGAAAACAGTTCTAAAGGTGTAAGAAAATGAATTACGGTAAAAGAGCAGCTTGGAGAAATATAGGTCTAAACTGTGTCGTCTATGGTACCGTCTTCATACTTTTTGGACTTTTTATCGGAGCCGTATCTGGGATGAACCATGCCTTTACACCTGTAGAGCTACTCGAACAGCCTCTGTACATAGCCCTACTCGCTCTACCTGTTCTATCTGTTCTGACATTTAACCTTCTATATAAAGACTTTAGAGACTGCTCGGTGAGTTCAGAGCTTTTAGTGGCGGCAGCGGTTTTACTAGGTCTTTCAATACCGGTAACCGCTTTAGGAATATTCCTTATAGCGATAACTATGCCGGACTATGAGGGGGTTGAGAGATGGCTTCCTGAAGTTAAAGACCGATCATACTACGAACTAACAGAGCTTCAAAGAGCTGTAACCGAACTGGATCTATCCAAAGACGTTCAACAAAGATCGGAACAAGTACTGGAGGAAGCCAGAGATAAAGACCTTTTATCAGGCAGAAGCTTCAACGCGGTGCTTGGCGGCATAGTATACATCACGGCGAGAGAAAAACAGGAGCCTAGAACTCTGGATGAGATATCGGAGACAGTGAGGGAGGAAAAAAGAGATGTGGGAAAGGCCTACCGGTATATTGCACGTGAACTAGATCTGCGTATCGTTCCTCCGCCACCCGAACAGTATATAGAAAGATTCTGTGCCAAACTCGGTTTGACTCCTGAAGCTGCTATAAAAGCCAGAGAAATAGTAGAGAGGACGAGCGAGGAAACTATTTCTGGTAAGTCCTCAAAAGGTATCGCTGCAGCATCTGTATATATAGCTGCTTTCCATGAGGGAGAGGAAAGATCGCTGAGAGAGATCTCCGACATCTTAAATGTAACCACTGTCACAGTACGTGAAAGAGGTCGAGATATAGTAGAAGATACAGATGTAGAAGCACCTCAAAACCTTCAACAGTAAACACTAAATTAGTTTGTGGGCCACAACGTTTCCATGGCTGAGAAAAACTTTCGAGACAGCTTCGTAGTAGACACCTCGTTATTCCTAACCCAGCATATAAGGAAAGATAACGAGCCTGTTGAAAACACGGTTGACCGTCTGATAGATCTTATAGAACGGGCTGACAGAAAAGATATAGTCTGCTATATGCCTCCATCTACATACAACGAGCTTATGGAAATACTTGACGGAAAGATAGAACAGGAGACCGAAGACAAGCTGAAAACATGGATAGTCAAGAAATCTCCAACCCGTTACGAAGTAAAGGTCTCCGGAGAGATAATGCACGACTTCGTTGAAGAGATGAGAAAAAGAGTTGACAGAGGACTCAGACTATCGGAAAAGGCTTTAAGAGAACTTGAAGAGATGGAAGAAGAGCCGGAGGAAGAATACTACTCAAAATCTGATGTGGCTATATCAGATCTCAGAGACGATTACAAGGAAGCACTGAGAAAAGGTATTGTAGACTCTCGAGAAGATCTAGATCTCTTACTACTCGCTAAAGAGATGGATGCTACAGTGGTCACGGAAGACAATGGAGTTCTCAACTGGGCGGAAGACTTCGGTCTCAGACAGATAAGAGGCAGAGAGTTCCCAGATATACTGGAGGAGTATACAGACAAAAGTTAAGATGTAAAAGATTTATCTACTTTACAGAACTATGGAGCGACAGACCGTTTTTGTAGGGATTTCAACTATAATACTGGCAGCCTCACTAGGTTTTATAGCCGGTTTAGAGGTTTTCAGCGTACAAGAGAGTTCTCTGTACTCTTCAGATACGAATATCACTCTGAATGAACAGGAATACAACCAGACAGTAAACTTCGATGGGAAAGAAGTAAACTTCTTTTTTGAACCTTGGACATCTCAAGCATTTATCGAAAGAGAAGATGCTCCAACTATCGATATAGATCTTGAGGAAGGCGAGCACAGAGAATCTCAGGTCGTAACGCTTGGCCAGGAAAGCTATAGGATCTACTTCAACTATGTCCATAACTCGGAAAACAGTCTAACAATTTACAGGATACAACAGCTCTAAGAGACGAACTGGTAGACTTTGAAAACAACGAGATAGATTATAGCTATTGAGAAAGCGGTTAAAGGAGCTGATAAGCCGTAAAAATGCTGTAAGAGAGCTGGAGTAGCTAGCCAGAAACCCAAAATAACTGCTATGGCTGCAAATACCTTCTTGTTTTCCAGAACCTCTTCTCGCATATACTCAATTCTCAAACAACTGTTTTAAAGTCTCTCAGACCTTATTGTGCCCTCTGTCTAGGCAGTATCTTTTAGACATATATTGTGGCAGTAGCCTTCAGTAGAGGTAATATACTTTTCCTCTCTGTACACTCTATCTCCACATATTATGCACTGTCCAAGCTTTGCAGCTTCTGTAGACATTACGGTATCCCCCCTCTCGGTTTACATATATTCTTTTAGTTTAATTTAAAGATATAATTTTTAGAACCGTTAATCTTAAATCTGTGCCCTCTATAGAGTTACAAAACAATTGAGATTTCGCCAAAAGGCATTGAAACCTTCTGTGGTCGATAATATATGCTGAATCTTTAAATATCTAGCCAAACTAGTGCTCGTATGGTTTTCCTCATGTCTGTTCCAGAGAAATAGCGTGTTTGAAAGACTTGTTTAAGGAGTTCTCTAGTTGATCCAAGATATCTGTCTTCTGCTTTTTCTGCTTTTCTATCTCTTTCTCCTTCTCTTCAACTTCTTCAACTGCCTCGATATGTTTCCTCTTCAGCTTCTTGATCTCTTTGTTGGCATCATGGACTTTTTCCTCTATACGGAGGTTTTCGAGCTTTTCTTCCAACTCTTTCTCCTTTCTTTCATACTCCTCAATTTTTTCTAGATCTGATTCGAATGTCTCAAACTTCTCTACTGAATCTATGAACTTTTCCTTCTGGGTCTCGTCCAAAAGGTTTTCGTCCTCAATAACGTCTACCGCCTCTCTAAGCACGGACTTCGGGCTGCTAACAGAATCAAAATTTTTCTGTCTTAGATCCTTCAACTCCTCCAGATCTTGTTCGAACTCCTTGCCTTGGTTTTCGACCGTATAGATGATTTTTTTAATCCCTCTATCGATTTTCGAGATATTTCGAGAAAGCTGGTTTCTCAATGACTTCTTCTCCTTGACAATATTGTTCTTTTCATCTTCGAGCCGTTCTTTTTCGGTCCAGTCGCTACTATTCTTCAGCCGGTTCAGCTTCTCTTCCTGGTTTTTAATATCCTCTTCTATCTTACTGGGCTTGGTCTCCTTGATATCTTTCCTCAAGTTATCTATCTGTTTTTCACAGTCTTCTATCTCTGTTGAAAGCTTGTTCAAATGATTCAGTCTATCTACTGTATTGTACTCTTCTTCAAGAAAATCCTCTACCTCTTGTAGATGCGTATTAAGATCCTCTACGGTCTTGAAGAATGGGTTGAACTCGTCTTGCGCTCTTTTCATTACTGCGGCCTGTTTCCTTGATGTGTCCTCGAACTCCGAGAGAAACTGCTCGAGGTCGTCTCTATGCTCTCTTATTTTTCCGGAGGGCTGAAAACTATCTAGTATCTTTTTACGTGATTTGAAGAAGTTTTCTGCAACATCTTCGACAGCCTGTATGTTTTGCCTGTCCTTATAACCTTGTAGGGCTTCTATCTCCGACTCTATATCAGAAACTATTTCAGAGGTCTTTTCTGTAAGTAGCTCTGCCTTTTCTACATTCTTTTCTATCTGGTCTGATTCTTGGTCTCTGTAGAACTGTTCGGCTTCTTTGTAATTGATCTCTATATCTTTCTCTGGTTCAAACAGGTTTTTCAGAAAGCTAATCATCGGCACGGATAAACTGATTGTTCGAGCTTTAACTGGGTTTCCGATTGAAGGAAGAGAATAAATAATATATGATAAAGAAAATTTTTGGAACTGGTCTTCAAGAAACTCTCGAATGAGAGAACCTATTTTAAACCTGTTCTACGTCTACAGCTTTTGGACCTCTGTCGCCTTCTTCTGTCTCGAATTCGACTTCAGTATCCTCCGATATAGAATCGGTATCGAGTTCGCTGACGTGGAAGAAAACATCTTCGTCCATCTCTTCAGTCTCGATAAAACCATAGTTCTTCTGATCGTGGAAGAACTTCACAGTACCTTTCATAAAATAAAACACCTCCTTCTGTATTACAACTATTGAGTCCACAGCTTTATATAGAACATATCGGTTTAGTCTCTGAGAACTGTACAGGAAAAAATTGTTTTCAAGGGTTATGTAGGTTCTAATACGTTTTTATTTGGTTGTATGTTATTTGTGGTGGTGAGATGTTGTCTATGTCTTGAGATCTGTTTCGATAAGTCTTTTTTATGTTGAAAGGACTAGTTTCAATCTTTCAGGTTTTAAATTGGTTTTGAGTCGGGGAGGCTGTTCTATATCGGTTTCTGTAAGACTGGCGCTTTCAGTGATTTAGATCCTTTTCTCATTAGTATCGCTGAAGGTTCTGAGAGGACATTTTTTCTGGAGTAGTAACTTCTCCTAGTCCTTTACTAATGAGCTAGAATCTCCTTCTACTTTACGGTAGACTGATTCTTTCAGGGTTGGTGACCGGAGTTTTTCTTGGTCTAATGCTTCTAGTTCAATTTCCATGGTGTTACAGCTGTAGCACAATGTTGTTACCTCCTTTGGTCTTATCAGGGTTTTTGGTTCTGAAGAGTTAGTTAGACAGCAGGACTTGAGCTTTTTAGGTAACTATGTAGTGGGAAACATCTCTTTGTGTTTTTCTGCTGCTTCGTTCAGATTTTGCTAGCTTTTTGTCTGTTTAGATTCTTTTGTTTGTCTTTAGCTTTCTCCAATTAGTTTTTTACCTCTTTCAAGTGCTTCTTCTACTGTATCAAAGTTTTCTATCAGTCTGTCATTGTGTTTTGTGTCCCAGGTATCGTTGACATATCTTTCGACTTTGACGGTATCTCCTGTATCTTTGTGCTCCCATTTACGGGGTCTTTCGTCGTGTTCTTCGGACTCGATTCTTTTCCACATCTGTAGTGCCACCTTCCTTTGCAGTTTGTGAATAGGTTGAATGATTTTATAAAGTATGTGGTAAAATGCTGTTTATAGACTGATATATGTGTTTTTGTATCGCTATAATCTATAAAGACATACTTTATGTGATGTTATAGCTTTTAAGAGTCTTAAATTGTCTTAAAATGTTGGAAAAGCTTACTGAGTTATTTCTTCAATATAGTCCATGAGCTCTGATGTAGACATCAGTCTGTTGTCGCTATCCCATCTGGCAACCCTAGGCCTGACCTGGTTCGTATTACTTGGGCGTATACCGCGCCTTAAGGCCTCTCTTATAGCTTCTTTCTGGCTGCCGGCTTCAGAAAGTCTCAGCCGGTTTGAGTCATCTAGTAGAATCCATTCGGAGTCCATTCCTTAAACGCTGTATCTCAGACCTTAATAACAGTTAACAGGGTCCGGAACAATGGTTAGAACAAGTCCATTCCGGGTACATTACCAAGCTGGTTCTGACCTTTATCGGACATTTTCTCGGGCGTCCAACGTGGCTCGAAAGTAAGCTCTACATCAATTTTCTCTACTCCTTCCGCTTTCCTGACCTCTCTCTTCACGAGCTCGTCAAACACTCCGTGTAAAGGACAGCCGGGAGTTGTTAATGTCATAAGTATGAACACGTCTGAACCATCAACATCAACTTCGTATATTAGTCCAAGGTCGACAATGTTAATGTTTAGTTCAGGATCTATAACTTCTTCCAGCTGCTCCCAGACCTTTTCCTCAGATACCATTAAGTATGAACTTCCTGTCAAACCTTTTTATCCTGAATGGAAAAGGAATTAAACCGTTCAGCAACCGAAGAACTCCATGGGGTATCTATACCTTCTTGCGGGAGAGGACCTAGAGCTTGCGGAGGCTGAGCTCAACGGCTTCCTAAGAAGCCAGAATGTCGATGAAAAGGCCGAAAGAGATGGTAGGCTTGCATTCACAGAGACAGAACCGGAACAGTTGAAACGGCTTGCCTTGGTGCATGAGGTCTCTGAAGTTCTGGAGCGTTCAAAGAAACCGGACAGCTCTTACAGGCCTGAAGCCAGTTTCGCGGTGAGGGTAGAAGACCTGACCGGTAAAAGAGATACAAAGGAGCTTGAAAAACAGTTTGGAGATATACTATCAAACAACACCAATTCAGTAGATCTAGACAGTCCGGAGGAGTTGCTGAAGGTTTACGTAACAAAGGAAGAGTATATACTCTCACAGCAGGTAGAGGATATTGATAGAGGACTGTTTGAAAAACGTAAGAACCAGAGAAGACCTTTCTCATCTCCTATAAGTCTTGACCCTGTTCTTGCCCGTATAATGGTCAATCTTTCTGAGGTGCCTCCTGGCGGAAAGATACTGGATCCTTTCTGTGGTACCGGAGGAATACTTATAGAGGCAGGGCTTTGCGGTATAAGCGTTCACGGAGCCGATATACAGCAGGAGATGGTTGAAGGCGCAAGAGAAAACCTGGAAGAGTACGGCATAATATCCCATGATATCCGGAAGTCAGGGATTTCTTCTGTAGATAAAGTATTTGAGCAAAAGTTTGATGCGGTTGTAACAGATCTTCCGTACGGTAAATCCTCTAAGACTGAGGGGAATCCTTTAGAAGATTTTCTGACTGCTTCCAACAGCCTATCTGAACATAAAACTGTTTTTATGTCTGATAGAGATGAATTGAATGGTTTTGAGCCTGATTTCGAGATATACGTCCATAAGAGTATGAATCGGTATATCTATGTCTTGGACTAGAGTTTAGTACTCTAGGTCAGGAGCGTACAGTCTCACGACTGTTCCTTCTGAAGGGAAGGATAGATCTCTACCTACTATGTTGTCCATAGGCACGGATTTCTCAAGGTACTCCTCTACGCGTCCACTTTCTTCGGAGTCCTCAACCAGTGTCTGGTACAGTTTACAGGACTTGTCTATCTTCGGATGCCTCCATGAGTATATATCTCCTTCAACGGACTCGAATCCGGCCAGAAGTATCTCTGTTGATCCGCCGTTCTCCACGAGAGCTACGTAGTCTCCATCTTCGTGCCCTGGAAGATTTCTACACAGGTTGTCTCTTGCCTGTTGTGCGTATACACCATCTTCTTCCCAGTTGTGTGCTTTCTCTAGCGCTTCGAACGCCTGGTGCTGTAGAACCTTGAAATCGATTTCAGGATCTACCTTGTCTTCTTGGTTGTCTGGAGTTAACCCGGTTTCAACGTCTTCCCAGCTCTCAGGAGAGTGTGCCATAGTATACATGTTGTTACTTTAAAGTAGGTTTATATCTGTTTTGCCAACCGATTAAAACATATCCTTCTCAAACATAGGCTATGGACGTCTGGACAATCGGAACATCAAGCGCAGTACCCACAAGAGAAAGAGGACTACCTGCCAACATGATAAACTACGAAGGAGAAAGAATCCTCTTCGACTGCGGTGAAGGAACACAGAGAAGACTGATGATGGACAGACTAGGTCTAATGAAAATAAACCGTATCTTCATAAGCCACTGGCACGCAGACCATTTCTCAGGACTACTAGGACTTGTCCAGACACTGGAAATGGAAGGAAGAGAACACCCGTTATACATTTACGGACCGCCAAGAACTGAAGAGTTCACAGAGAGGCTGCTCGATCTAGGATACTTCAACCGGAGCTACGACATATACGCAGAAGACATAGTAGAAGGAGACGTAATAGCCGGTGAAGGATACACAGTGAAGCCTTTCGAAGTAGATCACGGAATAAACGCCTTCGGATACGTCTTCAAAGAAAAAGAAACTGCCAAAGCCAATAAAGAAAAAATGAAGGAGCTAGGACTAGAAAGCTCCCCGAAGATAGGAGATTTAAAAGAAGGCAAAGAAATAGAATGGAGAGGAGAAACAGTTAAACCAGAACAGGTTGTAGAGAAAGTTCCTGGCCGTAAAGTTGTTTATTCTGGAGACACCGCTAAATGCCCGAGTACTATAGAGAACGCTGAAAACGCGGACCTCTTAATACATGAAGCCACGTGCAAACACGAAATGATAGAAGACCGTCATGGACATACGTCCGCAAAACAGGCCGCTGAAATAGCTGAGGAGGCTGACGTTGAAAGATTAGTTCTTACGCATATATCTCGGCGTTACAGAGGGACAGAGGGAGAACTTTTGGAAGAAGCTATAGAAGTGTTTGAAGACACGGAGCTGGGAGAGGACGGAAAAAGGTTTGAAGTCAAACCTCACCGACCTGAGTAAAGCTTTACAGATTTTCGTCTAAAGAGTCGTATATCTCTTCCCATCTGTGCTTAGCGGATTCTCCCATACTTGCTGAAGGATCAGGATCCAGGTCTGTCTTAATGGTTGAATACTCGTCTATCTCTCTTATCAAGCCGCTTACATGACGAGGAGCATAAGGCAAATCTTCTGAAGCCTTATCCCTTGCCACGTTGTCGACTCCGCTTTCATAGGCTCTTTCCAGTTTACGTAGATCTTTATGGAGCTGGGAGTTCGGCTTCCCTAACTTCTCTTCCTCAATCGAGGTCAGTTTAGAGATATCGATTTCATAACTGCCTTCTTCGAGTGAAGGATCTTCCTCCGCATACCGTGTTATCAGATTGGTGTTCATCTCGCCGTTTTTACTTAAATCGCTCTCAAGAACTCTATCAAAGTATTCTGGTAGATGCCTGTAGATTATATTAGCTATAAGTGTTTCTCTAAGTGCATCGTACTCTTCATCGCTTGTACGGGCATTCATCTGTTTCAAACCGCTTTTATGATCTTCTTTGTAGAACGTCTCATCGCTGAAATGAGCGTCCTCCATGTCTATCTCTACGCATTCGTAGTTAGGTCCGAACATAAGGTTCTTGTCTAACGGAAGCCCTCCTAAAGGACCTGAAGGATATATCTGGATCATATCTCCGTGTGCTATACCCAGCCAGTTGTTAAGTCCTGTTACTTCTCCTGCGGATTCCAGATAGTTTTCCGCCTCCTCTAAGGTGTTGAGGTTTCTATCCGTGAAAGGCCCGTAATCCTGCAAAAACTCTTGTCCGTAGAATACATCTTCCCCATCTCTTCTTGCGTATAAGATGTTGGGAGAGATCTTAGCGGAAGTTGTACCTGCCTCGTCAACCAGTGCCGCGAAGGCTGGCTCCCTTAACTTGTCTTGTAGTGTATCGTTAACTTTTTTCTCTAAAACCAGTGAGTCGTACTCGTGTGACTCAAGCACTCTCACTACTCCTTGTTCGAGATAAGGCGCTAGAGTGTTGTCTTTAGCCCCGCCTTTGGCTATGAATACTTCGTTGTTACTGAGCTCTCTGAAGTCAAACTTATCAGGAACCCATTTTCTCAAAGGAAACGTTTCCAAGGTTTCGGAGCTCATACATTCTCAGGTTTAAAACTCAACTC
>LKMJ01001963.1_pt1 | contig 18595 bp, 25 predicted proteins | sample 643391 | NCBI WGS metagenome assembly LKMJ01 (sample SAMN04112250, study PRJNA286221) | soda lake metagenome | biome: soda lake; feature: Kulunda Steppe; material: water; isolation source: sample PL-Br10 brine of Picturesque Lake | place: Russia: Kulunda steppe | collected 2010-07 | reverse complement strand
GGGGGGGGGGGGGGAGCTCAAGCAGCCAGAGGGGGCAAAGGACAGGGCGCGCACATGTTTGGGGGAACCCGCAAGGCCCACCGGAGCCCCATCCATGCGATTGCAGCTACGCCCAGGCTGGATGTGTGTGTATGCGTGACGCAGGGTCGCAGCGCTCAGAGCCATTGGAGACGCAGCCACACCCATGCAGGCAATGTGCGCGCACGCAGGTCGTGTCTGTGCAGGCGCGGGGATGGCACGAGGGGGCACAAGGGGGCAGGCACGCGATTTGGGTCGAGAAGGGGGGGCACGTGAGGTGGGGGGCAGGCGTGCAGCCACTCACCCAGCTGGTGGCGCGTGACGCCCTGCTCGCGCTGCAGCGTCTTCTCCACAATCGTCTGCGTGGCGATGCCAGCGTGGTCTGTGCCCGGCACCCACACGGTGTTGTAGCCGCTCATGCGGCGCCAGCGCACGATGGTGTCCTGCAGCAGCCCAGCAAAGGCAAAGGCAACAGCGCAAAATGAGGGCGCCAGCGCACGATGGTGTCCTGCAGCAGCCCAGCAAAGGCAAAGGCAACAGCGCAAAATGAGGGCGCCAGCGCATGGTGGTATCCTGCAGCAGCCCAGCAAAGGCAACAGCGCCAAAATGAAGGCCCTTGCGCATATGGTGGTGTCGCACAGCAGCCCAACGAGCGCATGACGCCAGTGGGGGCAGGAGAGGCACAGGAGAGGCGAGACGCGTGGCGGGGCGCGCGCGCAGCAGCACACTGCTCAACCGAGCGCGAAGGACAGGCGGGGCATGCTTGAGGCTGGTGCAACTCCTGAGGTGGATCAGGCAGCGCCAAGCGGGGTAGCTGTAGGAGGGGCAGCAGAGTGTGCAGGCCTGCGCAAAAGATCATGTGCCTGCGTGGCACAGGCAGCGCAGGCCAGGGTGTTCTGCAGGAAGGCAGCCAGCACTGGTGGCAGTGTACCCCACTCAGGTGGCCTGCCGGCACACATGTGGCTGAAAGGCCTTAGGTCCCAGGACACCGCCTTGCTTCCTTGGCTCTTGCAACTGTTTGTCTGTTGGCATTGATTGCAGACCTGATCAGCACCAGCTCAGCTGCCATCAATCGGCAGGTAAAGCCACGGAACCCAATCCTTATATGGAAGGATGGATACAAGAACTTAGGAGGCGAACCTGCCTTAGCATCAAGCAATAGGGTCCTCCAGAGGTCTCAGGCATGTGCCTCTAAGGCCATCACGTGAGTGGCCTGAACGACCAATCCTCAAGTTGTACCTGAAACCTGACTACCTTGCCTTACTTGGCTGTGTCACCATTGGATCAAAATAAGAGCGCCACCAACGGCGATGCGGCCGAACTGATTGGCAACAGTGGTCTGCACTTTGCGCACATGCTCGCGTTAAGCGCAGCTCGGGCGCACCTGGATGGAGTTGGTGAGGGCGTGGCCGATGTGCAGAGCGCCGGTGACATTCGGCGGGGGAATCACGATAACAAAGGGTGGCTTGTTGCTGTCCATGTCGGGCTTGAAGAAGCCCGAGGCCTCCCACCAGTCGTACCTGCGCGGCAGCAGGTTAAGGCCAAGCGTCTTGAGCAGCGGGGGCAAACAGTGTGTGTGGGTTTGTGTGCAAAGGGGAGGACAAACCCGCGCCTGACATGCGGTGCTGGGGGGGAGGCCAGGCGAGCAAATGGGCAAGCAAGCAAGCAAGAGGCAAGCACAGCCCAGCTTTGCAGCACGCGCCACCCAGCTTCGCAGAGCGCGCGAGGTCTGCCAAAGGCCGCAGGGAACATTAACCACGCACATACTTCACCATTGAACCTGCACTTGCACCTGCACCTACACTGATACCGAGGCAGCATAGGTATGATACGCGGAGTTCTTGTGTGCGTGTACATGGTGTACTGCATGTGTGCGTGCGCGTGCGTGTGTGTCATGGATGCTTGAACATGCCTTGCAGGCATGCGAGACTTGAGGATATGAGTGTGTCGCATACTCTCATGCGCAGGCTTTCCTTAGGAAATGCCATTCATGGAGCGCAACAATTTGAGGAGAACCAGAAGCGGCCGCATGATGGCAAGCAATCTGTCTTCTTTGACGTGCACGCCTGTACCCTTGCTTTCGCCGGAAGGTTCAAAGCATCTGGCCCTCCTTGCACATGCGCACTGTTGCCCAGGCAGGGAACAAGGGCAGGAGCGTGCAAGACAGCAATGGGTACAGATGGAGAAATCCAATGCCATCCACACTGAGGCCACATTGGTATAACACATTCTCACAAGTGTCATTAGCAGTGTTAAAGGCCAACAAGCCCCTGACACAGCAACTTTCAATTGTTCCACACTCCCTTGTAAGAGAAATTCAAAACAATTGACGTGACAAGATTGGCGTTATCCATGTTGCCTAGTTTGGATGCAATACTGAGCTCATCATTTCCAGCAAGGCCCCTTAAAGAAGGCCACAGCAAAGAAACAGTCTGCATGTCACAAGGTAATACCATCTAAAAACCACCTACCCTCCATGTCCATGAATGTGAGCTTGCATGTATGGGTAGGCGCACAAACATGCGCACACACGTTCGCATGCGTGTATACACACCTGCTCACACACCCCACAACCGACACCCATACCCATACCCATACCCATACCCATCCACTCAGCGTGCCTCATTTACCAAGTGGCCTCCACGAGGTGAGGGTTGTATGCCTTGCCCGCTGCCTTGCTCACATCCTTCTTGGACCCCTTGGGGATGGCTTCCACCTCCGCCTTTAACCGCGCGGCCTCCTCAGCCTCAGCTTTCTGCGGTGCAGGCCAGGAGCGCGCAGGCGGCACAGCACGCAAGACTTGAGGGCCCGCAGCAGAGGGTGGTGCTGCGCTGGCCCAGGGCCACAGAGGGCCTGCAAAGCTCCCCCTTGCAAAAGGATAGCAATGCAGTCTTGGGCTGGAGTGGGCAGGCGCCTGTGGAGCGCAGCCAAGCAGCCGTGGCTGCTACACAGGCATGCACAGACTGTGTGGTAGCGCGGCAGGGCGGCAGCGCCTGGGGCAGACACAGGAGGGGAGGGCAGAAGGGGGCCACAGAGGGCAGGGTAGGGAGGCTGTACATCCCATCATGGAGATGAGGGACACAAGCTAGCATGGCAAAACCACCCCCCTGTGACAAGATAAGGCACAAAAGAATGCCAACAGTGCTTCCATCTGTTGCCTGGGGCCATGAATCAGTTGGCCCTGCACCGCCTGGGTGCCTCCTTTCCCCCAACGCTGCTCATTTGAATTTTGCGTTGTTTCTCTCATCCTGCACTGCATCTCTTGCACGCTGCTCACTTTCTTGGCCTCAGCCGCCGCCTTCTTGTCATCAGCTGCGTTCGTGCCCGCCGCCTTCTTGGCAGCCTGTGCGGCGGCTGCGGCAGCCAAGGCTTCCTTCTTGGCTGCCAGCTTCGCCGCCTTTGCCTCCTTCTCTGCCAGCTTCGCTGCCTGCGTGTGCACAGCCCAGGCAGGCATGCCTGCATTGATTGTATCAAGCCAGAGCCGTGTGCTTTGTGATGATTTCATCAAGCCAGAGCCGTGTGCTTTGTGATGATTGTATCAAGCCAGAACAGTGCGTTTTGTGATGATTGTATCAAGCTAGAACAGTGTGCTTTGTGATGATTTAAGCAAGCCAGGGAGCCAAGCAGCGGAGGAAGCAGGTGGGCACCCTGGCAAGCAAGCAGACCGCAACAGGGCACCCTGCGCATTGGGGGAAATGGCGCGTGGCGCAGCGGGTCAGCTTTAACTAACTCTCACACAGCAAAATGAGGCGGCTCCGAGCTCACTCACACACACACACACACATACACACACACAAGGCCCGTGTATGCACGCAGCTCCCTTTGCTTGCGCACCCTGTGGCTGTGGGCAAGCGGCTGGACCCCCCACCTTCTTGGCGGCCTTCTCAGGGTCCATCTCCACATCGCCTGCTGCACCTGCAGGCCCTGCTCCCCCGTTCGCAGCCTGCGGCTTGTCGCCACCCCCGTCCTTTTTCTTCTTCTTGGCATCCTTCTTGGGGGGTGCCACCCAGCCATGCGGGGCGGGGCACAAAGGGATTTTGGCTGCACGGTGGGCATCAAACGGAACGGTGCAGGCAGTGGGCACAGGCGCAGTAAGATAAGTTGTTTAACCTAGACAAGTACGTCCATGAGAGTCTGCACCCTATGGGCCAACCCATGCTGACCCATACATAGAAGGGGCCGCGCGCACTCCCTTGCATGCACACGCACCCCCTGGCGTGCACGCGCCACCCCTGCGCCGTTGCAGGCAGCAGCACCCGCATGCACGCTCCATGTGCATTAGGCTGTGTGCGACAGCGCGTGCGTGTTCGCAAAAAAAACAAAGGAACAGAGGGGGGCAGCAGGCAGCAGCCCGTGTGACGCAGAGCGGAGCATCGTGCATCACACAAGTACGCACACACGCACCCATGACCTTGGCCACGGCTGGCTGCTGGCCCACGTCCTCCGTCACCCAGCGCACAATGTGCGGGAATGGCGCACGTGCGTCTGCGCCCATAACGTAGCTCAGCAGCGGCTGCACCGCCGCCACCAGCGCAATGTCGGCGATGCTCAGGCTGGGTGTGCCCGCCACGTACGTAGCAGCGGCGCAGCCTTGGCTGCCACCGCCCAGGGCAGCCTCCAAGCGCTCCAGGTGGGCGGTGAGCATCGCCTGGCTGGTGGCGCGGGCCTACAGAGGACGCGCGGAGGCATCTGAGGGTGGCAGCACTGGGCTTGGCGCGCAAGAGCGCAAGCAGGGAGCGGCTGCGGCGGGAGGTGCACGGAGATGCTCATGTTGCGGGGAGGGGCAAATGCGCACAGGCTGCTGCTCAACAGCCCTTCCACGCTGCGCAGCCCTCTGCGTGCTGCCTTACGAGGGCTTGTTGCCAGCACAGGCAGCATGGGTGCAATGATGTATGCGTCTAAAAATTTATCGGCGTCACACGCAGAAATGGTTAGGTGCATGGCCCTGAGCCACAAAGTTGTCCCTTGCTTAGGAGGAGGGTTCGCTTTTACGTGTAAAAAAATGGGCTGGGAGGCCAAATTCTGTGTGTGCACTGACATGCTTTACATGCACAGCCCGGTGTGTGAATGCTAGGGCCAAAGCACACACGCGTGCAACCCCACACACGCGTACGCACAAACACACATACACACACGCATGCACGTGCGCTTTAAAGGCATGCTTTGCACGCATGCAAGCGCGCGTGCACAAACACACAGAGGCACACACACAAGCACACACGCACACACACACATGCACGCAGAACCAAAAGACCCATGCATCGTTTGCATGTGCTACATACCTCATCTGTGTATTCTGCACTGCTGGCAAAAGGCTCAATCCAAGGACGAGAATGCTGCTCAATCTCGACAGCAGCAGCCAGCCATTGCTCTACCTCAGCCTGCATAGGCACGCAAGCAATTGAACTGTCATTCAGTACATTCAGCACATAGCTAAGCCACAAAGCAAGTCCTCAATTTAAGTCAGTTTAGGTAAGGCTGCGCACCTGGTGAGCTTCAGGATACAGAATGTCTGAGCCTCTGGCAACTGCAAGAAGAGAGAAAATGAAGTGATAACATCCCGCAGCAGGGGCACCCTAGCTTGGCTGCTGATTGGCATGAAGTTCGGTACCTCGCTTTAGGACTTCAGGGGTGCCGCAAAAGCTCCCCTCGCTTCCCTCTTTCAGCAGGGGCTCCTGCACAAACACGCACAAATGACATGCTTGAGCACCCCTATGTCTATAAAAATGCCCCAAAACACAGTAGATACCTTCTGGTCAGCATCTGGGGGTACTACCACTAGACTGCAGCCAGCTAGGGCCGAAGCAATCAGCGCTGCCGGCGCACACGAATGGCCAGGAGCAGTTATGAGCTCCATTGCTCTTTAGAATTCGTACATAAAATTGATGAAGAATCGTCGAGTATTGCCTGTGACGGGCAAGGTCATGAGATGTTACTTATCAAATTTATGTGGCACGATTTGGGCATTGATCTCAATTCATGCCATGCAATCTGCACAAGTCGGCAATACGGCTGGCACACCCTTGATCAGAGTATCATGTTTTTTATCTATCTTTTTTCGTATGCTTTTCTTCATTCGAAAATTACGCACATTTGTTTCAGGTTGGAGGCCAAAATTATAGAAGCAAATTTCACAACACACTCAACAGCAGAGCGGGCTACAGGGTAAACTTTCTTAGGTGTGAAGCCAGCCTTTTTGAAGATAGGGAAGGTCCAATTTTCTATGGTCATGGGCGCCAAGTAGACATGGTATTGTTTTTGTTGGTGAGATTCCTGATCAGAATTGTTGGTAGGTTTGGATGTGACAACTCTCCAGTTATCTATGGAGATTACTTCCAGGTCATAGTAGACAGTGTTCACAGCATCAGGTGCATTAATAGAGCGAGCTTTGCTTATCTTGTAGTTCCAAATTGCATGGGCCATGGATGCTGGGTCTAATGGTCGAGTGCAAGGGCCCCAGGCCTGGGCATTCCAGATTAGTGTTGAGCTGCAGGAGTTCTCTCCTCTTTTGCTTAGGGGTGCTATTTAAGTATTTGGTTGCGAGTTACAGCTCAGAGTTGGGTGGTAAGCAGGGGCAGAGAGAGGTAGATGTTGCATAGGGGTTGTGGCAAGAGTTTGGTGGGGGCATGTGTGATTTTAGTGCGGCATGGGAGATTTGGAAGGTAAGTCAATTTAGGGCCGTGTTGGGGAGCTCCAGTGCCGGATTCTTGTTGATCTACGTCAACTCGAAGTGGTACTTCTTCATCAAGTTTTGTAATAACCAATATACCTAGTTTATGAAAGTGTAGAGCTTCTTGGATATCCGAGTGGCTTCTGTACAAGCCCCTAACTTAGTTGAATATTCAAGGTGTAGGTATGTATTTGGATGATTGGTTTTGCCTAGATTCCTGTTGAAGAATAAGACTCACGGCACTACGGGCCAATATGTCTCCATTTCCTCAATTGATGCAGGGAGCGTCTTGCTGCCTGCGTAGTTTTCTTTTTTTGATTGCTGTTGGTATTATGTACGACCTGTAGAAGGTCTTACCAGAACTTTGAGCTCCATATACTCGAGCAGGCGGCGGGGCACCTGAGATGGAAAGTCGATTATCCACCCTCGCAACCTGTGGGCTCACGGTTGGAACCTCACTGGATGCCACAACCGGCTTAGCTGCCCTCGTTCGGCGGATACAGCCTTGAGACCTTACCTTACCTTACCAGAACTTTTGAAGCCAATCTCACGTCCAGAACTTACACCCCTTGGATAGCCTGAAAAAGGGCTATGTGACTGCTGAGCTTAAAACTTGCCATCATAGTGCTCCCAGGAATATTTGAAAAGCGCACCCATCATGAGTCACTTCGAGCCTCAGTTGCACCCCCCTGCCATCTTTCAAACGAATAGCAGTCAAAACGAATTTTGCCACCCAATCTGAGTCTAAGCAAGCAAATTAAGAATGGTTTACATCAGCCAAGCAGTTGGGCGAACTATGTATCAACAGTGCAAATTTTGCAATAAGCCTTTATACACAAATTTGCTACATTTAAGCAAACACGAAAAGACAACAGACACGCCAAGGGGCAAGAAAGCTACACCATTACTTGAGAGAGTCAAGAACACTCTTGGCTTTCAACATAGCACCAGAACTCAGCAACATGTAGATCCTCCAGGCTCCGGACACAGAACTGGCAAGTACCACTGGTGCGTAGCAACGCAAGGTCCACTACAAGCACACACGTAAGGCATAAACTTTTTCCAGCCTGAGACCTTTATTGCCTGTCAGCCGCACTAGCAAACCTTGCTTCAATGCACGCTTCCCACCATCAAATTAGACATCCACTCAGCACACCAGGGGCAGACAAAAAGAAATCCTGCAGCATCTGCAGCACAGAATGCAAATCATGGACAGATATTAGAATGCGTGCACAGAATTGACTGGGAATGCTCAGATGATGTATATCAATACATCTTATAAGAGCCTAGAAGCAGAGAACGCAAATTATTATGCATTTTTGACTATAGTCCTCAATGGGCAGTTTATGCAGCATTTCTATCAGAAAGGCTGGTTGTGGAGTCTTAGCCTGTTTATTGCTTGGACTGCAGGCAGAAAAAGCGTGTGGTTGACACAAGCACACCAGCTACTCCCTATGCACCCGCTGTCAGCCTCTGCAGAACAAAGGAATGCCTTAAACGGCATTCACTTATCACGCTGACAGCAAATGCAGCTGCCTGGGTTACAAAACTCCTGGTGCTTGGGTCCATGGAGCCCTGCAGAAAAGAATATCGGCATGCATTTCAAGCTTAATTATCTTGCTACCTGCCCTTTTAAGCACTAAGGTTTTTGCATTTGCATTTTAAGCATTGAAATTTTTGGGGGCAGCCTTTTCTCCTTGTGTGGAGCTTGGATACATCAATGGGTATCACCTCTCAAATATTTCAAGGCAGCACATATTAAAGTAAGACAAAACATATCACAGGCATTGGTACTTATAGCCAACTCAGCCAAGCTATGTGTGGAGACCTTGCCCGAGCATGCAGGGTACTTAGTTTGGCCCCCAGGACCCTTCCTGTAAGCCAAGGGACCGGGAAAAGGAAGGATCTGAGCATGTCCCTCTGTGTTCCACTCCTGCTTCCATATTTTGCCTTAAGATCATAACACAACATAACACAAAAATACTTCCGAGGTATGCGCGGTCCTTATACGCCGGCCCCCTGCCTCAGCCCCTGAGGATTCTGCGTGCTAGCGTCTTAGCTGAAATGCCCTTTAGACAAGTAAAACGCGCATTAACTTTTCACGGAAGCCCAGGCAGTTCGATCAGGCCACTGATCCAACTCAGCTGGGCCAACTTATTAGAAGAAGGCTGAACAGGGGCCAGTATTGAGGCAGAAGCAAGCAGACTCAGCTGAGACTACACACGTACATCCACACGCACATACACTTGCGCGCGGCAAGTGCACACACACATGCACGCACACATGCACACACCCGTACATTCACACGAGCAAGCATACAAGCAAGCGCAAGTGCACGCACACACACGCCTATGCACGCACACCAACACACAGCTGCCACTGCTGCCTGGCAAATCAGCTCGAGCATTCCTGCCTGGAGCCCTGCCACTTGCTGCTCCTTCGCTGCAAGCTGTTGCTGTGTTTTGGCCAGCTGCTGGTGCACATCTGCAAGCTTAAGCCGCTGCAGAGTTCAACCCGTGGGGCTGGCTGCTACTTGGAGTAGCTTCTGAACAACAAAGGCTGCCCATCAAGCTTAGCTTGCTCTGCTATTGTGTCTTTTCCATGCTGCTGCCGCCGCCGCTGTACTCTAATGGGTAACCCATCTGAACTGGATTGCACACTCATTTCCTAATAGCCCCAGCCCAAACGATCACAATTCATTTTGATTATAACATTCCTTTTTATAGTTAAATTAGAATTGCTGCAGTCCAAGCTCACAGGCAAGGTCACCTATTGGCAATCCGAATTTTAAATTGGGTTTGACAGGTGGCCGTCTGCCTGGACTGCAGCATCTTCTATGCAATGATTTTTTTCTCATTTTGATACATGGCTGCTGAGCTTTTGATCAACCTAGAATCCTGGGCAAATCAGGGTCCCCGCCAGCCACCCCCTCCTGACCTGCAGAACCCCATAAATGCACTGTCCATGGACCCTTTATGGAAGACGCCTGCGTATCAGTTTGGGCCAGGGGCGCCATCCATGATGGTGAGATGTTGGCTTGACAGCACTCCCCCCCCCAGGCCTGCCCTCAGGGGCCTATCCTGGGCAAACCGAGCATACAGGGCTGTAAAGCAGCACTTAAACACAATAAAGGCACTCCAGCCATCCGGGATAATCAATCCGGGATAACAGGCTTGGCTGACTTAAAGCACTAGTTTGAAGTATCATAAATTATAAATTGAAAGGTATGAACCTGTATACAATATTCAAATACGTCTGCTCTGAATTATGATTGTTGATGCAAAAAAGACGAGTTGAAAAATAAATACGGAAAAGCTGTCAAACTCAAACGAACTGGGAAATTTTGTTTAAGGAGGCCATCTCTCCCTAGGAAAGCTCAATGGCCCCCCAGCTTGCACAAAACCTAGAAATAGACAAATGATCTGATCCGCAATGTACAGGCCGACCATACAACTCAGGAGAAAGCAACAGGTCTTTCTCAAAAAGACAAACCCAAAACAAACTTCAAAATAGATTTCCCGACCCATAAACAATCTGGAACAAAGTAATCAAGAATGTAATTACAAATTTGAACTGATTGTGAATGTACCGTACCAGAATTGCTACACAGTTCAAGTATCTTATGCTACTATTCTGTTCTCTGCCCGTTAAGAGCAAGCATCAGGCTCCCAACATACAAAACAATTTCTAAGGGTGCTACAGCCCTGTACAGCTATTTTTGTTCCCACATCACAAATCAATATGTATTCTGTGGTTTCAAACACTTGGTTTCTTGGTTTGCCTACCCATAGTATACTTATTGAATGCAGCATTTGCAGCGCGCTGCCATCCTGCTGCCCTCTTTGCGGCGATCAGCAAAATGTGTCTACTTAGCCTTGACCACCCTGGCTCCCTCCTAGCTTACATTATAGCAGACATTACAGTGGCCATCTCTGAAGCACCGTTCATGGTTTTGAGAGGCTTGCCTGCTACCCCAAACTTAAATAATGGTTTATAAATAGCTTAATTTATCAGTGCGACTTGCTTGATAGATAGCTTTATTTATCATTGCAACTTTGCTTGCGCATGCATAAGGATGCTCACAACTTTTGCGCATGCATGTTGTATGCACACCCCAAAAAATGGAGCCTTGTGGCCATGGGACGTGCTGCCAATGATGTGAGCAAGCTGCACTCGACTCACCAGCCTTATGTAGAAAGGGACTGCTGCAGCCATGCACGCCGACCTCATGAAGAAAAGCCAGAGCATGGAGCCCTGCCCAGCGCAAGCACATCCATTTTGTGGGTTAAAAGGTGATGAAACGGCAAATACTGGGACAGACACACACACACACAGAGAGTCATCTGTCTGTCAGTGTATGCCTAAAACGGCAAAAAGACTGTGGAGTAAAAAGCTAAACCAATGGATTGACTTGGAGCAGGCAGTACATGTTGGATTGCAGTAGCGACGCTCAACGCGAGAAGGGACACTTGCTTACTACACCTGATTGCTTAAGGACTCAATAAAAAAGAAAAGGGTTGCTTGCTTACGAAAGTGCTTTGTACTGTGCTGCTGCAAATCCTGAACATGATTCAGAGGACTCCAAAGGCACCCACCGACTCCGCAAGAGCATTAAGCGCCTGGATTAGCCCATCTCCATAAAAGCTCATAACCAGGGCGCTGCACACAACAGGCGCAGGCAGGCGGGAGAGACATGATGAGTTCACTTGCTTTTTATGCGACACTAGCGGGCATCAAATTTGGCATTACTTTCTACTCCATGGTAACCGCATCAACTGCATCTTCACATTTCTAGTTCATCAAAATTACGACACATATTCAATGCCTTGTGAGTTCAGGTTAAATCGTCGCGTACACTTGCAAATGACAAGACTCAATGGACGATTGTTGGCAATTAAAACCCACTAGCCCAATCATGGAGGGAAGCTGCCCTCCAATCTGAGAGCTCAGGGACTCACCAGGAGGGCGTGGGTGGGATGAAGCCGAGCCCAAAGGATATGTAAACGAGTAGCCATGTGACATGCTGGACCTTAGCAAGGGCCTGCATGCATATCATGTTGAGCGCCCACGGAGGTAAGCAAGCCTGGCCCCAGAGATACTTTAAAAGGAAGAGCCACTGCTAGAGAGCGGCCCATTTGCTGTCTCCCATCGGTCACCCTACAAGCCCTGTGGAGCTTATTAATGCTGCTATTTACCAGTCATCATAATGCATGGACCGTGATCAGGCAAACGTCACCTTTAAATGCTTTGGGCTCTGGCTTGCAATTTTGACCTGAAAAAAGCAAGTGGCATTCTGGTGATCAGCATCCTGGAGCAAACAGCCATTGTGCAAAAGTAGGAGAATGATACAGGGATCACCATTCTGCTGATAAGCAACAGAGGCACATGAAGAATGTCTGAGCCGCTTACCCGCAAGAACTCCACGAGGCATGCATACCCATATAGAGGGAGGAACTGCAGCTGTGCAAAGAAGCCTGCTTTGGCCATACCCTGAAAACCAACAAGCAAGTGAGTTACTTAAGTGCGCAAGGCAGCAAATCAGAAAGCAGGCAGCGCGCGCGTCTCTCATTGTGGACAGGGAGTTACAATAATATGCAGCGCACAGTGCGCAGGCAAGACCTCACTGCCTCAGCAGTCACGCCAACGCAGGAGCTGCGAGCTGGGCACCACACCTTCAAGAAAATCATGGCGTAAGCCCCCATCAGCGTCCCTGCGCAAGGGCAAGTGAGATCGTTCTGGGAGTGAGTGTCCCTGGAGCGTAGATGCACAGCAGCACAGTGCCACAAGGCTGCACTTGAGCATGCTAGGACGCTTAATGCCCACTCGGGCGGAGTGCAGGAAGCGCTCCTGCTGCATGAGTGTCTCAACACACAAAAGCCCGGGATGGCTGACATGCTCTACATGTGCACCCAATGCACAGCCGCGTGCACCTAATGCACAGCTGCATGCACAGGTGCACACCAGCTGCCAACGTGAGCTGCAGAAGTTCGCGATGCAATCCACAACCCCCCTGGGCCATGCACAACCCCATGCTTGGCACCTCCCGGATGCTGCGCGGCCAAAGGCCTGCACAGGGGTGCACAGGAACAGGCAGGGGTGCACAGGAACAGGCAGGGGCATGAGCGAGCGCAGGGGCACACAGGCACACAGGGAAGCGCGGCATCGCCATGCTGCGCGGCTGGCGCATAGAGCGCCGTACAGAGCTGCTTGTGCAGCGCCGCCCAGGCGACAGCGCGCCGCGGCCTCCAAGGACAGGTCCCCATACCCTGTCATCAGGCAGAGCCACCAAGGTGCCATTCAGCCTCGAAGGACAGGTCCCCACACCCTGTCATCAGGCAGAGCCACCAAGGTGCCATTCGGCCACCAAGGACAGGTCCCCACACCCTGTCATCAGGCAGAGCCACCAAGGTGCCATTCAGCCACCAAGGACAGGTCCCCACACCCTGTCATCAGGTAGAGCCACCAAGGTGCCATTCAGCCACCAAGGTGTGCCGTAAGGCAGCCTCCAAGGACAGGTCCCCATACCCTGCCATCAGGCAGAGCCACCCACCTGACAATGCATGTACCGTTGGGGCGATGGCTTGACCCCTCCATGCCTGGTAGTCGGCCTCGGCGCACACCTGCTCCGCCCTTGATGGTCCCACCCCCCCAACTTCCGCAGCCGAGCCATGCACTCGGTCCCTGGCCATGGAGCTGCGCACTCGTGCGCGCGCGCACGCCCTCACCGTTGCGCGCTCCAGCTTGCCCCCACCTGCCGAGAACCCACAGGCCGCACAGCAGAGCAGCAGCAGGAGGTAGCTGGTGCCGTGCGCGCCAGCCCGCAGGCCCGCCTGGCTTTTCAGGGTGAGGCTCATGGGGGGCGCGGCGGGCAGGTCATCTCCTTGAGCCTCAGGCGGGCAGTGCGTGTGAGAACCCGGGGGGGGGAGCTGCTCCAGCCACGCGGCCAGCAACGATGGCCCAGCCTGCACATCCTCCAACAGCAGCTCCACCAGCTCGGGCTGGCTGCGGGTGGCGGCCTGGGCGCAGCACAGGGGGGTGATGCTCTGGGCGCCGGCCACGCGCCAGTCCCACACGGCAGCATGCGGTGCGCTTGGCGGGGCGTGCGGAGGCGCCGGAGCAGCGCCGTACACCTGGCCCCAGCGCATCACCGCCGCCAGCATGTGCGCACTGCCGCTGCGCAGCGCGGCGCTGAGCAGGCTGTCCACCTGCACGGCGCCGCCAAGCACGTCGACGTCGCGCGGTGCGAGGCCGTTCGCGAAGCGCGCAAAGGGCAGCTCTTCCAGCAGGTCCTGCAGCAACGCCTCCGCGGTGTTGCGCATCCCCCACAACACCGCCTGCGCCAGGAGGTGGCAGCCCAGCGCCTGCGCCATACTCAATGGCGCGCCCTCACCAGCAGGCTGCGCGCCCGCCGTGCGGTGTGCCCCTCCACCTAACTCCCAGCTCAGACTGTTGCTTCCCCCCTCTGCAACGTCTACGTTCCCATGCTGCTGCTGCTGCTGCTGCTGCTGCTGCTGCTGCTGGGTTGGGCCTTCTGCACCGGCAGCTGCACCGCAGCAGGTGGGCCTCAGCTGCACCCCACTGCCTGGCGGCAGGTCCCTGCTGGGCGCCCTGGACGGCGCAGCTGCACCGGCGCTGCTGCTGCTCATGGTGCAGGTGCTCTGTGTCATGCGGCGGGGGGAGGGCTGGCCCACACCCAGCTGCACATTGCCTGCTGCCTTGGCCGCCACCGCGCGCTCCTGCGCCCTGAGGTCAAACCACACCCCCATGTCCACCACAAACGCCCCTGCGCCTTGCCTGGAGCCCCAGCAGCTACCGCCGCCTGCCGCAGCCTCCTCGCCACCCGCACCATTGCACTCCCGCTGCTCAGCCTCCACGCACGCACACAACTCCGTGCACACCGCAGACATGTGGTGCGGCAGCAGCAGCACGTCACGCGCAGGCGCCAGCAGGGTGTGGCCAGACCAGAGCTCCAGGGAGAGCGCGGAAGGCTGAGACGCGGCGGCCACAGGCAACTGCACCTCTAGGGTGACGTGCAGGGTGGGCTGCAGTGCAAGGTGCGGGCACACGAAGGAGCCAACAAAGGCAAGGTTGGTCGTGTGGACGGAGGTGCGCCGCTGGGTGCGCGTGCACGCAGGCTGCCGTGCTGGAAGGAGCGCGCGCGAGAGAGAGAGAGAGAGAGAGGGTGCCGCACAGCAGAAGGGCCAAGGGGGCACGTGAGCGCATCGCACGGTGCCCACAGGAGGCAGCGGGAATTCAAGCACACAAGCAGCACGCGCAGGTCAACGCCTCGCACACGCAGTGGCAAAACAAGGGGCACAGCCTAAGAGAGGGCGCAACAGAGGGAGTGGCGGATGCCACGCAAGGCGGCCAAGGTGGGTCCATGTGTGAACGAGTGGCTGTGGGCGCCAACAAGGGGCGCAGGGCTCTGCAGCACGGGAGTGGCGTGCCACGCACCAGGCTACCTACAAGCAGCGGCTGGATCACCCGCGGGATTAGGGTTAGGGTGAAGCGGGATGCACACCCAGCTGTGGCCGGTGACACCCAGCGGCAGCGGCGTCCAGCAGCAGCAGCACCTAACAGCAGCTGGGAGCACACCAATGACATGCGAGCAGCCGCGCAGTCCCGCTGCGCGCAAGCCTGCTCCTGCGCAGGGCCCCGCACCTTTTGGCCTGGGGAGGGCGCCGCCGAGCCGCCCCCGCGCCCTTGCGCACCGACTTTTGTGATGGACACGTGCATGGGCGCGTCCAAAAAGCGGGCTGCCAAGCAGATGGCGCGGCAACCCCTCGCGCCCAGCTCCGCCTCCTGCCCCTCAGGCTGCTGGGCGCCTGCAGTCCAGCTGGATATCCGATCCCCACAGCCAAGGCCCCCCACCTCCAGCCCCAGCTGGCACACGATGCTCGGCGGCAGTGGCTCCCGGAGCGCGTGAGCAACGCCCTCTGCCACAGCTGCTGCTGCTGCTGCTGCTGCTGCTGCTGCGTCGGCAGGCGGCAGCAGGAGCACCGGGGCATCCGGGCGCAGGGCGTAAGAGGCCGCCAGGGGCGGCTGGATGGGCTCAGCGACGCCGGCTGCCAACCATGCCGTGTCTCCGTCCCACGCAAAGTGGTGGAGCATGCCGTCCACCTGTGGGTGAGGAGCGCGTGGTTGGGGCATGCGCGGCGCACTCACTGTGGGAGGAGGCATCTGTGTGGGCGCACAGGCGCCGGGCGCGTACGTGAGGGCGCACGAGGCCTGTGAGCGCATCACGGGTGCCGCAGCAGCACACAATACCATGTGCACAGCGTGTCACCATATGTGCACAGCGTGTCACCGTATGTGCACAGCGTGTCACCATATGTGCACAGTGCGCGGGGACAGCTGGGACTCTGGCACTTGGCATCGACGCCCGAGCCATGTGTCACCACACTGGGCTGACCTAAATCGAGAAAAACAGCGACACGTGTTCACGAGCACGAGCACGCATTTGCACACATTGCACACAGCGTTGGGGGCTGCAAAGGCATGGCATCTGAAGGTGCTGCACCTCACAGGCAGCCAGCGTCACTGCCAAGAGGGACAGCAAGGGGGCTCCATGGACATGCATGCCAGTGAGGTGCATCGTGCACCTGTTGGGTTTCATGCCCATGGTCCCCCCTTGCTGACCCTCTTGGCAGTGACGCTGGCTGCGGGCGATGCGCTTTTGAAGGAGACAGGCAACACCTGTGCGTAAATAGGGTGGCCTTACGCACTTGCACCGTCAACTTCGTCTCCCCCTCCAGCAAGCCCAGAAGCTGCGCCTGTTCCAACCACTGAGCTGCACACTCTGCCAGGTGCTCCTCCATGTGGGGCTGCACGTCGCGCAGCCCCATGGTTTGCTGCTGCTGCTGCTGCTGCTGCTGCTGCTGCTGCTGCTGCTGCTGCAATGGGAGCAGCTGTGGCTCATGTGCTTGCTGACAAGGTGGCTGATACATATCCATGGTGAGCAGCACACACCCCTGCCTCACGGCTCCTCGCCGAATGTACAGGGGGAGGCCCCTGCGCACACCAGCCGCTCCGTTTTGTCACTGTGATGAAGGCAGGCAAGCACACCGTCGCTCAATCAAGCCAGAGATTCAACACATGCTGAGGCCGCTTAATCAAGCCAGAGGTTCATGCAGCATAGCCAGGGCGCCCCCCACTTCCATACCCAGCGGAATGGAGCCCACCTTGCTTCAAGCAGGTCCCCAAACTGAGACAAGGCGCTGCTCGGGAGCATGGACGGCATGATCTTGTGGGCATGGATCTTGATGACAGCCTGCACACACACGCACACACACACACACGGGTGGGCGGCAAAGAGCGAGGCACAGGGTCTCAGTCTTATGCACGAACGAGGCAGGACAGCCGCCAGCTTCAGCAGGCCAAGGAGGGTGCCCATGCTCTTAGTGCCAGCCCTTGTGCCGTCCAGACGCCTGTGTGCCATGCACTACCGAGCAGGCGCGGAGGGGTTGCACGGTGTGCAACTTGCACCCAAGGCCCGCATCCATTCTGTGCGAAGGGTGGTGGGTGCGCATGCTCACAGCCCACCTGGCTGCATGTGCCTGCAGCTGAGTAAGCAGGCGCGCCCTGCTGCTGCAGCAGTGTGTCATCCTTTGAGCTGCTGGCAGCAAAGAAATCGGTGTCCAGCAGCCTCTGGCGCAGCTCCACCGTCCCAGGTGCACAAGGCTTGGAGCACGCAGCACTTAGTTCCTTAAGGACACCTTGCTTGCCACTTGGCTGCAGCTTTTGAGGCATGCTGAGCCTGTATGTCAGAGCTTCGAGCAAGGAGCGCGCGACACCCACGATGAGATTGATGCCAACCACCTGCATGGAGCACACGCGCCCCACGTGGAGTGGGTGATGCAGGGCAGTATGCAAAACAAGGACCAAAGGAACGCAGGAGGCATTCACACCACGCTTTTTGTACAGGCTGTAGACGTTTGAGTATTCTTGCCTAATTGAGGACAGGAACAAGCTTAAACCATGTTAGTGCACGGGGGGGAGAGGCCTGCACAAGGATTGCTGCACCAATGGCATGGGCTCCTGACAGCAGTTTCATGGATTGCCTAGTGGCTGATAAATATCAGCGTGGATGTAAGCTTTCCTTGCCCAATAACAAATACACAGGTGCGCACGCACGCACGCGCGCACACACACACACACACACACACACACGCACACATGTACACTTGTGTACTGTCAGCAGCAGGAGACAGCACACACGCAAGAAAACGCTTGACCAGACACTTGCTCAACTAAATTAGTGTGTACAGATTCGCAAAAAACTGAAAAAGTACATGTATTGCCAGCTTACGTGCTAATTTGCCAAAATAATCGGGGTAAACATGTATGCTTGCGAAAAGTCAGGTAATTGTGAGACAAACCACCTACAACCACAACAAATTTGTTTGAATTGCAACTTGTGTACACACCCCAGCCATGGTCTCTGCAGCAGTCCGCCCATGGTAGAAGTAGATTCCACAGATGAGCGTGGAATGCAAGGCCAGCTGGGGTAACTGCTCCATGACGGCCTGCACATGCGAGTAGCGCCAGGAAGACACAAGGCCATCAAGCAAGCTGATTGCAGCTGAAATTGTCACTCTATCACGGACTTGCATCTCTGTCAGAGACGAATGTAGGGTTAGCTCGCACAGATGTAGGTTTACCTACATGCTCTCGGCCCTCTGCATAAAGCTTAATAGTTTGCATGGCTGCTGCCTCATCAATCATGCTCTGATAGTGTGCCTCTCACCTTGTAACACATAAGGGAGCAGGGGAGGAGGAGGCAGGAACCGATGCCATGAAGCCTAGAGCTTTGATCTTCAGCGAGCAGGAGCGCCAGAAGCGCCACGAACAAAGACGAGAGCAGTTTCTTTCCCAAGCTCCCCATTTCTTGCACCCCCCCCCCCCGGG
>LKMJ01001962.1_pt1 | contig 18596 bp, 17 predicted proteins | sample 643391 | NCBI WGS metagenome assembly LKMJ01 (sample SAMN04112250, study PRJNA286221) | soda lake metagenome | biome: soda lake; feature: Kulunda Steppe; material: water; isolation source: sample PL-Br10 brine of Picturesque Lake | place: Russia: Kulunda steppe | collected 2010-07 | reverse complement strand
CAAAGGCGATCCAGCCGGCGAACAAATTAGCGACCTTCCAGCCGAGCCGTGACGTCTGGATTCCCTCGAGTGAATCTCGCCTGTGTGCGAAGGTGTCGATAGCCACCACGACGACCACAATCGAGATGACGAACATCGCGAGCAACACAGCGGTCGCGAGTCCAGGACTCAACCCGAGTGCGAGCGTTAACTCACCAATCTGGGTACTGACCTCTTGCTCGAGAGCTTCGAAGTCTTCCATCTCTTCTGCGGGAATCTGCTCTCTGACCTCGGGATCCTCCAGAAATACGAGAAACCACTCGAGCATACTGCGGATGAGATCCTGAATCGCCGCGGTTTGGACAATCCCGATGATCGTGAGTGCAGCGACGAAGGTCGCCCCAGCAGCGGTGGTCAGGCGGTCGAACGCCTCCGTGATGACGTCACCTATATTGAATTTCATAAATAGAATATCACGTTCCATGGTATAAAAAACCTGTTAGAAAGGGCTAAGGAATCGGGAAAGGAGTACTGTCTAATTAAGCCAGTTTAGGAGTTGAGCAACCAGTTAAGTTGATTTAAACAAATGCTCGTAGATCTGCTCAGCGAGTTCTACGATATGGATTTTGAAGAGGCTTGAAGAACAAGCGGACGGCGATGAGTCAGAGCGTTCGCCGTCCGGCTTCACGCCACCGGTTGTTCAATTCGAGAGAAATGGTAGATTTTACATTCCCGTCGTAAATGATAAAAGAACCCTGGATTTAGATGTATTAATTCAGATGCTGCTATTATTCAGCAACCACGTGTTGCTCTTCGGTACTGTTCTGACCAGTATTATTTCGAACCGTGAGCTGCACACGGTATGTCGCACCAGAACCACGATGAACAGTCACAGTTTCAGCACCCGAATTAGATGAGTCACTCGCTGAGACTGAGATAGACTCCACGAGTTCCGCGTCATTTACATCAAATATATCAATTCTAATTTCCCTGAGATTAGTGACTGGATCAGAAACAGACCATTTGACATGGATAGATGCATGTGGATTAGGTGGACTATCCTCTTCAGTTTCGTATATGTCTATTTTGGGCGACTTGTTGGTTTCACTGTCCTCTTGTTCGTTATCTCCCCCACCATAGAGACCCGATCCATACCCCTGTTGTCCATACCCTTTTACTGTGTCGGCGACAACACTTTGAGCAGTAATTGGAATCGCAGCAAGACCGAGTAATTTGAGGGCTGACCGTCTTCCAAGAAGTGATGATTTCGATGAGCGAGATTTTACTGTAGTCAAGTCATCTTCATCATATTCTTTTATATTTGATCGGTCCTCAGACAGTTTACTAGTCACAACTGGGCCATGGTAACCAAGAATTATCATATCCGGGATGCACAACTCCCTCTTTTAAACACCAGGGGGCACCTTTTTTATGAGAATTTAGTTTTGGTAGATTATTTAATACTCCTGGTGTGAAATCACAGTTAGATGTATAACCAAATTTTACCTAATGTAGGTACCAAGACACAATAACAAACCTCTGCCACTCGTAGGTATGAGTTTGATTTTTCGGATCCTAGAACCATTATCTAGGCATTCCATACCACTGTATAGAAAGAGAATAGAAACTCGTTGGTATTCTCGGCAGTCTGTAAGACATGGGTCTCGCTTCCGGGTGGCTTTACACCGACCCATGCTCGGGGACAATACTAAGCGAGCCACATTATTGTTAGCGGGGCTAGTGGCGTTAAGTTTAATCAGTGTACCAGTATTGGTGGTGGGCTCAGACGGACCGACACTACTCGGCGGGGCCGAAGTAGATAATAACGAAAATAAATATGAGTCAGTAGTTATTTTCAGAAATGATGATATACAGGCCTGGTATCGCACCGAAGAAATGCAGGCAGTGAATCAGGTATTTATTGATGAGGAAATCCCTGTTACCCTTGGCATTATTCCGGCAGGCCCTGATGAAGAACCAATAACAGATGATGCAGAGACATGTCAACATCTACAATATATTGAGGAGAATCACTCAGCAAAATTTGAGATGGCGCTACATGGCTATACCCATCAGCAAGAAACTGATTTTCATGGTGCCAGTGAATTTGGTGGACTCCCTCAAGAAGCGCAACGTGAACGGCTTCTTGCGGCAGAAGAAATCCTCACCGAGTGTGTGAACTCACCGTCAAAGACATTCATTCCGCCATTTGACACTTACGATAATAATACAGTTGATGTTCTTAGAGAGGAGGATTACACTGCGGTCTCTGGTGGAAACACATTTACTCAATCACAATATAATGAAACATCCTATTTTAAACAAGGAGGAATCCTCCATATTCCCCAAAGTCAGCCAATTATGGATTGGGACAGTTATAACGAAACCTCGGATGAAGTACCATTAAGAGATCTTGATGAACTTATTGAAGCCTTTGATAGTGCTCATGAAAACAATGAACTCTACGTTCAGATGATTCATTACCAGTATTTTACGAGTGAGGAAAGCATCGAAACACTTCAGAAACTCATTCAGCACATGAAGTCCACTGATGATGTCGCATTTATCACTATAGAGGAGTTTGCAACCGGAATCAACAACGGCGACATCGAAGAAACCGACGAGGGGTGGGTCATAGACTGAACAGAGGCATTTCTTCGTCGTCCAATTTAGGTTCTAAGGGCTAAGTGATTCACTATATGGTCGTTGACTCACTGTGAGAACTCACGCAGCTCTCAGCTTGTATCAGACCGGTCGTGACCGTTCCCAGGAAGAGTCCGGTAGTGATGAACGAATCGACCGGTGTTGAGAAGAAAGCCTGATACCTGTTCCTGACGCGTTATGGCTTCACGAAAGTCGTTGTGAGCAATCATACCGCTACTACTCCATTACGAATCGTGATTTGGTTGAATGTTAATGACTCGGTTTTAATCGGGCTGCAGACATCAGTAGGCGAATACACACCAGTCAACCGATTGTAAGAGTTTGGTTTTCCACACTATTTACTTAGAGACATTTAGATTGAAAGGGAATGTTAATAATTACATAATACAAATGCTAAAAGATGTTAATTAATTCTCACTGGTAGGAAGATAGATATATGAGTGCAGTATTTCAATAATAATTTCATGTTATTTCCACCCCAAATATGTAGTCGCCTCCCGAACAATGTGTATGAACCGACGGGCTTTCCTCTCTTCAGTTGTCACCGGCACAATTTGTTCTTCCGGCTGTCTGACAAATACAGTTGAGTCATTGACGAGTGATCACACAGTAGATGTCCACAGCGCATATGCGCATTTTACGTATAATGATGAAGCATATCGAGACGTATTTGATTATGACGAGGAGCGGTCACGTGATGAAGTAGTGAGTGAACCGTCGCGATCTGACTATTCATTAAAAGTGACCATACCCGAAGGAGAACATCGGGGGATGCGAATGCATTTTTGGATGGATGAACACTTCGACACGGAACCTGAAGCCGCAGCAGCTCGCTTTTGGATCAATGTCCCAGAAGAGTTTGAGTTTGCAGAGACTGAGAACGGTGGTGGGAAACTACCTGGTTTCCAGGGAACCTATGGTGAGTGTGGGGCTGGGGATCTTGGACCATGTACTGGGACCGATGGATGGTCAGCCCGTCTGGGATTCCAACGCCCTGAATCAATGTATATTAACGCGGATTTCGGGATCTCATATTATCTATATCACGCACAGATGGATCGAGAACACACCTACCCATATGGAACGTCTTTTCCGTGGCAATATGGGATATCATTTGGGGAATGGCATCAAATAGATCAATACATCCAACTAAACACTCCAGGAGAGTCGGACGGGATTCTTCGTGGCTGGATAAACGATACTCTCGCGTTTGACCGCGATGGGTTTCGCTTCCGAGAGGAAGATTACGACGATATTCAAATTCAAGAGTTCATAAACACAGTATATTTCGGTGGCGAGTGGGACTCTCCTATCGACAATGACTTGTACTTTGATGAGTTAGAAATTTGGATTGATGAAAATCCCTTTTCATAACCACCCCGATTGATCAGTGGCCATAGAGTAGGGACGCCATTCTCGTTCATGACCGAAATTTATGCTATTTGCGCCCGTAGTGTGTACATGAGTTTTCAAAGCCGCATCAGAGATGGAATCTCTTCCCTCGGAACGCGACTCTACCCCTTCTTAGATTGGCTCGGCATTTCAGACTACCTCATCTCCGTTTATGAACAGGTGTTTTACCGAATTACGCCAGCGTATCGGACAGTAGAGATTGGGGAAACGTCGGTTCGCTACTGGACCAATACTATTGAGGAAGCAAAGAAAGTCTATCATGGCTTTAACTCTGAACGGGATGAGGTCGCCATCTTTCTGGAAGATCTCCAACCGGATGATGTTGTATGGGACGTTGGTGCCCACATTGGCCTATGGAGTTGTGCAGCAGGGAAACAGATTGGCGACCAAGGGGAGGTTTTTGCATTTGAGCCACTTCCACCAAATGCAAAAAGGATTGCAGACAATGCGGAACTAAACGACATTCACATCAATGTGCATGAGATTGCGCTAGCAGACACCGACGGGAACACCACATTGTATACCAACAGCGGAGAACTTGGGGACAGTCGTAGTTCGCTTATCGTCGAGCAGAGTTCCGGCCTCTCCGTTCAGATGCACCGAGGAACGTCTATTGATGCCCCGCCACCCGATGTGCTCAAGATCGATGTTGAAGGGGCAGAGTTTGATGTTATTAACGGGTTGAAACCCTATTTAGACGGGTGTCGCGTGATCTATTGCGAGATCCATCCTAACTTACTTCCCAGTGGACAAACAGAGAATCGACTCCTTACCTGCCTTTTGGAGGCAGGTTTTACAATTGAACTTCTCTCACAACGAGTGGTAACTGACACATATATGATTCGAGGTGTAAATGAACCTAAAAATATCAAAACAAGGAGGGCATGTAGCTTGAACAGCATTATCCGAACGCAACATTATGTGTGACATTTGTGGGCTTTATACGTAACCGTTCTGTGGTATTTAAGTCGGAGACGAGTGCTGGGTAAACAGATATATGAAAATTCCACAGATATGCGTTGCGGTTAACGGCTCCAAGCAGGGATGGTTTTAAAAAATAATACATATGTGGGCTTGGACTTACTATTTGATGAATGGAGGATGCCAACCTAGAGTGATAGCTATATACTGCTTGACGGTGTTGAATTGACAACACCGCTCAGTCAGATTCAATCTACCGATGCTAAATGACCGTATTTCTCGTAATAGAGGTTCGTTCCCAACTAAGTCAGCGGTATCACATGCTGTATTGGTCTCAGGTTATCGAGTCTGTCGAACAATATGGGAAACAGTGGCGTATTGTGGGTATGTTACTGGCGTACAGTCTTTGTTTCCCGATACACAAAATAAAGTTCTTATGTATCACTCCGTAGGAGGTGGCTCATGGGACCATATTTCTGAAACACGGTTTCGACAGGATGTGGAATATCTTACCACTGAGTATGAGGTCGTTGATCTCCCACGTGTTGTAGAATCATCTGATTCTAAGCGTGTGGCACTCACTTTCGATGATGGCCTTATGGACTTCTATTCCACTGTGGTGCCAGTGTTGCACGATTATAATATCCCCGCAACAGTATTTATTATTTCTGACGCTTTCGATGAGCCTGGTTTTAACCATGATAATGCGTGTAACTATCAATATATGGGGTCAGATGAGATATTTGACCTTTTAGATGATGAATTAGTAACCGTCGGCAATCATACGAAATCACACCCTCGACTCAGCCACTGTTCCACAGAAGAGCTTCAAAACGAGATTGTAGTGGCCAAGGAACGCCTCGAGAAACGATTTGGAACGCTAATGAATCGATTTTGTTATCCATACGGCGATTATGATCAACGAGCAGCGGCACTCGTTCGTGAGACACATGATATCGCGGTCAAAACCCCCATCGGTAATGAGCCCATCACTGAAAATACATCCCGCGAGCTAATTCCACGGTTAAATGGCGCCTCTCCTGCTTGGAAAGTGAAGTGGGAGCTTACAGATTTCGCCTCAAAGATCCATCCGGTTCCGGCTCTCGTCCGGTATTGACTTGCCGCGGTGTTCACTATCTGGCCGGTCAATACCGGTCTCGAGTCGTTCAACAGCCCGGACTACATGGAAAGATTCGGCATATTTTACGTTTGCTTGCCGTCCCCGATAGCGGGCAAGCCCTTCCATTGCATCAGCCTCGAGGTATTTCTTTTTCTTTTGGCTTCGATGGCTGCGAATAGCCTCAAGTTTGCGCCGGAGTATTTGTTTTGGGAAGGGAATGTAATACTGAGGAGTGAACGATGACCTCGTTGAGGGTGATTCATAAGCTAAGACCATATCGTGGAGTCGAGTAGCCGCAACCGCCCCAAGTGCAGCTTTCCGATGATCTTGATGAGTATCTTCTTGTGAATGGATGTAAACCCGATCCGGATTCACCTCAGCCAAGATTTCCTCAACGGCCTGAATCGCCACGCTATTGTATGGGATTTCAGTGTCTGAAAATCCAATAATTCGAACATCGGTCACCCCGAGGACAGCTGCTGCCTCTTTGGCTTCTTCCCGTCGAATCTCTTCATCAATGACCGCCCCGCCGCCAGTAAGGATGATGAACGTTACTGAATCGCCACGCTCAGTGTGGAGTGCAATCGTTCCCCCCGAACCAATTTCGATATCATCCGGATGTGCACCGATTGCGACAACATCCATGTATTGATTCTGCCACCCAAGAGAGTATAATTCCGGCTACTGTTTCTTCTTACACCGACGAGTTAATTTAGAGATTATATTTATCCCATACATATCGTATTCAATCACAGTTTATCCAAAAAGGTCAAAGGCCTATTAAATCCACCACCTGACATTATTGCAGGCACCACATAGCGCTCACTTCTGTAACCCCGATTACACGCCCAGGTTCGTGTCGATGGCGCCCCAGAAAGATACGGCAGCAGTTTAGTATCGTTGGTAAAGTCCTACTACGAGGAATTCATGCGGTGAAGGCTCTCAATACCTTTAGAGAGCCTAGTAAACACAAACATACCAAAAGAGATAGGAACGCAGAAGTGGCAATGTTTCCCTTCAGAAATCATTTACTAGACCTGCTGACATGGATTTCAGCACTGGTTCAGTCGTTCAGAAGGAAACATCCTGACGTACTGGTTGCATAATCACCTCCAAGCCCTACGGGCCTTAGCACTGCGATGATTGATCTCGACCGTCTCGTTCAAGACTTTAAAGCAGAGCTAGGTGCAAGATTCATCTATTATCTGACCACTGGTGTAGTAATTGTCTTTCTTACCAGACAGTTACCCCCAGATGAGTATGGTCGTCTATTTCTCATAATATCAATACTAGCAGTATATAGGTTATTTAGCAGTCTTGGACTCGCCAAATCAAGTGCAAAACACATTGCCGGCTATCTGGATAGCGATCCTGCTCAAGCAAGACAAACGGTCCATTCCTCCCTGAAATATAATGTTGTGACAATCACCGTCGTTGCAAGTCTTTTATATCTCTTCTCAGAACCGATTGCATCGTTCCTGGATGATCCCGCGCTCGAACCGTTACTCATCCTTGGCGTCCTGTACATCGTTTTTGCAACCCTGTATAATTATACGCGAGTCGTGCTCCAAGGATTTCGAAAAATCACTAGCAGTGCCTTTGTATATGCAATCGAGGGCGTCGGCCGATTAATTGGTGTGCTGGTCTTCGTAGCGATTGGATTGGGAACCATCGGAGCCTTCTTAGGCTACGTGTTTGGCTTCGCCGTAGCGATGGTCATTGGGTTTGTGATGTTACATGCCCAACTGAGTGAGTTGCCCCCTACACATACCGTCGACCCAGGGTTGAAACGCCGATTGCTCAGGTATAGCGTTCCATTGACAGTTACGCGAGGGGCATGGGTATTCGACCGCGAAGTGGATACAATCCTCGTGGGGATTTTTTTAAATCCTGCAATCGTTGGGTTCTACGCGATTAGCAAACAAGTCGTGACCTTCTGTACGGGACCTGCTGGGTCAATAGGGTTCGCTATCGGTCCGCAGTTTAGCGAAGAGGGGGTTGCCGAAGATGCGGCCGGAGCAGCCCGAGTTTACAAACAGATGCTCAGTTCCGTGATGGTATTTTATCTTCCAGCAACTACCGGCCTGCTCATTTTAGCTGGACCCCTCGTCACCACGTTGTTTGGGTCAGCATATGAAGGTGCTGTGCCTATTTTACAGGTATTTTGTGGAGCGATCGTCCTTATTGCGATTACAGAGACAACGGAGGATCTGTTGGACTATCTCGGGCTGGCCAGTGCTCGTGCACGCATAAAGGGTGTGACTTCGGTCGGCAACGTGGTTCTCACGGTATTATTTATTCAGGCTTTCGGAGCGGTTGGAGCAGCCGCAGCGACTGTGATTATGCAAGCTGTCTATACTATTTTCTGTTTGTACTTTATTCATCTAGCAATCCCTGTCGAGAAATGGGGATTAGTCTGGGACGGTATTAACACGGTCGGGGTTACGATCGTGATGGCGGGATTCATTATGCTTCTTGTCCAATTCATCACAGGCGTTTTGTTGGTTTTAGTGACTATCCCCTTCGGAATTGTCATCTGGGGTGTGCTTTCAATCAGGACAGGTCTAATTGATCCGGATTCAGTGCGCAGCATTTTTTCCTCTGAAGAAGGGGAGAATTGACTCACATAGGTTTTGAGAAGGGTAACAACAACATGACACGGTTATCACCTAAGTATTGTATATTTACTCAGTTGGTGATTTCCCCGACATATTACGTTTTAAGTGGAACAATCCAACTTCATAACGGCATCGCACCCCGTTCACCGAACCAGGGGTTACATGAGTACAATATCTATCGTTGGGCTTGGAGTTGTTGGAGAGCCACTTGCAAAAGCGTTTGAAAGAGAAGGCCACGAGGTATACGGTTATGACATATCCAAAGATCGAATTGCTGCGCTAGTAGAACAACAATCCGAAGGGGGCTTTCCCGAGGGAGTTAACCTTACCACCGGACCGAACCACATCAGCGATTGTGATTTCGTAGTTATCACAGTTCCGACACCGGTAGATAAATCGAATCAACCGAATCTAGAAATAGTCGCTGAGGCAGCAAGTACCGTCGGCAACTACCTCTCACGAGATACGATCGTTATCCTAGAATCAACAGTCTATCCAGGTGCGACACGTGAGGTAGTAATTCCTGCCCTCGAGGAGAGTTCGGGTTTTTCATCAGGGGACGAGTTCACTGTTGGGTACTCACCTGAGCGAGTAAACCCTGGAGCCGAACATAATACTGTAGAAAGCACCGTCAAGGTTGTGAGTGCCCAAGACAACCGGGCGTTAGGTCGTGTACAATCACTGTATGAGAGTATCGTTCGTGCAGGAGTGCATGTGGCTCCAACAATCGAAACTGCAGAGGCTGCTAAATGCCTCGAAAATATCCAGCGAGATGTCAACATCGGGTTAGTCAATGAGTTTGCAATGGCATGTGATACACTTGATATCGAAATAGACCCCAACGCTGTTCTCGAGGCTGCCGGCACAAAGTGGAACTTTCAAAAATACAGCCCAGGGATTGTTGGTGGGCACTGTATCCCAGTTGATCCATACTTTATGATCTCCCGACTGGAGCGCGCCGGCTATAGTCCAAATCTTATGAAACAGGCACGAAGCGTGAACGAGGAGTATCCATCACATACCGCCTCCAAGATTGCAGAACAAATCATAGAAGTTCACTCAAACGCTGGTAAAATCCATACGACGAAGTCGTCTGGCACAGAAGAATCATCGAGCCACGTTCCAACAGTGTTACTGTTGGGAATGGCGTATAAGTCCAACACAGTTGATATTCGAAATAGGGGCTTGCGTAGATTCATCAAAACATTACAACAGCACCATATCGACGTCTTCGGATATGACCCCCATATCGATGATGAGGTTATCAGTTCGTACTTCGGTATTGACGTTCCTGATGAACTGGATCTCGCAAGCTATGACGGTGTTGTAATCAACACCTACAGTACAGAATTTAATCATCTTGGGCTGGAAAAACACTATAACAGGCCGTCCTCACCGAAAATCTTCGATCTGTCAGGATCACTTAATCTAGACACGTTTGAAAAACCCGATTGGGTGAGACACTGATGTATGATGGCCACTCCGTTGGGGTCGTGATTCCTGCTTATAATGAAGAAGGGAGAATTGGGCATGTCATTGATAGAATTCCCCCATGTGTTGATCGGATATACGTCATCGACGATGGATCGACAGACGGTACGTGGACTGAAGTCCGCGAAACTTTATTGGAATCCAGAGAGCAGAGACAGAGCGGGAACGGACCTGCGCGTTCGACGACGACCATCTACCAGTTCTCAGACACGGTGAATAAAAGCTCACAGTACGCTCAGCTTCTTTCAGAAAGAGTGTCGATCGTTGAAGATAGCCGTCGCATGGTAGCTCTTCGCCATGAGCAAAATCGTGGTGCTGGTGGAGCCATAAAAACAGGGTACCTGGCCGGATTAACCGATGGTGTAGATATTGTGGTGACGATCGATGGCGACGGGCAAATGGATCCAGTTCACATCCCCCGATTTCTCGATCCAATTGTCAGAGGGGAAGTAGAGTATACAAAAGGAACACGGTTCGTAGGTCGCAACTCGGTCCATGAGATGCCCTCGTTTCGACTGTTTGGCAACCTCATTCTCACCGCTTTGACAAACATTTCAAGTGGGTACTGGGGAATGACAGACCCCCAGAACGGGTATACTGCAATAACTACGCGGGCTCTCCACCTGATTGAGGTTGAAGAGCTCTTCGAGTACTATGGCTATTGCAACAATGTCCTCACCCGGCTCAATGTTCACAATATCCCGATTGCGGACGTGCCCATGGATGCGCGATATGGTGATGAACACAGCAATATTGAATATCCTACGTATATATGGCTTGTTTCTGGATTGTTAGCTCGGGATCTTATTTGGCGACTCCAACAGAAGTACTTTTAATCCGATGGGTAAAATCCCCGACAACTCGGTCTGCACGCAGCGGAAAATCGTGCTCAATTTGTCACTGAATGGGCGACGGTGAGAGGGTGAGTTCGTCGAAGAAGATTGAATTATCAGTTGGTGAAGTCCAGTCACCGCCGTAGAATGTCGTCAGCCAGTATGATTCGATTTTGATATCTTCGTATCCTTCATTTCGGAATCGTAGATCGGTGACCTCACAGACCTGTTCACCATCGACCCACGCCTCAAGAACTGCGTCGTTCTCACCGGGCGTGTTTAATTTGAGGTGTTGATCGATTTGATACCACCGTCCTCGCTCGATGGAGCCATCCCAGTAGAACCGATCACCGTAAATTCCGTCCATATCTGCATGATAGACGTAGTATGACAACTGTATTGGGACCGTACTTGGGTCAGCATTCCGATCAACAGGTTCGAATCCGCCTCGTGCTGTCCACCCGTTTGTTCCATCTGAAGGATTCCCACCGGTGCCATGTTCGCCATACCGTCCTGCAGGGCCGGGAAGTTTTCCACCACCCCTAATGGCTTCAAAGTCGCTCGGGAAGTATACATGGTATCGAGCGTATAATTCATCGGGCTCATCATGACCATCGTCACCGAACAGGTATCGAAGCATGGTCCCCCAATGCTCACCTTCGTCCATATCGATGCGGAGCGAAGTTCCTCCTTCTCGTGTGTTCGAGACGAGTTGACGGTTTTGATTATTCCACTCGTCGACATGGGTGAACTGCGTTTGGTAATCGGTGTCTTCGAAATCAATCACCACATAGGGGTCTGAGGCAGGATCTGGCGATTCAGTGTCTTCCTCATCATTTTGGGCGATCCCAAGTGTTCTTGGCCCCTCTTCGGTCCCCACTTTCACCTCATCAGTATCCGATCTATACCATAGTTCACCCACGGTCACCGACTCGGGGTCGCTGCTCTTCGTGGGCAGCACAAACGAATCCTCAACAGCAAGTTGGTCGTGATCATGTGATTGAATCGGGGCTAAACTCCACTCCTCGCCGTCGGCCAAATAGATGTTCCCGGTATCGATGGCCACGAACTTCGCCCCCGATCGGGGCTCGTAGGTATCGAGTTGGGATTCTTGATCTCGAACCTCGACATGCCGTTCGAGCTTCTTAAAATTCGAGTTTAGCGGCTGATGCCAGTCTGTACTGCCTTTCTCGGGTGTCGCATATCGTCGATCATCGGTCATCGGTTATCGAGATAACTTTCCACACCCCAGTTATCAACTTTGTGCCATAAATCTCAATGAAACCGTACTATTACCATTTCTGAGTGTTGAGAGAAGCATTTTATAGCCTTGCAAACGAGATTTATTGTCTGAATATTCTATCATTTTGAGGGCATTTCGAGAGGCTAACCACCATAGGCGCTCACCGTATTCGAATTGTATATCTTATGTTCAGCTTGGAGGTCGTCCCACACCGGGGACTCATATGGGACGTACTCGGTCGCGTCGTGGTACCTCGGAGAATAAACATACTCAGGAGTCGGATAGACTGAAAGTCCCCGGTCACCGAGTTCGTGATGGCGGAGTAATAGAACCTCATCCTCCGGAAGGTACAACTCACCAGCGGCCGGGTTAACCTGTATAATTTGACACTCTCCGACCGGGGAGTGGTCGAGATATCGGCAAGTGATATAATCAGCGACGACTGGCGACTCTGAAAGCTCCCCGACCGTTTTGAACCCGTGTTCCTCAGATTCCTCAAGATAGTACGTGTAAAACTCTCGCTCGATGACCGGGTTATCCGAGGCCACGAAATCGTTTGACACGCCCAAGAACCCCGTGGTGAGAAACAAAAAGATCAGCAGGCCGAGTTTGAGTTGATGACCACCCACTGGGAATCGAGTACGGTAAAGTGCCATAAAACCGACGGCAGTCGCAATCCCGATAAACGGGTAGCTATAGTGACTGAATCGAAGAATATTCGACGAAGTGACGTCGATCACCATACTAATTAGAACCGGCGGCCCGGGGAAGGAGACCGCACTCAACACCAGGGCAGTCAACAAGACGGATTTTCCGAGGTGGCTCATCTTGACGTGGTTAACTCCCCGGACGACGGCGTACAATACAAAAAAGAGGATGAACCCAAACGCCACGTAGTTGGCGAGTTCGTGAAAGGGTTGGCTAATCAGGTCTGGGTCGGTGACAGGGATTTCCGCGTCTGGATCTCCAGCATCCCCACTCGAGTAATCAACGGCGGCAATAACTCGTTGGAGAATTTCCGGGGCCATCATCCACCAGTAAAGCAGTTGGATGACACCAATCGCCACGAAATGGTAGAGTGAAACCAGATAGCCTCCAGTGGGTTTGCCGGCGAGAGAGCGTTCAACGAGGGCGTAAACGAGCAGACAAGACACAATAAAAGGGATACTCACAGTATGATAGACCACAATCGCAAGTACAATAGTGAGAAACAGGAGAAATCCACGGAGTCCCCTCATGATCATTGTAAGAAGCAAGAGAGCAAAAAGGAAAGAGGCGACACTCCGGGGTATGGCATACATTCCATAAAACACGACAAATGGGTGAAACGCCGTAAACAGAGATCCAAGTAAGGCGAGCTGAGGAGAAAACGACAACCGGCGGGCGAGGACATAAACCGTCGGCACAAGGACCATAAACACGAGTCCACTCGTCAGAAAGAATAGCTCGAGGTGTGGAATGCGTCCGTCGAATAAAAGCGACTCAGTCGCGATCAGAATGTGCCACAGTGGAAAGGGTTCGTACTCGCCAAAATCAGCCGTCACACGATTGGTCTCAAGGAGGATTTCCACCGTCCAATGAAATGGGAATACATCCGTCCGTCCGAAAAAATAGTGGTAGTTGAACGTTACCGACCAGATTGAGGTGGCCAACAGGATCGCAATTTCAGAGAGGATTAATACTATCTTTGACCGCGTCAGTGCGAATCGGAGGATCTGGAAGAGGATCACTCCACCCATCACTGCTGTCAATCCATAGTAGGCGATTGGTCGCACAGCCGTAGCCGTTAACAGCAAAACCGACCCTGAGTGGACAAGTACGAAGACGATGACGGTGAATTTGAATTTGGTCGTCGATCCTATTTGCTCCCGTGGGAGTTCGAAGACGTTCTCGTGACCCCGCTGTGAGAAGTACGCCGCCGCAACGATCATCGCAGGGATTGATGCGTAGGTCGCGACAATAGCGAGGCTATGTTCTCCAATAATCAGAGGCGCTGCGGTCCCCACGATAGCGACGATAGGAAAGAGGTAGGCACACAACCGAGCAATCGATCGGTACTCCCTCATACAGTAGCCATTCGTTCGACCTCTCCAACAATGACTTTCGTTGGGTCGACTTTTTCAGTCAGTAACCGCTGTCGACGATTGGCCCACTCGTCACTGTCAATTTCAGTGGCAATCTCTTCGGCAAGGGCGAGCGCCTGAGCAGTCCCTCCTTTGTTTGATAAGTTGTACGCGAGGCCATAGGTTTGCTCGAGTTCGTTGATATATCCCAGATCCAAGGAACCGACAAAGATCGCCGGTGTGCCGAGGATCGAACTCTCTGAGGCCATTGTCGAACTTTCGCCCACATAAAGGTCGGCACAAGAGAGTAAATCATGCATCCAATCGATTGGAATCGTTGCCCGATATGATTCTAATGCAGGTGGAAGTGGGCCTTCGGCGCTGATAACAACCTGGAACCCGAGGGAGTTGAGCCCTTCTACCAGTCCGTAGGGGTCATCAATCCCCTGTTGGCCGACGTCGTGGGCAGCATCCCAGGCAACCAGGCGAATAACCGCAATCGGATCGTTCTCTTCCAAATCGAGGAGGTCAAGGACGGATTGATCAGGCTCGAACCAGTCAGGGTGGAGATAGGCTAGTTCGTGATAGTATGGGTACCGAACCTGCTTGCGACCGATATCGCCCTCATAGGCCGTGGATGTACAGATCTTATCCGCAAAGGGGATCACGAGTTGATTTTGCAAAAAGGCGTGTTCGGTGTCGAGAAATACGAGACTGCGCGCCCCGACTAGGGGGGCGACGTGTGAGACTGCGACTCCCACCTGAGCGACCATCACCGCCGGTCGAATTTGGCGTCCAGCACGCAACATCCTATATTCATATTTGAGTTGAGCGGTAGCCAAATTGGAGATAGAACCCTGTCGGTGTGCCAGTACCGTATGGGGGATATTATATACCGTTAACAAATCTGCAGCAATATCTTTAGCCCTGACAAAAACATACGGCTCCCATCCCCGCCATGAGAGTACGCGAATCGCGTTTCGGAAAAAATGCACATCCGCCGGATGTTGGATACCAAAAATGAGTCTCCTGCTCGAACCCTGGTACTCGCACATAGCCAGTTACCGGCGAGCCATGTAATTAGTTATACAGGGCAGTTTCCCATACACACCCCTATTAGGCGGGGTAACATCAGATTATGACCGAGTCCGGTTTCCAGGTAGTTACTGCGGTCCAAGTCGATCAAGAAGCAGCGGTAATTCCCGAACCGAGTTGATGATGTGATCGGGCTCCGCAGCCCCACGCCCCAAACGATCGGTATGGACACCCGTGCGGACCTGAACGGTCATCATCCCAAGCCGATTTGGGTGAACAAAATCGAGTTCAGGACGGTCGCCGACATATAGACAGTTATGAGGATTTACATTGAGTTGCTGGACTAATTCTTCGAATGGGTCGACCGTTTGTTTCGACATCGACTGCTCGGGTGCAATCACCACCACATCAAAGTACTCCGTAAGGTCGAGTCGGTTGAGTTTGTCGCGGCCGTTGCGTCCCCCCGTAAGCAACCCCAGGTCGTGTGAGGAGTGGAGCACATCCAGGGTTTCGACAACCCCGGGAAACGGTGTGAGGTCGCCGCTCGTATCGTGATAGGCATCAACCAGCTCCGGTACGAGTGCAGTCGGCAATCCATATCGATTCAAAACAATATCAAAGGTGTTCTCAGTCTTCCCTTCTTGGAAGTATGTCCTCAACAGTTCTTCTCGAAGATCAATGCCGTATCGCGTGTTGATGGTGTTGGCAGCCGCCTCAAGCCCCACTCGGGCGTACTGTCGGTCATCAAACAGTGTCCCATCGAGATCGAACCCAATCGCCGTGAGAGCCACATTCCTGAGAGGACAACAACAACTAAAATGGTTGTCCCCACGAATTCGATGATTAACTCAGGTTTGTCAATACAACGGGTCGAAACCTTATTGCGACACTCATGGACCCACAGCCATGGCACAGGTCTTGGTCACTGGTGTTGGGGGTGCTGGTGGGACGGCCACCGTCCGCTCACTACGCCAGCACACTGACCACCATGTCGTTGGCGTAGATATGGACGAAAACGCGACCGGTTTTCTGTTCGTGGAAGAGTATAGTACTGTTCCGGCCGCCAACGCGTCCACATGGCCTAACGTGATGGCCAACCTCGTCGACGAGTATGACATCGGTGTTATCGTTCCCCTCGTCGATGAAGAACTTGCCCGACTCGAGCGGTTGCGAGCAGTGCTCCCCGACTCTGTCGGCGTAGTGGCCCCCCAACAACCCGTTATTGATACCACGCTCGATAAGTACACTGTTACCCAAACGCTGGCAAGGGCGGGCATCTCCGTTCCGTCAACGGTAGTGGGATCCGAATGGGAAGACCACGATCTCAGCTATCCGTTGATCGGCAAACCCAGACACGGACGGGGAAGCCGTGGGGTAGAGCGCCTTGACTCATCAGACGACATCGAGAGCTACCTTACGAGCACCGACAACGCCCCAGAGGAGGTTGTACTCCAGGAGTGCATCGACGGCACCGAGTATACGACGAGCGTCGTGAGCACCCGAAATGATCGGTTGCTCTCGATCGTTCCTAAAGAGGTCTTACTCAAAGAGGGGAACACTATTCATGGGGCGACCCGTGCCGCACAGTCCGTCGAGACTGCGTGCAGAGATATTTATTACACACTAGAACCACATGGTCCGCTGAACGTCCAGCAAATCGTAGCCGATGGCGAACCGTATACCATCGAAATCAATCCTCGGTTTTCCTCGACTGCCTGTCTCACTGTCGCTGCCGGTGTCAATGAGTTGGACCTCCTGATTCGTGATCACCTTGGTGAGTCAGTTTCCCCGGTCCAATCGTTCGTTCCCGATCGTCACCTGATTCGGTATCTCTCTCACACTATTCGAGATGAAACCGACCTCCACCCACCAATGCGAGAAAGGTGATGTCGGTCTCTGTGATTGGGTCCAAAGATGTAGTGCCTCGAGTTCGATGCGAGTGGCTCTCGTGTGATATTGTTAACGGCCGTCTCCCTTTCGCCACTGTTCTGGGAAACCTTGCCGTGGTGCAAGTAGCGGGAGCTGTAACCCAGGGTATTTCCAACAGTTGGACGACAGATGTATTGACCGGTCGTTCCGAGAAAATTATTTATTCACAGACAAATTCATCAAACATGAGTATAGAAGAGGCAATTACTGCTATACTAATTCTGTCTGCTGGGGTCACGATGATTGCGTATTCTATTAGACCATATCGAAAAATGAGAGTGATTAAAAATTCAGATGAGGTATCCATATCAGCAGCAATATCTCGAGGAGATATGGTTCAGATTGGTGGGAAAGTTCTGACCCTTGAGAATACAATAAGCTCCCCAATTGAGAATAGAGACTGTGTTGGGTATGAATACGAAATCTCAGAAAGTGTAAGGGATTTTGCAGATATGGAAAACGACCACTACTGGAATGAGTTGGAAAAAGAACAAGAAGCCGTTGATTTCATACTCGAGGATCACACCGGAGCCGCTCGCATACATGTGAATGGTGCTGATTTATCACTCACATGTGATTCGATATACACAACATCTGATCCGTACGCAGCCCCGACTACAGTCACAGGTGATCCGATCACGTTCGATCCAAAGGAGTTCAACTTCGAAGACAGGCTACGATTTAAGGAAGGTACAGTACAGGCTGGAGACTGGATATCTGTCATCGGACTATTTACGAACAGGAAAACACATAATAGTGAAGCAGATGAAATAACCTCTGATGAGATACTGTATATTTTTGATGAGGATACGGAAGACAAGGTCAAGAGTTTGAAGAAAAGAGCGGTTAATACGTTCATATTTGGCATCATATTCACATCATTTTCAGTCGCATTCATTACTTTGGAATTGTTGCAGTAGGGTAAGTGCAAGGGTGACATCCTCCGCCCTGCTGATTAACCGGGGGGCTTAGCGCCCTTTCTTTTCACATAAAACGAGAGGTTCCACTGTCACATACGTCACCGGGGTGAGGTTCATGGGTAGAATTTTAGCGTTGGATGGGGAATTATTGGTATGGCAACCAGTTCGGAGACGAAGCGCTTGCCGTCGAGTGTGGCCATCGCGTTGGCTAGCGTTTCCCTCGTCCTCGGTGTCACTGCCGCTGAATATCTCGGTACAGGCCCAATCGGAGCAGTCGTTGGAACGCTTGTTTTGATGCTCTGTCTGGCCCTAGCTTACGAGTTCATATTCGAGCGCTAACGTGCCACAGCTCGAGTAATTCCTATTT
>LKMJ01001961.1_pt1 | contig 18597 bp, 21 predicted proteins | sample 643391 | NCBI WGS metagenome assembly LKMJ01 (sample SAMN04112250, study PRJNA286221) | soda lake metagenome | biome: soda lake; feature: Kulunda Steppe; material: water; isolation source: sample PL-Br10 brine of Picturesque Lake | place: Russia: Kulunda steppe | collected 2010-07 | reverse complement strand
TGCCAGTTTAAACTCACTTCTGCTTTCAGGGGAAATGATAATCCTATTTCAAGAGAAGGCAGAGAATTAAAAGCATTATTTTCATATCTATCATGTTCTGTGATTTCAAGAACTTCAAACTCTATTAAAATCTGAGCAGGAATCTGATCAAGATGTGGCAACAGGTTTGATATTTCCTCAAGTTCCTGGGATATTCCCGAAATATGCAGCCTGTTTACTGCCAGAGCCTGCAAATACACCTCCGGATAAAGAGGCTGGAGTAATATTATAACTTCTTCAGCTGTCTGATAGTCCAGTTCAATTATCATCGGGGAATGAAATAAGCTGTTTCCCTGCTCTTCAATCAACCGGGCAGTTTGAGCAACTAGTTCAGCTTCTCCTACTATTATTAGCTGTCCGCTTGGGGAATGATAGGTAAAAGAGATTCCTTCTCTTTTTAATATCTGATCCAGCTCCTGCTGCTGCAGGTTTGATTGAACATACAAATATTCCTTTATCAAACTACTTTCTGCATCTCCGGAAAGGTTTGGTCCGGTTTTGCTTTGTTCCAGATTAATCTTTAAATTTTCAACCAGCTCCTCTGCTCCGGCAACTTCATCCTCCGCTCCTATCAACAGCAGCAGTGCTTCCTCCTCCCAGTAATCAATTTCCAGTTTTGGGAAAAACCGCAAAAGCAGCTGTGATCTGTTTGCCCGCCAGTCCACCTCTATTATTTTCAATTGCAATTTTTCTTTTGGCTGTATTTCTTCGGCCAGAACCCTGCTCTTTAAACGTGTAATATTATCTTCTTTTCCGATATAAATTACCTCATTCAATTCAAAATAAGCAAAACCACTGGCCAGTATTATATTTTCCAGCAGTTCTTTTCCCTCCATACCAGATATCTGAAGACTGGCTCTCCCTGAAACATCTTCAAATAAATATATGTCCAGATTTTGAGCCCTGGCATAGGAATAAATAATATCTCTAATGTCAGCCTGATGAACACTAATTTTTCTCTCCAGATCAATTTTCCCTGTCTCAGCTGAAGTAACAACTTTAATTGAATTTGCCTTCAGCGGTTCAATATAATACCCTGAGAAAATAACCACCAGTAAAATCAAACATAATATGCCGAACAGCCTTTTCATGTTATCCTCCTTTATCCTGATTTATTTTCTGCCCTGGTTTATATCCGAAGGGTTAAAATTCGCTTATTATATATTTTATAGTCCCATGTTTTAAATAAATTCTGTCATTGCTAAGTTCTAATTCTATTAATGTATTTTTTACTGGCTCAGAGAGCATAATACTGTCACCGGGCGAAAGAAAGAAAAAGCCTTCCTGAGTTTCAAAAAGGTATAAATCTTTTTCTCGGCCAGAAATATATCCCTTCCATCTGAAACTGAAGGGCAATTCTTCTATAGATTTAACAGTAAAATCCTTTTTTACTGTTTCATCAATTGAGTTATTTTTGATTCCCAAAAACCCCTGCTGCTGATATTGATAGCTAATAATATTATCCGAGAAATTACTTTCAGAGTAAATGTTATAAGCTGCTTCCTCAACACTTCCTCGATCAGACAGTCTATATTTTATAAATTTCTGCAAATTTTCATTATGTCTGTTTTTGCCATTTTCGGAAGTATTGTTCAGACCTGACGATCCAGGGGCTTTTAGCTCAGATAGATAATCTTCAGAGAGCAAAATATCTTCAGCCAGCTCATAAGAAAAATCCAAAATGACAAGTCCCTTATTTTTTTGTTGCAATACCATTTCCTTGATCTGCAGAAGTTCCGGGGCCTGCAGCAATTCCCATGATAAAAATTCACCGAGTATTGAATAATCAGCTTCCAGAACCAGTCTTATTTCCAGAGGACCGGTATTTGATATGCTCTCATCCAGAATAAAAATCCCTGACTGATGAATCTTATCTAAAATAATATGCTGCAGTTCCCGGCTGGAAAGAAACTGATATTTGCCAGCCTTAAGTTCTTCCTGAAAATTTCCACTGGTTTCCAGCAGCAGCAGCTGATTTCTTTGCTGCTGCTCAAGCACTTTAAAGTAATTGATAAATTCAGTTCGGGCCATTTTTGCCGAAGAAACCAGTGAGTTAAAATAGATTAACACTACCAGAAGAGCAACAAACAAAACCGCTTTAATTTTTGTTCTTGTTTCAATCATTTCCAGCTTTACCCACCTCCAGCAAAATTAATTTAAATTCTGGGCTGGCAAAATAGCCTGTTCTCTCCAGAAATATTTCAAAGCCCTGGCTTCGCCAGACCGCCAGCCGGTGAATTATATTATTATAAGATTGGATATCTGCCGTCTGTCCTTTGAGTATAAGTTCTCCCGGCTGATAGCTGATTTCATGAAGTCTGCTTTCCTCACCTAAAATATCATCTGCTGCCAGCAACAGTCGAGGCAGGCAGATAGCTGATAAAGCTTTTTCTGCAGCAGAAAAATTCAGCCAGAAGTTTATATTTTCCAGTTCACGTTTAAGTTGCTGTTCCTGCTCTGGCTTTAACAAAGGTTCAAATTTTTCAGTCTCGAAATTTGAAATTTGAACTGCCAGATAAAAGTAGTAGAATAACAGTATAAGCAAAATCAGAGCAGATATGATCAGGAAAAATGTCAGTTTGCGATCAATACTTACAGGATTGGGCCAGAGTAGATTAATTTTCGAATCCTTTCTGCCTTTTTTGAATATATCAGCAACTTTCTTCCCGGCTGACGGCAGATAATCAAGCACAGCTCAACAATCCCAGCACAGGCAGCAGATTGCTGGAATTAACATTTTTCATAATTTTTTCAGACAGCAGTTCTTCTTCAGCAGCAACATTTAGCTGTTTCCAGTCCAGTCTCCTCCAGCAGTGACCTCTGACAAAATCCTCCCGGGGCAGCCTATCTAAACCATTGCTGTCAGCTGACCACCAGAGAACCTTCTTGATAGGTTCTTTTTTAAATTCCTTGCTGAGATATTCATCAGCAGACTGAACAACCTCAAGGGCTGTTATACCACCTAGTTCCTTCTGGCTGTCTTTTTTTATATTCTGACTGAAATAAATTTTACCTGACCCACCGGCAGTAATGAAGATATCATGTTTATAATTTTCCAGCAGCAGTATTTCCTGACCGCCCAGCAGATTTTTTAACAACAGCCAGATGGATTCCCCTCTGACAGTAATTCTGTGCAGTGAAGGAAAATATTTGCCCAGAATCTGGCAGTAGCTTCTGACAAGATTTCTAGGAACTGCTACCACATATACACTGTAACCCGTTTCACCGGTGGCCAGCAGAGAATAATCCACGACTGCTTCCTGAATTTTATAGGGTAGAAATCTTTCTGCCTCCAGATATATACATTCTTCTAATCCTTTTTTGTTTAGCAGAGGAAATTCAAAACTTCTGGCAAAGACATTATTATCAGATATAATCAGATTAATGCGACCGGGTTTATGGCATATTTCCAGCTTTAATTCCTGCAGAATTTTATCCAGGAGTTCAGGCCTAATAATGTTTCCGCTTTCTATAATTGAATCGGGCAGTTTCTTTTTAATAATTTCTACAACCCGCTCAGCAGATCTTTTTCCCGAAATTTTCTTTCTGGAAAGGTAAATTAAATCCTGATTATCAATACAGATTGCTGCCTGCAAATTTTTTCTCAACATATTTCTTCCCTCCAGTTAAATTAATAGTTATAGGTATAGCTCTCTACGATTTTATCCTCATCTTTGATCAAAACCTGAAATCCACCATCACTATGAGAATCAAAGACAATTAACAGGCTTCTGGTGTCCGGAGGTGGCAGTTCCAGCCAGATATCATTTTTCTCTTCTGAAATATTACTAATCAGATGAGCCATAGCAATCCCGGATACCATCAGAGTCTCAATTTCCAGATGCTGCCTGAGAAGCTGCTGTAAGTTCAATCTCCAGTGCCAGATCCCGGCCAGTGATGCTGCCAGCAATGTCAAAATCAGGGTTAAAATGAGAGTATAGATCAGCAGATAACCACCCTCAGACCTGGATAATACTCTCATCTACTTTCTCCTTTTTTTGCATAAACTGTTTGCTGTTTTGATATAGTTTTCCCGGAAGCTGAGGCCCGGCAGATCGAAATCTTAATCAATTCCCTGGGAATCAAGCCCACACTAAAATCAGCAATATTTCCCAGAACACTATCTATTCTGGTAAATTCAATTTCTTCTCCTACCTGAGAAACCTCTCTCTGAAAGCCCAGTTCAGTTCCCCTGCTGGATTCATAGGTCCTGTAACGAATCCAGTGCTGCTCGGGATCTTCTTCACCGGAACTAACATAAAGCTTCATTGTCAGGATATTATCCTCAACTTCAATCTCTGTCGCCCGGGATATTTCCCGGCTGATTTTATTTATTATTATCATTGTCTCCCCCGCCACAGGGCTGTCTTCAATAAAAAAATGGTAAAAGGAACCGGCCTGAACCAACACTCCTGTCATTAAGGAAAATAGAACCGAGGCAATTGCTAGTACTGTTATTAATTCCAGCAGGGTAAAACCCTGCTCAGATTTGAGATTAAATATTACGATTGGTTTTATCCTCATTCTCATCTGCCCCATTTCTTCTATATACCTTTTTATGACTGATAATGTTTGCCAACTTTTAGATAACCTTCCAGAAAAAGAAATCCAGATTTTCTCTTTTCCAGCTGATCTTCACCTGATAAATTCTGCCCTGATTGACAAAAAACTGGTTGATGGTGAAGTATATTTTTACCTCCTGCAGGGCTTCCAGATTTATAGCCTGAGAAAAGGTGAAGTTATAATATTTTAACTCTTCAACTGTCAGTTCCTGGCAGCAGGATGGTACCATCGCATCACCAGCCAGGCTGGCAATAATTTCATGGCCCAGAATAGTTCCCTGATTAAAAAAATTCATCTGCTTTTCCAGCCTTTCCTGGACCGTTCCGGCAGTGATAAACACCCTACCCCAGGTCATGATGATCATCAACAGTATTACCAGGGCAACCATAACTTCAATCAGGGTAAAACCTCGGTTATCATCTGCTTGAATAAATTCTGCCCCTGTTGTTGACCACAACTTCCCGGCTGTAACCCTGATATTCAAAGCCCAGCGAGCCACTGCTGGCCGTACCCTGCCCGGTGAAACTGATGGGAGTAAAATTTTCATCAGCAACCTCCTCCCCCTTAAATTGCAAAATCAGCCTGCTGTCATAATATTCCCGATAAACAATCTCTCTTTCTTCCAGGGGCTGACCGGTATATTCCAGCCTGGTCAGATGGTATTCCTGATAACCTACCCTGTCATAGGCTCCAGCAACAGGATTGAAGGTTACCACAAAAGTTTTATCCTCCAGGAGAGCCTGCTTCCGGATGGTATTAAATTGTAGCATCAACTGACCTATCTGGTCTTCCACCAGAATTCGCGCAAAGAGGCGCTGCTGCTGGAAGTTAACTCCCAGCAGCAGCGAAACTATCAACAGTACAGCAATAATTTCTATCATTTTCATCTTTTTACTACTCACTCTTTCCTGTTATTCAGAGGGGGGCTCACTTTCCCCTCTGACTCTTTTGATTCCAGCATCATTGCTGCTGATTATTAAAGTGAGATAATCTCCTTCAGGCTCATCATAGACCCTAATTGAAAAGGTATAGTCTTTGCCATTATTCTCAAACGAATATTCTGCATCATGCGCAAGTGCATTATTTTCATCTAAATATGCCTGGAGATGGTTAAATTCTGCCACAATATCTCCTATTTCGCCGTCTTCAGGATAAACATATTCATTATCAAGATAAAACTGTTCCAAGGCCAGCTGCAGACCGGAAAGTTCCATCTGCAGGGCTGCCACTTCAGCATTATCCCGGGCCTGCATAATATGAGGAGCCCCTACACCCACCAGAATACCAATTATAACCATTACCACCATCATTTCAATCAGGGTGAAACCGGATTGATTTTTTAACATAATTATCCCTCCTGTTAAAGTCTAAAACAAAAAGCTCATGTCCTGAAACATTTTCCAGATTGGATTTAACAGAAGAAGAGCTGTTATTCCCACAGCACCTGAAAGTATTAATACAGTCAGAGGCTCAAGCCGGGACAGCCCTTTTTCCATTAACCGGCGGCTTCTCTTCTGATAGTATCTGCCGGCAAAATCTACCGCCTGAATCATTCTGCCGGTATTTTCTCCACTCCTCAATATCTGCCAGCAGCCTTCATGCAGAGGAAGCCATTTCTCCAGTGAAATCGTCAGCTTTTCACCTCCTTCAATCATTCTGATAACTTCTTCGATTCGTAATTTAAAGTACCGGCTTCCGGTCAGAGAAGCTGCCGCTTCGAGAGAGCTGCAGATTTCCCTGCCGGATTTTAAGCTTAGAGAAAGTCCTTGAAAGAAAAGAGCTGTATAATAATAAGAATAAAATCGTCCCAAAACAGGAATGTTTAAGATAAACAGGGTCCGGCGAGTATCTTTTACAAAATATTTACTGCTAAAATATAAGATCGGCGGCAGCAGGAAAGGCATCATAATCATCAGCCTGCCGGTCAGAGGATGCTGGGAGGTTGATATAATTAGACTGACAGTACCGGGCAGCTCCAGGGATAAATCCCGGTAGAGTCCTGCCATAACTGGAAGAACAAAAAAAACAATTACCAGAAAGAGCCCTAAAAAGGCTACCAGGCTGATACAGGGATAATAAAGCTTGCTTTTCAGGCTTTCGATGAACTCTTCCTGGTATTCATAGTACTCTACCAGTTCTCCTAGAACTTCAGACAGGTTTCCCCGGTCTGATCCCAGAAGAAAAAGATCGAGGAAAAATTTAGGCAGCACCCCTCTAAAATGAGCTGCCGCTGTCTCAGGATTATAACCCATTTCCAGATCTCTGGTAAATAGGTTTAGTTTAATAGAAAAGTTATTATCCCAGTCTTCGCTACTGGTAAATTTGGCTGCCTGCTGCAGAGTAAAACCTCCTTCCAGATACATCAACCACTGCCTGGCCAGTTGGCCGGCCCGGGCAATTTTTTTCATTAAAGAACCCTCCTTATTTCAGCAGTTGAGGTCATTCCTTCTTTTGCTTTTTTCAGGCCATCCTCTTCCAGTCTGATAAAACCCTGTTCCACTGCTTTTTCCTCGATAGTCCGGCAGTTTGATTCTTTCTGGATTAGATTAATAAGTTCGGGTCCTATTTTCAGTACTTCCTGAATTCCCGTCCTTCCCAGAAAACCGGTATTATTGCAGCAGCTACAGCCCCTGCCAGAACATAAACTGCAATAACAGCGAATCAGCCTTTGACCTATCACTCCCCGAAGGGTATCGGCAATCAAAAAAGCGGGCAGTCCCATCTCAATTAATCTGGTAACTGCTCCTGCAGCACTGGTAGTATGCAGGGTGCTTAAAACCAGATGGCCGGTCAGAGCTGCCCTGACTGCCATACTGGCGGTTTCATAATCTCTGAGTTCACCAACCATAATGATATCAGGATCCTGACGCAGGACAGCTCTTAAATAAGAGTCAAATTTTTCTCCGGCAGCAGTGTTAACCTGAATCTGATTGACTCCCCCCAGTCTGATTTCCACCGGATCTTCAAGGGTAACAATGTTCAGCAGCTCTGAGTTAAGTTCCTCCAGCGCTGCAAAAAGGGTAGTGGTTTTCCCGCTGCCCGTCGGTCCACTTAGCAGAATCAATCCCTGACTTGCAGAAAAAATTTTTCGAGCAATCTCCAGGCAGTTATCGGTAAGTCCCAGTTCTTCCAGTTTAAAGAGTTTACTATTTGAGCTCAATATTCTTAAAACAGCCTTCTCCCCATAGATTGTGGGAATTATTGATACTCTAATATCTTCCGAGGAATTTACCTCATTGGTCAGAGAGCCTTCCTGTAATTTTCTGGTACTTGTTATATCCAGTTCGGCCAGGATTTTTATCCGCGAAATTATACCCCTGACTAAATCAACTGGATATCTGTATCTATCCTGCATTACCCCGTCAATTCTAAATCTAATTCTGCCTCTTTTTCTCTGAATCTCCAGATGTATATCACTGGCCTTAAGTTCCCCGGCTTCCCTCAGTAGGCTGGTAAGATAGTTGCTGATTCCCTGATTTCCTGCATTTTCAAATCTGGAGCTCTCAGCTGAAGGCTCTTTAAAGGGGCCTTGAAACCGGGACTCACCAATGAACAGCTCGGGACGGAGCTGGTAATTATCTCTGGTCACCTTTCCTCCCTCTTTCTTTTATGGAATAATTTACTAATTCTCCTTATGTTAAAATTTTCCTGCAAAATAATGGTTATTTTTTATTATTTCTTGAAAAACTTCTGAGCTAAAATAAAAAAACTGCCGATAAAGACCGGCAGTAAAGATATCTTAAAAAATAAATATCCAAAAAAGTTTATAAATTTTTTTCTGGAAGTTTAGTTTTTCTTAACTTTTTATATATTAAATTATATTTCAATGTACTATTGGTTAATATCTTTGGCTAATAATGAAAATCCCGGATTATAATAATCAGCCCTAACCATCAGAACCTTCTTCTCTTATAATTGAGGCAGCAAATCCGGAGTAAAATATTGATCGGAATCGGCATCATCTCGATCAGCAAACCAGATTTTATCAGCTTCCCGGGCCTGAAATAAAAGCATGCGGGAACCATCTTCTGAAAAACAGCCCCTTTTGCTGGCCAGTTTCAGCAGCCGGGAAACAGGCTTCCCATAGCTCAGGTCAAAAACTGCTGTATTACCCTGTAATCCCTTTTCTGCTCCGGGGAAGAGTTTTCCCTGCCAGCCCAGAGTAGTAGCGTCCACTACCAGGTCTACCTCTCTGACAGTTTCTGCCTGTTCCTGAATTTCCCATTCTGTTATCATCAGCTGACATTCAGCATACTTGTTAAAATCATCCTTTAGTTTAACAGCCTTCTGCCGGGTTCTATTGCTGAGGTAAAGCTTTTTCATACCTGATTCCAGACAGGCCAGAGTGACCGCCCGGGCTGCCCCGCCAGCTCCCAGCACCAGGCTAGACCTTATCGGGTGAGGGACTGATTTCTGCCAGTCAGCCAGCAGTTCCTTCACTGCCAGATAATCGGTATTATAACCAATCAACTTCTCACGGCTCAGCTGAATGGTATTAACCGCACCAATTCTGCTGGCTGCTTGATCAAGTTCATCCAGCAGAGGGATTACATCCTGCTTATAGGGATTGGTCACGTTTATACCCACAAATTTTAAAGTCCTGATACCCCGCAGGGCAGCTTTAAGTTCCTCGGGTTCCAGAGAAAAAGCCAGATATACAGCCGGCCAGCCCCTTTTCTGGTAAACACCATTATGAATAATGGGTGACAGGCTTTTATCGGTGCTGCGGCCAAATAATCCCAGAAGTGCCCGGGGGTTCAGCATTAATTCCCGGAAATTATCATATTTTTTCTCCAGGCTTTCTTTACTGCTTTCTGAACTCCTCATTTTATCACCTGCCTGACCAAATTTTCCCGGATTTTATTGCCATCATCAGCGGGTTTATCTATCCTCAATTAACCGGAACAGCTTGTCTTCATCTAAAATCATAATTTTACGGTCTTTCATCTTTATTAAGCCCTTATCAATCAAACTATTTAAAGTCTTGGTAACTGTAACCCGGGATACTCCCAGCAGATTAGCAATCTCCTGATGAGTTAAAATTAAATCAATCACCTTTCCTTCGTCTCCGGACCGGCCAAAATCTCTGGCAAATCTCTGCAGCAGATTAACAAGCCTTCCGGTAGCATCATGAAAAACCAGATCTCTCACCTGGCTGGCCAGCAGTCTGGTTTTCTTGGAAAGTGCTTCTATTATTTTAAGAGCCATCCGGGGCTGTTTCATGATTATTTTTTCAAGCTTATCCCAATTTAATATCATCAACCGGGCTTCCTCAATAACTTCAGCTGTCACGGGGTGGGGGTTGTTATCAAACAAAGAAATCTCGCCAAAAATATCTCCGGCCTGGAGAATAGTCATAACTTTCTCCTTACCTTCACTGGAAAGCATGGTTAATTTAACCTGGCCCTGAATCAGAAGATAAAGATTTTTATCACTGTCATCTTCAAAGAAAATAATTTCACCTGAACGATAGTTCTTGACATAACCCTGCTGACAGACCAATTCAATTTCTTTATCATCCAGCAGTGCGAAAACAGCAAGTTCTCTCAGGCATTTTTTGGTAGGTTCGCTGCTATTTTGAGCCATTTTTATCATCTCCCACCGGACTATCAGTTTTACATTCATTACAGTAACCATAAAATTTCAGATGATGATCAACAGTGGTAAAGGAATATTCCTTCTCCAGCCTTCTCTCAAATTCTTCCAGGTCCTCATCGCTAAATTCTAGAATTTTATCACAGTTCAGGCAGATTAAATGGTGATGGTGTTCTGCTTCAAAATCCACCAGTTCATAATGTTTAAACTTGCTTTCGAATTCCAGCATGTGAACTATACCCAGTTCACAGAAAATTTCCAGATTTCGATAAATTGTAGCCAGACCAATGTCGGAGTTAATGTCCTGTACCTCCTGATACAGCCGGTCTGCTGAAAAATGCTTTTCTCTATTTTCAATCAGGACTTTTAATATATCCCGTCTTTGAGAGGTTAGTTTATAATTATTTTCTGATAAGATCCGTTCATATTTATTCATCAAACCCGGCATAAAATCAACTCCTTCACATTATAAATTAAAAAGATTCAGGTCTTAAAATTTTCTTTTCTCTTGGACAAAAATTGAACTTCCTGTCTGCAAAGTAATTTTTTTTAAAAAAAAGTTTATATTAATCAGAGTATCCAGTAACTTTCTTATTGACTTATATATGAAAAATATGTATAATATAAATAAGGTTAAAATGTCGAAATATGCAAATCAGGGGGATAAAAATGAAATCAACTGGAATAGTTAGAAAAATTGATGATCTTGGCCGCATGGTTATTCCCATCGAACTCAGAAAAACCATGAATATTGATAAGAAAGATCCTATGGAAATTTTTGTAGATAATGACAAGATTATTCTGCAAAAATACGAACCAGCCTGTATATTCTGCGGAAGCGCCAAAAATACCTCTGACTTTAAAGGAAGAATCATCTGTGGAGAATGCATTGATAAAATGAAAGAGGAGTTATAAGATAAAAATTTAGAATTAAGTTTAGAATTAAGATTTTTAAACATTATATTAAAGAGCAGCATCAGGGTGATGCTGCTCTTTAACTATTTTTTTATTGAGCAAAAACATGGCTTCCAATTCTTTTCACAACCCGACGATTTGATATCCAGGCAAGATTGGTGGCAATCTGGGGATTATAAAAGTACAGGGATCTATGAGTGGGATCAAAACCCAGCAGGGCTGCCCGGGCGGCTTTTTTAGCTTCGTTATTGGGGTAGAGATCAGCCTGGCCGTCTATGAGAGAACAAAATTGACCCTCTTCAATTATAACCTCTCTGAGAGTATCGGGAAATCTGTCATCTTCAACCCGGTTGCGAATTACCGACCCTACTGCTACCATTCCCTCAAAGGATTCACCCCGGGCTTCTGCATTAATTACCCGGGCCAGCAAAAGGATTTCCTCCCGGGAAACTTCCAAAACACTGATTATTTTCTCATCCTGAGAAAATTTATGCAGGGTATTCTCACAAGCCCTGCCTGTAATTTCAAGTTCATTTTCGGACTGGAAAGCCTCGACCGCTGACCTGGTCTTGGGTCCATATAAACCGTCTATCCTATCATCATAAAAACCCTTTTCTGCCAGCTTTCGCTGGAGAATAGCGACATCTCCTCCCCGGCTTCCCTGTTCCAGAATGCGCTGTCCCAGCACCAGATCCCTCTGTTCAGCCCTGAGATCATCAACTGTAACAGTAATAATTAAAAACAGCAAGAACATTAGAATAATGAATTTGTTTCTGAGCAAATGAATCACACTCCTTTAAGCCTGAAGCTTTTATTTCCTGGATATAGCTGTCTCAATTTTAATTCTCCAATCCTTCGTCATAAATTATTTCTACGGGAAACTCTTTATTAAAATCATCTAAAATTTCAAGAACCTGAGATCGAGTTCCTTCAGTCACATCGAGGATTATTAATCCCTGTTCAGCCTCATGTAGGGTCAGCATAGCTATTCCTTCATAGGACTTAAAAACCATGTCTACAAACACCACTTCTTCGGGAGGAATAACAGCCTTTATTTTCAAGGTATCTGAATGATTTGAGTTCCTCTGTTTCATTATAATAATCCCTTATTAGCAGTTTGTACAGCGGCGGATAATGTAATTTTCACTAATAGGCCTTTCTACCCCAACTTTTACTGTACTCTCTGGATGGGGAGCTTCTTCCACTTCTTCACCATCAGCATTTATAATTACATCGATTCTCTGTTTGAAGGTGTCTCCTCCCGGTCCAAAAAATTCCACTTTGTCTCCCTGACAGATCTTATTTTTTATCCTGACTATTGCCAGCCCAGGATCGGGTAAAAAACCTTTGACCTGCCCCAGATATTTATAGTTCCTGATGTAGGATGAATCAGCATAATTCTGACCCTGCTGTTTGGGATTCCCATGGAAAAATCCTTTAGTATAGGGACGATGGCTTACTTTGTCAAGTTCATCCTTCCATTCCTGCTTTACAGTAAAACTATCCGGATCACCGGAATATTCATTGAGAGCCTGCCGGTATATCCCGGTAACAGTAGCAACATAATGAATGCTTTTCATCCGGCCCTCAATCTTCAGTGATTCTACCCCCAGTTCAACCAGCTCAGGTATTTCCTCAAGTAAATTGAGATCTCTGGAATTCATTATATAGGATCCCCTGTTATTATCATCGATGGGAAAATACTGTCCTGGTCTTTTTTCTTCCACCAGGCTGTATTTCCAGCGGCAGGGCTGAGCACAATTTCCTCGATTGGCATCTCTACCGGTTAGATAATTGCTCAAAAGACAGCGGCCGGAATAGGAAATACACATCGAGCCGTGAATAAAAACCTCCAGACCGGCCTCGGTCCGGGATTTAATTTCTGCTATCTCGTTCCGGCTTAATTCTCTTGCCAGAATTATTCTCTCCACACTTTTTTCTTCCCAGAATCTAACACTGGCCCAGTTAACAGTGTTAGCCTGGGTGCTTAAATGTATAGGCAAATTCATCTTATTTTCTTCCAAAAGATATAAGACACCGGGATCGGAAACTATTACTCCATCTAGATTAAGTTCAGTAAGAAAATTTAAAAATTCCATGATTTTCTCCAGATCCTGGTTATGGGGTATTATATTCAAAGTTAAATATATTTTCTTATTGCGCTGATGAACATATTCAACCGCATTTTGTAGTTCTTTTCTGGTAAAATTATCGGCTTTGGCCCTGAGGCCAAATTCCTTTCCTGCACAGTAAACGGCATCTGCACCATAGTCAAGAGCAATTTTGAGCTTGGCCATATTTCCAGCAGGTGCCAGCAGCTCAGGAATTTCCATACTATGACCTCCAAATTGTCCGGTTTAGATTAAGTTTTCAGTTAAATTCTGCCTGAATTCTACCAGTGTTAGTGATTAAGTTTTTCCCTCTGCTGATCAAGATGTTCCTGATAGCTTCTGGTAAATACATGACTTCCATCAGGCAGAGCAAAATAGTACAAATAATCATTTTCTTCAGGTTCCAGTGCTGCAGCCAAAGATTCTCCCCCGGGACTGGCAATTGGTCCAGGCGGAAGCCCCTCCACCAGATAGGTGTTATAGCTGGAGTCAATCTCTAGATGTCGGTATAAAACCCTGTTGACTCTTTCTGGAAGAACATACTGAACTGTAGCATCAAGCTGCAGCCGCATATTCTGGTTTATTCTATTGTAAATAACACCGGCAATTCTTGGTTTTTCTGCTGCTAAATCTGCTTCCTTTTCAATCAGAGATGCTATGGTTACATAATCAGCAATTTCGAAATTATTGGCTGGAATCTGCTGTTCAATCTTTTCCTCTATTTTAGCCAGCCATTCTCTTTCAAATCTGTCGAGCATTACAGCCAGAATTTCTTCAGGAGAAAAATCATAGGGAATAATATAGGTATCCGGGAAAAGAAAACCCTCCAGCCGCCATTCAACCAGACTTTCATCCGGCAGATAACCTCTATCCAGCAGCTCATCCTCAAGAGAATCCCTGATCTCTTCAATTTCATAATCAGTCTGATTGGCCAGCCTTTCTGTGATTTGAGTCAGAGTGAAGCCTTCAGGTATGGTGATTCTAAAAGTAGCTGCATCACCTCTTCTTATTTTATCAACCACTTGAATCATATCATCATTTTCAGAAAAAATGTAAGTACCGGCCTGTAAATTTCCCTGATAATCATTAATTAAAATATATATTTCAAAGAGAAGCCGGGAATTAATAATTCCTCTTTCCTCTAATTGGGCAGCTATTTGCCTGAGAGAACTCCCCCTGCTAACCCTGACAGGTTGAGAAAATTCTTCTTCAGTTTCAACTAAAGCTGGACCGGGCCGCAGTTGATAATCTACTCTGAAAAATATCCCAGCTGCCAGTACCGCCAGCAAAAAAATTACAGCGGCTCTTTTCAAAACCATACCCTCCTGTATATCAAAAAAATTCTGTTTATAACAGTCTTTAATATGTCCCATCTTAATGAATGCCCTGTCTTTAAAATGCACTGTCAGCAACTTTAACAGAAACTCTATATTGAACAGCAATTTTTAATTAAAAAAATAATCAGCAAAATCAGCAAGAAATCAGAAAATGTACCTTCTAAAGAGATTAATAAAACAGTTAAAACAGTCTGCTGTCTGGTTTTACTTTACTATCACTTTTCCCCCGACTGAGTTAAATAATAATGCCGGGATACGGCATCAAATTCTTCATCATCTTCAATTACTGCCAGCATTTCTTCCTCATTATCCCTGATAATTTTCATTAAGAGAGCCTCCTGCCGGGCCAGCTGTTCCTCTCTATCCTCTGAAGGTGAAAGAATACAGTATTCCTCTCCTTCATAGCTGAACTTATCCTGAAGATAAAATCTGTATTCCTGATCATCTTCCTGCAACACCAGTTCACCTCGTTCGCCATCATACCAGTAACAAAGCTCCTCATCTCTGTTGTTTTTATTTATTTTGCTCATTATTATTCTTGCCTCCCTGAATTTGCGCCAGATATCTTTGTAAAATTATTGAGGCAGCAAGCTTATCCCGTTGATTTTTTCGGTCAGCCCGGCTAACATCCCCTGCCAGCAAAATTTTTTCCACTTCTGCGCTGCTTAATCTTTCATCCTGCAGCACTACAGGAAGATCAAATTTATCATTCAAAGTTTCTTTAAATTCCCGGGAAATATCAGCCCTGCAGCCCTCACTGCTGTCCATATTTAAAGGAAGACCTAAAACAATCAAAGAAATCTGGTATTCAGCAATTATATCAGCTAGATCCTGCAAAACTTGATCTGTATTGTGATTGGGGATTGTTTTCAAAGGCTGAGAAGTTATCCTGAGTGCATCACTGACAGCCAGTCCTATTCTTTTATCCCCGTAATCAATAGCCAGTACCCGCAAATTTGCCTCCTTTAGTACAATTATTACCTGTTTCTAATTATCCTAGTATATCATTATACCTCCCGGTCTCTTTAATTGCAAGCCCCAATTTCTTCTCCTCTGACCAGCCCTGTAACAAGAAAAAAGAAAAAACCCGCTGATATAAACAACAGCGGGTATAAAAAAATATATTTTAGGGGAATATCAATAACCTGTGAGAAATAACCTTACTTTAACCGGACTTTAACCGGTGAGATATAAGCTTCCTTTTAAAAAATTAATCCTTCATATAACTGGATATTAATTCTTCCAGAATATCATCCCGATCCACCGTCCGGATCATGGTTCTGGCATCTTTATAACTGGTTATATAAGCTGGATCACCGGAAATAAGATATCCCACAATCTGATTTACCGGATTATAACCTCTTTCTTCCAGAGCATAAAAAACCCTCTTGAGGACATAACCGGCTTCACTTTCCTCATCACTTAGATCAAAATCAAACTTCATAGTTTCACTAATTTTATGCTTTTCCTGCTCGGTCATAACTACAACCTCCAGAGAAACTCATTTTAATAAAATTCATCCACCAGACTTTATCTTGTAAAAATGCCGTAATATTTTCATGTCTTGTTGTGTCTCGGAGGGGCATGGTGGTTTACTTATATTTTCTAATTGCTCCTGTCTGCTATCAGCTCGCGGGCCAGATCAAAGGCTTCTGGTAGTTTCCCCGGCTGACTGCCTCCTGCCTGGGCCATATCAGGTCGTCCACCTCCTCCGCCTCCGGTAACAGCAGCAATTTGACCAATTAAATCTCCAGCCTTAAAACCTTCCTTGATAAGGTCGGAAGTAACCCGGGCCACAAAAAAGAGGCTGCCGCTTTCAACCAGAGCCAGAATAACTATTCCACTGGATATCTCTTTAACAATTTCATCACTTAAATTTCTCAGAGCTTCTTTGTCTATGCCTTCCACCCGGGATAGCAGTACTGATATGCCATTAATTTCTTCCATATTCTTTATCAAATCATTTGCCTTACTGTCAGCAAACCTGTCCTGAAGGGATTTAAGCTGTCTTTTCAATTCTCTGGTTTCAGCCTGTAATTGAGAAATTCTAGCAGGCAGATCAGAAGGCTCAACTTTCAAGTCTCTGGCAGCTTTCTGAAGTATATCCTCCTGTTCTTCAATCAGTTCCAGGGCTGCCAGTCCGGTTTTTGCTTCAATTCTCCTGACTCCTGCAGCAATTGAACTCTCCTGAGAAATTTTAAATAACCCAATTTCCCCCGTAGCAGAAACATGGGTTCCTCCGCAAAGTTCCAGACTGTAATCCCCGGTTTGAACAACCCGGACTTTATCCTCGTATTTTTCTTCAAAAAGTGCCTGGGCACCCTTTTTTCGTGCTTCTTCTACTGTTGTTTCATAGGTTTCAACCGACAAATTGGCCATAATTTTACGGTTAACTTCTCTTTCCAGGCTGCGTAATTCTTCTGGAGTTAAAGCCTTAAAATGGGTAAAATCAAATCTCAGCCTTTTTGGAGCCACCAGAGATCCGGACTGATTAACATGGTCACCCAGGAGATCCATCAAAGCCTGATGCAGCAGGTGAGTAGCAGTATGGTTGCGGGCAGTAGCCTCTCTCAAGTCCCTGGTAACTGCAGCCCTTACTTTTTGCTCAAGCTGCAGCTTACCCTTTTTAACCTCAACTACAGCCACGTCAAAACCATTTTTCTGCTGCATATCCTTTACCAGGACCTCCAAATCCTCATTCTCTGCAGTCAGGCGTCCCTTATCTCCCACCTGGCCTCCCCCTTCAGCATAGAAGGGATAGGAACTCAGAATAGCTTCTCCTTTTTCCCCGGATTTCAGCTCTCCAACTTCTTCTCCATCGCTTATAATTGCCAGTATTTTCCCCTCAGTTTCCAGGTTATGATAGCCGACAAATTTCTGTTCGACATCAATTTTATCTCCCAGTTTTTCATAAATCTCATCAGCCTTTCCAACAAAACCCCCGACCTGACGGGCCTGTCGGGCTCGCTGTCGCTGCTTATCCATTTCCTCTTCAAATCCCTCCAGATCAATTTCCAGGCCTTCTTCCACCAGCACATCTCTGGTCAGATCAGGGGGAAAGCCATAGGTATCATATAGCTCAAAAGCCTCCTCACCGCTTAACCGGGAACGGTTCTGGCTTTTTAAAGCAGTAATTTTATCCTCTAATATCTCCAGCCCCTGATCCAGGGTGTTAAGAAATCTTTCCTCCTCTGAATAAACCACCCGGGAGATATGCTCCTCCTGTTCCTTGACTTCAGGATAGGGAACCTTCATAATTTCAACAACACTGGCTACCATCTCATGGAGAAAGGGTTCCTGAAAATCAAGCTTCAAACCATAACGGGAAGCTCTGCGCAGCAACCTTCTTATGACATAACCCCGTCCCTCATTGGAGGGTAGAGCGCCATCAAGAACAGCCATGGTAACTCCCCTGAGATGGTCAGCAATAACCCGAAAAGCAGTTTGAATCTTTTCCTCAGAATCATACTTATAGCCGGAACGCCGGCTGATTTCTTCCAGCAAAGGTTTAATTATATCAATTTCATAGTTTGATTTGGTACCCTGCAGCACCGAGGCAGTTCTCTCTAAACCCATTCCCGTATCGATATTCTTCTGAGGTAATTCCAGATACTCTCCCTCTTCTGTATAATCATACTGAGTAAAAACCAGATTCCAGAGTTCCAGGTAGCGGTCACCTTCACCGCCCAGAACATCCTCCGGACCGGTACCAAACTCCGGTCCCCGATCAATATGAATTTCAGAGCAGGGCCCGCAGGGACCGGTACCTATCTGCCAGAAATTATCCTCCTTACCCATTCTTACTATCCTTGTCTCCGGTAAACCGATCTTCTCCTGCCAGATTTTAAAGGATTCATCATCATCCTTATATATGGTGGCAATTAGTTTATCCTCGGGAAGGTTTAAAATATCTGTTACATATTCCCAGCCCCAGGCAATAGCCTCTTCCTTAAAATAATCTCCAAAGGAAAAGTTTCCCAGCATCTCAAAAAAAGTATGGTGGCGGGCTGTTCTTCCCACATTCTCGATATCTCCGG
>LKMJ01001960.1_pt1 | contig 18600 bp, 17 predicted proteins | sample 643391 | NCBI WGS metagenome assembly LKMJ01 (sample SAMN04112250, study PRJNA286221) | soda lake metagenome | biome: soda lake; feature: Kulunda Steppe; material: water; isolation source: sample PL-Br10 brine of Picturesque Lake | place: Russia: Kulunda steppe | collected 2010-07 | reverse complement strand
TGGTCGTCGTCGAATATTTCTGTAGTGGTCTGGACGGGGGCGGCGGGGACGCGGCCTTCGAGCGTCTCAACGAGGTCGTCGGTCGAGAGTTCGCTCGCCCAGTCGGCGATTGCCTCGCGTAGCTGCTCGCGGTTGGCCCGGCGCTCTGCCGGGGTCGGGTACTCGGCGGCGAGGTCGGGGCGATCCATCGCTGCACAGAGGGCCTCCCAGTGGTTCGTGCCGAAGGCGGCGATGACGGCGTAGCCGTCGCTCGTCTCGAAGGCGTCGTAGGGAAACAGCGTCGGATGGGCGTTGCCGCGGCGGGTTGGCGCGTCGCCGGTGTAGGAGTGTTGGTAGATGGCCCGTTCGGTCAGACTGATCATCGCGTCGTACATACCGGTGTCGACGTACTGACCCTCGCCGGTGCGCTCGCGGTGGTGGACCGCCGCGAGGATGCCGATACAGGACAGCGTCGCCGTAAAGAGGTCGCCGATGCCGGGGCCGACTTTCGTCGGCGGGCCGTCCGGATGCCCCGTGGTTGCCATCACCCCGCCGAGTGCCTGTGCGATGAGGTCGAAAGAGGGCTGGCCCTGGCGATGACTCTCGCCCGTTCGTGGATCGCCGAATCCCCGGATCGAGGCATAAATCAAGTCTGGATTGACCTCGGCGAGTCGTTCGTACGCGAGGTCGTATTTTGCCATCGTCCCGGCACGGTAGTTCTCCACGACGATGTCGGCGCGTTCGACGAGTGAGAGAAAGTCGTCGCGGTCGCCGTCGTCGCCGAAGTCGAGTTCGATACTTCGCTTGCCGCGATTGACACTCTGGAAGTAGCCGCCGTAGGGTTCGTCGTTGCTCTCGACGAACGGCGGATTCGGGCGGATCAGATCGCCACCTGGACGCTCGACTTTGACGACGTCGGCACCCATATCGGCGAGTACCATCGTACAGTACGGGCCAGCGAGTACCTGCGTCAGGTCCAGCACGCGCAGGTCCGAAAGCGCAGCCATACCGACTCCACACACGGCACACCAGAAAACTTTTGTGATTAATTATTATATTTCCTGCCGACTCTGTTGTAGTTCCTAAAACCCATTATAGAATATTATCATTTAAAATCATTACATTTATGGTCGAGACCTGCCTCGGTGGGGATGCATGTCGAACACGGTCGTCCTCGGGGTCATCGGTTCCGACGCTCACGTCGTTGGAATTACGATCCTCGAGCAGGCGTTCAGCGCAGCTGGCTTCGAAGTGATTAACCTCGGCGTTCAGACCTCCCAAGAGGAGTTCGCCGCAGCCGCAGTCGATCACGACGCCGACGCTGTACTGGTCTCCTCGCTGTACGGCCACGCTGAGCAAGATTGCCAGGGCTTTGCTGCAGTCCTCGAGGCGGCCGAGGTCGACGCGGTCACCTACATCGGTGGCAACCTTGCGGTCGGGCAAGACGACTTTGCCGAGACCCGCAAGCGGTTCGAGGCACTCGGCTTCGACCGTGTCTTCGACGCCGAGACGGACCCGGAAGCGGCGATCGCTGCCCTCCGGCGGGACCTCAATCTGCCAGTCCAGGAAGGCGAACGCGTCACGGTCAGCAGCTAGATGCTTCGTGACGAACGCCTGCCTGCCGCCGAGCTACGGCGCATCGACGAGCAGGTCCGAGGCAACTGGCCGACCGGTGGGGACGCTGACTTCGAGACGGCGATCGCCTTTCACGAGGCACTCCCGGCTCACAAGCGATTTGCCGAGGTGCTTGAGTCCGCTGACGAACCGCTGTTACAGCCCAGAGCGGGGGTCCCTGTACTCGCAGACCAGATCGACCTCCTCGCATACCTCCACCGGGAGGGACGGGCCGACCTCCTGCCGACGACGATCGATTCGTACACGCGGGACAACCAGTACGAAAAGGCAGCAACGGCACTCGCCACGACCCGCGAGACCGGCGAGGACACCCTCAACGGCTTTCCGGCAGTCAACCACGGCGTCGAGGGCTGTCGGGACCTCATCGAGGCGATCGACGCGCCGATCGAGGTCCGCCACGGGACCCCAGACGCCCGACTGCTCGCCGCGATTACGTTCGCGGGTGGCTTCCAGAGCTTCGAGGGCGGGCCGATCTCCTATAACATCCCGTATACGAACAAACACGACCTCGCCGAGACGATCGAGCGCTGGCAGTTCGTCGACCGACTCGCCGGAGCCTACACCGAACGCGGCGTGACGATCAACCGCGAGCCCTTCGGCCCGCTGACTGGCACGCTCGTCCCACCCTCGATCGCCATCGCGATCATGCTCATCGAGGGCAAACTGGCAGCAACACAGGGTGTTCGCTCGCTTACGCTCGGCTACGGCCAGGTCGGCAACGTCGTCCAAGACGTGGCAGCCCTGAATGCACTCAACAAACTCGGAAGAGAGTATTTGCCGAGTGAGGTCTGTGTGACGACCGTCTTCCACGAGTGGATGGGGGGCTTCCCACCAGACGAGGCCCGTGCAAGCGGCGTCATCGGCCTCGGCGGGCTGACCGCCGCCATCGCCAGACCAGATAAGGTCATCACGAAGTCACCCCAGGAGTTCCAGGGCGTGCCGACGAAGGAGGCAAACGCGGCTGGCCTCCGAACCACCCGGCAGGTGATCGACATGGCGATCGAACAGGAGATCGCCATCGACGGCATCGCCGACGAGCAGGCACTCATCGAACGCGAAACTCGCTGTCTGCTCGCGGCCGTCGAGGCCCACAGTGACGGCGACCTCGTCCAGGGGACCCTCGGTGCGTTCGACTCGGGCGCACTCGATGTCCCCTTCGCCCCCAGTGACAGCGCGAAGGGAGCCGTCCTCCCGGCCCGTGACGACGACGGCCGCGTACGAATCCTCGAGTGGGGCGAGTTGGCGATGGACGACGAGATCAAAGAGATCCACGCCGCCCGGCTTTCAGAACGCGCTCACACCGAAGGGCGCGAGCAATCGTTTCGCATGGTGGCCGACGACGTCGACGCGATCAGCGACGGCAAGCTCATCGGCCGCCCGCAACACGGTGACTGAAACAACAAATGACGATCACGAACCTCCACGCGACGCCCGGTTTCGCCGGGTTCTTTTTCGACGACCAGCGCGCGATCAAAGACGGTGCCCCACAGGACGGGTTCACCTACGCAGGTGAGCCCGTCACCGACGGCTTCGAGGCGATCCGCCAGGCCGGCGAGTGTCTCATCGTCGACCTCGAGTTGGCCGACGGCACGACCCACCGTGGGGACTGTGCCGCCGTCCAGTACTCCGGGGCCGGCGGACGAGACCCGCTCTTTCGCGCCGGTGAGTTCCAGTCCGTCCTCGAGGGGCCAGTCAGCGAGGCGTTCGTCGGCCGGGACCCCGCCGCCTTCGACGAAAACGCCGATCTGCTCGAAGAACTCGAGGTCGGCGGCGAACGCCTCCACACCGCGATCCGGTATGGCGTCTCACAGGCGCTGCTCGAAGCGGCAGCAGCCGTCCGAGGAACCACCAAAACGGACGTGCTGGCCGATGCACTCGGCACCGAGCCCGCGACCGAGCCTGTCCCAATCTTCGGCCAGTCGGGTGACGAGCGGTACACGAACGCCGAGAAGATGTTTCTCAAGGGCGTTCCCGTCCTTCCCCACGGCCTCGTAAATAGCGTCGAGAAGTTCGGCGAGCGCGGCGAGACCCTCCGTGAGTACATCGCCTGGCTCGCCGACCGCGCCCCCGACCTCGGCCCCGATGGCTACGAGCCACGGTTCCACGTCGACATTTATGGGCTGCTCGGCGAGGTCTTCGGCCCGCCCTTCGATCGCACCGAGGTCGTCGACTACCTCGCCACGCTCGAGAACGCAGCCGATCCGTATCCGCTGCAACTCGAGGGGCCAATGGACGTCGGCAATCGTGAAGAACAGATTCGCGCGATGGCGAGCCTTCGTGACGCACTCGCCGACGCCGGCGTCGGCGTCGACCTCGTCGCCGACGAGTGGTGTAACACCCTCACAGATGTCCAGGCGTTCGTTGACGCCGGGGCCGCCGACGTCGTCCAGATCAAGACGCCCGACCTTGGCAGCCTCCACCGGAGCGGCGAGGCAGTTCGGTACTGCGAGGGGACCGATACCCACGCATACCTCGGTGGGACCTGCAACGAGACGGCCACGTCGGCGCGTGCCTGTGCCCACCTCGCGCTCGCGACCGACGCTGCCCAGGTGCTTGCCAAGCCAGGGATGGGCTTCGACGAGGGCTACATGCTCGTCGCAAACGAGATGGCTCGCACCATCGCCCGCCGAACTCGTGCTGTGCCGCCGGAGGTGCCGGCCGATGACTGAGTGGACCGACCCCGAGACGTTCGCTCGAGCCCTCGAGCGAGCAGACACCCGCGAGAAAGGCAATCATTTCGAAGTGTTCAGTGAGGGTGACCTGATCGACCACGAGCCCGGACTCACGCTCACCCGGAGCGGAAACGAAGCCTGGCTGAGCCAGACGCTCAACCACGACCCCGCCTACTGGCGGCCCGACGTCGCAGCCGATCGGGGATTTGACGAGCCACCGATCCACCCCGACTACCTCACCGCTGCCACACTCGGGATCACCGTCGAGGACTTAAGCGAGAAAGGCGGCTACTTTCTCGGCCGGACGAATCTCCGCTTCCAAACTGACGCCGTCTCTCCGGGAACGAGCCTCCGGGTCGAGAGCGAGGTCCTCGAGACAGCGACCTCGAGTTCCCGACCCCAGTACGGGATCGTCACCTGGCGAACGCGCGGCTACGACCTCGGGACCGACGAGCAGTTGGTGGGTTACGAACGGACGAACATGCTCCCCCGACGGGAGCCACTCGAGACCGACGGCGGCTCGGCGAGCAGCGAGTCCGCCGACGCCGCGCTCCCTGCGAGGTTCGTCACTCCCGACGGCGGCTACTTCGAGGATTTCAAAATGGCACTCGAGCAGGCCGAAGACGAGGATGTCGCAGTTGCCTACCGCCACGAGCGCGGCCGGACCCAGGACGACCTGACGGTCGCCGCGCTCCCGCTCGCGACGCTCAACACAGCCAAACAACACCACAACGCCGACGCGATGGCAGACACCCCGTCGGGCGAGGTCGTCACCTACGGCGACGTGACCCGCTCGACCGCACTCGGCCACGCCCGCTCGGACGAACGGACCTGGCGCGAGGTCGGGTTCGACAACGAACGGTTTCACACGTTCGTCACGCCCGGTGACACCATTTACGCGTTCACCCGCGTTCTCGAGGTCGACGAGACGGCCGCGAGCGACCGGGCAGGAACCGTTCGCTTCCAGCACATTGCGTTCAACCAACACGACGACCCCGTCTATTCGGGGACACGAATCGCCGAGATTCGACGTCGCACCCACGACACCTGACAATGACACAGGACACCCGACTCTGCCGTACCTTCCAGACCGCCCCCGCAGCCGTCCCCAAAGACGACTCGGCGAAGTACCTCCGCTCGGGTCTCACCAGCGAGGGATTTCAGGCCCCCGACTGGCTCGTCCCGGACATCGAAGACGGCACCGCACCGACGATGAAAGCCAAGGGCCTCGAGAACACGATTGCTCTCCTGCCCGAGTACGACTTTCCCGGCGAGCTCTGGCCCCGCGTCGAGTGGAGTTACGACGACCAAGCCTTCCGTGAACGCGGCCGCGAGCAGATCGACCGCCTCGTGGGAGCCGTCGGCGATCACCTCGACGGAATCGTCGTCCCGAAAGTCGGGCGACTCGACGACCTCGAGCGCGCCGAAGCCGCCGTCGCCGAGGCCGAAGCCACCCACGGCTATCCTGAGGAATCGATCGGCCTCTCGATCATCGTCGAGACCGCCCGGGCGCGCTCTGATCTGCGTGAAATTGCTCGCTTCGGTCAGAACTCACGATTGATGGCGCTCGTCTTCGGCCCCGTCGATTACGCCGCCGAACTCGGCGCACGCGACCTCGGCGATGGCCGCCCACGCTGGGACGGCATGCTCGAGGCACTCTCGAACGAGGCAAGCGCCGCTGGCTTACTCGCAATCGGCGGGCCGTTCGACGACCTGTTCACCGACCGCGCTGGGCTCACCTCCTACAACGCCGACGCCTACGCCGACCAGGTCGAACACGAGGCCCACCTCGGACTGGATGGCTCGTGGTCACTGTATCCAAAACAGACGATCCAGGCGAATACGATCCACATGCCAACGACCGCGGAACTCGAACGTGACGTCTCGAAGATCGAGCGGTTCAACGCCGCCAAACGCGAGGGGACCGGTGCGGTCACCCTCGACGGCCAGATGGTCGACGAGGCAACGTTCAAAGTGTTCCGCAACACCGTCTGCCAGGTTCGAGCCATCGACGCAACCCGGCCTGAACAGACCGCCGACTACTACCCGGCAGAGCTACTCGAACGCGCCCGCGACCTCGACATCTCCTTCGAGTAAGTCAGTAGTCGCCGCTGTCGTCTCTCGTGTCGATCGACGTACTCGAGGTCTCGACGACACTCCCGTTGTCGTAGGTCGCGACGCGGGCATTGCCAGCGTTCACTTCTCGCTTCGGTTCTGGCTCCTCGAGTGGTTTCACACGCTTCTTTGGGGCCGGGCGCTCGGCGGGTTTGACAGCTGGCTCAGCTTTTTTCGTTGGCTTTTCGGCCGGTTTCGCGACTGGCTCTGCTTTCTTTTCTTTTCGCGGCTTTTCCGCCGGTTTGGCCGCTTTCTTTTTCGGTGGCTCCTCTTCCGGTTTGACACGCGTTTCGACCGGTTCGGCTTTCGTCCGTGGCTCAGCGCGTTTCTTATGCTCGTCGGCAACAGCTGTGCCGCTCACGCCGACTGCGCCCATCGTAACGGCTCCAAGGACGTGCAGTACCCGTCGTCGGTTTGCATCTGTCATACGAACACGGGTAGACTCACTACCCACCGTGGGACGAGGACCCAATCGTAATAAACCGGGGACGAGGTTTCACTCCCTCAATTCGACGTGCTAGCAAGTCAGAACGGGTTGAGCGTCGAAATGGCCACCTGCTGAGGACACAACCGTTAGAAACGAACTCGGGAAACCGATGTGCTGACAGTCACTAGCAGTTGACACTCAGTAATAGCCGGTTAGCTCGTCACTGATGGGACGTTCACTAGCATCGACTCGCTCACAGGTTCAACTCACAGCTCATCGCGTTGGTCGCGGAAAACGGTGGGGATGGGATTTGAACCACGTCCAGACGTGCTCGCTTCGCTGTGCGCGACTGGTCTGATTCAAATTCCACCGTCCACGTTGCCGTCGCTCACGATGTTGATCGCGGAAAACGGTGGGGATGGGATTTGAACCCATGAGGCTTGACAGCCACCTGCTCTCAAGGCAGGCGCGTTAGGCCGCTCTGCCACCCCACCTCAGTTACCACTTTTCGGCCGGGTCAAAAATGGTTATCGGTTGCACTCGAGGTCGCCATCGGAGTCAACACCGAGTCCGAGGTCGTCGATCACGGCGGCGGTTGCCTCCCCGCCCGGTCGACCGGCAACGGCACGGGCCTCGAGAGTGGTGATCGTCCCACAGAGGCCGGCTTCGGAGTCGATCGATGGCAGTGCAGGGACGAACCCGAGGTCGAGACCGGCGTGGTCGATGCCTGCAGTGAGCGACCCCATCGCTGGGGGTTCGTAGGCTGTCGAGAAGTCGATCGGCTCGGTGAAGCCGGCGAAGTAGACCGACCCGGCAGTCGACGGTCCGAGGACGACATCGTGACGACGCAGGGCCATCGCCGCGCTGTCGATTTCGGCCCGGCGAACAAGCGCAGCGGTCGGTTCGAGGACGCCCACGGCAGTTGCTCCTTCTTGTTCGAGGAGGTGAGCAACGGTATTGCCGATGCGGGCCGACCGCGTCGACCCGACCTGGCGCTCGAACCGGACGGCTTCGGTGGACTCGAGGGCGTCGGCGACGAGGGCACGGACCTCGGCCTCGGGGTCGCCCGCATCGGTCGGCAGGGTCTTTTTGTCTCGGTAGTTCACCAGGAGGTCGCCGCCGCTACGAACGACGGCCCGACAAACGTCGGCGACGCTCGCTTCGTAGAGAGCGGTGGCCACCGCCTGTTCGACCTCGGTTGTCCTGACCAGCGATGGACAAGCGAGTGCTGCACGCGGCGGGTCGACCGGTACGACGACGATCATATCCTTTCTGGGGCGACCTCGCTATTCAACGCGGCGTTTCGGCCACTCCAGACAGGGTCGTCACTGGTCTCTGTTGACCTTTGCACCGAGGTCGGCGTCGGCGACGATCTGGGCACCGACCTCGGAGAGTTCGACGCTGACGTCGCCCGGAACGGCCTTGCTGATCTCGTCGACGTTACCAGCGAGGACGGTGAGAATGTCGTCTGGATTCGCATAGAGGAGCATAGTCCCGTCTTGGCCTTCGGCGACGAGTTGGGTGTCGTTGAGGACGACCTGATCGTTCTGAATCGTGGCCGCGACGACGGGGAGGGCAGCCGGCTTTCCTGGTTCATCATCTTTCACTCGCCGGATGTGGACCGCCTCGAGGTCGATGACGCCTTTGTGCTCCTTGATGACCTCGGCACACCGAACCATATCATCGAGCAGATCGGTCTTCTGCTGGCTGGCTCCGTGATCGCCCTCGAGACAGTGCTGACAGATCCGCAGTTCGAGACGCATTGGCTCCGGATTGGGGATCGATCCCGATGAGAGTTCCGCCCATACGAGAGTGACAGTCGAATACGTGTGTTTTATAACCGTCACCGGCCAACCGCGTCGTACGACTATGCCGAACTCCAATGGCCCTCGTCAGGGAACCCGAAACAAGCTGTCGAACGATCCGCGAGACCGCGGGACCTCGCCACCACAGCGAGCGATCCAGCAGTACGAGGAAGGCGAGAAAGTCCACCTCAAGATCGACCCGAGCGTCGAGAACGGACGCTTCCACCCACGGTTTGACGGCCACACCGGCGAGGTCGTCGGCACCCAGGGATCGGCGTTCAAAGTCGCGATCACCGACGGAGCCACCGAAAAGACCCTGATCGTGGGAGCGGCCCACCTTCGGGCCCAGAACCCCGAAGCCGAGCGCGTCTAACAGATGACGATCTTCAAGGAGATCGTCGACGAGGAGTATCTCACCGTCGCCGAGACGAAAGAACTCCTCGCGGACGTCGAGGCCGAACGCGTCGCAGACGAGGATCGGGACCTCCAGTACGAACTCGCCCGGGCGATCGAGCACGTCAACCGGTTTACCGTCCTCGAGCCCGCAGAGTCACGCGAGCTGGTCGACGACCTCGAGGACCTCGAGAAAGTCGATGAACCGACCGCCTACAAGATCGCGAACTTGCTTCCACGCAACCGCGACGAACTGCGCTCGGTTTACGCCCAGCAACGGTACTCTCTGTCCGGTGACGAACTCGACGAGATCTTAGACGTCGTCTCACAGTACGCCTGAGTTCGGCCGCTGACGGGTTTTCGGTCTCTCCACTACTACCGGTTTGTGTGAACAGATAGCTGCCAGATTCAGCGGTCACGCTGGAGAAGTCCATGACTCTCCTACCTGAGCGAAACAGCGATATTGTTACCCGTTGATACCATTCAACCCGATCTTCGAACCACGCACAAGCATACCGACTGAAACTCTCAGTAAGATCTACGCCGACATCCACCGCTGATAGTGCATCTTCGTGTGTCTCTGTCACTTGGCACTCCCAAGGCACGCCAGTGAACATTCAGGTTCAGCGACTGTCGTTCCGTTTCGGGGTCGTCTCCACGTTGAAACAGTTCAACGATATCAATTTCAGGTGGCCAAATCATGTTCGCGGGGTGCATCCAAAAGGCGGGTAACACTCCAGTTCTCCAAGGGGTTTGAGCCGAGTCTCAACGTACTGGCCGGGAGACGGATCAACCGCGACCCCAACGGATGGATGATGAGATTCATCACCGACACTTGAATTTATTACTCCCTGGTAAGAATCGGATGGGCCAGTACCCTCGGACTCAATTTTTAAAATCTTCTGAAAAACACCATGTATCCGTTCGGCAATCAGGTAATCATAGTCAAATAAGGTCGTCATCGACCCCGCCATCCGGTATGAGTGTTCCCTCACCGTCGTGATTTTCCAAATCTCCTTCTTCCAACCATGGATTAATCTCTTCAAGCGTTTCCGGCGAGACAAGATCTGTTTCCGAAGTAACACGTTCCTTCTTTGGAGCCACTTTCTCGGTTACAGCAAACGTCTGAACAGGAGATATCCAGCCCCATAATGCACCAGCAGTATTCAAAACCACGAGTAACGGTGTAAGCGGAAGGGCAAGCAACGTTATCCGTTCGTGGTTGATGTAGACGCCAACGCCAACGAACGTCACGACAAACAGGATCGAAAAAGCAGCAATTGATCCCATCAAGTACGCCGCCGATTGCGGGACGTACTGTGGAAATAGGTACAAAAACAGTGAAATAAATGGGATAACTGGTGACAGTGCCCAAGCGATCATCCGGAAGGAGAGAAACGTACGGTATCGACGAGGGAGGATGTCAGACGAGTGTTGTGTCCCGGAAAACCAGCGACGGCGCTGTCGAAACATTCCACGTAACGTTGGTGGTGCTTGATTCCGAAATTTGAGGTTGAGAACGCGGAAATCGACGTCTCGACGCTCAGCCGCACGCCAGACGAAATTTGTATCTTCAGTGATCGTCTTCACATCCCACGTGATTTCGTCCTCTACTGATTTCCGAATGGCAATACCACCACCCCATGCATACAGCGGATATTTGAACCGACTGAACGCTCGCTGCTCGTATTGGTATCCGATTCGGAACGTCTCAGAGAGGTATGCGATCCACGAACCCGTGAAGACCGGCATTTCGGTAATCTGAATGATATCGGCATCCGGGAGCCCAGCAAACTGCTGGACGAGAGTGTCCTCATCAAGATATAGTATGAACTCCTGAGTACATGGGACGTTTTGACGCGCCCATTCAAGCGCACGGCCTTTGTGGGTCGCGTTGCACTCAAACTCGGTTGGAACGACGTGTACCGTCGCCCCCTCAATTTGGATATCGCGTTCAGCAATAACTCGGATATCAGCGATACCCTCTGGAATTGAACTTACTGTCGCTTGGACGACATCTTCGGCACCTATAGTTAAAATACGAACCTGGATGTCCTCATGCCCATATACCACCTCGTCAGGAGAGACTGTCTGCCCCCGTGCGAGAACACCCACCTCAAACAACCAAAACAGCACTGACGCAGAATACAGAATAAAAATAGTCCATAGAATAACGAGTATAATCGATGTTCCAGACAACATACTAAATATGAATATCAACTGTGTTGAGAGCTATTAAATATCGTGAATCCGTCTTGTAAGGTCAAGTAAATATCAGCAATATAGATGTAAGCTGAACAAGGATATTGTGCTGAATTTATCCTCTGAACAGCTAACTCCGGGAGAGATAACACTGATGCTATCTTCGGTGAGGGTCAAGTGCGTTTGCGTATTTACCACCGAGAAAAAGATAGCGCCGTAGTCCACACCCAGCTCAGAGTGTATCGAACTCGACGGCTGTCTTGATGACCTCGTCCCCCGTCTCGAAGGCCCGCTCGTAGGACGCGAGGTCGTAGACGCCTGTCACCAGATCGTCGGTGAACCACTCGGGAAGCTGAGCGAGCGTCTCGGTCGCCGCCTCGAAGTGGCCCCGGTGGGAGTTGACGGTCCCGAGCAGTGCCTTGTTGTGCAAGACGAGTTCCTCGTGGATTCGGCCGCCGTCGACCTCGAACTCCCAGGAGCCGGGGACCCCGAGCAGGACGCCGACGCCGTTGGGGGCGAGTCCCTCGACTGTCTGGAAGGCGTGTTTGGCGTAGCCGGTGGCCTCGTAGATCAGGTCCATCCCCTCGTAAGCGTCGGGAACCTCGTCGACGGGCGTCTCACGGGAGTCGACGTACGTCGCACCGAGGTCGTCGATAATATCCACAGTGGGGTCCGGCCGGTCGCGCCGCCCGAGACAGTAGCTGCGGTCGACCGCGAGAACGTGTTCGAACATCGCGAGCGTGAGCAAGCCAAGCGAGCCATTGCCAAGTACCATCGCCGACTCGAGCTCCCACTCGAAGGCCGATCGGGAGGCGAACGCGTGCTCGAGGGCCTTCTCGGAGATGCTGATCGGTTCGATCAGAAAGCCGAGGTCGGCAAGCTCACGCGGAAGCGAGACGAGGCAGTCGGCGGGGCTAGTGAAGTACTTGGACATGAACCCATCGGCACCGACGATACCGCGTTCGTGGTACTGTCCCTCGGGAGCCATATCCGGCTCACCACGCTCGAAGTAGGCGTTGGTCCCGTTGGGTGGCCGACGGACCGTCGGAACGACGACGTCGCCTACCGCGAGGTCGGTGCCGTTTGGCTCTTCGACGACACCGACGGCCTCGTGACCCAAGACGAGTCGGTCGGCCCCAGCCGGTGGCTCGCCATGGCCACCGGCGATCACCTCGTGGTCCGTTCCGTCGACACCGACTCTGAGCGTTCGGACGAGTACCTCCCCGTCGTCTGGCTCGGGCCGTGGCCGCTCGATAAGTGTGGGCTCCCCAGCCCCCGGTTCGACAGCGATCGCTTTCATACGTGCGCCGACGCGAGTGAGTGCTAAAACATTTACCCTTTCTGTAGTAAATACACGAAAACGGGTCGGTACCGTGAGGAGTCTAGTCCCGGGCGTCGGCGACCGTGTCGGCGAACGCCGCGGCCCGCTCGCGGACTCGGTCCATATCGCCCGCAGCAATTGCGTCGTAGTCGACGAGTGCACTCCCGGCCCCGACGGCGACAGCACCGGCGTCGAAGAAGTCAGCGACGTTCTCCCGATTGATCCCACCAGTTGGAATAACGTCTACCGGACCCAGTGGTCCCTGAATCGCGCCGATGTGACCTGGACCGACCGTCGACGCAGGGAACAGTTTCAATACGTCAGCGCCGGCTTCCATCGCACGAACGGCCTCCGTCGGGGTCATGATTCCCGGTGCGACGAGCACGCCGTGTCGGTTACACGTCCGGACGACCTCGGGCTCGAGATGTGGCGAGACAATAAACTCAGCACCAGCATCGATCATCGCCGCCGCAGTGGCACCATCACGAACCGTCCCCGCACCGATCACGGCATCTGTCTCGCCCAGTTCCCGATCGAGTGCAGCCAGCGTTTCGGCTGCCCGCGTTCCATCTGCTGTGACCTCGAGTCCACCGACACCCCCTTCGTAGATGGCCCGTGCGACCTCGACGAGCTGATCAGCGTCGATGTTTCGGAGGACGGCCAGCACGCCATGATCGATGAGTCGCTCGCGAACCTGCTGCGGTGAGTCCATGTGCCCACCTGCGGTCGCTCGGGCTAAAAAGGAGTCCCTCGAAACCCGCTCACTCTGCGAGTGTCACGTCCAAATAGTCCTCGAGTGCACTAATGAGGCCACCGCCGACCCCAGCCTGGGTCGCCCGTCCCTGCTCGATCGCGAGCAGGTCTTCCTCGGGGACGCCCAGTTCCGTAGCGAGTTCTGCCCGTTGATAGCCCGCCTCCTGGCGGGCCGTCTCGAGGACGCTGCCGTAGTCTGAGACGAGGTACGGAAGTGGATCGTCGTCGTAGTTGGTTCCTTCTTTTTCCCAGTGTTCTGAGTCACCGTCCCAGACCGGGGTCGCTTTCGCGACGTTCTGGGCGGCCTTCTTTTTGCGTTGCTGGGGGTCGCGTTGGCCGCTGTCGGCTGAGTCAACACGACTCGACTGCTGGGTGTCGTCGTGGGGCGCACAGTCCGGACAGACCTCGAGGTCGGCCCCGGCGACCGATGCCAGCCGCAGTCGGTCGCTCTCGGCACCGCAAAGTTCACAGTTCGTCCCACCCCCGCCGGTGGACGAGCCTGTCGAGTATTTAGCCATGGGACTAGTTCGCAACTCGGCCTTTTTAACGCTCCGCTCCCTGCTACTGATCACCGAGACCGAGCCAAAAGGAAGCTCTTTTATAATCACGCTGGATACGAACCAATGCAGCGAAACGCACGCGAGCGTGGGTAGCCAAGCCAGGCCAACGGCGCAGCGTTGAGGGCGCTGTCCCGTAGGGGTCCGCCGGTTCAAATCCGGTCCCACGCATCGCACACGTGGCTGAACGCCACGAGACGTTCGGCATCCGTGCCGAACACACGATGCAGGTGATCTCCCTTCGTGGACATCACCCACGCACAATCCTTTAGAACGTAACGCTGGATAGCGACAGGGTTCGACGGTGCTGTCCCGTCGGGGTCCGTCGATGAGCGATTGGCCTCGCCAATCGCGAATATCGTCGTGAAGCGAAGCGAAACGACGGACGTTCACAATCCGGTCCCACGCATCGCACACGTGGCTGAACGCCACGAGACGTTCGGCATCCGTGCCGAACACACGATGCAGGTGATCTCCCTTCGTGGACATCACCCACGCACAATTCTACTGAGACCACCCGAAAGCTGCTGGACTGTCTGTGGACAGTAACTGCTTTTGGTGGTCGGTCAAAGACGCACCTATGCTCACTCGAGGTCGCGTTACCCCGGTCGCTACCGTCTTGAGTGTCGTCTCGCTCGCAGTGGTGTTTGCAGCAGCTGGTGGGCGGGTACCTCCATCTGCTGTGCCAGCCGCCCCTGAGTGGGTACTCGCGGCGATCCCACACGTAAACGTCGTGATCAGCGCCGCGGCGATCGTGACGATTCTGATCGGCTGGCGGGCGATCCGTCGGGGGCAGATCGGTCGCCACCGGCTCGCGATGGTGGCTGCGTTTGGCCTCTTCGCACTCTTTCTGGTGTTGTACCTCTATCGCCTCGTGGCAACCGGTGGGCCACAGCCGTTTCCCGGTCCGGAGGCCGTCTATCGGTTCGTCTACCTCCCAGTGCTCGCAATTCACATCGGATTGGCGGTACTCGCCGTTCCGCTGGTCTACTACGTCCTGTTACTTGGGATCGCAACGCCGCTCGAGGAACTGCCACGGACTGCCCACGCACGCCTTGGCCGACTCGCGGCGAGTCTCTGGCTGGTCTCGTTCGCGCTCGGCATCGTGGTCTACCTGCTTTTACACGTCGGCTACTGATCAGTCGTCGTGTCTCTCACCCGAACCCAGCAAATAGTTCTTCTCGGTCCTGGCCCTGATTTCAGTAATGAGTTTCGAGATTTCAGCGGGACCAGGGAGGGCCGACGACACCGCATCAGAACGGTTGACTGTCGAGAGCGGACTCGAGGCACTCGAAGCAAGTTCATCCTTCGAGGGGACGATCGAGCCGCTCGCGGGGCTCGACGACCTCGAACCTTGTGAACACATCGCGTTGTTCTACCGGACGGAGGCCGAACGGTTTCGGGCGGTGTCGCCGTTCGTCCGCCAGGGACTCGAGCGTGGGGAACAGGTCATGTACGTCGTCGAGGCAGGAACGGCCGACCGCATCTGTGACCGGCTTCGGGGTGGGGCAATCGACGTTGACGCGGCCCGGAAAACGGGCCAACTCGTCTTCCCGACGATCGAGGAGACCTACTTTCGGACGGGACGGTTCGACGTCGAGGACATGCTCGCTGTCTACCGATCGGCACTCGAGAACGCCCGCGAGGAGTATCCCGGCCTTCGGGTCACGGCAAATACGAACTTCATCTTCGACGACCGGACCGACCTGCGGTCGTTCATGCGTTATGAAAGCCGACTTAACGACCTCTTTACCGGCGAAGACTGCATCGCGCTCTGTCACTACGACCTCGAGCGTGTCCCACCAGCCCGACTCGTTGATGTCATCCGGACCCACCCTCACCTAGTTTACGACGACACTGTCTGTCACAACTTCTACTACACCCCGCCACGGGAATTTCTGGGTGCTGAGGAGCCCATGCGCGACGTCGAGCGGATGTTGCACACGCTCGTCGATCGCGCACAAGCCCGTGCCGAGCGAAGTCAGGCACTGGCCGACCTCGAGGAGTCGAACGAGCGGCTCAAACGCTTCGCCTACGTGGCCTCACACGACCTCCAGGAACCGTTGCGGATGATCTCGACGTTCCTGCAGCTACTCGAATCACGACACGGCGACGACCTTGAGGACGAAGCCTGTGAGTACATCGACTTCGCCGTCGACGGTGCTGACCGGATGCGCGAGATGGTCGATGGCCTGCTCAGTTACTCACGCATCGACATGGCTGAGCCGGAGTTCGAACCGGTCGAGGTCGACGCCGTGGTCACAGACGTCCATCGTGATCTTACCGTCCAGATCGAGGAGGCAAACGCCGACGTTACTGTCGAGCCGTTGCCACGCGTTATGGGTGAGGAAAACCAGCTTCAGCAGTTGTTCGCAAATCTCTGTTCGAACGCGATCAAATACGGTGGCGACTCCCCGACAACGGTCGAAATTACTGCCGAAGTTCGTGGTGACCGGTGTCTCTTTGCCGTTTGCGACGACGGGATCGGGATCGAGCCCGAGTACGTCGATCACGTCTTCGAGATCTTCAACCGGCTTCACTCGACTGAGGAGTTCGACGGGACCGGAATCGGGCTTGCGCTCTGTCGGAAGATCGTCACCCACCACGGTGGCGACATCTGGGTGGACTCTGAGCCGGGCGTCGGGACGACGGTGTATTTCACCCTCCCGAAAGCGCCCTGATCGCCGTCGGGACAGCCACTCGAGTTCGATATGAACACACTTTTTGAGCGGTGGCTGTACGGTAGCAGCGATGGCCACCGACGCGGGCGACCGGACCTACTACGTGATCAGCGACCTCCACATCGGCGGGGACGAGCAACTCGAGGAAGTCGAGTTCCTCGACGAACTGCTTGCCTTCTTAGCGCGCCTCGCCGAAACCGACGAAGACTGTGAGTTGATCATCAACGGCGACGCGTTCGGCCTCTGGGAGTTTACGACCGTCGAGGGCCTCGAGAAGATGGACGTCCTCGAGGAGACCTATTCAGAGCTGTTCGAACAGCTGCGCGAAACCGGTGAGAACATCCAGATCACACTGCTGCCGGGGAACCACGATCACGAACTGGCAGCCTACGACGCCTACGTCGATCGGTTCGCCGCCCACAACGTCGACCTCGTCCAGGAGCCGTCGATCAGCCGCCCGGTTGGGAACCAGGCAATCCACTTCGAACACGGTCACCAACAGGATCCGAATAACAAGATCGAAGACTGGGGGAATCCGTATGCGACGCCGCTTGGCTACTTTTATAATACGCTCATCACCAGTCGCGCCGGCCAACTCTCCGACCGAGGTCGGTACAACTGGCTCAAGGATGTCCAGGCGGTGACCCCGACCGAACGGATGCCGATCTGGCTGTTCTCGAAGTACTTCTACCGGGAGATGAACCCACTGCTCCGGTACTCGCTGGTTCCGTTTCTCCTGTTGTTCAATATCAGCGCCGTCCTTGCGATTCTGGCGGGGCTCGATTGGCTGGATGTCTGGTCCCTGCCGACAGAGGCGACGGCGTCCTTTCTCGCCCAGTTCGGTGCTGCTGGCTCGGCTGCCTGGTTTCTGTTGACACTGAATGTCACCGTCGCGGGGTTGCTCTTGCTCGTCGGGATTCCACTCTATTTCCTCCGGCGGGACATCCGCAAGACGGTCGACCGGTTCGGTGTCTTCGAGACCGAGCTCACCGTCGATCCCGAAGCCCCCTACGAGGAAGTCGCAAGCGACATCTTCGATCGGGAGCCGGCGACGACGATCTTCTGTTACGGCCACACCCACCGGCCGGGTGTCCAGGAACTCGAAAACGGGCTCCTGGTCAACACCGGCACCTGGCTGAAGCGACTCCACCGTCGAGACGGAATCATCGGTATCTTGCCACCGGTGTTTTATCCCTCGTATGAACTCACTGCCGTCCGGATCGAACCCGACCCAGACGGCGTCAGCGTCGAGTACGAAGCGATCACCAAACCGAGTCCCGCCGCCGAGGAGCTGACCCGGACCGAGCGGTTCTTTACGGTGGGACGGGAGCCGGAGCCCTCGTTGCCGGATCGACACGTCGTGTCGGACGAACTCGTGACCAGAGCGGCGACCGGTGAGCCACAGACGGCTGACCAATCCTGAGGCTCCGACATCACGTTCCGCCCTCTTGTCCCGCAAACTCCCAGACACGCACCCAATCGATGAGTAACTCCTCGGTCCAGGCGCGCTCGAGGTCGGCGGTGCCGATGCGGTTGACGTGGGTCGAAAAGACGAGGCCGAAGGGGCGGCTCTCCGGGGCTGTCAGTGTCTCGAGCATCCGGGCTGGCCCGTCACGTCGGTGAAACAGCCGGTCGTTCAGATACCACTCGATCCGGTCTTCGAACCAGGCACAGCCAACGGTGGTGAACGACCGTGTGAGGTCAATCGGCTGTTGCTCGGAGGAGGGCTCGTGGCGGTGGGTCGACTGATCACCCGGCTGACCAGAGTCCGTCCAGTGGACGTCGACCGAGACCGTTCGCCGTTCCCGGCTGGCTCGCCGCTCGCCGGGCTGGAAACACTCGACGATATCGATCTCGGGTGGCCAGGTCATATCTGCCGGATGCATCCAGAAGGCGGGTAACAGTCCCTCACGACCGGGGAGCTTGAGCCGCGCCTCGACGTACTGGCCTGGTGACGGATCGATCGGAACGCCGACCTCGGGATGCCAGTCCTCGCCGCCGACGCTCGCGTTGATGACCCCCTGGTAACAGCCGTCGGGGCCGGTCCCGTCAGATTCGAT
>LKMJ01001959.1_pt1 | contig 18602 bp, 14 predicted proteins | sample 643391 | NCBI WGS metagenome assembly LKMJ01 (sample SAMN04112250, study PRJNA286221) | soda lake metagenome | biome: soda lake; feature: Kulunda Steppe; material: water; isolation source: sample PL-Br10 brine of Picturesque Lake | place: Russia: Kulunda steppe | collected 2010-07 | reverse complement strand
CGCCTGGGATAATGCCAAAAAGTATATTGAAGCCGGCAACTATGGCGGTAAGGGCACCGAAACCCATGCTGCTTCTGTGGTGGGAGATACTGTGGGTGATCCCTTTAAGGATACCTCAGGCCCTTCTTTGAATATCCTGATAAAGCTGATGACCATTGTTTCACTTGTTTTTGCTCCATTATTTATCTAGCTTTATTTTTTTGCTGCTGACAGCCCTCAGCTGTCTCCGGGAGATAAATTTGTATTATGCTTGAAAATGGTTTAAAATAGGTATTGACTCAGCAAAACAGGACAGAAACGATTTATAAAACCGGATTAATCAGCAAAAAAGGATATTTATCAGGCTGGCTGACCCTCCGGGGATGAACCTGGAGGGTTTTTTGCCAGAGGAGGTGAAGCAGATGGTGGAATTAGGGGATGACAGTATGTGTTTTTTATGTGGCGAACAGAACCCCTTTTCCCCGGGATTGGAATTTGAGTATGATGGAGATACCGGTCAGGCTTGTGCCGAATTTACTCCCGGTGAGCATTTTGCCGGGTACAAAGATGTGATGCACGGAGGTATAGTTACCGCTCTGCTGGATGAGGCTATGGCTAAAGCTATCAGCAATCAGGGCTGGCAAGCTGTCACAGCTGAGATTAAAGTTAGATTTCTCGAACCAGTCAAGCTGGACAGGCCTGTAGTTGTCAGGGGAATTATTCAGGAAAGAAGGAGAAGAGTAATCGAAGCCTCAGCCCGCCTGGAAGGCAGAATGGGCCAGGAACTGGCCCGAGGTAAGGCCAGATTTTTGATGGTTGGTAATAATAAAAAAGAACTGAGCAAGCAGAGGAGTGTTAGCAATGAAGCTGACTAGAGAAGAAGCTCTGGACCTGATTAATGAGAGAATCAGCCAGAAAAACCTGGTTAAGCACTGCCTGGCGGTGGAGGCGGTGATGCGCCGGCTGGCGGAATATTTTGATCAGGATCAGGAAAAATGGGGCCTGGTAGGCCTGCTCCATGATATAGATTATGAAGAGACAGCCGATGATGAAGAAAAGCACAGTCTGGTTGGAGGAGAAGAGCTGGCTGAGATGGGATTTGCTGAGGATATAGTTTATGCCGTCAAAGCTCACAATGGAGCCCACGGCCTGGAGAGAAAAACCATGCTCGATAAAGCTCTCTATGCCTCTGATCCGCTGACCGGCTTGATTGTGGCTTCTGCTCTGATTCATCCCGATAAGAGCCTGGAGGCCCTGGACACTGATTTTGTCATGAACCGCTATGAAGAGAATTCCTTTGCCCGGGGAGCTGACCGGGAGGTTATTGCCAGCTGCCGGGAGATGGATCTGGAACTGGAAGAGTTCGTTGGTCTGGCCCTGGAAGCCATGCAGGATATTTCGGAGGAGCTGGGATTATAAATGGGAGCCAGAAATCAGCTTCAGCAGTTCTTTATGGAAGAGGCCGAACGCCCGCTCAAGCTGGATGAATTATACGAAAAATTTAATATTGCCCCGGACCAGCGCAAGCATTTCAAAAAGGTGCTGGAAGAGCTGGAGGAAGCCGGAGATATTTACTGCAATAACAGAGGTTATTATGGAATACCAGAAAAATTTGGCCTCTACCGGGGGCGGATTGAAAGGAATCCCCGGGGTTTTGCTTTCCTGCTCCCCGATGATCCCCAGCTGGAGGATATTTTTCTAACCTCGGATAATCTTCAGGGTGCCATGCATAATGATAAGGTGCTGGTAAGGCCCCTGCCCGACAGTCAGGGAAAAAGGAAGGCCGGAGAAGTTGTTAATATTTTAGAACGGGCCAATCAGACAATTGTGGGAGAGCTTGATCACTATGGCAGTTATGGTTTTGTAATTCCCGATAATAAGAGAATTTACAAGGATGTCTTTGTTCCCTCCGATAAATTTGGCCGGGCTCAGTCCCGGGATAAGGTTGTGGTCAGGATTACCCGCTGGCCCGAGCGGGATCGCAATCCTGAAGGTAAGATAATTGAAGTTATCGGTCAGAAGGGTGAGAAGGGCGTCGACCTGGAGGCCATGATCCGTCAACTGGAGCTACCCCGGGAATTTTCACCCGAGGTCAAAGATGCAGCGGCCCGACTGCCGGAAAAGATTTTGGAAAAAGTAATAAAAAAACGCCGGGACCTGCGGGACTTGCCTCTGGTCACCATCGATGGTGAGGATGCCAAGGATTTTGATGATGCCGTCTCCATTCAAACTCACGGCCAGAACCGTCTGAGACTGGGAGTTCATATTGCCGATGTCAGCCATTATGTTAAAGAAGGTGGTCTGCTGGATCAGGAGGCCTACCGTCGGGGCACCAGTATTTATCTGGTTGATCGGGTAATTCCCATGCTGCCGGAGAGATTATCCAATAATATCTGCAGCCTGCGCCCCCGGGAGGACCGGCTAGCCCTGACTGTTTTTATTGATTATCAGCTGGAACCTTTTAAGAGACTGGATCACGAAATCATTCCCTCGATTATCAATTCCAATTATCGCCTGACCTATGACGAGGTTCGGGAAATGCTGGAACAGGATAATAAGAAACTTCAGGACAAGTATGCTGATTTCTATCCGAATTTAGAGCTGATGGCCGAACTTCATGGTAAACTGAGAAGCGGACGCCATCTTCGGGGCACCATAGATTTTGATCTTCCTGAAGTCAGGGTAGTTCTTGATGAGGAAGGAGTTCCCGTTGAGCTGGAAAGAAGACCTCACGGGCTACCGGAGCAGATTATCGAAGAATTTATGATAGCTGCCAACCGGGTGGTGGCTGAACATGCTTACTGGCGGGATGAACCTTTTATCTATCGGGTCCATGATAAGCCTGATCCTGAGAGGATTAAAACATTTAATGAATTCATCCATAATTTTGGCTATCACCTTAAGGGCGGCCAGAATGGGGAAGTTCATCCCGGAGCTCTGCAGCAGCTGCTGGAAAAGGTTTCAGGAACCGATAAAGAAAATATAATTGAAAGCATGATGCTGCGTTCTCTCAGCAAGGCGGTCTATTCTCCGGTGAACATCGGACATTTTGGTCTCTCACTGGATTATTATTCTCATTTTACCTCGCCCATCAGACGCTATCCCGACCTGGTGGTTCACCGCATCATCAAGGAAATTATTTCCCAGGACAAACTTTCGGCGGCCCGAAGACAGGAGCTGGAGAATACCCTGCCGGAAACAGCCGACCACTGCTCTCTGCAGGAAAGAAGGGCTATGGAGGCAGAAAGAGATTCCGTTGACCTGAAGAAGATTGAATATATGCAGAGGCATATTGGAGAAGAATTTGAGGGGATCATCAGCGGTGTGACCGGTTTTGGCTTTTTTGTTCAGCTGGAGAATACTGCAGAAGGCCTGGTTCATGTCGAGGATCTTTCCGATGATTATTACCAGTACCGGGAGGATCAGCAGATCTTAATCGGGGAGCGAACCAAAAAGATTTACCGTCTGGGCGATACGATCAGGGTTAAGCTTATCAGAGCCAGCACCGAAGAACGCAAGCTGGATTTTTTAGTGGTGGATAAACAAAGCAATGAATAGAAGTAAGAAGTAATTTATTAGAAAAAAAGTTAGATAAAAAAAGTTAGATAAAAACAGAGATCTAACAGCTGACAGGTGGGAGGTGGAAAAATGTCCCAGCAGGATGAAATAAAAATAATAGCCAGAAATAAAAAGGCCCGTCACGATTTTCATGTTGAAGATAGCTTTGAAGCCGGAATCAAGCTCAAGGGCACGGAGATAAAATCCATCCGGGATGGCAAGGTTAATCTCAAGGACAGCTTTGCCCTGGTAGAGGGAGGAGAGGTCTTTCTCTACAACATGCATATCGGTCCCTACAATCAGGGAAACAGGCATAATCACGATCCGGAACGCAAGCGCAAGCTTCTCCTTCATAAAAGCGAGATCCGCAGCCTTTACGGCTATACCCGTCAGAAGGGGTATACCCTGGTTCCTCTCAAGCTTTATCTTCGGAGAAATCTGGCCAAGGTAGAATTGGGACTGGCCAAGGGCAAAGACAAGCGAGATAAAAGAAGGGATATTGCCCGCCGGACCCATGAGCGGGAAATGGAAAGGGCTCTGAAAGAGCGAACCTATAAGAGATAATTTGCAAAACTGCTATAATTCAGGGCAAGCTCATTTTTGTCATTTTTTGTTTTGAAACAATTATTTTCAAACCACTGGAATTATCTTTTTATTCCTGCCCTTAACCTTTGACCTGAAAAGTCAGAAAATTACTAAGACAATAATGCTTTTCTAACAGTGTTTATCATCATAAAAATCATTTGCTTTCTTTAAGGTTATTACGAATTAATAAACCAGCAGGAGTTTAATATTTAACAAAGAAGATAAAAATAAATAGTTTTTTGCAGAAAACAAAGAAGTGCACTATGAATACTGATATGAAAAATTGTTTGATGAGTTCAAAAATAATTTTTTTGAGGTGAGTTCTTATGCGTATCCTGGTAACCGGAGGTGCCGGTTATGTGGGTTCCCATGTGGTAAAGGAGCTGCTGGAGACTGACCATCAGGTGATTACCATTGACAATCTGCAAAAAGGTCATAGAGAAGCAGTGCTGGGGGGAGAATTTTACGACTGTGATCTGGCGGATTATCAGGGCCTGAAACAGATTTTTTCCCGCCATGATATTGAGGCGGTAATCCACCTGGCTGCTGACAGCCTGGTAGGTGAATCGGTGGAAGATCCCCACAAATATTATCAGAACAATCTAACTTCCGGTTTAAATCTGCTGGAAGTCATGCTGGAGTTTTCGGTTAAAAAGCTGGTTTTTTCCTCCACTGCAGCTGTCTACGGTGATCCCCAAAACATTCCCATTAAAGAATCTGATCCCGGGGAACCTACTAATCCCTATGGGCGTTCCAAGCTCTTTTATGAAAAAATTCTGGCAGACTACCACCGGGCTTATGAGCTAAAATATGTCTCCCTGCGCTATTTTAATGCTGCCGGTGCTGACTCTTCCGGCCAGATAGGCGAAGACCATGATCCTGAAACCCATCTAATTCCCCTGGTTCTGCAGACAGCCCTGGGCAGGCGACAGAAGCTTGAAATATATGGAACAGATTATGAGACCAGGGATGGCACCTGTATCCGGGATTATATTCATATAACTGACCTGGCCCGGGCTCATGTTTTGGCAGTTGAAGCCCTGAAGCAGGGAAAGGAAAGCAGGATTTATAATTTAGGCAGTGGTGAGGGCTATTCCGTCCGGGAGGTTATAGAGACAGCCAGAAAGGTGACCGGCAGGGAGATCCCAGCAGTTCCGGCTGAAAGGAGGGCAGGTGACCCTCCGGTTTTGATAGCCAGTTCGGAAAAAATCATGGACGAACTGGGCTGGGAGCGCCGGTTTGATGATCTGGAAACAATCATTGCTACAGCCTGGAAGTGGCATGAGAATAATCCGGGGGGTTATTAAAGCTGATAAATAACTTCCACAGTTATTATTCAAAGGTATTGTTTACAGTTATGTTTCGCTGTAATTTTATCTCATGTTTTTTGGTTTAAGAAACCAGGAGGTTAAACATTATGGTCACAAAAAATGAAGCAGCACAGGCAGTAGAAAAATTGCTCAGTTACGGCAGGGAGAAGGGGCTGCTGGGAAGGTACGACTGGATCATCGCTAGAAACAGCCTGCTGGAGAGACTGAATTTAGCTGAACCCTGTCCGAATGAGCTTTCTGCTCATGACAATAATGGACAAGATATAGAATCTGCTCTTCGGAAGGGAATCCAGGATGTTCCGGATAATCCTCAGGATATTCTCAATCAGCTGCTGGATTATGCCCGGGAACAGGGTTTGCTCAGAAAAAACACCGTAACCCGCCGGGATCTTTTTGATACCGAACTGATGGGTTTTTTGATGCCCCGGCAGTCGGAAGTGACTGAACAGTTCTGGAGGACTGCCGAAAAAGAATCAATTGTAACAGCCACCGAGGAATTTTATCAGTTGGCTCAAAACTCCAATTATATCAGAAGAGACCGGATTTCCCGCAACCGCTACTGGAGGGCTGAAACAGATTTTGGTGAGCTGGAGATTACCATCAATCTGGCCAAACCGGAGAAGGATCCCGAGGAGATAGCCGAGGCCGGCAGAAAACACGATAATGAATATCCCCGCTGTCCTCTCTGCCTGGAAAATGTCGGCTATGCGGGACGGCTGGACCATCCTGCCCGCCAGAATCTAAGAGTCATACCGGTCGAACTAAATAAAGAAAATTGGTTTTTACAGTATTCTCCCTATGTTTATTATCAGGAGCACTGCATTGTTCTGGCCCGTCAGCACCACCCCATGCAGATAAATAAAGATACTTTTCAGCGGCTGCTGGAATTTCTGGATAGTTTTCCCCATTATTTTATAGGTTCAAATGCCGATCTGCCGCTGGTTGGGGGCTCGATTTTAAGTCATGACCATTTTCAGGGAGGAAATCATGTCTTTCCCATGGAAATGGCAGACATAGAGGAGAGATTTCAGCATCCTGATTTTCCCGGAGTTCAGGCTGGCCTGCTTAAATGGCCCCTCTCGGTTATCAGGCTTTCTTCGGCTGACAGGGAAGACATTATAGAGATGGCCCAGCAGATCAGGCTCTGCTGGGCTAAATACTGTGATTTGGACAGAAAGATAAAAGCTTTTACCCGGGAGAAAGGCAATGACGAGAAGCATAATACTGTTACCCCGATAGCCCGCCTTAAGAATGGCCGTTATGAGCTGGATCTGGTTCTGCGCAATAACCGGAGTTCTCAGGAGCATCCTGCAGGAATTTTTCACCCCCATCAGAACCTGCATCATATTAAAAAGGAAAATATCGGGCTGATTGAAGTTATGGGTCTGGCTGTTCTGCCTGGCAGACTCAAGCAGGAACTGGGCGAGATCAAGAATTTTCTAACCGGAGACAGGGATCTGGACCAGGATTTACAGGCTATCTCAGCAGCTGAAGAAGTAGATCTGGAACAGCACCGGGAGTGGCTGACAGATCTGCTTGCCAGTTATGGCCGGCAGAATAACTCGCAAGAAGCTGAAAGGATTTTAGAGCAGGAAGTAGGCAGTAAATTCAGCCAGGTGTTAAGCGATGCCGGGGTTTTTAAAAGAGACAGGCAGGGCAGAGCTGGCTTTAAAGAATTTATGCTGACAGCCGGTCTAACGGAAAAAGACTAAAAAATTTTGAAAATATTTGCTGTAGATGGTTGAAGAAACTAAAAAAATAATCATGATAAGATAATTACTGAAGTCAGCCAGGATTTTCGGATTTTTGCTGCCGGATGAAAGGAGATATTTCAATGAATGTCAGGGACCTTAGACACTTGACTGCGGTTTTAGAAGAAAAATTTACCGGAAGCGGAGAGCCCCGCTTTTTCAGGGCCCCAGGACGGGTGAACTTAATTGGCGGCCATACCGATTATAACGATGGTTTTGTCATGCCGGTTGCAATCAATCGAGAAATGCTGGTGGCCGCCCGTCCCCGGGATGATAGAATAGTTAAAGTTTATTCCTGCAATTTTGAGGATGCCAGAAGCTTTAATCTGGACCGGATAGAGTTTAATAGAGAGGTAGTGTGGATTAACTATATTCAGGGAGTGGCAGAGTTTCTTCAGGAATCCGGCTGCTCTCCGGGAGGCCTGGATATAGTGCTCCAGGGCAGGGTGCCTCTGGGAGCGGGATTAAGTTCTTCTGCTGCCCTGGAAGTTGCTGTTGCCCTTGCCTTCAGCAAAATTTTTGAGCTGGAGATAGAAGATGTTAAACTGGCCAGCATTGCCCGCCGGGCGGAGAATGAATTTGTAGGAGTAAACTGCGGGATAATGGACCAGTTTATCTCTGTGCTGGGACGTAAGGATAGAGCCCTTTTTCTGGACTGCCGGACCCGGGATTATGAACTGATACCCATAAAAGATAGCAGTTTTAAAATTGTAGTGGCCAATACCAATGTGGAACATAAGCTGGCTGAGTCGGCCTATAACAGAAGGCTGCAGGAATGCCAGCAGGGGGTGGAGAAGTTAGCCAGTCTGCTAGAGGGTAAAATTCAAAAGCTTCGGGATGTTTCTCCTGATGAATTTAATGCTGTCAAGGACAAGCTCCCCGAAGTTATCAGAAACCGCTGCCAGCATGTTATCAGTGAAAACCAAAGGGTCAAAGATTGCTGTCGGGCCCTGCTGGATAACAATCTGGAGCGGGCTGGAGAGCTTATTTCTTTATCTCATCAAAGCCTCAGCAGCCTTTATGAAGTGAGCTGTGCTGAGCTGGATCTCATGATAGATATAGCTCTGAATATAGAAGGAGTGCTGGGCGCCCGGATGACCGGAGCAGGATTTGGTGGCAGCACCGTAAACCTGGTAGAAAATCAGGTGGTTTCTGAATTTAAAACCAGACTGGTTCGGGAATATAATGACAAAACCGGTATAGATCCCGATATCTACATCTGTGAAATAGTGGATGGCTGCAGTGAAATCCCGGTGAACTGGAATGAGAAGATCAGAAACAAGCACAATAACCAGAGTTAGTTTTTTGGTTTTTTGTTGAAGCTACAAGGAAGCTGTAAGTTGAAGCTAACAAGTTGAAGCTAACAAGTTGAGGAGGTTTCTCCAGAAATGCTATCGCTGGAAAATAGTGATAACCGCTCTGTGCGGGAAAAAAATCGTTCCCAGATTCTCCAGGCCATCAAAATGCAGGAAGCTATCTCCCGGATAGAACTGTCTGGTCAGATTGACTTGAATCCCTCCACCATTTCCCGGGCTGTTAATGACCTGGAAGAAATGAATCTAATCCGGGAAAGGGAAATGGGAGAATCAAGTGGTGGTCGTCGGCCGGTTCTGCTGGGAATTAATGAATCTGCCTATCATATAATAGGGGTTGATATTGGAGCAACTAAAATAATTGCTGTCATCACCAACATTCAGGGAGAGATTCTGGAAAAATATTATTACCGAATTGACTATTCTCAGGGAGATGTGGTGGATATTTCTCCCGAACTGGTGCTGGAATGTCTGGAAAGAGTTCTGAAACAATATCAAAGAAATCAATCTCGCACCGACAGGATTATTGGTATTGGAGTGGGGGCTCATGGACTGGTTGATAAAGACAGGGGCAAAGTTATATTTGCTCCTAACTTTGGCTGGCGGGATATTTATCTCCAGAGAAATATTGAAGAGAAATTCGGTTATAAGACTATCATTGACAATGATGTTAGGGTGATGGCTCTGGGAGAATACTGGTTCGGTTACGGTCAGAACTGTGACTGTTTAATCTGTGTAAATGCCGGTTATGGCATCGGTTCTGGAATAATTTTTAATGGCCGGGTATTTCGGGGTCACAGATCGCTGGCCGGTGAAATTGGCCATACCACCGTGGCTGAAGATGGACCTCGCTGTAACTGCGGGGATTACGGCTGCCTGGAAACCGTAGCTTCCGGACCGGCCATCGCCAAAATGGTACGGACCAGAATTAAGCGGGGTCGGGAAAGCATCATAACTGAAATGGTTTATGATATGAGCCAGATTACCGGTAAACTGGTTTTTCAGGCGGCCAAAGAGGGTGATGATTTATCCCGGCAGGTGCTGGAAGAAGCCGGCAATTATCTTGGTATCGGCATTGCCAATTTAATAAATATAATGGATCCAGAACTGGTGCTGGTGGGAGGAGGAGTCTCCCGGGCTGAAGATTTTGTTTTTGCCAGCCTGCGGCAGGCAGTTACCAGAAAAACCATGGAAAAACCTCCACCGATCAGTCCTGTTAAGCAGGGAGAGGAAACCGGTGCCATAGGTTCTACAGTGCTGGTCCTGGAAGAATTATTTCAGGCTCCAGAAAGCTTTTTATCAGAAGTAAGGGGGTGAATACTGCCGGCAAATCTTGCTGATGCTGAAAAGTTTAATAGTAATTTAGCCTCTGTCAGTCTCTATAAGTTTTTTGAGAGGGGCAATCCGGCCTGAATTAATCCATCTGGAAATCATTTTATAAAGCTGAAACTGCTGCCACATTCCTACCTCAGAGGTATTATGAAAATTATTTGCTTTAATAAACTGGAATTATATGATATAATTAGTTAATAAATTGATGTAGTTGTTCCAGTACAGGTTTAATAGGTGTCTCCTTTTATGTTTTGCTGGCAAGATTTAAGCTGCATAACTACCTTTAAAGGAGAAAGGGGTGGCTATTAATGTTGACAGTTATCGGTGCTGCTGTTGTTATCTGGCTGATTTATTATTTTCTCGTCAGAACTACTCCTTAATACTGTCTGCTTAATACAGGAGAAAGGAAATAAATTTAATTATTTCCTTTCTCCTTAAATTTTGGTTAAGCTCAGGAATAAGGTTTCCAAGAAACTGGTGATTTAATGTTGCATATTAATATTTTACTGAACATTATAAAAAAAGATTTTCTCCATTTTTTCCGAAATAAAACAATTATGATAGTAATCTTTTTACCGGTGCTCGCTGCCCTGTTTTTTGTAGTTATTGCTGATGTTACCCTGGAAGATTACTATAAACTTGGATATGTTCTGGAAGACAGTCAGCAGGAATTTAAACCTGCATTAGAAACTGATATTTCTATGAACTGGCAGCACTATCATGATTCAACCGAAGCTTTTAGGGATCTGCAAGAAAACCTGGATGGCGTCCTGTTGATTGATGGCGATAAATTTACCGCCCATCTAAACCTGGAAAATCCCACTGAAATACTGCTTATAGAGCGCTATCTGGAAAAGGCCGTTCAGGACCATTTGAACTACATCAGTCCTTACCGGTTAACCATCATAAATCAGCAGGAGGTTTCAACCACTTCAAGTATAATTCCCATCTGGCTGACTGTAACTATAGCGATGATTGGTATAATTATTATTTCCGGGGATCTGGCTGAAGAGAAGGAGAATCAATCACTAAATTCTATCCATATTTCTCCTGTGTCCACCCCGTTATTTCTCAGCGGAAAGATACTATCGGGCTCTCTTCTTTCTCTGTTGACCGGAATAATTATATTTACCTTTGCCTGGCTAAATAATTTTGCCTATTTCAGTCCAGCAGTCTTATTTCAGAGTTTTTTTCTGATTTTAAGCGGCTCGATAATCTACAATATCATCGGTGTCATCATTGGTTTGCAGGCAGACTCCCAGGCTGCAGCCCGCTCGCTGGGCACCCTGGTATATTTTCCAGTAATAATGCCTGCTTTGATTTATAATTTTTCAAATATGCTCCCTGTTCTGGCCAGATTCACTCCGACCTATTATCTTCTAGAAAGTTTTAACAGGATTATTTTGAAGAAACAGATTGACCTGGTCAATTGGCATTATACCCTATATATTCTGTTTTTTGCCCTGATCTTGACTCCTGTGCTGATGGTGATTTATAAAGGGGTGTATAAATAGATGAAAAAAAGAGAAGATTTTTTATATAAATTTAGACTGATTTTTGCTGCAGGCCTGGTTGTAGCCCTGGCAGTCTCAATGCCGGGTCTGGCAGAGGATGGCAGCAAATTTCCTGAAGTAAAGGAAGTGGTTACCGGGATATACCTGAATTATCAGGAATATAACTTTGAAAAGGTATACGACTTTTTCCATCCAGCAATTAAAGAGTCTTTATCTCAAGATAAATATTTAACATTCCAGGAAGAAAATCATGGAAATTATCAACTTGAACTATCGGAGATAAAAATTGTTGATATTGCAAAGATTGAGAGCCTGCCGGGCAAATTTGACAGGTATCTTCAAGAAGATGATTATCAGGAGGCCTATGAAGTCAGTTTAAATTATTTGTTAAATTTTCGGATCTTTGCTTCAGGTCATGAGAAAGAGGTTGAAACTGAGACTTATATTGTCAAGTTTGATGATGATTATTATCTGATCTGGGATCCCTCGGTCATACAGGAAGATGACCCGGGTGCCGGGATTGAGTGAAATGGAATATCCAGTTAAGATAGCTAATTTAAAAAAATCCTACGGGAAGGTTAAAGCCCTCAGGGGTATTTCTTTTGAGATTGCTAAAGGTGAGATTTTTGGATTTTTGGGCCCGAATGGTGCCGGCAAAAGCACCGCAATGAATGTTCTGCTGGGACTGCTGCAACCCACATCTGGAAGCAGCAGCATATTGGGTGAAAGCTCTTCTGAATTGAGCCCCGAGACCAGGAGGAAGATTGGGGTGGTGTTTGAGTATAACAATCTCTACCGTGACCTGACCGGCAGGGAAAATCTTGAGTTTTATGCCAGCCTCTATCAGGTGGAAAGAAAGAGAATAGGTCAGCTGCTGGAGCTCTTGTCTCTGGCTGAGTCTGCTGACCGAAGATTAGAAACTTATTCTAAGGGCATGAAGCAGAGATTACTTTTGCTCAGGGCCTTGCTGGCTGATCCAGAAATATTGATTCTAGATGAACCGACCGGTGGCCTGGATCCCCAATCGGTGGAAATCATTCATCAGGTTGTTGAAGATTTCAGGTCAGCAAACCGGACAGTTTTTCTGGCCTCGCACTTTATGGCAGAAGTGGAGAGGCTCTGCAGCAGAATTGCTTTTCTCAATCAGGGTGAAATAGTTACCATTGCTCCTCCGGATTTTTTAAAAAAATATTACGGTCAGAAAAGCATTGCTGTAAAGCTGGAAAGTATGTCTGAGGATCGAGCCGAAGCCTGTCGGCTGGAATTAAGGGAGATATTATCATCTGACATATCTATTGATATTAATAAAAACAATAATATAATTGAAATTATTATCCCCCTGGAACATCCTGAACTTGGTTTCTGGATTGACCGGATAAGAAAAAACTTTCCCGTTGGTGAAATCCACAGCCGGGAGGCCTCTCTCCATCAGGTATTTATTTCCCTGGCTGAAGAGCAGGAAGCTCCTGTGCTGGAAAACTGATTTTTACCGCTATTTCATAAACTATTAAGTGTATCAGATCAGCGCTAACCTCTTGACACAGACCGGATTTTGCTTTATAATAAACTATGCAGAAAAGAAGATCTGCTGTACGGGGGTGTACTGGATTCGCCTGTGCAGTGAATACTCTGACAGCGTTCCGGGGACGCCTTTCACCCGCAAAACACTGGCATCTTAAATTATCTGCAAACGATAATAGCTACGCCCTGGCTGCCGCTTAAGGCAGCTAGCGCTCACTGTAAACGTGTCTGTCGTTTATAACTGAGTGTCATATAAAGCAGACTAACCTCTCTCTCAAGCCTGTAGGAGAGGGGGACAACTAACAGGCTGGTGTTCTGAGATCCTGTCTGTCGGAGTTCAGGGCGCGAGACGAATAGACAGACTATGATCGTAGAAGTCAGGGGATGAACTGTGCAGTACGCGGGTTCGATTCCCGCCACCTCCACCAAATTAAAATTAAATAGCTTATTTTTTTGCACGGGCATAGCTCAATTGGCTAGAGCACCAGACTCCAAATCTGGGTGTTGGGGGTTCAAGTCCTCCTGCCCGTGCCATTTTTATTTTTAGATATATTTTAGGGTGATTGATATGGTAGGATTCTTGGGCTCAAAATATTTGATTATATCCACTTAATTTTAATGTTTTTTTAGTGATTTTCGCTTCATCTGCAACCCAGATTTTTTGGCCTAAAAAACCGAATCTTGGTTGCAGTATTTGTGATATATTAGTATAAAAATAAAAAATTTATCTCCCATCTTTTTAGACACACTTTTGCTAAGCTGTGGATCAAAAATGGTGGAGATATATTCAGATTACAGAAGATATTTGGGCATAGCCAGCATGGATATGGCAAGAGAACATGTTAATATGTTTAGTGAGGACTTAGTGGGAGGGTTTTATTGTTATAAGAGAGAACAAATTTGATAAGATAATATTGGAAATATTAAAGGACTTTTAGTGCTTATTCAGAATATTATTATTGGGTAGGTTTTTTAGTTTTTACAATAATATGAGTATAGCTTGTATTAATGATTTTGATAATGAATAGAATTTATAATAAGCAAATGGCACAAATACTGTAGGATGCTCATAAGTTAATGGTAAAAGACGATTGGGACTGAAAATAAAAATTTTGTACTTTATGAAAAGTTAAGTTATTAGAGGATTATGACAGTAGAAATCTTATTATCAAGCAGTTTTATCTTTAAAATTATGTGAATAGGGAGAAAATATTTTGTTTAAAAGGATATTTATTATTATCAATTAAATAAAAATGTGCTGGCAGTCAGTTTGACCCTGAATTGGCACATAAGTTTGTGGAGATTATGAGGTGATGTTTGCTTATGCAAGAATTGTCAATTCATCAAATTACAGCATAAAAGCAAACTAAATATCAAATGATATGAACAATATCATCCCCAGGATTAATAGCTTGATAAAATAAATGATGTAGCTGAAAGGATATTATAACAATGCCACAAGAATAGAGTAAGTTGTTAACACAAGATGTTTAACCTGTAATATCAGGGTTTGAGGCATGGCAAGGCTAATGTTTATGGCAATACGACGTAATGAGGGAGGAGGAGCAAAATGGCTGAGGATATAAAGGAAATAATGGAAGAGCAGAAGCTGCTGTTAGACTCAATAGATACTCAGATCTGGTATCTTAAGGATGAGGAGACTTATGGCAGAGTTAATCAGGCCTTTGCTGATTTTGTGGGGGCTAATAAATCAGATATTGAGTATAAAAATATTTCGGAAGCAAAAAATATCAGGAAGCCAGAAATTTGCATTAAAGAGAACGAAGGGGTATTCAAGAAAAAAGAAAGGATTGAGACTGAAGAGTGGGTAGAAAATAGCAAAGGTGAAAAAAGGCTGCTTTCGATAACTAAAACACCTAAATTAAATAACAAAGGTGAGGTAGAATATGTAGTATGCTCGGCTGTAGATATCACAGAACGGAAACAGGCAGAGGAAGAACTGGAAAAACTGTTGAAAGAATATGACACAATTTTTAACAGCATCCAGGCTAGCATATTTTTGATTGATGTGGAAGAGGAGGATAAAATTAAATTTCAGAGATTTAATCCTCTGGCTGAAAAACTGACAGGACTGTCTACGGAAGAAATAAAGGGTAAAACTCCCGTAGAAGTCCTGGGGGAGAGTCTTGGTAAAGATATTGAAGAAAATTATAGAAGGTGCCTTAAGAAAAAGGAAAAGATGGAATATGTGGAGAAAGTGAACCTGCCGGCAGGAAATAAAATCTTTAATACTAGGTTAAATCCTGTTATTATTGACGGCAGAGTGGAGAAAATTGTAGGAGATTCCCGTGATATAACCAGGGATAGAATAGAGAAGCTAAAAACCGATGCTCTTTTTGAAAACAGCAACTCTGCCATAGCCATGCTTGATAGCGAGGGCAAAATTGTGGATATTAATGATGAATTCACAGAGGCTTTTGGTTATAATCTGCCAGAAGTGAAAGGAAAGCATCTGGATGATGTTATGGAGCGGAGCAAAGCGGGATATTCAAACAGAGAGAAGACAGAAGAAATTTTTCGGGGTAGAAAAATTAAAGGAGAATGTGCCCGCTATGATAAAGAGGGCGAACACAGGGAGTTTTTATTTCACGGCGTGCCCATAGTTATTGAAGGGCAGGTAGAGGGAGCCTATACCCTATATGATGATATAACAGAGTTAAGACAAAAAGAAAATATTATTAAAAGCCTACATGAGACAGCCCTCGAGCTTGAAAAACTTACAGATATAGAAGAAGTATGCAAAAGCACAGTGGAAGCTGCAGAAAATCTTTTACAGTTTGAATTATGCAATATAGCTTTAGTAGAGGATGAAAAGCTTACACCTAAAGCTAAAACTTCTGAGGAAAAACACAAAAAGATGACTATAACAGAGGGGATAGTAGGTAAAACTTATCGCGAAGGTGAAGGCATTATTGTCGATGATGTTCAAAATAATCTTGAAACTAAACCTGTAAAAAGCTCATATGAATCAGCAATCAGTATACCTGTGGGTGACTATGGTGTCTTTCAGGCTGCAGCAACTGAAAAAGAAGCTTTTACGGAGGCAGATATAGAGCTGGCAGAACTTTTGATTTCTCATACCACTGCTGCTCTGAATAGAATTTTTTCTCAAGAAAAATTACAAAACAGAGAGAGGCGGTACAGCACGATCTTTGAGAAGGCTCCCATTGGTATAATGATTGGAGATAAAGAAGGTAATATATTGAGGGCCAATAAAGCTTTAACTGAAATAACAGGATTTGAGCAGGAAGAACTGGAGGGCAGCAATATACTTGATAATCTGGTACAGCCAGAACATCGTGAACTGGCTAAAGAAAATATAGAAAAACTGCTGCAGGGAGAAGATTTACAATTTGATATTAAAACAAAAGCTAAAGATGGGAAATATCTTTATGTGCAATTGACTGAAACAAGCATCAATTTACCTGAAGGTGACACAGGAGTGCTTTCCATGCACCAGGATGTTACAGAAAGAAAAGAGAAGGAAGAAATAATCAAAAAATTACATGATATAGCTTTAAACTTTAAGGATCTTGACGAAGAGAAAGAAGTTTGTATAAAAACTGTAAAAGTAGCTAAAGAACTTCTCGATTTTGAATTATGTATTATTCGTCTGGCTGAAAATAAAATGCTTATCCCCCGGGCATATACTGCTAAAGTGAATATAAAACCTGAGCCAAGACCAATAACGGAGGATAGCATATCAGCCAAAACCTACCGGGAAGGAAAAAGCATACTTGTTAATAATATTGAAAATAAACCAAAAACTAAGCCTCTCACAAGCACATTTAAATCAGGTATTAGCATACCCATTGGAGACTATGGAGTTTTTCAGGCTGCAGCAACAGAAGAAGAAGCTTTCACCGAGGCAGATTTAGAGCTGGCAGAGCTATTGATTTCTCATACAGCAGCAACCCTTGAAAGAATTTATGTTCAGAAAGAGATAAAATACAAATCTTTTCATGACGAGCTTACAGGTATGTATAATCGGAGATTTTTTGAGGAAGAAAAGAAAAGATTTAACACAAAACGACAGCTTCCGATCAGCATAATTATGGCTGATGTAAACGGTTTAAAAATTATCAATGACAGCCTTGGCCATGCTAAAGGCGATGAACTGCTTATAAAAACAGCTAAAATATTGCAAAATGCCCTGAGGGAGGAAGATATAAAAGCCAGATATGGCGGCGATGAATTTGTCATATTACTGCCTAAAACCAGCAATAAAATTGCGCATAAAATTTCCCTGCGAATCAAACAGGGTTGTGAGAAAACAGAAAAAGATGAATTGCCTTTATCTTTAGGAGTGGGAATTGCAACAAAAAATGATATAGAGCAGAATATAGATGAAGTACTGACAAAGGCTGATAACAATATGCTGCAAAATAAATTGACAAGCAGCCGGAGTGCAAAGAGTAAAATAATTGAAAGTTTACTGAATGCTCTGGGAGCAAAAAGTGAGGAAACCAAAGAACATACCCAGAGAATGATTAAATTAGCCCAAAAATTGGGAGAAAAAGTGGGATTGCCCAATTCAAAATTAGATAAATTATCACTGCTTGCTAACTTGCATGATATAGGCAAGACTTCTATTCCAGAAGAAATAATGACCAAATCCGGGGATTTAACAGATGAAGAGTGGGAAATAATCAGAAACCACCCTCAAAGAGGGTATAAAATAGCTTTAGCTTCGGAAGAATTTGCTGTGGTTGCTGAGGATATTTTGGCCCACCATGAACGCTGGGATGGTTATGGATATCCTCAGGGGTTGAAGGGCGAAGAAATACCATATTTAGCACGGATCATAACCATTGTGGATGCTTATGATGTAATGATATCCGGCAGGCCCTATCAGCAGGCTGTCTCTAAAGAAGAGGCTTTAACTGAAATTAATAAATGTGCCGGAAGCCAGTTTGATCCTGAACTGGCTGAAAAGTTTGTGGAGATGATGAGAGAAGACGAAAACTAAGAATGAAAACAGGGCGGATGTTTTATTTGTGAGAATCTGATGTGGTATTTATTTTGGATAGGAAAGGAAGGGTACAAGAAGTAGGTGGAAGTTATATTTGTTTATATATTAATCAGGTCTTGGGAAAACAATTTTGGGAAAATAAGGGTGGCAAGTTTTTAAACTAAAAATCCCTACAATATCAGGATTTGACGCATGGTAAGGCTAATGTTTTTGACAATACGGTTTTAAAAAAGGGGTAATTAAAGGTTTTTTATCACTAGTCCTTCTTAATTACCGAAATCTGGATTTGGCATCCAGCACCCACTCCAGCGGGTAGCTCAGCGACCTATTAACACCCTGCTCAGTGGGGTTATCTATTCGATGTTTCTGTAATTAAATCAGTTCTTATATCTAATGCTTCGATATTACCTTTTTTATGTAAAGCTTTACATAAAACGGGTAAGGTAGAGCACAAGACAAGAGATTTAGATGAAATCCTGAAGGAGATCGAGCCCCGGACAACAGAATTAACCGAGCTTTTTGGAATTATCAGCAACTCCACAATGTAACTTTCGTTAATTCCTTAACTAATCTGTATAGGCCCCTTACCATTGTTAAGAAACTGATTAATGGGGTTAAACTTTTCAAAGTTCTCCTTTAGATCTTCCCCGTACATATTGACATATTCTTTAACCATCTCCATACTATTATGACCTAAAATCTTCTGCAGCCTGAATTATGCTCAT
>LKMJ01001958.1_pt1 | contig 18602 bp, 35 predicted proteins | sample 643391 | NCBI WGS metagenome assembly LKMJ01 (sample SAMN04112250, study PRJNA286221) | soda lake metagenome | biome: soda lake; feature: Kulunda Steppe; material: water; isolation source: sample PL-Br10 brine of Picturesque Lake | place: Russia: Kulunda steppe | collected 2010-07 | reverse complement strand
TGTGCGCCTGGTGCATCACCCACAAGTGTGCGCCTGGTGCATCACCCACAAGTGTGCGCCTGGTGCATCACCCACAAGTGTGCACTGGGGTGCCAGCACATGGGGGCCTCAAGCCTCTGTCCTCTCCTTGACATTTGACACAAGAGTGCACCTGTAAGGCAGGGATTCTGCATGCCCCCATCCTTTGGCAGGCGCACCTTGTTGTTCCTGATGGCAGCGCTTGCATGGCCTAGCACATCCGCCGCCTCATGGCTGAGGGGTCCCGCCACTGCCCTCACCTGCACAACCCCAGCGCCACCCCAAAAAAGAAAAGATTGGAAGCGGTGTAGGCTGTCAACCCGCTCATGGTGATCAGGTGAAGGCACACACACATGAGTATGCTATTACTACAGCAACAGGCATGCATGCACACTCACAGAGCCATGCGCAATTTTAAGGCCACGCAACCCTGTGGCTCCCTCGCCAGTGCAGAGCCAGTGCCGCCCAAGGCCCAGCAGCAGACCGTAGGAGGTACAAAGGACATGCAGCAGCAGCATCAGCAGCAGGCGCACGTCCACACAAACGACACGGCTAAGCTCCCCCCCCTCCCCCTTTAGAGCAGCGCGTGCGCAGGCACATGTTTTGTGCTGATGCCCAAGCAATGTGCCTGCACATGTTTTGTACTGACGCCCAAGCAATGTGCCTGCACATGCTTTGTGCTGATGCCCAAGCAATGTGCCTGCACATGCACGGCAGCACAGCCAACCCTCCCCTTGGGCATTTATGTTTTGGCACACGGTCGCGCACCACGCTGGTACAGTCTGTGATGGCTTGCGCGAGGCGCCTGTAGTCGATGCCGCCAGAGCTTTCACAGTCCACCATGACCTGCGTGCAATCACGGCAGAAAGACACACCCCTTGCGGCAGGCACACGCAGGGGCAAGCACACATCACGGTGCGTGTACAGAGGGTGGCAGGCGCACACGGTGGAAAAGCACACCCCTTGCGGCAGGCACACGCAGGGGCAAGCACGCTCCATGGTTTGGTGCGCGTACAGGGTAACGAGCACGCACAGTGGCCGCTGCATGCTGCACCCCTGCAAGCTGTGTCCTTCTTCCCATTGGCTTCCCTGAACTTGAGGCTCCCTGCGTCTCATCTGTGCTTTTGTGGCGTCGTGGGGGCCTGGAACTCTGTAACTGTGAGACCACATGGCAACCAAATGGCTGGGCCGCGTGCCAAGCACCTTTTGCGTGACGTAGCAGCTCATACTTCCACCCAGACCATGCAGCAAGAAAAGCCAGCATGCTGATGAGTTGGAAGGAGGCACCAGCAACGGCACCAGCACCAGCACCAGTGCGCCATGCCCGGCAATCACACCAGGGGAAGGGGGCCAGTGCGTACAGCGAGGCCGGGCAGCACCGGCAGCAGCCTCCCCCTCCGGCACAGCAGCGGGGCAGGCGCATGCATTGCAACCACAAAGCAAGGCATCTCGACCCGGGCAGGCCAGAGGCTGCATGGCCTGCTGGGGCACTTTCCCAGCACTCTGCAAGGGCCTGCAGCGCAACTGCATGACGACACTATTGTGTAGGCGCAGGGAAATAAACAGCCGCTGGGACGGGTGCGCCGTCTCAATCGAAAGCACGGTTATTCTGGTCAGTGCCCAGCAGAGCGCACCCATCCTGGTCCGCCGCCAGAAAGCATGGCGTGCCAAACCTTGCAACCTTTGTCCAGCCCACACAGTCTGACCATAAACATTGGTGGGAGTGCGATGCGCACCAGCTAGTGCCGAATGCCGCTCAGCACCAGATGAATGCTTATGTGCCGGATTCAAGACTGCGCCGCACGGCACCCCTGGAAGATGTGCTCAGCCACAACCCAGTACCTGGAAGTACTGCAGCTCATCAGAGGAGGCGTCGGGGAGGATGGCCTGGCCAAAGGCCTCCAAGTCCATGGGGAAGATGAGGCCGCTGCCATCTGGGTCCAGGGAGTCGAACACCTACAAAAAAAAGGGCAGAGGCAGCAGAGGCCTGGTCCAGCCCCAAGGAGGGTGAGTGCGATGGGCCATATTGGAGCATACCATGTCGCGTCGCCCACAATACGCCCACCCACCCTCTAACGCCCAATATGTCACTTCCATCAATCTATCAGCCGCCATCAGCACTTGCGTGGGCGCAGGCGTGTGCGTGCAGAAGTGGCCGCCCAGTGCAAGCAGGCGTGCGCGTGCAGAAGTGTGCGTGCAGTGGCCGCCAAGTGCAAGCAGAGGGCGCCGCGTTACTAAGCTGCTTGCTGCAGCACTACATGCTTGCTGCAGCACTACATTGGGTGAATCGCCGACCCGTTGCTCTCTCATGAAGACTGCCTGGCCAATGCAATGCCCAAATTTGTGTGGGTGGGCTTGCAAGCAAAGCCCAGATGTGAGCCACCTGCCGCGGCAGCGTGCGGTCATCAGCAAACTTCAAGGGCACACGCCCTCACCGACACCCAGACACACAAACACCCCCCTCCCCCGTCCCCCCCATCACACACACGCATGCAAACACACAAGCGAGCATGCACACGCACACATGCACGCACGCATGCACGCACGGCCCAGCACATACAGTGTCCGCCCACCTGTTGCAGCCGGCCTGCCCCCTGCCGCAGCTCGTGCTCCATGTAAGCAAACAGGTCGTTGTCTGGTGTGAACACCGGAGTCAGCAAGGGCGCAGAACCACCTGTGCTGCTCCGTGTGCTGCCGTGGGAGAAGCTGGTGCGTGGTTGCCCGGTCATTATGTCCAGGCGTCCACAAATTGCCGGGTACTCAACACCTGCAGGCAGCAGCCGCAGAGCAGGGCCAAAGCGGGTATGCTTGATGGGTACAAGCATGCACAGGCCAGGGCAGGTGTAAGGTTGCATAAACCCAGCAAGGGCAGTGTCCTAGCGGCGCACATTGGCCAGTGCGCGGCACCTGCTGGTGTCTCATTGTGAGAGCACAAAGCTATTCCCCCCTTTGTTGTGTCTCATTGCACGAGCCTCTTTGTTGTGTCTCATTGTGAGTGCCCCTTTGTCATGTCTCTCATTGTGAGAGCCCTGGTGTCTCATTGTGAGAGCTCAAAGCTATTATCCCATTTGTTGTGTCTCATTTTGGGAGCCCCTTTGTTGTGTCTCTAATTGCGAGAGCTCGATGCTACTACCCCATTTGTTGTGGATTACTTGACACGTCAGGGTCCTCGCTGCAGCCAGCCAAACTGGCCGCCAGACAGGGCAGTCTTTGCAGTTAACAATATTCGCAGGCCAAGGGCAGCAGAGTGCAGGACGGAGAGCATCTCCTAGTCCAGGGCTCCAGCCCTTGAGCAGTCATCTAGATCAGTGGCGCAAGCCCTTGAGCAACCGTCTAGATCAGTGGCCACATCAGTCGTCTAGATCAGTCCTCTAGATCAGTGGCTCCAGCCCTTGAGCAATCATCTAGATCAGAGGCTACATCGGTTGTCTAGATCAGTGGCTCCAGACCTCGAGCAGTCATCAAGATCGGTGGCTACATCATGGCAAGGAGCTCAACCGTGCACACCTGTGCTCTCCCTCGGCTTACAATGAAAGGTGTGCACAGCGAGGCACTGAAGCGGCTATTGACAGAGGCAGCCCACCTTTCACACTGCTGCAACTCTGCGCCAGGCGCAACATGCCATGCACGAAGTTAAGTGATGTTCACACAGATGTACACACACTTGCAGACACATTCAGGTACACACACCTTGGGGAGCTTTGTACGCATAGCCGGAGGCTGGGTCCACCAGGAAGCTTCCGCTACCGTGAGGCAATGGTTCCAGGTCTACAAGCAGGCCCTGCTGCTGCAGCTTGAGCTCTTCTTGTTGGTCACTGGCACTGCTATGGGGCAAGGGCTGCAATCAACCCAGAAGGGAGATGAGCAAGATGAGTACGAAGTCCAGGATGCAAGACAAGCAAGATGAGCGCAAGGCAAACAAGACAGACAAGCATGCATCAAGCCTCCCTCTCTCCAAGTGTGCCGCCGCTTCAGCCTTCCCCATTTCCTGATACACAACACCACCGCCCTTTCCTCAAGCACCTCCTTCCCCGCAGCCCATAATGAGTAAGGCCCACCAGCATGGAACTGACCCAGCATGAAAATACCTGCTGTCCTACCCGGCTGAAGGGGGATGGCAGCGCAGCGCCTCTGCTGGCGGCCGGCGCAGGGTTTGCCAGGCGGGTGTCACTGCTGCCGAGGATCTGCAGAGGGAGAGCATGCTGTGGCTGAGGTGAGCAGGGCGCGTCTGCATGCAGGTGCTGGGGATTGACTTTCAAGTGGGCCACGTAAACAAGTACGAGACACGGGACAGCTGGGGCAGAGGGGTGCGGGGAGGACAGCGAAGCGCCCACGCCCTGCTTTACCTCCAGCAAGAAATAAATTGTTCCAGGCAGAGCAGAGCAGCAAAAAGGATGGATGCAAAAGGCAGGCGGAGCAGCATAGAAGAGAGCATCCCAGGCAGAGCAGCGCAGGTGAGCAGATGCAGATTTCACTGGATAGAAGCAGTTGCAGCAGGCAAGCATCTGCTGCACCATCAATCCATGCGTTAAGGAAGGTAAGAGGGGAGGTGAGAGTTACATGGTAGTGGCACAAGACCGCAGGCAACAGTTCCTGCAGGATGTGGATGACATGGGCCAGGACACACAATTGTCTATGGTCCAGGGCGCACATGACTTTCCACGGTTCAGGGCGCACATGGCCTTCCACGGTTCAGGGCGCACATGACCTCCATGGTCCAGGGCGCACATGACCTTCCATGGTTCAGGGCACATGACCTCCATGGTCCAGGGCGCACATGAACTCCACGGTTCAGGGCACATGGCCGTCCCCAATGACGAGCACAGCATGGGGACAAGGAGGAATTTACCATGGGCTCCCAGCCATAACCATATGCGCCTTAAGCATCCAGCTGCGCAGATTGGTCCCTTCCCTCCCCCATTCACCTGCGCAGTGGGGAAGCCTGCAGGGAGCGACCCCCCCGGATACCTTAGAGGCACAGCGCACAGGGCCACCTGCACAACCACGCAGGCAGCACAGGGCATGAGGCGAAGCTGGAATGTCATCAGGTCAGCGAGGGCGCAGCCACTCCATGCAGGGCAGCCCTTGCGCAGGTGACATGTCATAAGGTCAGCGAGGGCGCAGCCACTCCTTGCAGGGCAAGAGGCGCAGCTGGAATGTCATCAGGTCAGCAAGGCTGCAGCCACTCCATGCAGGGCCGCCCTTGCACTGGTGACAGGAGGCTGGGTTGCTAATGGCACCTTACATACGTACATACCAACGTGCTGGGAACATGGTCAGGTAGGAAGGACGCGGATGCATGATTCACATGGGCAGGGTGCTTTGTACTTGAGAGGGGATGGAAAGGTTGTTCACTGCAGCGCAGCATGGCTTGAGACATAGCCTGGGTAGAACACTTAGATAAGTAGGGTACACTGACAATTTTAGATGTTTGCAATCAAGAGGAGGAAGCGGTGGGTGTCGTGCATGCCAACACAAGGAGGGATCATGTTGAGAACATGGCGTCCAAATGAAGGAGTGATTGGTCAGAAAATTGATAACACGCTGCGTCGATGCTCACAGGTGGGCACAGGTGCATGCACTGATGTCACAGCACTGCACTCTGCTGCCATGTGCAGTGACCAAGCAAGCTCAGGACCTAACCCAGTTAACTGACTTGAGGGATCGGAGTGCTTTGGTGGACAGGAATGCGGGCAGCTCACCTGGAGCTCGTTGAATGAGAGCGCACCGGCCTTCTGGAAATCGCATGCATGGAGGTGTGCCAGCAGCAGTGCGATCTGCGTATGTGCAAGGATCAGGGAGCCCCAGCACATGTCTCCCGCAACATGGCTATATAGGAGGACCTTTGGCATCCCACTTTTGAATCTCCCAACGCGCAGAGTAACATTTCACTGTTGCAACATTCTAGGGCTGCAGCAGGTGCACGCCCCTACCAACAAGGTTCTAGTGCTGCGCTGGCAACAGCATTCCAGGGCTGCACTGCTGTAGCAGGTGCATGCCCCTGCCAACAAGATTATAGTGCTGCACTGGCAACAACATCATAGGGCTGCACTGCTGTAGCGGGTGCAAGCCCCTACCAACAAGATATTCAGGCCACGAACACGCGCAGTGCTGGCAGGCATTCACTGGGTGCCCACCTCCCTATCTCGAAGCGCTGGGACGAGGTTCAGGAGGTAGGCAGGGATATCAGACAGCTTCAGCTTCCCCGTCTGATCAGCATCGGCCTCCCGGAAAGCCCGGAAAGCAAACTCCTGGGGACGCAATCACGCGGGCATGCGAGCGGTTGCGTGGGATGGGCCGCGGCGCGCACCATCATGTAGACGGGTTCAGAGCCCAGTTGCTGCGCAGCCTTGCAAGCACTCGAGACATTGTCACCACAGCATGCTGGGTGATGTGCTGAAGCATGCCAGGTGCTGAGCTGAAGCATGCTGGGTGCTGAGCTGAAGCATGCTGGGTGCTGAGCTGAAGCATACCAGGTGCTGAGCTGAAGCATGCCAGGTGCTGAGCTGAAGCATGCCAGGTGCTGAGCTGAAGCATGCCAGGTGGCTGAAGCATGCCAGGTGGCTGAGCTGAAGCATGCTGGGTGCTGAGCTGAAGCATGCTGGGTGCTGAGCTGAAGCATGCCAGGTGGCTGAAGCATGCCAGGTGGGTGAGCTGAAGCATGCTGGGTGCTGAGCTGAAGCATGCCAGGTGCTGAGCTGGAGCATGCCAGGTGGCTGCGTGGGACGGCGTTGCAGGGACGGGCCGTAGAATGTTTCAGGGCACCCTTTAGGTCCATTGTTCTCTGCCGGCTAATACCTTGCAAACTGAGGCTCCAAGGAGGAAGCACGCTGGTGCCCACTTCAAGCTAGCAGAGGGATGGATTGCACGACAGAAGCACGCACCTGGTGTTTCATGTACACTTGCACACGGTGTACACGTGCGCGTGCAGCCCTCACACCCTGCCGACTGCACCACACCCCGGTCTGCGGAGCCGACAGCCAGTGGCGGCGGCTCGCAACGTGGCAGCACACACACATACACGCAGCGTACTGGGCAAGCTCAGCAGTGGTGCGTCCAGACGCGTTACGCAGTCTGCACACACCTTGTCGTCCGCTAAGGCCGCGCATGCCTCGCCCAAGGCGTACTGCAGCTCTTCGCTGAAGCTTCCAGAGCTCAGCCGGCGCTCCACGTCAGCAAAGTCCTGCGCACAGCAAAACCACCGCACGCGCACGCTGCGTCATGCAGCGCATGCACAGTGCAACGGCAGGCCCATCGCCACTTGCACGCACAAACAGATGGGGACATGCACAGGGCAGGGGCAAGGGCATCAAGCGCCGTGAGGAGAGGGGTAGCACACGCCAGACCTGGCCTGATGTCTGTGCCCCACAGACCACACCTACACAAAACAAACGCATGCAAACAGAGGTACTTGCTCCAATAAACACACCACCAGGTACACCATGCGGCCACGAAGACACACACGCACGTACAAACACAAGCACATGCACAGACATGCACATGCACGTGCACATGCACATACACACACGTACACACAGGCACACTAACACGAAGGCATACACACTCACATGCACACACACACACAAGCAGGCGCCAGAGCACACACCTTGATCACATCCTGTAGCTGCCCCTCCGTGACGGAGCGGAAGCCCTCCAGGCCCAACACTGCCTCCACGTACGCCCCATCTGCCGGTGTGGCCTTACCCCTGCCCAGCGCACCCAGCACAAGGTGCTCCGCCACATCCCTGACAGGCAGCACGCTGGTGTCCGGGATGCTGCCATCACCGTAAGGGCTGCTGTTGGTGCCGTAGCTGGTGCCGTAGCTGGTGCTGTAGCTGGGCGAGTGTGTGCGGCCTGCGTCGGGGCCCGCACCAGCAACGCGGCATGCGCGGCGGAACAGGTCCTGGAAGCGGGAAGGGTCGCGCCGCAGCATGGCGTCCAGCGCTGAGAAAACCCTACCACCTGCGGGCATGCATGTCCTGGCAACGATGTGTGTGTGTGTGCCGTGCGTGTGCTGCATGTGTGCACAAGCGTGTGCATACGTGTACATGTGTGCGTTCCTCAGCAGCACCTGATCCCACAGCTGAAACCTTACACAACACAGGGAGCATCCTTACCCTTTGCAGCCAAAATGCACGCAACCCAAAGCTGGTGCACACATGGCCCCGCTGCCCAACAGAGCCAGGTGCTCACACAACCCTGCCAGCCAGCACAGCACCTGTGCCGGCATCCGCGGCAAAGCTCCTGAGCGTAGGCCTCTCAAAAAAGGCCACCGGCTTTGGCCAGCGCGCAGCGTTACGCGGCAGCTGCTCGTAAACCACCCCTGTGCGGCGATCGATGAGGAAGCGTGCACCCTGCAAGGTAACAAAAGGGGGGAGGGCAGCCAAGGGTGGGGCACACGCACGCATTGCTTGGAAACCCCATGAAGCACGCTGTGCAAGCGCAGTGCCAAGCCGCATTGACACACAAACACATATGCACTGGTGCACACACGCCCATGTACACATAGCCCCCTTCGCGCACACACGCATGCCCGCACACATTCCACCCACCTGATAGTCAAACGCCTCCAGGGCCAGCACATCCAGCGGCTTCTCGGACAGCGCAGCCTGCGTGCTACTGGCGCCCAGCCCGCACAGCAAGCGGAGCAGCTGTGCGGCGCTGGGGCTGTCGCTGCTGCTGGCCGGCCAGGTGCCCGGAGGTATGGACACGTCAGGTGTCTGCACCTCAACCGCCCGGGCCGCCTGTCACGCGCGCGCAAAGGTGTGAACGTCGAGTGCGCAGGTGTGTGCTGCTACTCAAGGGCGTGTGAATTAAGGTGGGCACAGCCAGAGTGCAGGTGTGTGCTGCTGCTTGTGAGCGCAGCGTTGCTCAGAGGGAAGGGGGCGTGCTGGGTCCGTACACCCTTGTGCCGGTGCAGGCAGGCTGCACCATTTGGGTTGCGCTCAAGCAAGAGGACAATGCACACGCAAGGCGTGCACACAAACAGTGAGGTGTGGGGCAGCATCCAACTGTCAGCCGCCCCGCATTGGGACAAGGCAGGCAAGCGGGCGGGGCAGGGCGGCCAGCATCGCCAGTCCTGCAAGTGTCCAGAAAGTGTGCAACCGCACCTGCAGCAAGGAGGGTAGGGCCACCAGGCCTGCCTGCTCTGGGTCAGACACACACAGCGCAAGAGCCAGCCGGCGCAGCGCAGCGCGTGGCGCAGCAGGCGCGACCTCCCGCAGCACGGCCAGCGCATCTGAGGGCGCCAGGCCCCCGGCACCGCGCGCGTCTTTGCATGCAAATGCTGTGGACACTGCGAAGGACTGCGCCTGCGGTGAGCATGCAAGGTCACAAACACATGTGCACTCTTGTATCTATGTGTGTGCGAGTCCGTGCGTGTGTGCGCACGTGCGCATGAGCGAGTGTTTGCGCAGGTGCGTGCGCATGTGCTTGTGGCTAGGCGCAGATGGGCCCTGCCCATTGGACACGGCATAGCCTTTGAAGAGCCTATGCTCAAAGCTCGGCATGGGCACCAGTAAGTCTCATAAATGAGACACCCTGGACGTCCCCAGACGCTTGGCGCAAGGCACATACTGAGCAAAGGGCACACACACACACACACAAAGCAACCATTGCCTCCCTCAGAAAGAGCCACATCAGTGATATGATGTCATTTCACCCAAGCTTACTTCACACAGGACGCAAGCATCCTGCCGCACCTGGCTGCGAGCAAGAGTTTGGCTCAGGTCTTCCAGGTCCCGGGCCAGGAGGCTGAGGCTTGCACGAGCAGAGTTGTTGCCTTGCCCATGCCCAGCGTCGGCTCGGCCACTCCCATATCCAATCTGAAGGCATGCATGTGAGCGTTTGAGCATGCATGCGTGTGAGTGTGTGCATGTGCGTCCATTCGTGTGTGTGTGTAGGGAGGGGGGGTGTTTTAGCATTTCATGCATGTGCTCGAGTGTGTGTATGTGCACGCAAATGTGTGTGTGTGTGTGAGCGTGCGCGTGTGCATCTTGCTAAACATGGATGTAGGCATACACTCAGCTGGGTGGTCAGTTACAAGGTATTTAACAATGCGTAAGATGGCAATGGACATTAGCACACACATGTGCACATGGCAAACACAGAAGCACGCGCACACCTACACCCACACCCACACCCACGACAACAACACCCACAACATATCCCCCAAAGACACAAGTACATGCGTGCACAAACACATAAGAAGCACACACACGTGCCTGCGGGGATGCCGCGGAGTACATGCGTGAACAAACACATGCGTGCACAAACACATGCGAGCACAAACACATAAGAAGCACACACGCGCCTGCGGGGATGCCGTGGAGTACATGCGTGCACAAACACATGCGTGCACAAACACATAAGAAGCACACACGCGCCTGCGGGGATGCCGTGGAGTACATGCGTGCACAAACACATGCGTGCACAAACACATGCGTGCACACACACACATAAGAAGCACACACGTGCCTGCGGGGATGCCGTGGAGAATTCCTCGACGGCCTCCTCCAGGGCTTCAAGGGTCACGGACCCAGTGCCACAGTCGAGCATGGCCTGGGAGAGGATCCAGAACAGCATTCAAATGTGAGGACAAGTCCAAGGAGGGGGCCCGAGGGCTTCAGCTCTGCGTGTATGTGCGTCGCTGCGTTTGCATGGCTCCAAGGTTGCCGCATCACGTCACGTGCGCAAACGCTTCACAGGCAGGTATATGTGCTGTGCATCGGTGGGCACGCTGGCACAGCACATTACAGGCTAACATTCCATATGTCACTGCCCCCTGCCATGGGACAAAGCCTCTGTCACCCCTCGCTGCATAAGAGGCCTGAGCTGTGAGCACCCGATGGGCCCTCAAGCAAACCAAGTTAAATGATGTGTAGGTGGCCCACAAACCAGGGCTGGCAGAGCAGTTACATGCTGCATGGTTCTGCAGTGAGCAGGGGCCCCCCCCTGCCTGTGGTACCTACTTGACAGTAGAGGGTCTGGGCCCGCGTGGCTGCCGCTCCTGCAAAGTCGGCCACCAGCCGCGCAGTCTGGCGCGCATCCAGCATGCCCGAGCGGTCTCGGTCGTAGGACTGGAACACGTCCCTGCGTTGCAAGGGTGGCGGGGCAATAGTGGTGGTGGTGGGTCGGTCTTTGTGGGGGCCCCATTCTTGCGGGTAGGCGAGAGGCAGGGCTGGAACATGTGCCTCTGTTGTGCAAGGGCCGGGGCGGGGCAGAGTGTCCAATTTGAGGGGGGCCCCTTTCTTGCATGCATGCGAATGGCAGGGCTGGGGCATCCCATTGTTGCAAGGTGGGCTCTTCCCTGCGTAAAGGCGGCATCAGACTTGGGGTTCTAGGTCATCAGATCAGATCCACAACCAGCTGCTCCTTTGGTGTGCACCATGCTGCTCCTTTGGTGCAGCTCCTTAGTTGTGCAGATCCTTTGGCGTGCAGCTCCTTTGCAGCTCCTTTGGTGTTGCTCCTTTGGTGTGCATCAGCTGCTCCTTTGGTGTACACCATGTCACTCAGGGTCTTAGCAGGGGCAGCTTTAGGGCAGACAGCAGAGGTAAGACGGGGGAGATACATGATGGGCCGTGAATGAGAAAACGGACAAGGGTCTGAGCAGTCTTGCAGCAAAGCTAGCGCGGCTTGCACTGTTTCCGAGCGGCCGCAAAATGCAGCATGCCTTTTCTTGCCGGCTTCATGGCCGCCATCTTGACCTCACCATCAAGGCTAACACCCTAGATTCTTCACTCTCAGGTCCCAAGCTCAAATGCTTCCCGCTCTGGACCCCTCCCACGAGAGCATGAACCCACACACTCAACGCGCAAGCAACCATACGGTGGTGCCCAGTCACGCACAAGAAAGCAAGCACTGACACGCGTATGCGCACACACACACACAAGCACACACACACAATCCATCAGACTATCATCCAAACACACACAGAACCACCCACACCTGAGTAGCAAGCGCCCATCCCTCAACCGTTGGTCCAGCGCCGAAAAGAAGGCGTAACCCGCGGCGGCGGCAGACGCACCCGAGAAGCCCACTGCCTCCTCCCCACCTGGAGGCCCCCCAAAAGGGTGGAAAATGTGTATACCAACAGATCAGTGGCAGGGGGCATGCACTCAGGAAAGGTCCACAATGTACGCCAGGAATGCACTCAAGTAACGTCCACGACGTATGCCAGGAATGCAATCAGAAAAGGTTCACAACGTACGCCAGGAATGCACTCAGGAAAGGTCCACAATGTACGCCGGGAATGCACTCAGGGAACGTCCACAACGTACGCCAGGAATGCACTCAGGAAACGTCCACAATGTACAGAGACATCCCAGGTCCCCCCCGCATTGCTGCGTGTGGCCTATGAGGGTCAGCTTGAAAACCTGTGCGAGTGTGTGGTGGGTTGTGTGCCATAGGCCTGCAGGAGCCCACCTGCTCCCGCGGGCGGCTTGGCGGCCTGCAGGGGTGCACCGCGTGCTCGTGAGGGTGGGTAAGGGGCTGGGGATTTGGGTGACCCGCCTGCTGCTGCTGCTGCCGCCGCCGCGGGCTTGAGGTAGCCCACAAGCTGTGGCCACTCCTGGGCTGTCAGGGGGCGTGTGTACAGCCTGTGGAGGGCACAGGAAAGCAGATGCATGGGCATATGTACAGCCTGGGGAGGGTACAGGGAAGCAAAGGCGCCTGCGTGTCTGCCGTATGCTTGCCATACACGCCTCCATACACGAAGGCGGGCATTCATACAGCATGCCAGGGGCAAAGGAAGCAAAGGTGCTCGCGCATCTCACCTCCGTGTGCCCTGATCAACCAGCAGCTGCTGCTGCCCTAGCAGCTGCTGCAGCTGCTCCTGGAGCTGGCGCTGTTGGTGGGAGTCTGTGCCAGATGTGGTCCTGGCGCCGCCCAGGGACATCCCAGAGGAGGTTGCAGGCGTGGGCCAGGTTTGCTGCGCAGGCCCCCTGGCTCCAGCTGTGCGCACTTGGTTGGTGCAGGGTGAAAGCACCCACACGCCTGAAGGGGCGTCCCTGGAGGAGCAAGGCACCAAGTCACGGGCAATGCAAGCCATGCGTGTGTTTGGCAAACATGGGTGTATGTGTGCGCGTGTGCGTGTGTGAATGTGTGCGTACGCTCCCATGTGTGTGTGTGCGTGCGCATGTGCGTGTGCGTGTGCGTGCGCGCACCTGTGTTAGGGTGCATGTGTGTCTGCCTGCATGTGAGCACGCATTTTTGTGGATGCAGATTCCATGGAAAGTAAATCTGGGGGCGATTGCACCAAGTTGGCATCTCTCTGGTGATGGGACCCACTCCAAGCACACACAAACTGCCATGTGCTTTGAAGGACCGCACACCACTATGTGTGCTAGAACACACATCCAATACACACACAAATGCACACAGGCCAAGCTGCCCCTGGGCCTGCATATCCCTCCAACGTGGGCACCAAAGCGCAGAGCTCTGCCACACCTCCTTATCTGCGCTTCTCTGGCCGCCCGCGCGCGGGCCGCCGCCAGGACATGCTTGAAGCCCTTCCTGCAGGGAGGGTAGCCTGGGGGCAGCTTGGGCGGCACCACACGCAGGCAGATGCACAGCTCGCTGAAGCTGATGGCCGCCTCGCCCGCCACATCCATGTCTGCAGCAGGGCAGGGCATATGGGTTCGTGCAAAGCCATATGTTGCAGGACGCGCGCACACACACACACATATCCTTTGCATGGATCACAGCGGGCTGCAATGAAGGGCAAGTGGGCCAGCACCAGTGGCCCTACACAGAGGCCTGGGGCAGGGTGCACTGGGTTGGGGCCTGGTGCAGGGTGCACAGGTGTGGGGCCCGGCGTGGGCTGTAGGGCTTAGGCCTGGGAGCAGGAGCCCTCCCACCCTGGCATGAACCAAAAAAGGATGGTGCAGCATGCGCACCTCCCGAGCAGCCCGCCTGGACATCTTGTAAGCATGCCACCTGCATGCTATTCAAGCTCACCTGCATGCTATTCAAGCTCACCTGCATGCTATTCAAGCTCACCTTATGCTGTGCAAGCACACCTCATGCTGTGCAAGCACACCTTATGCTGTGCAAGCACACCTTATGCAAACAGCCTGTTAAGGAGCGGGCGCAGTGACGGGTCCGTGGGCACTGCTCCAAACGTGTGCAGGCATCACGCATCACAGCAAGAGTCAAGAAGCGGCAACGGCAGCCCAAAAAACACCCCAGGCAGGAGCCAACCAGCCTCGTCCAGTGCGTGAATAGGAGCCCACACAAACAAGGCCAAAGCAAGTTTCTTCCGCACCTGCAACATACAGGACCACCCACCAGCAATGTGCATGAGCAGGTAGTGCTGCTCCCTATGGCCGATGCCCTTCACCAGGCGCCGCAGGAACGCAGCTAGCTCAGTGGGCTCAAGGACACCGTTGCGGGCAGCGCCCGTGTCGGCCCACACATCGCGCACAAGCTCCATGTTGCTGGAGATGTACTGGCTGATGCGGTCCAGCAGGTCCACCACATCCTGCGGGACCACAGCAACGCAAACGACGGGGGTAAAGGCGTAACTAAAACGCTTAGCAAATATTGCGCGTGGATGCGATCTTGCAGGCCCAGCAGCACATCCTGCCGGTGTTCAGGACAAGCATATGGACAGGGGGCCAAGGGGAACAAGACTGGGTTTCGATCCATCCAATCCAACACCACATCCGGGCCGTCTGAGCAAGGTGGCATGAGGCACGAAAACCTGCATACATCTGGCCAAGCACCCTCAGGAAGCACAGGGAGCTGCCAAAACGCATGCACAAGCACACAGTGCGAAGGACGCAGCGGCAGCAGCAGCAGCAGCAGTGCCGCTCGACGGCAATGCCCAAGGCGGACCTCTGCATGACAGCAACTGAGCTGCTGGCTTAGAGGATGCAGCAGGCGCGGCAGTGTCCACGTGAGTGGCGGGGGAGCCTGCGTATGCTCAGAGGGGACTGTTGTGATAGGAGGTCACAGGCAGGCCAATCCCTGGAGCGGCATCATGCACGCCGGGAATTTCAGCAACAGCGGCACCAAGAGACCACAGGGGCCCGCAGAAGGGGAGAGGCATGTACTGGCTGGGCCAGCCCGCTGGGGTTCGTTGGTGTCCACTGGAACGACTAGGCTGTCCCCTACGGCACTAGTGCTGTCCCCTATGGCACTAGTGCTGTCCCCTATGGCACTAGTGCTGTCCCCTACGGCACAAGGGCTGTCCCCTATGGCACAAGGGCTGTCCCCTATGGCACAAGGGCTGTCCCCTACGGCACTAGTGCTGTCCCCTATGGCACGAGTGCTGTCCCCTGTGGCACAAGGGCTGTCCCCTATGGCACAAGGGCCGTCCCCTATGGCACAAGGGCTGTCCCCTATGGCACAAGGGCTGTCCCCTATGGCACAAGGGCTGTCCCCTATGGCACTAGTGCTGTCCCCTATGGCACAAGGGCTGTCCCCTACGGCACAAGGGCTGTCCCCTATGGCACTAGTGCTGTCCCCTATGGCACTAGTGCTGTCCCCTATGGCACTAGTGCTGTCCCCTATGGCACAAGGGCTGTCCCCTATGGCACAAGGGCTGTCCCCTATGGCACAAGGGCTGTCCCCTATGGCACAAGGGCTGTCCCCTATGGCACAAGGGCTATCCCCTATGGCACTAGTGCTGTCCCCTATGGCACTAGTGCTGTCCCCTATGGCACTAGTGCTGTCCCCTATGGCACTAGTGCTGTCCCCTACGGCACTAGTGCTGTCCCCTACGGCACAAGCCAGACAGATTGAGTGGTATCATGACCTGGCTAGCGGCAAGCCCTGTGAGATTTGCCCTGAAGCTCGCGGCCTCGTCCATCAGCTCGTCAGCTTTGGCTGTTACCTCTGGCATGCCGCCGTCCACGCTCTGCATGCGCTGGCCATCCTCCGCAATGACGCGCGCGGAGGACAGCAGCTCCTCCTGGCTGACCGTGCCGTTGCCGTCCGCATCCATGAGCGCCTGAGCGTGTGTTTGCACGCGGGACAGGGCATGTTGGGCACAGCCACCGCACACGCTGTCGACACCAGCCCAGCCCGTCAATACCAGCCTGTCAACACCAGCCTGTCAACACCAGCCTGTCAACATCAGCCCTCCTTGTCATCACTCCCCCCCCATCAGAAGGCCTGCATTGATAAAAACCAAGCGAGCCAGGCCAGAGCCATGCAGGCCAGGATGCGTGAGTGCACAGGTTGATAGGATCCAAAACCTGGAGCTGTGTGGTCCTATTGCTGCGGCTGCTTTGGGACGATGAGTGCGCACACAAATTTTTGTTGGATGCCCAAAGCACCCCAGGAGAAGAGTGTGTCGTGACAATTTACGAGCAGTTCAAAAGTCATGACGGTAAACGATTCATGGCAGCTCACAAGTCATGACAGTTCGCAAGAAGAGTGTATCATGACAGTTCAGGAGCAGAGCCTTTGTGTGTAAATGTACCCATGCAGCTCATGAGCAGAGCCTGTGTGCGAGGACGCGCGGTGGCTCGTGTACACAGCAAGATGGCACTGTGGAGCACCGCCTCCTGCTGGCCACACAGCCCAATGCACATACACAGGAGCAGGAGTTTGCGAGCAAGCGAGAAGCAACAGGGGCATTGGTTTCTCTGTTGGCGCACCATGAAGTACCGGATGTCGGCATCGCCCACGCCAGGCAGCTGCAGATCACGGAGCAGTCTTGCCAGACCATGCAAGTCCAGCTCCCCTGCCCTTGAGGAATCTGCGTGCAACCAAGGCAAAACCATAGCACAACCCCCCACAGCAGCGATTGCAAGTCAATGGAGGCTGCGTGCACCCAGACAGAACACTGCGGAATACCAAAAACACTCAGCTTAACGCCCAATGCAGAGACTGTAAACGGAGACATCAGCAGCGAGGTTTTCAAGGAGGGGCAAGATTAGAAGTGCGGCACAAACAGCAACAAAGCGAGGCCTGTTGTCCAGACATGCCTGAGATGGGCAGCTCAAGAGGCAGCTCAAGATTTGGGCTCCATTCCCTATTGCAAGGAATTATGGGCCAAAAATCACAAAATGTACCCATGTAGGTAGACGCAGCATATATTTCCGGTGAAAGGATGTATGCATGCACAGGCTGCGAGACAAAAGGTGTGCAGAAAGACATGACCTTCTAGTTGACATAGTACAAAGGAACCGACCCCTTGTGCAGGCCTGGCCTGTTGAGGCCTGGGGTGTTCTGAGCAAATCATGCATGGTGTGAAAACACATGCAGCGCAGACAACGCTGATTGAGGTGGTTGCTTGTATGTCCTTGAGCGCATCCACAGAGAAGACAGAGGGGGAAGCGCACAGGACGCTTGCCCACGCTGCACTGCAGCAGCACATACCATCATACTTCCTGAACAGATCAGCCAGGTGTGTGCGGGTTTGCTTCAGGTGGGTATCCAGCCGGCCGTAAAGATCTCCCGGGCGTACACATTTTTTTGGCTGCAAATGCCACGTGGACCAAGATCCTTGCCATGGAAAGTTTGCCTTGGACCAAAAAGCTTCAATACAAACAAGTGCAGCAGCAGCAGCTGCAGCAGCAAATGATGACAGACGCAACTAACAAAAAAGGCCATGCATCAAACCTGGGAACTAAATCTATTTAATGCGTGAGGTGCCCTCCAGCAAGGGAGACACTCAGGATGCTGGCGACCAATAGCAAGCCCAATCAACTGTCAGCACCAAACATGAGCACCAAGCTTGAATATCACCATTATGACCAGAAACATTGCAAGAAATTTAAAGAACCCAGGGGCCTAAAATTCACAACAACCCCTTCAAAAACTTCAAACGAGAAGAATTTGTGCAAACAAACGGAATGATTCAAGATTTGATATTTGCAGTGCAAAATAAATTGCTTGCATGAAGGAGTTAGCTGTGCAAGACTGCAGAAATTCCTGCAACACTAGGATGATTGCCTCAATACAGCAAAACTCTGCCTAAAATATAAATGAACCTGCTTTAATTGGTTAGATAAAAGCACTTCTTTAATACTATTTATTCCTGCAGTGCACGATCTTAGGGCACATAAATGTCTCTAGTTACCTGGAGAACCCCCTTGACCAGCCAGCCAATAGGAGTTGGCCAATCGGGAGTAGCCTTATACACATGCGTGGTGTCAGGATTTAAGAGGAAAATTTCACGGCCACTGGATCCTTCGCGCCATTCTTCTAATCTCCAAGACACATCACCAGGACGGCCTGCGCAACAGAAGGACCATATAATCATCCAACCAACAAACAACAGATGGAAAAAATAGGGAAAATAAGGGAAGAAGAAGAAATCCCGTAATTTGAAAGCAACCACTTCATGACTTGAACCAAGACAAACGGGACACTTGTAGTTAAACATAAACACAAACAAAATCAATCCAAAGAAAATAAAAGCAGCATACACATTCAAAAAAAATTCAGCAAAGCAGCGTTGCATTGCCACTTACTTGCACGAGCCTTCACCCCAGGCTTAAACCCCGGCTTGTAGGAGGGATAGCCACGAGGGGTGGTGGGGGCCACCACGCGCAAGCAGATGCACAGGGCATAGAAGTCAAATTGGGCCGTTCCAGCGACATCCATGTCTGCAAGCGTACGCGACGGCGAGC
>LKMJ01001957.1_pt1 | contig 18609 bp, 38 predicted proteins | sample 643391 | NCBI WGS metagenome assembly LKMJ01 (sample SAMN04112250, study PRJNA286221) | soda lake metagenome | biome: soda lake; feature: Kulunda Steppe; material: water; isolation source: sample PL-Br10 brine of Picturesque Lake | place: Russia: Kulunda steppe | collected 2010-07 | reverse complement strand
CGGTGAAAAAGCGGGGGGCGTGTTTTGTTTTTTGTGTGTGGCTCCGGATTTGGTTGTTGCTACGTATCTGCGTCGTACAGGGGGGTTTTTTTTAGTTTCCTGCTGCATGCATTAGTTCTGGGTTTTCGAATAGTAGGTGGCAGTGCCGGGCCATGTCTGGGGCGTTTTCTATGCATTGTATTCGTTGCTGGAAGGTTATATAGGCTGTGATTAGGATTATTATGGTTGCTGCTATGTATATTGCGGTGTGTGTGTTGTCGTGGTTCATTGTGTGATAGTGTTTTTTGTGTTTAAGTTTTTTTAAAGGTTGCTGTATTATTTATTGTTTATGAGTTGCGCTGGAGATGACTGCAGAGGTATGCATTGTTAAGGTAAAATCAGGGGGCAGACGCGTTTGAATGGTTCTGTGACTTTTATATGCGGTAGTTGTGGTAGGGAGTACAGTGAGGTGGGTGCGCGGGTTTAAGTGTTTGCGCATTTTTGTTTGTGTTTTTCGAATGCTTCTTCGTTGAATTTGTAGATTTTGCCGCAGAGTTTGCATTTCATTAGTCCGCTGCTGCTGCTGTTGTTGTTTTCTTGTTCTCTTTTTTTCCGGTATGCGTAGCTTACGGGGTTGGGGTCTTGTTCGCCTTGATAGACTTGCATGTCTTTGTAGAATCCGTTGGTGTCGTAGTTTGGGGGTGGGACGGTTTTGCCGCGTTTTTTATGCCATTCGATTTGGGTGTTGATGTATTGTTGGTCTAATGGTTCTTTGTTGCGTTGGTTCCATTGGTGGATCATTTTTTCGATGCTGTCCCAGTCGTATCCTACGGTGTGCAGGAAGTTGCATAGTATTAGTACGGCGCGTTTTCGGCCGTCTTCGACGCCCTCAAGTATTTTTTTGATTGTTGGAGGGAAGTGTTTTTTGGGTATGGCTTCTTCTGGCCTGGTGAATTCCATGTCTTTGTTTACAGGGTTTTTGTTGTTTTTTGAGTATCCGTGTTTTTCTGCGTGGTTTAATGCTTTTTTGAGTAGTGTTTCTGCTTCGTTTACCTGAGGGTTGACCAGGAAGTTGTGCCGGAAACCGACGTTTTCTATCTTTGCTTCTTCTTTAGAGAAGTCTTCTAGTTTTTCTACGGGTATTGGCAGTGATACAAGACCTGTTTTCATGTGTAGGCTGTATGGTGCTTTGAACAGGTGTCTATCTCCCCATCCGTGTTCGATGTCGCTTACGGTGTAAGGGTCTTCTACTTCTCTGTCGACGTACTGGTTTACTAGCTCGGTCATTTCTTTTTTTAGTTGTTTTCGGAGGTATGTCAGTATTTTTTTAGGTGTTTCTGGGTACGTGTTTTCGATTGGTTCGCCGTCTATTTCTTCAGGAAATGCTTTTTGGGTTATTGCTAGGTGGAATCCGCGGTTCCCGCTGTATTTTAGTCCTATGCTTTCTTTTTGTATTCCGTTGTTTTTTAGTTCTTTTATTATTAGTTGGGCTGTTCCACGGGCTAGGTCTAGGCTGTGATCGCAGTCTATGTCGATGATGAGGTCCCAGCCTGTCCTTAGTAGTTCTGGTTCCGGTGTTTCGTCTATCAGTAATGGGTTTTTCCATTTTTCTACTGATACGTGGAATTCTACGGCTTTTTGTTGTGAGAAGTGGTTTACGTCACCTCTTGTTTCTATTACGTCTGGCCTGTGTCCGAAACTGTTTTGGTATCTTGGTACGGCTTCTCTTTTTTCGGCTGCTTGCAGTATTTTTTGTTGGACGATTGGTTTTTCGTAGTATTGACGGGCTTTCCATGTTTGGAGTTCGTCGGTCATGTATATTGGTTGGGGGCGCAGGTTTTATATAATTAATCAATCAAGTAATGGTTATGGATTGTGAAGGAGATGACTGCAGACGTATGCATTGCCGAGGCAAAATCAAGGAGCAAAGCAAGTTAGACGGTACGAAGGCGTACATGTGTAACAAATGCGGGAAGGAGTACACGGAGACGGGCGCTACCGTGAATAAATAGTTTTATAAGTTTAGTTCGTCCAAGTTTTTTTTATGATTAATGATTTACTGTTAGCAATTGGGACAGTTACAGGGATAATTACGAAAATGTATGCCTTGAAGGATAAGGCTACTATTTGGAGCCGTAAAAGCAGCGGATTAAACCTGATTCTTTACCCCTTCACTGCGTTGTACCCTTTCTTTGATCTCGGGCTTTATTACACGTTCACTGGTACGTTGATTACGTTTTTGATTTGGTGCGGGATTTTTGTGTGGCGTGCACCTGAGGGAGAGGATTGGCTTGGCCGGAAAGAAATGACTTATACCGAGTACTTTAAACAGGTTGCCGAAACACATTTATAAGTTTCTTTTTAAAATATGTATTTGTGAGCTGATAATGGGCGAACTCCATGACCGTGCGATAGAAGAATTGTATAATGATTTAAACTTTTTAATAAACGATTACAGCGAGGAGGTGTTCTGGGAGGACGTCTATGTGGAGCAGGATTATTTTGAAGGCCAGATACTTCCTTACAAGGTTCGGGACCGGCAGGATCGTGGTAAACAAGTCGGAGAGTTCGATGTCTTGGCTGTTAACCATGATGAACAGGTTTTAATGTATGTCGAGGTTAAGCCCTGGAGTTCAGGTACAAGTTATGCTGAGGATCAGATTGAACGGGCTGAAAGTTTTTGGGAGCCTCGCGGCTGGGATGTTGTCGGTAAAACACATGTTGTCGATAAGTGGGGTGATAACTGGTATGATGAGAGCCGTGATTTTGAACTTGTGGCTGATGGCGGAGAGCAGAGAGGTACCAGGTATGGCTGTGAGGAGATTGATCCAGATATTGATCGTTATGTCAGTGAGGTTGAGCGTGAGCTTCGTGATGAACTCGGATAAACAGAGTTCTTATGAGTTGAACCAGGTTGTCCTGGGTGATCGATTAGTTGTAGAGGATCTTTATAAAAGCAGTTGTGCGTATAGTGAAGGCGTTGACGAGTATTTCCGGTATGAGGTGCGTTTCGGCGGTTTGCGTGAAGGTAATTTTGCTGATTTGACTGAGGTTAAGCGTTTTTTGGAGGATGATTTTGATGAGGCGGACCGTGTTGTCACTGACGTGTTATAAGTTATTTATATTTTTCGTGTTTTGTGTGTGGCACGTACGTATTCTTTTTGTGTAACATTTTTACAAAGTTTTTTATAAATTAGTTGCATGATTTGTCAAAGGTTTTATAAAAGTTGTTGTTTAATTTTTGTTTTGTTATGTTTCGAGATTGTGAAGAATTGTATAATTTTTTGACGCATCATGGTGAAGTGATGGTTGTGCTTGACTCGGATCGCGAGTATGAGTTGCACACTCATGATACAGAGATCGTGGATGTCAGCGACAAGGTAGAGGATGGCGTTAAAAGAACAGTGATTAAAACCGTTGGTATGAAGGACGGCGAGTACAGTGTTGTGTATTTCTCTGCTGATGCTGTCGAGCACGTTTATGTGCATGAGGAGAATTAGTGTTTTGAGAGATTTTCGTGATCCTCCGGAGCGTCCGGAGAGTGTTCAGAAGCCTGACAGTTTGAAACCTGATCTTTCTCTTTCTTTTTTTAAAAACAAGGTGTGTTAGTTCATGGAGTTTAATGAAGATTCTGAACCTCAGCTGGTAATGGTTGATGTCGACGGCACTTTGACTAAGGGCGAGAAGCGTTATTGGGAGGAGGAGCCTGAACCTGATGAAGAAGTTATTGAGAAGGTTAGAAGTCTTTATAAACAGGGTAATCATATTGTTATTTGGACTGCGCGGAGTTGGGATGCTGCTCGTGAAACTGTTGCATGGTTAGAGAAGCATAATGTTTGGTATCACGGTATTCGTATGGCTAAGGGCGGCGCTGATTTGTATATTGATGATAAGGCTGTGAATGTTGACGATTTTTAGTCTTCTTCGATTTTTTCACGGGTTTCTTTTCGTATTTGTTCTTTTCTTTTTTCTATTTGTTCTTTTGACGGTATTTTGTCTAGTGGTTCGAGCCCGACTCTGTCGCGTATTTTGTTTACTTCGTCTAGGGTTGGTGCGACTCCTGCTTGTTCTAGTATTCTGCAGGTGATTTCTACGTAGTTTTCCGGGTTTTTCATTGCGCCGTAGTCTTCGATGAAGTCTTTTTCTCCTTCTGGTGCGGCGCTTAGGAAGGCGTATAGTCCTGCTTCGCCTTTGCTGTATTTTCGTGGTTGTAGTGGTCTTATGTAGCTCATAGTATTGTTCCTGCTGTGTATCCTAGTGTTAGTCCTGTGGTGAGGAGTATTGTGCCTCTGAAGCTTTTTAGGAATATTTTTGCTTGTTTTGTGCGGGTCATGGGTCTAGTTGTATGTCTTTGCCGTTTAGAATCCTAGGTTTTCGTCGTCTAGTTGGCCGTCGAGCTCTGTTTCGATGTCCATGTCTAGTTCGGCGGTTGTTCTGCCGTGCATGTCTTGGTATAGTCCTTTTTCTGGCGGTCTGGTGAATATCATTGTTACTACGTATTTTTCTATGCCGTTTTGGGCTAGGTATACTGGCGTGGTTTCTAGTGTTTTGAGTTGTAGGCCTTTTTGTTGGCGGTTTTGGATTATGGTTTTGATTGTGTCTTCTTCTGGTTTTCTGCCTTCGAAGGGTATTATTTTGACGTCTTGTACTTTTCCGTCCATAGTATTTGTTTGTGGTGGTAAGCTTTTTAAGTGTTGCGGTGTTTATGAGTTGTGTACGATCTGGTTGAATTCTTCGTCTGACACGGGTGGTTTTAGTGTTCCGTAGTGTTTGCCGCATCTTTTGCATGTTACTTTTACGGGGCTGTTGAATGTGTCGCCTGTGTTTTCGAATTTCTTTTTGTGGAGTCCTAGCCGGCATCTTAGGTTCATTGGTAGTTAAATAAAGAGAAAAAGTAGAGAGGGAGTGTTTTTTTATATTTGGAAGGTTTCTATGGTTTCTACAGGTCTTTCGTCGCTTGCTAGATATATTACGTTGTGTGGTTTCCCGAAGATCCCGTTTTTGTGTTCGAATTCGGCTGTTGGTTTTTGGCTTGGTGTCATGCAGACGGGGCTTCCGTTCACTCTTTCTATTTTCCAGTCGTGGTAGTGGCCTCTCCAGGCTGCGTCGAATCCGTAACGGTCTTTCATGGCTAGCCAGTCGCTTTGTGGGCTGCTGGTTCCGATGTGGTTGCTGCGGTTTTGTCCGTGTGTTAGGTAGCCTTTCCATTTTCCGTTCCGGTATTTGAAGGTTGTGTGGTCTGTGTTTTTTTTGCGGCGGAAGTGGATGTTGTTTTCTAGCGTGTTTTTTTGTTGTTGTCTTTTGACGAGTATTTCTAGTCGGTCGTAGATTAGGTCGTCTGCGTTGGCGCTTTCGCTCCGGCCTGGGTAGCGGAATTCTCCGTGGTTTCCTGGTATGCAGACTATTTGCACGTGTTCGAAGTGGCGGCTTAGCGCTTCTATCGCGTTTATGTATACTTTGGTGGCTTGTTTCATTTGTTGTTTGATGGTGGCGTCGATGTGGTGTGGTTGTGTTTCGTATATGGATTCGTTGGTTACTAGGTCCCCGCCTAGTAGTAGGTGGGCTGTTTGTATTTGTTCGCCGTTTTCTCGTTTTTCTCGTATTTTTGCTAGTATTTGGTTGTACCGGTTTTTGACTCTTTGTTCGGCTATTTGGCTGTTGTATATTTCTTCGCCGGTTTCTTCGTCTCTCACTACTTCTCCGAAGTGGACGTCTGTTTCGTGTATTATAAGGTCTTTACCCTGGTTTTGCGGGGGTTCTTCCCATTTTACAGGTTGTAACTGGTTTTTTAGTGGTAGTATTTCTTTTTCTAGTTTTATGAGTGTTTCGTTGGCTTTTTTGGTTAGTGCTTGTTTGCTTTCTGTTGGTCTTCTGGTTGGTTGTAGTTTGATGTCGTCTTCGTCTATTTTGTCGTGGGTTTCGATTTCTTCTGGGTTTAGTGTTTCTTCTTGTTTTTCGCCTGTTTTTTCTTCGAATCTGCTTCTTATATCGTATAAGGTGATTTCTTCTTCTTCTGCGTGTTTTTCGATTAATGGTTGTAGTTGTTTGGAGGTCATGTTGTCTGCTTCGTCGATGATTTTGTCTATTATTTGTTTTTTGTTGATTTCTTGTTCTTGCATGTTTAGTGGTTGTGCTAGGTGGAATTGTTTTTTGTTGCGTTTTTCGTTTATGACTTCGCTTTCGATTTCGTATCCTTTTTGTTTCGCCTGGTTTAGTGCGTACCTGGCTTGTCCGGTGTTGTTGATTTCTTTGCTCATGGTTATGAGGTCTTCGTAGGTTAGTCCGGCTTCTAGTTCTTTTAGTAGTTGTGTTAGTGGTAGGTCGTATACTTTTTCCGTCATATAATTGTTTATATGTAGTTATTTTTATAAATGCTTTGTTGTTTTTCGCCGTTTTTGACCTCGGTGTTTATAAGTTTTGAGTGTTATATTGTTTATTATGGTATCAAACGGTCCTTTTGCAGCCGAAGGATGGCTGGATTTTCTTGAAGATGAAGATGACGTATGGTATGACGCTTTTAAAACCAGAACTGTTGACGGAGAAACATGTTTGGATGTGGATGCTTATGACGAGTTTGACAGTCTGCAGGATTTAGTGAATTTCGTAGCAGGTACAGGAGTGTATGAGGATAGGAACAGTTTTATACCTTCTGAAAAGGATAAGAATGCTCGTAAGAGGCAGTTGCATAATGATCAGTGGAAGGTTCCTGATAAGCTTGACGAGTTAGCGGGTTATCTTCGCGAGGATGGTGTGAAGTATACGGATATTGATATTGATCCTAATGCTTATGCTGGTTGGAGTGTTAGCGAGCAGGCGGCGCACAGGGATGATAGGGATGTTAAGTATACTGCGCATTTTATGGCGTATGATCCTGATGAGAAAAGTGATGATCCTAATGCGCATGTTTATATGGCGTTCAGCTGGTATGATGATGAGCCGAGTAGTTTCAATTTAGAAGATATCGTTGATTTTGACGATGTTGATGGTATGTTAGAAGAATAAAAGGAGGAGATGATAAGAATTTTTTAGTTTTTATATTTGTTTTTTTTATTTTGCGGGTCCTTCTTTGTTTTTTGGGTGTATTTCGCCTTTTTTGTTTATTTCTGCGACTATTTTGATGATTACGTCGTCGAGTTTGCCGGCGCATTTTGGGCAGTGTGAGGGGACGTATAGTTTGATGGTTTTGTCTCTTTCGGCTACGTAGGACGCGTTTATTTCGGTTATCAGGGTTTTTCCGCATTTGCTGCATGTGCTGTGCCATGGGCGGGGTAGTTCTTCTTTTAGTTGTGTGTATGCGCCTTCAAGATTGATTTGATCCATTGTTTCCACGTACAGTTTGGTTTTTGGTTGATTTCTTTTATAAGAGGTTTTGTTTCTTTGTTTAGGGTTTCGGTTTGGATGTTTTGTTTTGTGTATTCTGGTTTTTTGTTGTCGGGGATGTCTTTTTTGAGGTCTTTGTTTATTTTTTTAGCTAGTTTTCGGGTGCGGATGGTTTTGTTTCCGTAGCCTTTTTGTTTGTTGTTGATCATGTTTTGTATTTCTCGCTGGTAGTTGCGCCAGCTTCCGAAGTGGTCTTGGTTTTTTTGGAAGAATTTTGGGAAGTTCATGTCTGGTAGTTGCTTGGTTTCTTGGATGTATTCTCGGTATAGCAGGGATCTGATGGCGTATAGGTGTCTTTTGTAGGTGTGGTCTTTGGCGTTGGCTATGTATCTTTCGTATTGGTTTTTGGCTAGGCTGTGATGGTGCATCATGAGTGCTAATGGTTTGAAGTTGTTTTTTGTATGTTTTTCCAGGTTTTGCATGTATTTTGTGTATTGGTTTTTTGGCTGGTAGTATATGATGTTGCTTTGTAGGAATTCTATTGCTGAGGGGTTGCTTTGTTTTAGCAGTGCTAGGTAGCGGTCTAGGTTCCAGGAGTTGTAGTCTATGTCGTGTTCTGTCTGGCTTTCTCTGTCGATATTCTGCTTGTAGCCTGTCGGCGTTATGTAGTCTTCATGGTCTTGTATATAGATGAAGCTTACGTCGTGGTCGCTGTCCAGGCTTTCTAGGTTCCATGATCTGCTTCCTGTGTCTCTTGCGCTTATGATTTTGATGTTGTATTCTTTTTCAAATTGTTGTAGTTCGTTTTTTATTATTTGGGTTTTATGTGGTTTCTCGTGTTTTTGTCTGTTCATTTTTTGTTTCATTGTTCTTCTTGTTTTTTCAGGTTTATTTTAAGTTTTTTGTCTTTTTCACTCATTATCTCGGTTATTTTGTAGTTTTTGAATAGGTTGTTGATGTTGGGTATGTGTTCTGTGTATAGGAATCCTTCGATGGTTATTGTAAATTCTTTGAGCCCGGTTTTTTGTTCTGTTTTGTAGGCTTTGAATCCTTGGTTTTTTAGTTTTTGTATTGCGTGTTCTTCTAGTTGGATTTGTTTTTCTTGTTCTTTTTTACGGTGGTGTTGTATCTGTTCTATGATTTGGTCTACGTTTTTTTGTTCTTCAGTCATCATACTCCCTCTTTTCTTAGTTCGTGTTCGAGGTTTAGGGTTTTCATTTGTTTTTCTAGTTTTTTTATGTTTTTGTTTAGTAGTTGTTCTTCTTTTTTCATAGTATCTAAGTTTTTCCGCAGTTTCTTTACTTGTTTACGTATTTTTCTTGGTATGCGGGGCATGTTTTTTTCCTGGTATTTGGGTAGGCCGAATGCTCTTTCTAGAATGCTTCTTTTTTTCATAATAGTGTATGCGTTTGTCTTGCCTCTTGTTGTGTCGGTTTCTTGGTTTGTGACCTTGGTTTTTATGAATATTTTGTAGTCTTGTCCGAGTGTTTGTGTTAGCCATATTTTGTTTGTCCATTTTTGGTTGTTTATTGTCGTGGTTGCTTTGTATTCGAGTTCGGCGCCCGTGTTTTCAAATTTTGTGTAGTCGTTCATGGTTTTTTTTACGCTCTGTAGTATTATATTTTAATGGTGCGAAGTTTTTTATATGTTTTGTATATTTTATTTTGTCAGGGTTTTTTTATAGTTGTTGTTTTGTCTTTTTGTTTATAAATGAGCGGGGTTGTATATTGTTTATAGGAGGTGTAAAAAAAGTATTTATGATGGATGATGATTTGTTTTTGAAAGAGAAGCCTGTACGGGCGTTGCTGACTATACAGTCTGAGGATGAGCCTTATGCGTCTGAGATAAGTAAGAGTATTGATACGACTTATGCTCATACTGTTAAGGTTGTTGGCCAGATGCAAGATCAGGGTTTGATCAAGCAGGTTCAGACCGGGCGTAAGAAGGTTATAAAGCCTACGCGGGAGGCTGAAGACCTTGCTAAGGTTTTGAGAAAGTTTTGTAATCTGAGAGGTTATCGTCAGGTTCGGGCTCGTAGTTTTGAGCAACGGTTTTAAAAAGCATTTTGCCCTTTTTTTCTTTATTTTTTAGAAGTGTGAATCTATATTTTTTTGAATCTTGATGCGTTTCCGTGTGCTTCGGCAGCTTTTTTCTCGTATTCGTGTATGTTTTTGCAGTTGAATTTTTCTAGGCATTCACGGTGGTAGTGGGTGTCGTATTCTGTGTCGAATTCCATGTTTTCTGTTTTTTTGCTGCAGATCCAGCACCCTCCTTTCTGAACTGGCGTGTTTCCGATTTCAATATTTTGTACCATTTGGGCATCATTAGTAGTGTTGTAGGGTAAGTTTTTTTAATGTTTGGTTTTGAGGTCTTTGTCTGCGTTCCGTAGGTCGTATATGAATCTTTCTGTTGTTCCTTTTTTTGGGGGTTTGATTTTCCGCAGTGCGCGTTTTAAAAAATTTTTCAGTTTCACAGGTTTATCACGACTGGTTTGTGGGCGATGTTGTATTGTTCGTCTAGTATGGATACGTTGTAGCTGTTTCCTTGTTTTTGGCTTTTTCCGTATTGGTTGTGGTTGTGCCCGTATAGGTGTAGTTTAAGATCATTTAAATCTTGTAGTTTTTCTTTTAGTTGTGGGCAGCCTATGCGATCTTTCCGGGCTGTTCGGTCGTTTAAGCCTTTTGCGGGGCCGTGTGTTATCAGTATTTCTGTGTCGTCCATTATCTGGTTCCATGGGTTTTTGTCTTCTTCTTCGGCGGTGTTGAATGCCCAGCCTGGTGGGCTGTTGCTGTATGGGCTTCCGTAGAAGGTTTTGTCTTTTATTTTTTTGGATTGGTTGTGTAGGTAGTGTATGTTGTGTTTGAAGTGTGCTTTTTTTAGTAGTTTTTTTATTTGTTTTTCTTGCCGGGGGTCGGGCAGTGTGCCTAGGCCTTCTGTGTGTGCTGCGTTTTGCATGCAGATGTCGTGGTTTCCGGCTATGAATATTTTGTGTTCGTGAGGGAATTGGGTAAACCATTGGAGGAAGTCTTTGAGTTCGTTTATTCGGCCGTGTTTGGTGAAGTCTCCGGCGTGTATCAGTACGTCTCCGTCCGGTATCCAGCTTTCAGGGTATTGTCGGTGCTGTCCGTGTGTGTCGCTTAGCGCCACTATTTTCATAATTTTTTTGTCACCCTACTATTGAATGTCGTGTACCGCATTCGCTGCAGTCATCGTAGTTGTTGTGGCCGGGCACTCTTATAGTCCAGAATCGGTTTTCGCATTCTCTGCATTGGACGTAGCTTGCTACTATTTGTATGCAGTCTTGTATTATTTCGTCTGGTACGTTTTCTATGGTTTTTTCCGGTTTTTCTTCTGAAGGTATTCTTACAGGCATTTTCATTGTTTTGTCGGCCTCGTTGAGTCTTTTTTCCATATTGTTTCTTCGTTGCGTTTCACGGGTGATTCTGTGTCGAAACGGTTTGCAATGGTCGTGACAGGTTTTGTCATGGTTTTTCCGCACCGGGTGCACCGGTATTTTCTGTATTTTTGTTCGTATGTGTTTATTGCTGCGCCTTTGTCTTTTTCGTGTTTTTTCCAGAATGTTTCTACGAATTGTTTTTCGTGCAGGCCTATTTTGCATTTTAGTTTTTTTCGTCTCATTTTTTTATTCTGCTTTTATGTTTAGAACCGGTTTTATACGATCTACTATTTCTGCTGTTGGGTTTATCGCTTTTTCGATCATACTGGATGGCTTGTAAGCGCCTGGTGCTTCGTCTAAAATGTTTTCTTTGGTGTTGCTGCTGTATATGCTGCTCATTTCTTCTTCGAATTTTTCAAGGTTTATCTCGTTTTCTGCTTGTGTTCTGCTCATTATTCTTCCTGCTCCGTGCGGCGCTGAGTAGTTCCAGTCTGGGTTGCCTTTTCCTTTGCATAGTAGTGTTCCGTCTTTCATGTTGAAGGGTACGACGAATTTTTCGTTTTTTCTTGCACGGCATGCGCCTTTCCTTATTATTTGGTCTTCGAAGTCTATGTAGTTGTGTACTGATTCGATGATTTCTCCTATGTCTGCTCTTTGGCGGTGAACTCTTTCTGCTGCGTTTTTAACGTCTGCAGCTATTTTGTATCTGCTTTGGCTGGCGTATGTTTGTGCGAAGATCATGTCTTTGATGTATTGTTCTGCTTGTTTTCCTTCAAGGTGAGCGTAGTCGTCTTTCGTGTTGTTTCCTTCTATTGCGGTGCTTAGTTGGCTGATATGGTTGAATACTTGTCCGATTTGTTCTCCGTTGAAGTCTTCTCTTATAAGCTCTTTTTTCATATAGCTTTCTCCTTTTCCACCGTTTAGCCATTCGAATATGTCTTGGTCGCTTACGTCTCTGTCGAATTTCAGGTATTTGGTTAGGTTTACTTGTTCTTCTGTGATTGAGGTGTTGTTTTCTAAGTTTTTTAGTATTTTGCGAATGTTTTCAATTTTTTGAAAACGCACTGCTTTGTTTTGGTGGTGGCTGGCGATTGTGGCTCCTATTCCTCGGCTTCCGGTGTGGATTATCAGCCATTTTTCACCGGTTTCTGTGCTTTCGCCTATTTCTATGAAGTGGTTGCCGCCTCCTAGAGTGCCCATGCTGTTTATTGCACGGCTTGTTTTGTATTTTATTCTTTTGTTAAGGTCTTTGAAATATTCTATGCTGTATTCGGTGTTTATTTGGTAGTTTTTGTTGTTTCTGTTGAACTGTCGTGCTTTTCTTTCACACATTGACCATGGGAAGTCTTCTGCCATGTGTATTACAGGTGTTTTTCTTACGTTGAATCCTAGCGGTACTGTGTCTCGGATTTCTTCGTCTAGTTTTTGCAGTTTTTCTTTATCTGTTTCTATTTTGCCGAGGTTCACTGCCAGCATTCCGCATCCGATGTCTACGCCGATAGTGTTTGGACATATTTTACGGGTGACTGGCATTGTGAATCCTATTACGCTGCCTTTGCCTGCGTGTGTGTCCGGCATCACTGCTATTTGGTTGGTGAATGGTTCTTGGTTGGTTATTTCTTGTATTTGGTCTAGGCAGTTTTGGTCTAGCTGGTCGGTGTAGATTTTTGCGTTTGTGTGTTCGCCGTTTACGTTTTTTTGTTTTGTCATTTGTTATCATTATTGTTTTTGGGTGAAAGCTTTTATAATCTTTTGGGTGGTTATTTCTCCGATTCCGTCGATTTCTTGAAGTTTGTTTTCTACGCTTATCGTATCGCCGAATGCGGGGGTTATACCGTTTTTGAACACTGTGTTTGATATTTTGCGTGCTTTTTGTTCGCTGACTCCGTCTATTTGCATTAGTATTGCTGTTTGAGTGTCTTTGATTTCTCCTGTGTCGTGGGTTTTGAGGTATTCGGTGTTTTGTTTGTGGTCGTTGTTTTCGTATCTTTCGAAGAGGCGGGCGACTGTGTATGCGGTTCCGCCTGGGTTGTTTGTTGGTATTATTTTTATGTTTCGTTTGGCGGCGAGGCTTATGAGTTGTCCTCTTATTGAGTTGTGGTGCAGGTCGGTGTGTTCTAGATTGTACGGATCTCCTTCTATGACAAGGTATACATGGTCGTGCTCTGCGATCATCCGGTCGGCCTGCCTGCTGATGCGACGGTCTTGGATGCTTTGTGCGAGGTCGCTTCCTGTTTTGCGTTCGATGACTACGTCTTTGCTTGGGTAGTGGAAGTCACCTTGGTCAAGCGGTCCGGTGTGTGCTTGGAATCCTCGTTTTTCGAGTTCTGCTCTTACGGCGTTTTTTATGTTTTCGGGTTCGTTTGAGTCTATAATAGTTTCATTCATAGTATCTGTTTTTTTTAAGTTTTTTTTAAGTGTTTAAAGAAAGTTTTAAGCGCTTCCGAAACGGAAGCTTCGGAAAGCTGTTGTAATGGATATGGCGGGTGCGAACCCAAGATTATCTAGTTTTTCTTTGTCTTCTTCGCTGACTTCTTCAGGGTTGATGTATACGTACAGTGTGTCGTGTTCGCATCCTGTAGGCCATTTGGGGTTTCCGTATTTTCGGAAGATTTTGAATGCTTTTATTAGGTCGTCGAATCCGTTGTCGCTCATTGTGATTGTTTACCTCCTATCAATGTGGCGCCTACTTCTTCTAAGTATTTGTCTTGTGATTCTTCCGTGACCCATTTGTTGCTGTCGAGGAGCCGGTATTTCATGGCTGGGCAGTATTTGCATCCTTTGGCTACGTGCGTTTTTTCGTGTTCTTTTTCGTAGGCGGTTAGTTTGCTCCAGGTGTGTCCGTCTTCACGGCAGTCGATGTTTTCTTGCTGTTTCTTTTTCTTGTTGTATGCAGTCATTCTTGCTTCTGATGCTTTTTCTCTGAGTGTTTGTATTTCTTGGTGTGATGTCCAGGTCTGGGCTTGGGTTTGTGCTTGGTCTAGGAGTTTTGCAAGGTTTCGTGCTTGTTTTTCGGTTAGTTTTATTTTTGCTGTGTGTTTTTTGTTGTTTCCCATAATAATTTTTTCACCTTTCTACGTATTCTAGGCTTATTACGGTTTGTAGTGTTCCATAGGCTGCTATTGATAGGGCGAAAACCCCTGCACGTCCTTTTTGGCTTATTAGTCCTTCTGCCACTATTGCCTGGCTTGTGAGAATTGTGCCTGTAACTGCAAGTATAATGGTTGTGAAGAAGAATAGTATTCCGTTGAGTGCTGCGGCAGTTTTTAAAGCGCCTTTTAGTCTAGAAGGTTGTTCTGTATTTGTTTCCATGTTATTTCACCTGTGTCTAGTGCTGTGTTACCTTGTACGTCTTGGTAGAGGATTTCCAGGTCTTTTTGGTATGTGATCATTGCTAGCGGTCCGTCGATTTGGTGGTTGTCGTATTCTAGTGATAGTAGTTCGTACCGGTCTTGATCTTCGTGGTAGAGTGCTAGTCCTTCTACTTTTTTTAGGTTTTCTGGGTTTTCGAGTGCTTTTGTTGTAGGGTGGTCGTACCCTATTTCGGGGTTGTGTTCGTTGTTTTCCATCAGTTTATTCCACGTTTGTTGTCTTTCATTCTTGTGCAGTGTTTGCAGTTGCATGTGTCAGGGTGTTGGTTTTTTATTATCATGTATGTGTTTTCACGTGTGAAGTTTTATATATGTTTTGACGTTATTTTTTTATTGTACAGGTATGCCTTGTATGCTGCAGTTTTGGTTGGTGCAGAAGTATGTTTTTGTTCCGTCAGGGTTTTCTACAGGGTTTTCTGCAGGTTGGCCGCATTTGTCGCATAAGACTTGCATTAGCTGGTCTTGTGTTGCTTGTTTGAGTGTTTTTCTGTGTTTGTTTTTTGCGTGTTGTGTTGCTTGTTTTTCATTGAATGTTTCTCCGCTTTGTAGGCATTTTATTTTCATTATTGTAGTTCCTCCGCATCGTGGAAGTGGGGTTTTGTCTTGCCGCATTTTTCGCACGGATACATTTCGCCATAATAAGTAACTCGCAGATTTTGTAATGCGTTTATAGCGCCTATTTTATGTTCTGAATCGCTTTTACGCCAATCTTCTATCCTATCATCTATCTCCTTTTTAAGTTTTTCTTTGTTGAAGTCGTTTGTCATTCTTTTTGTTCGCCTTTGTCGTAGTTCATGGTCATGGTTACGTCTTCGTAGTTGGTTACGAATTCTACTGCTTTTTCGGCGTTCATGTATACTTCTTGGTTTGCGTTTTGGAAGTTTACAAGCGCTATTTTTGTTTGTGTCATTCTTTTTGTTGCACCTCTTCCAACAACTCTTCTATGTCTAAGGAGTTTATTCTTTCATTCAGTCCCGATTCAAGTCTTTCTTTGTAGTCTGAGGTTTCTCCTCCTGAATCGGTTACTGTTAGAAGAACATCTCTTATTTGTTCGAGTTCTTGTTTAATTGCATCCTCAAAGAGTTCTTTCTGTTCTTTCAAGGCTTGTTTTTTATCTTGTTCGTGGTCTTTTCTCCGCACCAACTCCTTTACGGTTTCTTCTCTATCAAATTCTCTTTCACAGTTTATACAATCACCACTAATATCTCCTTGATGTATTAAGTGTTCATCGCATATAGGACATTTAAACTCGTAGGCGGCGGTTGGCACAGCTTGTTCTTGTTGTTTTGTCATTGTAAGAATACTTCACCTTTGTGTTGTGTGTATCCGTAGTATGGTAGGCAGTCCTCGCATAGTACATCTTCTGGCTTGATTTCGCTATTTGTTTGTATCTTGTAAATTGTTAGATGTCCGCTAGACGGATGATTACAGCTTTCGCAGGGTTCGAATCTTTCTATCGTGTGTTTCACTGGTTCAAGTTGTTCACTCATCTATGCTTCCACCTTTTCTTGTTTTTCTAGGGTTTGACCATGTTCGGCACAACCAATAGATTGATTTTCAATAGCGAAATTACTACAGCCTTCTATTCCGCACAAATAAACAGTCATTATGCGGTTTCACCTGGTTTTACCTGCTCGCTCCAACTAGTCCGTGAAGGATAAGGGTGCATATCTAGAAATACTTCTACCATGCCTGTTTCTTCAACTATTGCTGTATAGTTTTGCCTTAGTGTGGGCTCGCTTACGTCGCCGATTTCTGTTATTTTGTCGTTTGGCATGTAGTTATCTGTAATTACTGCGCCTATGTATACTGCTGCTCCTGCTTTAGCAGTGCTGCTACGCCCTACTAGTCGTTGACTGTCTTCTACTTGTTCTAGGATTTCTTCTGCTTTTTTTACCACTTCTTCTTTGATGTCCGGGTTTTCTTGGAATGGTTGCAGGTATACTTGTGCCTTGTAAGGGGGGGTGTATTCGTCTAGCGTTCGAGCTATTTTTCTTACTCCTTTTTCTAGGCCTCTGCGGTCGAAGTGTTTGAATTGGTCGAGGTTTTGAAGCATTTCTTGTTCTTGCCTGGCAGCTATTTTTAGTGTTGCTTCTCTTACTTTTTCGTTGCCTAGTCTTTGGTGTAGTTGGTTTTCTCGTGCTTTTTCGTATATTTGGTCTGCTTTTTCTAGGGTTTCTTCTTTTTGTGCGTGTTGTTCTGGTTTTATAGTCATGTTATTTATTTTTACACCTAATCTTTATAAACCTTTTGTTCTTTTAGGATGTAATTATATATTTTGTCGGCATCATCTATCACTTCTTCGACGCTAGGTTCGTGAAGGTCTTTTCTTTCCATGCCGTTCTCCTCTTTTTCTTCTTCAGGAAGCGCTATCCTGCTGTTGAGGCTGTCCAGAACAGCCTGATGTAGTTTTCTGCTGATTTCAAGCGCTTCTTTCCTCATGCTTTGCTGTCTTTTGCGTTCCCAATCGTCTTGCATTTTTTATTCTTCCTCTTCAAGTTTTTTAATCTGCGCTGAACATTCTTGTATGACTTCTGAATTGCTTTTGTGCAGTTCTTTACACAGTTTTTTCTCTTCTTCAGTTATTTTCAGCAGTGCTTGTTTTTTCATTGGCTCTATGTCGAGGTCGTTGATTATTTCTTTTTTCTCGTGGCAGAATCGGTTGTATCTGCTGACTGCTTTGAATTGTTCTTGGTTTGATTGTTTTACACGTTTTATAAGGTCTATTAAAACTTGTTTCATATTTTTTAGTTTTCCTCCTCTAATATCATTGATTTTCTAGGTATTCTTTGAGTGTTGGTTTTGATTTTGAAAGCGTAGAATTTCATTGTGCTCGCAGTTTTTGAGCGTCTAAAAGTATTACGTCGCCGTTTGCGTTTATTGCTTTTACGTGAATGTCGGGGTTTTGGATTCCTAGATCGGCTTTGACTAGGTTTTCTATTGTTTTTCTTGTTTGAATGCTTATAGTCATTGTTCTTCTTCTAGAAGTATGAATTCGGTGTTTTCAGGGTATTTTTCTTTACGTTGTTCGAGTTCGTAGCTGCTGGTTTCGATCTCTATTATTTGGTCGTCGTCGAGCACGTATATGTCTGCTCTGAGGTCTTTTTCTTTGAATCGTGCTTCTGTGACGAAGTGTTTGCCGTTTTGGCGTAGTTCCCAGCATTTTTCCCACTTGCGTTTTTCGTGTTCGTGCGTGTTTTGAGGGTGTACGGCTACGTGGTTTCTTTTGAGTGCGTCTTGATGGTTTATTTTGTTCAGGTTTTGGTTTCGTTCGAGTTCTAGTTCGGTCAGGTTGAAGTCGTTCATTTTTTTTTGTTTATCTTATTTTTTTCGGTTTCGGTTTTCATCTATAATTGTTGCATAAGTGTTTTGTAAGGTTTTTGAGCGCTAACAGATTCATTGTAGTATATGTTATTGTTGGTAAGTTTTATATTGTTTATGTTTTAACGGTTTACTTCGCAATAGTGATATTCAGCTGTATTAGTTTACTATATTGTAATAATGCCTTTTAAAGCCTGTTGGCAATTAGGTATGTAAGAGGATCGAAAGGTGAAACCAATTATGAATAACACAAAAATGTATGACGATGATAACGGCGCACAAAACGCCATTTTTAAAAACTCTAAGAGAACTGAGGATCTTGAGAAAAGGATTGATAATATCCGGGATTTGCTTTCTCGTTTGAAGGCTGAGAAAGAGAAGTTAGAGCGTGAGGAGCCTCCGGCTGACGGTAAAGAGATGGAAGCACATATTATGGATGTTTCTGGCCGCGTTGGCTTGTCGGACGATGATATAATTTATCGGACTCGTAAGAAAAGCGGGGAGCGTGTTAAAGTTCCTACAGGTTTTACGAAGCAAGGTGTTATTGAGATTAACAATGCTTTGTATCGGGCGCAACAGCGCATCGAACAATTAGAGAGTCAGTTTGTTGAAGAGTAATGGCGGATTATATATCCGTTTTTTTTATTTTCTTATTTCTTTAGCTGGTTTTTCTTCGCCGCAGTTTTGACATAGTATGGTGTTTTCTGTTGTTGTGGTCCAGGTGTGGCCGAATATGGTGCAGTAGTTTTTTGTACGGTCTTTGAACCTCATTTTTTCCACCATGGTGTAGGTATTTTTAGTATTACGCGGTTTTTGACGTCTTCTTTTTTGATTGGCTGGTCGTAGTAGTCGTTGTTGTCGCCTTTACGTGTTATTTTTGTTTCGTTCGCTGTTTTTTGGATGTGGTGTGCTCGGTGTAGTATTTTGCCGTCGCCTATTATGTCTCCTTCTTGGATATTGTCGGGGTTGGTTTCTAGTATGTGTAGTGAAGGGTTTGTCATGTTGGGTTGCATGCTGTTGCCTGTTCCTATGCCGAATTCGTATCCGGGTATTAGGGCTATGATTGCTGGGATGGTTAGGAGGGTTAGTGTTGTGTATCCTATTGTTTTTAGTGTTTTATTCATATTTACAGATTATAGGTAAAGATTTATAAATCTTGGGATGTAATATTGTTATGTGGCCGCAGTAGCTACAATTTTTTTCTCTAAGGTGTAAGTATGG
>LKMJ01001956.1_pt1 | contig 18616 bp, 20 predicted proteins | sample 643391 | NCBI WGS metagenome assembly LKMJ01 (sample SAMN04112250, study PRJNA286221) | soda lake metagenome | biome: soda lake; feature: Kulunda Steppe; material: water; isolation source: sample PL-Br10 brine of Picturesque Lake | place: Russia: Kulunda steppe | collected 2010-07 | reverse complement strand
TTGACCAGAGACAACCGAAAAACTAGAGACACAGGCAGGACTACTAGACACAGAATAATATACAGAAATTGTGACAGGTCTGTGCCTTCACTACAGTTCATCACAGAGACAGGTCTGGTTCCAACACATAGGCTGTTATGTACCCCGGCTGTTACCCCCAAGACTGAGCTGACGATTCAACTTCCTAAGAATTTATGAGGCTTATCCTTGCCTTGCAACCTATGATTTTCTTTTGAATAACTTGTGCAGACCATTGTTGCAGGTCATGCCTCAATGTCTGCCAATTGACGGAACACCAGGAACACCAATGTCTGCCACACCGTGACGTAGCAGCCTGGGCGCACTCTGGGTCTGCATCAATTTGTGCACGCCTGACAACACATTCAGGCACAGGCAACAAAGACCCAAGAAATGAACAGTCCCAATTCAAAACACTAAAGGGAAGACTTATTGAGGTGGAGCTGTAAACCACTGGAAAAGTGTAGGCGCTTGTTGCGTTTGCTTGCAAGAATCAGGTCTCTTTCCTAGATCTCCTTGCCCCCCCGGGAGATCCCATCTATGTGGCACTTGTTGGACTGGTTGAGGCTGCTGCTGCTGAAGCATGGAATGAGGTATGTGCGCATGCATGGGCGGCTTATGTTGGCTTGAATTAACACGAAGAAGCGGTGAGGCACCCATCATGTGCGGGTGTGTGACACCATCTTGCTGTTGATGGCAATGCTCTGCGACGGTGGTGGAGCCTGCTTGGAATGCTGGCAGCGCCTGCCTGTAGAGCATATGAGTGGAGAGCAGGGAGTGACAGAGTTGTGATGTCTGCAACATGGACCTGTGCGGACATGATGCAAGCCTACGCAGCTCGGGCTCTGCATTACTCTGACACTTTGCGGTGCGAATTGTACTTCACGCTGAGATGAATTTTTGCACTTGGTAGTCCTATCAAAAGCGTGCACTTGAAGTCACAGTCTTGAGCAGATATTGCAATCAGAACAGGAGCTGCTGGCTAATTCATTCTAAATCAGGATTACAGCTAGCACAACTGAAGAACTGCAGACAGTGGAAGGCTGAGCAGGGTGAGTACCACTTCGCCACATGCACAGGGTACGTCACAACAAGCAGGTGCTCTGCACGCAAGTGCAGACAAGGGGTGGCCGTCCAGCATGCACCATGAGGAACGCACCGGGCTGAGAACCAGGGCATGCATGTGTGGATGTGCCCCCACGCCTGCCAGAGGCCCCCAAGGGGGAGCACCCTGCCCAGGGTACTGCTGACTTGCACCACTGGCGCTAGCCAGCCCCCCCTACTGGAGCCTTCTAGCTCAAGGCTTGAGCATGTGGCGTCGAGCGGGGTGTGCGGCAGGTACTGTACGAACAGGTAGGCGTCGTGGAGCGCGCGCTCTGCACTGGGTTGAGGGCCTGGCAATGGCAGGGAGTAAAAGTCCTACAGACAGGCAGTGGGAAGGAAGGGGTGGAGGTCGAATGGGGATGATCTCAAGATGATCTCACCTGCAGAAGCTGTAAGCAGTTCATAATTCTAGGAAGCAGCTATGTCCTGGAGCTGCTAGCCCGGAGTATTTCACGCCAGCTGGTCTGTTGCGCACCTTCAGCAGCCCCAAGCATTGGTACTGATTGCGCAAATACATGTTGATTGCAGCTTCATTGTAGGTGATGACGTGGAGGTAAATGACACAGCACCTGGACGTCAACGTGCAGACACTGCTTGGGCACACCAGGCAACTCTTCCTGCTATAAAGCTTAGAGTGGTGCTGCACTTATTACAAGGTGCAAGATATTATCCAGTGCAATAGATCGTCTTTTGCATGCCCATCCCCTCAGCAACTGGCTTGTTGGAGTGGAGAATGGAGAGGATTAATGACAATAATCTGCCCTGGCAGCAGCGTAGTGGATGCCGTAAAAATGATATTTTGAATGCCGTCATTGACTCAGCTACACATGCACCCGGTACTAAGACACAATGCACACAAAAGCAACTTTCATGAATGCGCGCAAAGCCGACACCATTTGACCCAGTATCAGTGAGGATCACATACAATTAAGGAACAACCGTTCAGGTAACTTGAAGCACCAGATTGTGAACATATCAGATGAGTCTATAAGAATCTAGATTGAGGCCGCAGGGTAAGTCAGGGCACTGAAGATATTGGGCACAAGCAACAGAATGTGCGACTCTTTTCTAGCGAGAAAGCCTGTGGAATTTGCTGTCTCGAATGTGGGAAAAAATGCACAAGGAGAGTAAGCATGAAGCCATGGGACCCACCCTGCGCCCATAATCAATTGTCTAGTGACATGCCAAACTTTTAAGATCAATACATCAGCCTGCCAACTTGCACACTTTGCTTGAACTGCAATCAACCGAACATCAACCCTTACCTTAAATGATCCAAAGCATGCTGCCTAGCCAGCCCCAGCAGTGCGGATGCTAGCCCGCGTTTCTGCCAGCTGGGCACGACGCCAAGAGTGAGGATGTAAACGACAGGAGAGGTAGATGCACAAGCGCCAGCATTGGCCTGGTTGGTGATGTGGTAGCGGTCCTGCACCATGAAGGTTTTCATATTACCATGCTTGATAAGCTTTGATGTGCGACCACTTATTTCTTACCCCAGAGCAAGTGCTGCTGATTTTTCAACTACAGACATGTTCACTCACTCACTACTGCATCTAGCTCGTACATGAATGTGAGCCGTGCTGTGAGGAAGCCTGCCAGCTCCTCGAATCCATTGCTTGTGCTAAAAGCAGCAAATGAGAAGATCCTGCATGCACAGACATGAGTCGCATTTTGGTACAGTGGCTGACCTGCTGCTCAACTATTCAATTCGGTATCACAATGTCGGTATCACAATGTAGCATAAATGGCATCACTCATCCTCTCCTGATTTACCAGTTTGCATGACTGTATGTGAGAACTCCCCAACGAGAGAGCAGAGAGTTGTGCAATCATCTTCTAGCAACAGATTTCTTTCATTCATTCATTTCTTGCAATAAGTCGACAGCAAAGGCAACGCAAATCTGCCTAAGGTGTGCATGTCTCTTGCAAGACATAGATTAAGTTTCAACAACCTTAGTTCTCGCTCACCTATCCAATGAGTTTACTGCCTTATTGAAGAATGAGTCCTGCAAGTGCCATGTATGCAAATTCTTGGTTTTGCTCAGGTCCAGCCATGTAGCGACGCAGCGGGAGCAACTGCAGCCTACCTCGTACTTGACAGGGAACAATTCTATGTGAGCAGCCTGTACGTCAAGCAAAGAGAGTGATGCATCAATGATTTCAGTGCTCTTCACTCCAAGCTTTTTCAGGGGAGAGTTGCTTCACAATTTGTGGGAGTAGTTATACGCGGCAAGGGCAGCAGCATGTGTCCTCCTTGTTACAGCGCAGAGAGCAGCACTAAGCTTACCTTGACTGGCACAAAATCTTCAGGCTTCAATGACCGAAAGCACACCTCGGAGAGGCTGCCAGGCTCCTCCCCTAGGCTCATCCTATCCTCACCCCATTGTGGGCATTTCTTTTAGAACTCATAAATTATTTTATGTCACGAATTTAATTCTGTGATTATGTGATCATGAGGAAGACTAAGGGGCCAGACATTAAGAGCGAGGCTATCAGACAAGTAGCCAGATCTGCCTATGAGCTGCATAAAGAGCAGCAGGAGCAGAAGCATATCAGCAGCCAGCAGGCAGCAACCACAGTGGAACAAAGTGCAACAAGTCTGCCGACTGTGGAGGAGCTTGCCCAGGCCCCGCGTTTTGGACTCAATGCCAGGGCCCTGATCCTGCAAGCTGCCGGCCTGGTATCTGTCCAAAGCAACCAAGGTGAGGGCTTCTCCTTCACAATTTGGTTAATGCGCTGGAAAATTGCAGATGTTGTAACACTCGCAGCAACCTGTAGCGCTTGACGAGAGTACTAGCATACAGCATCTTGTTTACTTAGTTGGCTAGTGGGGCAGACGTGAAAATCAATCTATCAAACGTTTCTCAAATGTCGTATTGCCTGGACGAGCCCTGACCTGTAACCAAGGGTGATGGGGTGCAGGAATTCCTTTCATGTTGCATGTTTAAGCATGCACTGCTCTCGACACACTCATGCAAGAGAGGACATCAGGTGCCCCATTGTTGAGCACAATAAAAATCATATAGGCTGAAGAAACTGACTAGTTCCCATTTGATTCGTACCTGGCTCTATCATCCATACAATTGAGCAAGGATCTAGAATTGTAAACATTCGCACAATGGGGAGGTGTGTTTCAAACGGTCTTTGGCCTTTTTGCGATAAAGCTCCAACAGCATAGTCAATAACTCAGCCTTGCTGTGTACTGCCAGCTTCTTGCTGCTGCTGGTGCTTAAAAGTCATCTGAAACCGCCTTGACGAATGCTCGGTCTCTGCTTTGCAAACCTGAGCAAGGCTCCTTCTTGTTGCGCATTGATGGTCTTCTGCACTTGTAAGCAGCTGACGATGACTCGTGTGGCAGTCATGTGTTTACTGATGGCAGATTGGCACTGGCCTAGGGCATGTGATCCCTCGAGGAGTCTTGTCGGCACGCCAACTATAGTGTGCGTATGTGCCATGGAAGCCCCACACCATCCCGTGTCGTAAGCAGCAGCGCTGCCCTGTGTGCTATGCCACCCCATGAGCAGTGCTGCCCCGACCGCGTGTGATGAAGAAGTCCGTTGGCGTTGTTTTTCCAACTGCAGGCGGGGGGAGCACTGCACCTCCAGGTGCCGCCCAGCTGAGTGACCAGGGCCGCGCTCCCAGGGGTGCTTCCCATGGAGGTTGCCTCCTCTCTGAGCAGCCTTGCCGCCTGAACCCAACCCGGTGAGCGCGAGGTCCAGGAGCTCAAATGCCTGCAGGTTTGGCCCGTTTCAAACCTCCAGAGCCATCACATGGTAGGACAGACTCTACATTCGGACAGGAGCTCGCATGCAGCTGCGGTGTGATGCTCTCGGTTCCTGGGCATGGCCTCTGCCACACTGCGGAATTAGCCCTTCTAAGGATTTGCAAGTGCCTTTGTGTGTGATCTGGGAAGCCCAGGAGATGCAGAAGATAGGTCGACTGTTTGAGTGGCGACTGTCAGCCATGGCCTCAGGCGGAGCGCTTTGTGACCAATTAATGTCGGCCAGGGCCTCAGACGGAGTGCTTTGTGACCAATTAATGTCAGCCATGGCCTTAGGCGGAGTGCTTTGTGACCAATTAATGTCGGCCATGGCCTCAGGCGGAGTGCTTTGTGACCAATTAATGTCAGCCAGATGGGCAACAGTGGATCTGAGCAGAGGATGGGGGCACAAGCCACCCCAGTGAAGCCTTCAGGGGATGGTGTTACAAAGCCTGTATGGTCAGGACTCCAGCCCCCATCTGCAACGAGGGGCAGGGTGTCTGTGTGCCGGGGCAGTGCGTTACCGCCTCTCAAATCTGTGTGGTGCCCAACCAGCACCGCCCTGTGCATTGCCATCTTTCTTACCTGTTGGGTGCCCAACCAGCACCGCCAAGTTCGACCCGGTGCTGGGTTAAGGGTTGACTTTGATCTGCTGGCTCTGCAATGAACCCGTGTGAGTGCAGGTTGCTGGAGGCTGTGCTGCTGCAAGAGCGTCACATCGTCACCTACGTGCCCAGGAGCAACATTCCGCGGCTGATAAGACAGGTGTATCCTCATGGGCGCAAGCCCAATGCCAGGAAGAATGCCTGATGTTTGAAGAGGCTTGACAGGTTGGAGCATGTAAATGCCTGCCCTAGCGCTGGGGCACACCTCGCGGCTAGGCCAAGGCGGGTTTGGGGGCACGCCCTGCATCTGCTCTTATGTCATAAAACACGCCGTGCTTTTGGTCTGCACAACATCAAGCACCGCGTCTCACATGAATTCCGCGTCACGCCCTCATGTCAAGCACTCAAGCCACTGCTTTGCACAAAGGCTCCAGGCGTCTGCTTGAGCACTAGGCTGGCCTTCCTTGCTACATTTTCACCACGGCGTGACCCTGACAAACTTTGATCTGCTGGCCTGCATCACGGCTTTGCGCCAGCACACCTCCCCATTAGTGTGCATCTTGGCTTGGTGCTGGCATGCTTCTCCTCACTGGTCTACATCACTGTACATTGTTGGAGTTGCTTGCAGCTAAGGTTTGCCATGACCTCATGACGGCAATCATTTTGTGCAACAGCCTTGTGGGGATTGGCGGGAGCTGCATGGGACCTGCTGGGAGATCTGCCTGGTGGCATTTCCCGCTTCTGACCTGTGCTGCCTTTGCTGGGATGACCTACCATACAAGGCACGGCTGACAAGCTGCTGAAGTGTGGCTCGTGCGTTCGCCATCAAGGCATATGGCAAGCATGCTCTGCTGGAGCATGGCTAGTGTAACTTTTTCTTCGGGGCATCATTGCCTTGCTGCAGGGTACAGCGGACATGCTGCTGGGGCGCTACTTGTGCCATCTGGCAAGTCTGTGCTTGCATTCTCAGACAGAGGTGCAGAGGACGGAGGCAGAAGCTATTCAGGTACAAGCGCAGCACGCATGGAGCTGTGTTGCTAGTACCTGCTTTTTGGCAAGACGAAACTGGCCACCTGCTCTTTGGTGAGCCCAAGGCCTGTCAACAAGTTTATGAGGTAACCGTTTGTTTGCCTTTTATGACGGCGGGGTTCTTGGTAGGGCTACAAACATAATGTAGCATGACCTTCATAGCGTGGGCACTTGTGACACAAACCTGTGTGGCTTATCATGATCATCATCATCATCACCACCACCACCACCACCACCATACCATGCTACCATACCCCCCTCCTCTTCATCATCATTGTTCTTATCACCATCCCGGAAGCAGTTCTTCGTGGCCTGTCGTGCTACTCGGCTGAGGCACACAGAACACTAAATCAAGTGTGCACTACTTCCCGGCTCAAGTCATCTGCAAGATGACTCACCGCCTACATACTCTCAGGACCCTCCCACACACCATGCACCTCCTTGGCTGGTACAAGCTGTGATGCCTAAGTGGGCGCAATTGCCTCAGGACAGGTGCCAAAAGACTTGCCACAGGCAGCATGGATGCCTGAGCTCGAGGACATAGTGTGCATGTTTAGGTCTTTGTGGTGTGGGCATTGCGCAGGTAGTCCGTGCGGACGCTGACCTTCGCACCACAGCCAGGCTGACGACGGCTACCCATGAGATGGCTCTGTACAAGCAGGTGCGGGTGGCCTCAAAATTGATAACACTTTCGAAGCCCCTGTTCATTAAGCCCCTCACTGGCAATGCCCTTACCACATTTTGAACGGCGTCCAGAAAAATGATGGCTGTGCGCTTTCGCATGGTCGCTGCCTGGGCATGCTGGATGAACCGAAGCGCAGGCACACTTTTCCTTTCCAAAGCAATATTGACTGCTTCAATGTGCATCCTCCCCCCCTCTCCCCCTCCTTGCCTTTTCAGCTATGTATTTGTATCAGCCATTTGTAGGGATAACTGGCTTGTTCCATGTTTTATGCCCATTGACCAGCTTGTTCCTTGCAAGTGGAGAGCAGGTTTGACCTGAAGCCGCATGCAAGTGCACTGCGCCTTGTGTGGAGGCATGCACAGTGCAAGAGCAGCCAACCGTGAACGATGCCTGCATGACCACGCCATGTTGTGCAGCACCCATATGGGCTTCAGCCCAGAGGCAACTTTCGTCGCAGGATGCATGGACCTCAGCCCCACCGCAGCTTCTTGTGCCTGCTGCTTGCGTGTCATCATGCTGCCTCAATAACACGATGAGGTGCTCTTTTGTGCACTATGAGCCAGACTTGAAAGAGGACATCACATGCCCACGGAGGATTAAGTGCTGCTTCCTTATACTGCGAGTCCTAATGAAAGAAATTTGTGGTGGGCAGGACCACAGGGATCCAAGCCGCCAACATCTTGGCTGCCGCATCGATGGCGCTGATGCTTGGCAGCCTTGGCATCCACAAGAAGTCAACGGTTGTCCTTTGTGCATATGCATGTAGGTCACCAGCAAGCATGCGTACTCTGCGTTGTCTGCAAGTGCGGAATGCTCGCTTGCAACACTGAAGCAGTACGCACCTGCAGATCGGCTCTCACAGCTTCTGGTGCGTGCTTTTGAAAGGGTGACGAGTCTCTCTTTAAGATGCGCTTGGGTGTGTTTGGTTTGTTTGATTTGTTTAATGCTTGTAGGAAACAGTGTGTCCTCATGAGCGCATATGCACATGCACACGCACTCGCAAACACATTCTCAAACGTGCAGAAACACACCCGCGTGCGGGCGTGCTTCATACATATGCATGGACACATATGCACACACGAAGCACACGTACACGCACACGCATGCGTTGCCTAGCAGCCCTTGCCTGCTGATTGCATCATGCTGATCGCATATTTGCAGCAGCGCGCGTGTAAGGACCTTCCTCCTCAAACCGGGTCCCCGTGCAGGAAAAGCACGGGAGCAGCATGGCAGCTGCATTTGCGCCCCCTCCACCCACATCAGTGGCGGCTACAGCCAAGACCCCTGCCAAGCACAGCAAGGTCACACCTGCCAAGGATCTGTTTGCAACATCCAGCGACAGTGATGAGGCTGAGGACGATGGCGTTGACGGTGGTAGTGGCAGTGGAGATGGGGAAAGGAGTGATGAAGATGCTGACAGATGCGATCACAGCAACAAAGCATGTGACCCAGCGCATCCCCAGATTGATCATGCTCAAGAAGCGGGCAATTCTGGGGCTGAGCTGCAGCAACCGGCAAGGGAGGTGTGCGGAAGCCCCTGCAGCGAGCAGCCGCCGGTAATGTGCACGCAGCAGCAGCCAGCAAGGGAGGCAGGCGGCAGGCCCTGCAGCGAGCAGCAACCAGCAGTGTGCATGCAGCAGCAGCAGCAGCAGCAGCAGCAGCAGCATGTGGGAGAAGCTCATGACGGAGCGGTTGAAGGCAGAGTACTTGCCCAACCCAGTGATGTGGGATCGAGCCAGGCGGGTGAGCAGCAGCAGCAGACGCAGGCGCAGGCGCTGCAGCTGGGGCTGCAAGATGCCGTTGCAGGGCTGCAAGGTGCTGCTGCAGAGGCGCAGCGAGATGTGGGAGCAGAGGCCCCGCTGGACCAGCCCGTGCGCGGGGAGGCGCTGACGGACACCAACTTGAAAAACCCTGTTGAGTCGGTGGAGTCGGTAGGTTGGGGCGGTTGAGTTTTTTTAGCTGAGCATTGGGCGCGACTACCGGCCAACGGTGCGCCTCTGCAGCAGCACCTTGCACATTGCGATGACATTGCACAGCTAGGGTCCCTTTGGCGGTCGTACGTGCGCCGACTGAGCAGGGGCAAATAGGGGGCGCAATATCACCATTTTTTGTTGCAATGCTGGTTTTGCGGCGGTGCGAATGAGCCGTGGTTGGCCTGTGTATGTGTGGATCCGAGTCCGCAGACTCGGTGTGGTAAGGCAGGTGAATGCAAGCACGGAGCCTGGACGTTGCGCGCCCCGCATTGCGCTCATCAGGGTTGCACTCGAGTATAAATAGTGCAATCATGCACCGGCGGGTGTGTGCAGCGCAGAGGTCAAGTCCGATGCAATCTGCACGCGGAAGGCCTTTGTGATGCTTTGCACCCTGCCAACAACACCAGCCCTGCTTGGGCCATGCTGCACCGGGGCTTGGGACCCTAACTGTGCAATGTCATCGCAGACTGCTCCCTTTGAGTTGCCGCAGCAGGGCTGCGTGACTGGCACGTGATGGGTGTGTTTGTCCACGCAAGCGCACACAGCGCACGCTCAACCCCCTGCCTGCACTCCTCCCATCTTAGTCCCTCTCTTCTCTCCCCTGGACTGCCAAGGGAGGGCATGGCAGAGGAAGGAAGGGCAAGGTCGGTGTCCGCAGGCGTTGCAGCCGCAGCCGCAGCCGCAGCCGCTGCTGTAGGGTGACACCGCACCGATGCCTGAGGGAGGCGCCCACGCGACGAGCCCTGCTGTGCGCACGCTGTGCTGCAGGGGGAGGGAGGGCAGCAGGGCCAGGCCCAGGCCCAAGCCCAGACAGGGGCCGGGCGCGAGCAAGGGCGCGGGCGTGGATGCCAGCAGCTGCTGGGGCTGCAAGATGATGGAGGGGTGCAAGGGGAAGGAGGGGAGGGCACGCCTCATGCGGGGCGAGCAGGAGAGGGGGCTGAGAGGTTGGGGACGGGCGGAGGGGTGAGCGAGGAGGAGGGGAGGGGGCCTACTCAAGGGGAGCAAGCCATGGAGGGGCGCCCAGGGCAACGGGGTCCTGACCACCAGCAGGGTGACCACCGCCAAAGGGACCCCCACCGCCATCGCAGCCACCATCGCAGACGCCAGCGCAGCCCCCACGGCCAGCAGCATGGCCCAAGGGGTCAGCCGCAGGACGGATGGCAGGGGCAAGAGCGGCAGGCTCCCCAGCAGCACAGCCCGCAGGATGATTTCCTGGGCCATCACGACCCTGATGCCGCCCACCGTCGCCACCACAGCCGTGATGGCGACCACCAGAGGCGCACGTACGACCGCCACCCCAGCCGCCCTTGCTACGAGCAGCAACCCTGCCATGACAGCAGCAGGGCGACCAGAGAGGGGGGGCGCCCTCAAGACTGCAGCAGCAGGAAGCGGCGGGCAGGCGGCGGAGAAACAGGAAGGCACCGGGAGCGCGGCAGGGATGGAGGGGAAAGCAGCAGGGGCAAGCGGCGACGGACAAGGTCCAGCAGCAGGGGGGGCGGCAGGAAGGGGGAGGGGGAGGGGGAGGTCGAGACGCTTGGGGGCGTGGAGGGGCAGGTTGCCGCGTTTGTGAGGGGCCTGCTGAACCCTCTGTACAAGGCACAGCTCATTCCCAAGGAAAGGTTCAAGGCTGTTGTGCGGCGGTGGGTGGTGTGGGGTGCTTTTATGTTAGCACCTGTGTATGTGTGTGCGTATGCTAACATCTGTGGATGATACTGAAGCAGCGAGTGCATGTGCCTGACTGGCACGACTCTGCACGTGTCTTAAATCTGCGTAGTCAAGGCCTGCATACCTTTATTCAACCTCCCAAACATCCATGTAGCTGCAAGGTTTTGAAGCCCAGGCACGTGCGGCCCGCAGTTCATGCACCTGCGTGTGCGTCTCCTGCTGCAGGTCCAGTCAAAAAATCATGGATCGCCACCAGGATGCACCGGATGCGTCCTTCTTGCTGCACGAGCACGAGGCCATCAGGCGCTTTGTGCTCAAGATGGTGGAGGCGGCGTCTGCTGTACCTGAGCCCGCAGAGGCCACTTCAAAATAGAAGTCTACGCCGATTAGATAATTGGCAGCGTGTGCTGAAGAATGGTCTTTTAATGTAGCAGACAAACCTAACCGATTACTTGATGAATGACACTCACTGGCAGCACCCCAGTCCACTGCTCCCTTTGCAAATAGCTGGCCTGCCATGTGCACAAATGCCTTGAAGCACCAGTGTCAGACCTGAGTTTCCATACCAAGCTGGCGATGTAGCACAAGCTGTAAGGCCCTTAAGCCCCAAGAAGAACTTTCACAGGGTATACGTCATAGGATTAGGTTTCAAGCTAGGTTTTACCTGTGCAACATAATTATGCGCATCCAAGGGTTAATTTTCAAGGTACAGTCAGTGCAGGCTAGGTCATATGCTTGTCACTACGAATTGTAGTCAGCAATGAATCGTAGTTAGAGTGCTTGAGGTAGTTGGCGGGGGTTATGTTTGAGTTGTTTTCCTAGTTTAGCCCTATTCTTAAATCCCCCTTACGCCCCTGGATTTGGCCTTTCCTGTGGCTGGGCGAGAGCACCTCTAAGCGGAAATCCATACCAACCGCCACAGGTGAGCCTCCGTGTTCAATTCTCGATCATCGCACCAAAGGAGGCAGTTGGTATATATTCAGGCTCTAAATTCAGGCAAAGACGCTGCACTCCAGGGACAATAAAACTGTGGTATGGCCTGTAGATGGGCAAGCTGTCCTGCACCTGGGCGTCAAGTTATGGTTAACCGCCAGCCTGGCCGTTTGGCTGATTGGTTTGTGGCTGGTCTTCACCAGTCAAAAAGTAGTCCATACTATGGTCCATAGTTATGTCTGAAATGAAACAGCGAGTTCTTTGTGATGCTGAGAAGTTTGATCTGTACCAGGGTGTACTACTGCTGCCATTCTACTGCCAGGCAGTGCCGAGCACACCAGTCAAGTGGTGAGCCAATTATTATGCAGCTTGCCCAACCAGTTGTGAGGTGGTGCGAGCACTTCAACTAAGGGTTTACAACTTGTTGAAGGGTTTACAAGAGAAGGCCTTCAGTCAAGAAGTGCAACTGCTAGCCTGCTCATAAAAAGCTACTAATAGAAGTGCATGAAGGAAGAAGTAAAGCTTATTGTTGTTCTGGCTCAGAAAAGCATTGTTGAAACCTGCGGGATGAAACAGAGACGCATGAGGCCTGTGGAGAGAGACCGCACGTGGATGGGTGCAGTGAAGAAGAACGTGCTGCTTATCTTGTACGTCATAAGCATTGCACAAGTCACAAGTAGGAGAGGGATTGTGAGGTATTGTGAGAGGTACAGGTATTGTGCCACTCAGTGAGTCCAGGTCACTGTTTCAATTGAAGGGTGTGGGCACAAAGTCTGAAGCGTGCCATGCTGCAAATATCGTCATGAGGAAGGACAAGAAACATCTATCTGCAAAGGATGTATGGCGAATGTGTGACCAGGGCCCTCTTTGTAGAGAAGGCACACCATTGATGATAAGTGGAGCGTTTGCCGTTGTGCTCTCGTGGATGCATAGCATAATTAGGTGCACACTAATCCAAGTGCCTCTCCCTGAGGTCCACAACAAAACGACTGAGATCAATGGGTTCACACTTCAGCAGCCTTCCTTTGAACATGTAGGATTGTGTCAGAACATTCATAGCAGATAGGATGTGGGATAGCCAGCAATCATTGCACTGTGAGCTCAGTTGCATGTCAGCTTGTAAGATCTTTCTCGTAGTGGAGCTATCGCTTTGAGTTAAAGCATCGTACAGCCGCACTGTCGCCCGGAACCAGTTGAAATGTAAAGGCTCCAGTCCACACTCGCGCATGGCGTACCATGTGTCTAGACCATCATAATCCTCTTTAGCACTGTCAGCAGCCATTTTTGGTACAAATTTGTCCATTTCTTTGCCCTGTTGCAAGAATGGGGTGGCCCAAACCTGGCTTGCATACATTCCGGCAGGGATTGTGTATGTTTTAAGGAGCCACATGTAGATATGTAACCTGTTAGTAAGGTCATGGTCATCAAAGCGAGTGTACTCAGCAGTTATCGCTGCAAGCGCTAGCAGTCACGTGAGAGAAGCATGGAGGGGCCCCTGAGTACTAAGAAATAGTTCCGTTGCATGCATTTAATGCAAGTTGTTCGGAGGGAGTACGGAGTGTCTGACTAATGGAGATCCGTTACGGTCTTTTGTGTCAGCCTACTACAAGGTAGACAGGACTGTCCCAGACAGGCGCAAGTATGCTCTCACAGTGGAAAAGCAAGCATCGATTGATGAGGAAGAGCTTGGTTATTTGCAGAATTGGGAGTAGACAGTACTACTGTAGTGATGAGGATGGTGACAGCGATGGAGGGGACGTTTGAAACAGAATGTTGGCCAAGCATGCATGGTCCAGCTGGATATCTCACTGATTGTCTTTGCTTTATGGGTGTCTCCAGCAGTCTGACATAACCTGATGCTGAGAGGTATTTTCATCAAGATGGCAGAGGCATGTGCGAGGGCTGATTTTGCTTGTGGCAAACTGAGCTTGAAGCCAGAGACTGAATGAGCAAATGTAGCGTGATATCGATGTATCCTTGAAAGAGAAAGAAAGAAGAAAGCAGGCCAGTAGCATATGTGAACCATCAGCATTTGCATGGCAGGAACAGAGGAGGAAACAAAGGGAGTGGAGGGGGAGAAATGGCTGAAGATTTCTCAAGGCACTGCCAGCCGGGCAGGCTGCAGGATCAAATTATACTTGGACTTTTTTTTCAACCATTTTGGTGTAACACTCTTCAAGTAAGGAAACATATGGCCTCTCAGCGTCAAATATGTTGACACTGATATTATAAAAAGGCTGGAAGCACGTAACTCAGTCTTCTGCTGAGCTGGCCGGCATAGTAAGCCAAACCATCTAAAGTCCATGTGAATTACAATTGATCAAGGTTCATTAAGCTGCGCGTCCTCTTGAATCAATCATGCCATTTGAATCCCATCTGATTCAGAGGGCATTCAATGCCAGTTTGACTTGATTCAAGTGCCCACTTAAATCCCATCTGATTCAAGTCGTATTCAATTGGATTCAAGCTTGATCCAAATAAAGCACAACTCTTTGCGTAAGGGCAGCCGCTACTTCTGCTGCCACCCATCATGATAGCAATGGTCTATGCCGTTCAATCACAACACGCCCCTGCATTTTTCCAGCTTAGATAAGACCGGTTTTAATAACACATGAGTGAAAGGATGATGCTCCCACCCAGCCACATGAAAGGCATAGTTTATAAATGAAAGGAGTAAGGCAGGATAAAGGTTACATAGCTGTACCTACCAAACGAGGGCAGATTTAATGAGCTAATTGGCTCAGAGGGGGCAGAATATATTTTGTTGCTTGGAGTGTGCTACTGCCAGATTCGAGCTTGGGCAATGTAGGAGGATATCCAATAAAGAACAAGTTGTTCTTATGCAGCTCAATCCTAGCTTCTGGAATTTGGGAATTTGGAAAGAAAAGAAAACAAAAGAAAAGAAAAACTACGTAGGCAGTGAAACCATTCCCTACATCAATTAAGGAAAAGGAGACACATTGGCCCAAAGAGCCGTGAGTCTCCTCCACCAGGGAGAAGGAAGAATTAGTGAGGATCTGGAGGGAGACAAGCCGCCCCCTGCTCCAGACCAAGACCTCGAGAGCATCTGGATTTCTCAAGAGGGCGTCTAGTTGTTGTCAGTTTGTGCGCATAGAGCACAGAGTGGGCATGAAATTTGAGGGCAGTCTTATGGGCTTTTTTATGTATCAAGGCCGAGCTCTTTGAGATGATTCAAAGTGTGTGAGGAATAGATAGAGCCTCCCACACCAAGAAGAATGGTGTGAAGGATAACTTTTTTGGCCTTCAAGCGCTCACAAAGAACCTCGTGTTTTTTTTCTTGAGGCCTTAGGTGTTCAGGCCGTGTATATTCACAGTATTTAACCTCAACGAGGTGTATCTCCCTCATGTAGACACTGAGCTCGTGAACTCTGCGTTCATCTTTGCTGGCTTGTCTTGGGTGCGACACCTGGTGCAAATGAGGAGTGGTTGGCGATTTGAGTTTTTGGTAGGTAAGGGGGTGACAAAAATGGCATCAGGGCAACTAGAGGTGAATCTATCTCTGGCAGATAAATGAGCATCAAAAATCCAGCTGGGTAGTGTCCTATTACTAGCATGCCCAAGAACTTGAAGGTTTTGTTGGGTCAAACGGTTAGTAATACCGGCATCCAAGTGGACCAAACAACCTGCCAGAGGGCCTTGGCTGATGGCTTTCATGATGAGCCTGCAGGCAACATTATGGCGTTCAGTGATCATACCCGAGATGATTGTATGTTGACCCCCTGAGAGAATATGCAGAGCGCTAGCTGCTTGCTGACAGAGTGGACACTGAAGGCTGGTGCACTTAATAAAGCAAACAGCGTGTTTCTGATTAAGAAGGGTGCCTGTGCGGTTGTGAAAGACATTGCGCTTCATTCGGAAAGAGAGTTTGAACATGTTCCAAAAAGCGTTGTTAATGCCTTTGTGGACGTGTGGAAGCAGGCTGTGGTGATAAGAGTAGTACCCTGTTTTTGAGTTGGCATAACCCAGTTTATGGTTCGAGTGCACATGGTATTTTAGTGTGGCTTGGTGATTTGGAAGGTAAGTTAATTTAGGGCTGTGCTGGGGAGCTTCAGTGCCAGATTCTTGCCGATTAACTTCTTCAACAGCTAACCAGCTCATATCAAAGAAGGGATTGCCACCAGGGCCTGCAGTGCGGATGGTTGTTTCAGCTGGGAGGCTGTTTCCATGGCAGGCTTAGTAGCTTGCGCAGCTGCATTGCAGACTGCTGTGGTATGGAGCTAGAGAGCGCGAGCGCGAGAGAGCTTGGGGAGCGGTAGTGATAGTGGGCGTTCCACGCGCTAAGACATAATGGTACAGAGTGATGATGTGGTTTTAAAGGCAATGGGACTAGACACAGTTGTGTATGTTGGGCTCAGGACGTCGTTGTCTTATGCGTTTGGCTCCATTTTGTTTAGCAGGCAACAGAATTGAACAAAAACATTCACCATTTCTTGCACAAATCCCATTGCCTTTAAAACCTCAGCTCAAACACAAGGGGGAGTGTTATGGCCATGCCGCAAGTCTGGTTTGGATGCAGCTATCTGTCAGCGTGACAGCTGTCACGCCAGATCAGTGCAGTGCCAAAAATACAGCCACAGCTGAACTGACAACAGGATTGAATTCTCCGCCAACCGACTTCACCAACCACCGGGTCAAAATGCAGCATAAATGTGGCACTGCACATATCTGGCGTGACATATCATAGCAAATGTTGTGGCATCTATTTCGTTTCGTCAACAATCATTGGGCATGTTGCCCGACTTAGAATTTTTTTAAGAATGTGTAGTGGGTAATTATGCTGGTTGGACGAATTTTGCTTTCTTGAGATCTGTGTTTGATATTAATACTTTCTGTAGTGCATTATCCCTACAAGCTCTGATCCAAGCGTACCTGGTGGAGGAGACTCTCGGTTCTTCGGGCCAATGTGTCTCCTTTCCTTAATTGATGTAGGGAGTGGTTTCACTGCCTACGTAGTTTTTCTTTTCTCTTCTGTGTTTCATTACAACATACACATCAGTACACTTGAGGTTGCCAAATCAATCCTACGCATCTGCTGTTGTAGACACTAACTTATGGTTTAGTAAATGGACTCAACTGCCACACCAGACCAGGCATGAAGATCAGAAGTAAATGTAAATCATTTGCAAGGAGCAAGCACAAACATACAAGTTACAAACATCTTTATGAACCCAGCCACGTCCAACTTAATGATTATGGAACCCACAGACACTTACACTGTCTGCATGACTTATCATCAGCATGCATTGCAGAAATTTCAGCACCAAATTTCTGTCATTTCAATCGATCAGGTTCTCCAAAAAGCCAGTTTCTTCCACCCAACACATCGTACATCATGAATCATGATAATGGCACACCAACTTCCATGCTTGTGCAAAGCCTTTCTAGTTCACTTTACCTCTGCGGGGTGCAAATATGAGGATAGGGCGAAGGGATCCTAGGAAACAGCAAAATCGCACAGCTTGCCTCTTAAAAGGACTTGCATGCAGCATGGCAATGAATTGAAATTGCTTGATGTTCCTTAGCTCCTGAACGTGTGGCAAGATGACTTGGGCTCAACATGATGCAGGCATTACTTGATGTTCCATAGCTCCTGAACGTGTGGCAAGATGACTCGGCCCTCATATGATGCAGGAGCAGGGATGAGCAAGCGCATCAGTGGTGCACGCACAAGACAGGTACAACAAGAGGAGTCCTTATTTTCAACACTCTCCTTGACCCCTCGCACACCATGGCAACTGTTTGCCCCCTTTTAAAATTTTAATGGCCATGCGACCTGCCCTTGCTGGCTGACTTTCGTCCCACATCCTGAAAGCGGTCCTCCCTCCACTCAATTTCCTCGAAGCTGTCACCAGTCAACTTGCCCACCTTCACCTGCACCTTGCCTGTGTTGGCCAGCCTCTTGCGCGCAGCCATCACCTGGCTTACCCGCCAAACCTCACGACGCTTTGCAGACAAGCTCATGCGGCTCCCAAACGGCACCCCCTCACCCCTGATCCCTTTGGGCTGCAGCTGCACTTCCAAAGGCGCCTTCCTTTGGGCTGCTCTGGACGCCCAGGTCATGCCGTTGATAATGGCCTCGCTGTTATGGCCCACGCCATCCACATGCACTGTGGTGAGGTGTGGTAGCCCTTGGGCGGCTTCTGTGATAGAGCTAGGTGCCAAGGTGCAATCGCGCAGCGTAAGGGTTGCAGCGGAGGGGCACATGGATGCCAGCTTGGACATGGAGTTGGGCTTCAAGAAAGCGCTGGTGAGGCAGATGTGGCGCACATGCCCAGCAAAGGCCTTCTTGAGGGGCTTCAGGGCGTCCTGTGCATGACCAGGCACAGCGCAGCGCGCCAGCAATCTGTGCTATGTGGTAGAGACAAGGCGAGCAATCGCACTTCTTGGCTGTAGGACTTGATCCTTGTAATCCTTGTAATCCTTGCAGAGACAAGGGAACGTGTGGGCCACGGATGGTGGACACAGCCTGCCTGACTCCATGGGCCGGAGTAGCGAAGACTGTGCATGTCCAGGCAAAGCAGAGGCCAAGGCGCCGACCTTTGGCAGAGGAAGGATTGCGCAGGTCAAGGATTGTGGACAATGCTCGCGCGAGGTAGAGTCAGGAGGAGCCTTATCCTTTACACCTCCAGAATCGCTGTGCCACCCTTTTCCAATTTTTGATCGCTAGACCTCCTCCGGCCGGCCAAGCTCCTCAAGCACGCAAGCAAATGTACAGCAGGTGGAAAGGACTCGCTACAGCAGCATCAGGCTGCACTGCCCGTAGTCGCACAAAGAGAGAGAGAGAGAGAGAGAGAGAGAGAGAGAGAGAGAGAGAGAGAGAGAG
>LKMJ01001955.1_pt1 | contig 18625 bp, 18 predicted proteins | sample 643391 | NCBI WGS metagenome assembly LKMJ01 (sample SAMN04112250, study PRJNA286221) | soda lake metagenome | biome: soda lake; feature: Kulunda Steppe; material: water; isolation source: sample PL-Br10 brine of Picturesque Lake | place: Russia: Kulunda steppe | collected 2010-07 | reverse complement strand
GGGTGGTGGATGTCATATCAATGGTGAAGTTGGAGCTCTCGGGCGGCTCCGGGACAGGGGTTTCGCCGTCCAGATCCGGTCCAGCGGCGCCATTGGGTTCGCCATCTTCATCCTTGGGCACCCAGTTGTTGATCAGCACCTCATCCGAGAGGGTCTCATCCAGGGTGCCATCGTTATTGAAACGCAGATCGAACTGCGCCCGTGTCGGCTCTCCGCTTTCAGGGTCAGGCGGGCCGACCTCCTCACCATCAATCTGGGCATACATGCTCCAGAGGTTGGACGGGTTCGGTCCGGTCGATGGCTCCTTGACGAAGTATTTCTGCAACTCATGGGAGTTACCCAGGCTGTCAAAAATGGTCGACGATGTGGAATGGTTGAAGGTTTTCGAGTCATTGGGATCAAACGCGTTGGTCACATCTGCGGTGATCGTCGGATCAGCCAGAAACTCGTCCCCGCCTTCCTGGGTCAGCTCAAACCCATCGTCAACGGTGAAATCGAGCACGCCATTCACGGTCAGTGCCGTATTAGCGCCATCCAGCGTCTCTTCAGTCGCGCCGTCATCATCCCCACGCACAGCCATTGAGCTTGTGCCGTCGCCGCTGAAGGCCATGTCGATGTTCTCGCCATCGTCGGCAATAAGGTTCATATCACCAGTGTCGTCGTCCACCTGTACTGTGATGCCGGACGGGGGGTTGGCATTGATGCGCGATGCCAGATCAGCCAGACCGTCCTGACCACTCTCATCACCGAACTCATAGTCCACCCCATTGATATTGACCCGATCGTCCTCGTCGGCGTCCGCCACAAAATCATCGGCGCTGATGCGCGCGGTCGTGGTCGCATCCACCACCACACCGGACTGTTCACTCAGTGTTGCTGCAATGGAGGAAGCTGAACCCTCATCCGTGCTCAGGAAGAACTCATCACCGTCGGGTGTGGTGTAACGCCAGCCTTCCTCGTCACCCTCATCAGCCTCCACGGCTGGCAGATCGACCCCGGACCCCGATACAACACGACCCATCTCGGTGCCGTCTGCCTGGTAGGTTGAGAATCGCTGTGCCAGGACCTTTTCCCGCGAGTCGAGGTTCAGATCAGCCTCCACCCCGGTCGTCCTCTTGGGCTGGAGGTTGGAGGCATCCACCTCCAGATCACCCCGGACGTCACCAACCTCACCATCATCATCCGTCTGGAAGCCCTGGACGCGAGCGCCCTGGTTGTTGACCACGAAACCTTCCTCATTCACACCAAACTCACCGGAGCGGCTGTACTGGCGCTCACCACCGGCTTCCAGCACAAAGAAGCCTTCGCCGTTAATCGCCATATCCAGGCCATTGTCGGTGGAGGTGATGTTGCCCTGCTGGAACTGCTGGCGGATGTCCTGAACCCGCACACCATCACCGGTGTCGGTCTCCCCCAGATTCAGCAGCCCCGAAGAGTAAAGGTCCCCGAATTCAGCCCGCGACTTCTTGAAGCCGGTGGTACTGGCGTTCGAAATATTATTGCCTGTCGTTTCAAGCTCCGTGCTCGATGCATTGAGACCACTCAGTGCAATATTGAAAGCCATAGGACACCTCGCCCACTGCGGTTTTTTTAGTTGATCTGACTCACGTCATCCAGCGGCACAGAGCCGCGGCCGGCCAGGTTCAGAGTGACACTGCCATCGTCTTCCAGAGAGACACTGTCCACGTTCGCGTTGAGCTGGGTCGTCAGCTCCTCATTCTCACCGTCAAACCGGCCTTCTGCGGAAATCCGGTAATCTCCGGGCGGCATCAGCTCGCCGGCATCGTTCTCTCCATCCCAGGTAAAGGAGGTCTCACCCGCCCCCTGCTGGCCCAGGTCCATTCGCCGGACCAGATCACCGCTGGGGTTATGGACCGAAACAGTCAGGTTCGGCGTACTGGCGGGCAGATCCACAGAGCCTTTTACCTCACCCTCGGGGCCGAGCTGGGCAATATCCCCCTCCACCAGCACGGACTGCCCGACCATGGCAGAGGCCTGCAGGGCCTGGGTCGAGCGGAACTTGCCCATGGCCTCGTCCACGGCTCCGGTGAGCTTCTGCATCTCTTCCAGCGAGCTGAACTGGGCCAGCTGGGCGATGAAATCCCCGTTCTCCTGGGGCTCCAGAGGGTCCTGATTGTTCAGCTGCGCCAGCATGAGCTCCATGAACTCGTTCCGTCCGAGGTCATCAGCTTTTTTGTTGCCATCCCCATCAGCACCGCCAGCGCGGTACTGATTCATGACATCGGAGGCGGAAGTGCTGTCAAAGGTATTCATAATCGGCTCCCGGAACCGGCATTACTGACCGAGTGTCATGACGCGCTGCATCATGCTCTTGGCGGTGTTCATCACTTCCACGTTGGTCTGGAAAGACCGTGATGCGGACATCATGTCGGCCATTTCCTCCACCACATTGACGTTCGGGTAATAGACGTAACCGTCCTCGTCCGCCATGGGGTGCTCAGGCTGATAACGCATTTCCAGCTCCCCATCACTCTCAACGATGGCGTCCACGGATACACCCTTGGATTCCAGCTGCTCCCGGGAGAATGCCATCGGCTCCTGGCCGCCCCGACCACCGCCCATAGCCTCATGATGAACCGCCGAGAATATGGGCTTGCGGGCCCGGTAGGTCTCATCAACGCTCGAGCTGGCCGTCTCCGCGTTGGCAATGTTGCTGGACGTCGTATTCAGCCGGATGGACTGAGCCGACATGCCGGAACCGGCAATATCAAAAATCTGGTTCAGGGACATCGTTATTCTCCTCGGATCGCCGTCATCAGGCCCTGGAAGCGGCCATTGAGAAACTGGAAGCTGGCCTGGAAGTCCATGGCATTCTTGGTGTACTCAGCCATCTCCTTCTGAGTATCCACTGTATTACCATCAATGGCCGGCTGGCTGGGGTTGCGGTACAGCAGCGCCCGATCACTGCCGCTGAAGTCGCCATCATTGAAATGCTGCTGATCGGAGCGCGTCAGCGCCAGACCATCCTGCTCACCCTGCGCCTCATTGAGCGCCGCCTGGAAATCGAAATCACGGGCCTTGAAGCCCGGCGTGTCGGCGTTGGCAAGATTGTTGGCCAGCACTTCGGCCCGCTCGGTGCGAAGCTGCATCGCATCGGCGTGAACACCCAGTGCATTATCAAAGTTGATGGACATGTGAGCCCCCTTTGCCGGACAAGACTGTCTGATCAAAACAAAGCAAAAGAGGTGCCAGATTTATTAAGTCTTTATTTTCAGAAGGATACAGTATTTAAGCGGTAGACGGGGTGGCAACGGCGGCAACCGGCTGCCGAACACCGGCAGCCTGCATAGTCACTCCTGCGGCAGGCCGAACTGAAGGCATTGCTCAACGTCCGGTCGCGGGTGTGGTTCCTTGTGGGATTCCGGGGTACCCACGTAGAGAATGCCGATGATCGACTCATCCTCAGCCAGCCCCAGCCACTGCTGGATCTGCGCGTTGTAGGCCATATCCCCGGTACGCCAGATGGCGCCATACCCCTTGGCCTGCAGAGCCAGAAGAAGGTACCCCATGCCCACACCCGTGGAGATCTGCTGCTCGATTGCCGGTACCTTCGGATGGTGCCGGCAACGGCAGATGCCGAGGACCAGCATGGGCGCGCGCGCCGGCAACCGCTGCGCTTTGTCCAGAACGGCTTCGTCCGTATCGGGCTGTGCACGGGCCACCTGTTCGCGCCAGAACCGCCCGAGTCGCTCCAGGTCCTCTCCTTCCAGCACCAGATAGCGGGAGGGCTGAAGCAGTGCATGGTCCGGTGCCCGCAGCGCACAGGCTACGAGCCGTTTCAGTGTCTCATGATCCGGAGCGGGTCCGGTCAGGCGGGGCTCGGACTGACGAGCCAGCATGAAGTCGATGATTTCGCTCATTGTCGTTCGCTTTGTCCTCGAATGGCAGCCATTGTGCGGTGAATTGTTACCTGTTTCATTTACTGATACCTTTGGACGAGTAAGCCTGCAGGATCGACAGATCAGGTTCCCGATGATGAACGCACCTCTGATGCCCGCCGGCATCGCGGCCACGGACGGCAAGCAACGGCCTGCCGCGATACCGCCCATGCCGGATTATCACGCCCGCGTGCTCGGTTATATGAGCGGTGCGGCCATGATACTGACTGGCGTGGTGATCGGCCACTTTCCATCCGAGCTCACCTGGCTGATCCCGATCGCACTGCTGTGGCCACATCTTGTCTATTTTGTGACACGGGCCACACTGACGAAACGCACTCCCGAGGTGCGCCAGCGGATTCTGGTGCTTGATGGGCTGCTCACGGGCGGGCTCGTGGTCATCATGGAGTTCAGCGTATTGCCCACGCTCATGGTGCTGCTGATGGTCAACTTCAGCTGCATCATCGTCGGGGGGTTCCGGGCCCTCTGGATGGGCTGGCTGGCCCTGCTCGCCGGCGCCGCCGCGGTAATCCCCGTCACCGGCCTGGGCTTCAACCTGGAAACCCCACTGATTCTCATCGCCGTCAGCGGCGTCGCCACAGCAGTCTACGTCTGCATCATGGCCTACTACACCTACCAGCAGGCGCGCGCGCTGGTATTGGCCAAAAGCCAGATCCAGTACCAGCGTGAACAATCCATTGCTCTGTCACACAAACTCGCCAAGTACCTCTCACCCCAGGTCTGGCAGTCGATCTTCACCGGCGAGCGCGACGTCCGTCTGGAAACCCAGCGCAAGAAACTGGCCGTGTTCTTCTCCGATATCCGGGGATTTACCGAGCTGTCCGAGGAAATGGAGCCGGAAGGGCTCACCGATCTGCTCAACACCTACTTCACGGAAATGTCGCAGATCGCGCTCAAATACGGCGGCACCATCGACAAGTTCGTGGGCGACAGCATCATGATCTTCTTCGGGGACCCCACCAGCCAGGGACCGAAAAACGACACCCTGGCCTGTGTCTCCATGGCTATCGAGATGCGCAAGCACATGACGGTGTTGCGCCAGAAATGGAAGAGCCAGGGCATCCGCACGCCACTGGAAATCCGCATGGGCATCAGCACCGGCTTCTGCACCGTGGGCAACTTTGGCGCCGATAACCGCATGGATTACACCATCATCGGCAAGGAAGTGAACCTGGCCAGTCGGCTTGAGGAGCTGGCAGCGCCGGGCGAGATCCTGGTCTCCTACGAGACCTTTTCACTGATCAAGGACAAGATCCTGTGCCGGGACAAGGGCGAGATCACCGTGAAAGGCTTCGTGCGCCCCGTGCCCATCTATCAGGTCATTGACTTCCGGCAGGATCTGGGCAGCAACCAGGGCTTTCTCGAGCACGAGGGGGATGGCTTTGCCATGTATCTGGATTCCGACAAGGTCAACCCGGGCGAGCGCGATCGCATCATAGATGCGCTTGACCGCGCGGCCCGGCGCCTGAAGGACGACTGATTACTGGCGGAGCAACCTGACAGAGGGCGCCTCCCCCGGGTGGGTTGAGCGCCAGGGGTTGATATCCAACCCACCCCGACGGGTATACCAGGCCGCCACTTCCAGACGCTGCGGCCTGCAGCAGCTCATAAGATCCATGAAGATCCGCTCAATGCAGTGCTCATGGAAGTCCTGATGATTGCGGAACGCCACCAGATAGGCCAGCAGCCCTGCCCGATCCATGCGTGGCCCTTCATAGCGCACCATGACAGACGCCCAGTCCGGCTGCCCCGTTACCGGACAGAGACTGCGCAGCAGATGGGAACACAGCGTCTCCTGAACCGGCATCTGCTCATCCACCGTCAGCACTTCAGCCCCTGCCGGTTCCGACTCCAGCCTTACGGGCGTGTTATCGATCAGCTCAGCTCCCTCGGGACGGGCCAGAAGCTCAGCAGAGAGATCCACCGGGTAAAGCGTTACTCCAACCGACTCACCGGCACTGCGTGACAGATCCTCGACCAGAGTCCGGTGAACCGCCCGTGTGTCCTCGAACACTGTACTGTTTAGGGAGTTGAGATAGAGCTTCAGGGATTTGGACTCAACCAGACAGGCGCTGGAAGCGGGGAAACGGATATCGGCCACCGCCACCACAGGCACACCGCCCGGCTTGAGCCAGGACAGCTCCCAGGCATTCCAGCGGTCTTCCCCGTACCAGGGCCAGAGCCCATCCTCCAGCCCAAGCCCAACCCGGTTGCCGGCCCGCTCAACCGGAAAAAGCTGATCCGGATCGTACTGATCCGGATAGCCCGTCTGCTGCCCCAGGGGCATGCCATCATCTGTCATACACTGCTCCCGTTACTGCCGGATGCCCTTGCCCCGATCGAGAAGGTAGAGGCTGAAGGAAAAGAGCACCACACTGAACACCACCAGCATGATCAATGCGTAGTGTGGCCCAACATCCGAAGCCCCCAGCACGCCATGGCGGAAGGCATTGACCATGTACAGGATCGGGTTGGCCATGGACACACCCTGCCAGAAAGGCGAGAGCATCGTCATGGAATAAAAGACGCCGCCCAGATAGGTCAGCGGTGTCAGTATGAACGTGGGCACAATGGAAATGTCATCGAACTTGGTGGCGTACATGGCGTTGATAAAGCCTCCCAGCGAGAACACAAAGGAGGTCAGCAGGGCCGTGGTTACCACCAGAATTGGGCTGTGAAAGCTCAGCGTGGTGAAACCAAGGGCGATGAGGGTGACCACCACGCCCACGATCAGCCCACGAGCCATGCCTCCGCCGATGTAGCCCAGCAGAATCACCCAGTTCGGGGTGGGCGAGACCAGAAGCTCCTCAATGGAGCGCTGGAATTTCATCCCGAAAAAGGACGACGTGACGTTGGCATACGAGCTGGTGATCACCGACATCATGATCAGCCCCGGCACAATGAACTCCATATAGTCGTACCCGTCCATGGGTCCGATCCGGCTGCCGATCAGGTTACCGAAGATGACAAAGTACAGCGTCATGGTCACCGCTGGCGGCAGCAGCGTCTGCGGCCAGATGCGCGTGAAACGGCGCACCTCACGGATGATGATGGTCATGAACGCGATCCAGATGGCTCGGGCACTCATTCGATCACCTCCCCTTCCGGACGGGCGTTTTCCTGGACCAGGCGCAGGAACAGCTCCTCGAGCCGGTTACTGCGGTTGCGCATGCTGAGCACATCAATGCCCTGCTGGCTGAGCTGCCGGAAGGCCGAATTCAGTCCCTGGCCCTTCTTTACCTCCAGCAGCAGTGACCCTTCCTCGTTGCGGCTGCAACGGTAGCCCTCAAGCTCCGGTATGGTGTCGGGCTCCGGCGCCACGTCCAGAATGAAGGTCTCCACACTGAGCTGCTGCAGCAGATCCCGTTTGGTGGTGTTCTGCAGGATGCGCCCGCCATCGATGATGGCAATGTTGCGGCACAACGCCTCGGCCTCTTCCAGGTAATGGGTGGTCAGAATGATGGTCACCCCCTGCTCGTTGATCCGCTCCATAAAGGTCCACATGGAGCGGCGAAGCTCAATGTCCACGCCGGCTGTAGGCTCATCCAGAATCAGCACCCGCGGTTCGTGCACCAGCGCCCGGGCAATCATCAGCCGGCGCTTCATACCACCGGAAAGCATCCGTGCCGGCGATTCACGCTTATCCCAGAGTCCCAGCTCACGCAGATAACGCTCGGCGTTCTCAGCGGCCTTTTTCGGCGGAATGCCGTAATAGCCCGCCTGGGTCCGAACGATGTCTCCCACCTTCTCGAACTGGTTGAAGTTGAATTCCTGAGGCACCACGCCAAGATAGGTTTTCGCCAGAGCAGGGTTGTCATCAATGTCCACCCCGAAGATCGACACCTTGCCACCGGTTTTGCGCACCAGCGACGACAGTATCCCGAGAGTCGTGGACTTACCGGCGCCGTTGGGCCCCAGAAGCGCAAAGAAATCGCCGGACTCCACGCTCAGGTCGATGCCCTTGAGGGCTTCAACGCCGCCGCTGAAAGTCTTTCTCAGATCTCGGATGCTCAGTGCATCGGTCATGTTGGCCTCGCTTGATTGGAACAGGCGACGATTATGCCGCCCACCCCTGTCTTTGCAACCCTGTCCTCAAACTGCGACCTGTGTCCGGTCAGCCCAGCCGGGTATTGCTTACAATCGCTGCAAACGCCTCGGACACGCGCGCATAAATGGAAATGACCGCAATAACAACAACCGTCTCTGCTCCCCGCAACCGCTACGCCTGCGTTCTGGCAACAGTAATGCTCGCCGGCTGCATGGGCGACAGCAGCAGCGACAGCGATGATCGCCACACGGGCACACTGACACAGATGGGTATTGAGGGCGTAACCTACGAGACCCAGAGCCAGACCGGCACCACTGACGAAAACGGTCAGTACCGCTACTATCCCGGTGAACGCATCCGCTTCAGTGTTGGCGATCTGCCACTGATCGAGGACGTTCCCGTGGCCCCGATGCTCTCGCCGCTGGAATTCACCGAGGAACAGCGTGAGCTGCTGCACAGCAGCGGCACTGACGCGCAGGGATTCACCTCTCACCGCGTCGTTGAGGAAGCCATTGCCGAAGAGGACCCCTTCGCCATCAACATGACCCGGTTTCTGCTGGTGATCGGGGAAGACAGCACAGCGGACCCGGACGGGACCGTCACCATTACGCAGCGCACCATTGAGCAGATCAACGACTACCTGAGCGACAACCCGGACGCCCTTGAGGAAATCGACTTTCACCAGCCGGTGGAGGAATTCACTACAGAGATACTCGAATACGACGGGGATGGCAATCTGGACAACGGGACGCCCATCGATCTGCTGCTCGACAGCATCTGCTTTGAGCCTGAAGGGGACGAGCTCTGTGAGGAGCCGCCCTCCGAGCAGGACATCGATGATGCCGCTGACGAGGAGACTCAGGAGGAGCTGACTCAGCAGCGCGAGCGCATTCTCGGCGCCCGCCGCTCACTGAATGACATCAATGATTTCAGCGCATCGGAATTTCTGACCGACCAGGCACTGGCGTACAAAGCTGAAAAGGAAGCGCCCTACTACCTGGATCCGGAAGCCGTCACCCTGCACCCCTCCGATACCGGGGTTCAGCGCATCCAACTCCAACGGGCCGGCTCAGACTTTGACCTGGCGGACATGGATGCCGAAACCCTGTCTGACAACCTGGCGGTCCACTCCTTCAGCGCCCAGACCAGAACGCTCGAGTACTTCCACGACGGGGACGACGGCGACAGCGGTTCCCTGATCGTCAACTTCAAGGTGGACGAGGCGGATTACGACAGCTATCGCTGGTACCGCAAAACCGTAAGGGTGTGCATCAACGAGGACAGCCGCCCCTGCTCCACCTGATGGGACTCAGCCCATCAGGTGGCGCCAGCTCCAGCGTGAGGAGGCACCTGTCACTTCATACTGGGAAGGATCAATACCGGCGTAACCGAAAGGCTTACAGTCGGCGATGCACAAGGCCTCACTGCCACCAGCCTCCTCGTTCTGCTTTGCCAGATCCACAATGCGGCCATTCCTGAGGGGGCGGTGTTCGGTGTCTGTCAGCACCATCACCTCCGGCCAGAGGCGCCGCCTGGGCTTGTGGGCAATCACTACGGCCACTTCGCTGGTGGAGAGTTCCACGATGGTGCCTGTTGGATAAACACCCACGGCCTGAATGAACCGCTCCACAAGATCCTCCTGGAACAGCACGTTGCGCTTTTCAAACAGATGGGACATGGCCTGCGCCGGAGTCAGCTGATCCGCATTGTCACGGGGCTCGATCAGCGATTCGTAATAATCCACCAGTCCCACCAGCTTGGCCAGAAGCGGGATTTCCTCGCCATTCACACCGGTCGGAAAACCACTGCCGTTATGCCGCTCCCGGTGGTAGCGCACAATGTTCACAACAACCCGCGGCACACCCGCCTCCTTGAGCGCCTTCACGCCACGGGCGACATAGCTGCGGTACTGTTCAAGGGCTTTGCCGGAGAGGCTGTTTTCACTGACCAGCAGCTGCCTGGGCAACTGGGCCTTGCCCACATGACTGAGCAGTGCGCCCAGCGAGAGCCGGTGCAGCACGTCCGGATCCAGCCCCAGATTGCGCCCCAGCAGCAGCGCCCAGATGGCAATATTGAGCGAGTGCCGGTAGGTGTAATCATCACGGCTCTGGATGCGCGACAGCCAGAGCAGCGCGTCCGGATTGCGGGCAACACTGTCGACCATACTGCGTGAGACAGCCTCCACCGCCTGCAGGTCCGGAATACTGCCTGCGGAAATGGACTCGGATACGTGGTCCAGCGCCTCCTCTACATTGCCCAGCAGGGGCTGGACCTCACGGATCTCACGCTTGAGCGGCGTTGTTGTCTCGTAGTGATGGGGGCTTCGAATCTGCACAGCAGGGAGCTTGATGACACGCTCCGTCCTGCCCCGGCTGGAACTGGCTTTACTCTCACTGGCCGTCGACTGAACACTACTGCGCTTCTCCGCCACATCCACAAAAACCTGGCGGCAGTAGCGGCTGAGTTGATCCAGCTCCTGTTGATTGCGGATATAGAACCCCTGAATGGGGAACGGTGTCTCATGCCAGGGCCGATCAAGATCAGCCACAAACATGCCAATTTCCAGTTCCTGTACGGGCAGCTTTCGCCGATGTACACCCATATCCGTCACCTCACAGCACCAGCGCGTTGTCAGCCACTAAACGTCATTCGCGAACAATGCGTTCCTTCTTTTTGCATTGTTTCAAAATTGGGGCAATAAACAATCACAAGCTGGTGTGAAGAAGTAACCAAAAGACAACAACAGGTAAAAGAATGTATCCAGAGTCAGTCGTCAAGCTCACAGACACTGTCATCGAGTTCCGGTGGGCGCTGGGTCATGCTCCCCAGCCTTGCCGAACGCACACGGAGATTGTAGGGAACCACTGAGGCACGCAGGTAGTCCGCGTTGACCATTTCATCGCCCATGTCGACCTCGGTCATACGGGGGAAGCAACTCATATTGAGCTCAATCCCGCCCTCCAGATCCAGGATCCGATCACTGCCCTGATCATCACTGACCGTCACGCAGACATGATTGTCCGCAACCAGCATGTTGCGCTGCTGGTCCAGATCCAGCGCCGGATCCCCGCAACCGGCAATGCGCTCATCATCGCAGCTGTTATCCATGGACGGATCCCGGATCTGCCAGACACGGCGGCTGCATTGCGTCTCGAGCCGAATCGGGGTCGCCCGGTCCTCGCGCCAGTGCCAGAAAGGGTATTCTGCCGTACGCCAGGTCAGACGCACCTGGCGCTGCTCGCCGGCGGAATTATCCGCCTCAAAACTGGTGTAGTGGGATTGGTAGGAAGCACAGCCCGACAGCGCAGCCATCACAGCGAAAACCGGCACCGCCCTGCAGCTCATGGTGCTTTTTCTATTGATCCGCACCTTCCACTGATTCGTCAACAAACTCCAAGCCATAGCCGTCCTCTCCTTCGCGCACAACCCGCATGACCCGGATGGGTGCAGGAATCGGAAGCCCCTGAACCTGCACCTCGACATGACTGCCGATCTCCGGAAACGGGTTATTGTCCACAATCACATAGATACCGCCATCGGACAGATCACGCATATTGAAAACTTTCTCTCCGATTGCCTCATGGCAGACCCTGATGCGCGCACTCAACTGTGTGCGAAGGTACTTCCTCTGGTCACTCATTGGCTGCTACCCACTCCACCGCTGCCGAACATCTCCGTCGAGCAAGAATAGCACCTTGTGAGTCGCCCGCAGTCTGGATGGACCAATCCGGGGCACTTCATTATGGCTTATGAGAATCATTTTCATTAAACTATAGCCATCACGCATCATCAGGGAGAACACCATGCGCAATCTGCTGTCCGGGCTGATCGTTATGGCCATTGTGGCATCGGTTGGCTACATGGCCTTCTTTTCCACCAACGGTGACGACACGCTTACCCTCTACTCAGGGCGTGGCGAATCCATGGTCCAGCCCATTATCCAGAAGTTCGAAGAGGAAACCGGCATTGAAGTGAATGCCCGTTATGGCGGTACCTCCCAACTCGCCGTGCTGCTGCAGGAAGAAGGTGGACGCACGCCAGCGGATCTGTTCTGGGGTCAGGATGCCGGTGCCATGGGCGCTCTGAGCAAGGCCGGGCTTCTGAGCACCCTGCCCCGTGACATCTATGAGGATCTTCCCGTCATCTATACCAGTGACACCGGTCGCTGGGTAGCCGCGAGCGGTCGCGCCCGGGTTTTCGTCTACTCCCCCTCCCGCGTGGATGAACAGGAAAAGCCCGACAGCATCTTCGATCTCACAGACCCGAAATATGAAGGTCGGGTCGGCTGGGCCCCCAACAACGGCTCTTTCCAGTCTTTTGTCACCGCCATGCGCCACAAGCACGGCGATGAAGCCACGCTGCAGTGGCTCAGGGACATGAAAGCCAATGGCGCCAAGAACTTCCGTAACAACAGCAGCCAGGTGGAAGGTGTGGCCGATGGCGAAATTGACTTCGGTATTGTGAATAATTACTATTTACCGCGCTTTCTCGAGAATGATTCTGATTTCCCGGTTGCCCAGTCCTTCTTCGAACCGGACGATATCGGGAATCTGGTCAACGTGGCCGGCATTGGCGTCATCCGCGATTCCGAAATGCAGGAAGAAGCGGTGGAGTTCATCCGATTCCTGCTGTCTGAGCAGGCGCAGGAATATTTCACCCAATCGGTCTTCGAATACCCGGTACGTGAAGGGGTAACCCAGAACCCGGATCTGGAATCCTTCGAGCGTCTGCTTGAAGTGGCGCCGCAAATCAATCTGGATGAACTGGAAGACCTGGAAGGCACACTGTCATTGCTGCGCCAGGCGGATCTGATCTGAACCGGGGGTAAGATTGGGAATCGGCAAGCAAAGTCAGCCGCCACTGCGGATACTGATACCCTCGCTGGCAGTGGCGCTGTGCATGCTGCTTCCGCTGATCTACCTGGTGCTGCGGGCACTGCAGGCGGATCCGGCCACTGTGGCCGAACTGGTACTGCGCCCGCGCAACCTCGAGCTGCTGATCAACACCCTCGCCCTGACGCTGGGCGTGCTGGTGATCAGCACCTTCATGTCCCTGCCTCTGGCCTGGCTGGTTACCCGGACCGACATCGGCCACAAACGCCTGCTGACCATACTCGCCGTCGTGCCACTGGCGGTACCCGGCTACGTCATGGCCTATGCGCTGCTGGGTCTGGGCGGGCACTACGGTATTCTGGCTCAACTGTTCGACTGGCAACTGCCACGCATCCAGGGCTACTGGGGCGCCACCCTGGCGCTGAGTTTCTACACCTTCCCCTATCTGTTCCTGAATCTGCGCGCTGCTCTGCAGGGGCTGGACGGCAACCTTGAGGAAAGCGCCCGCAGCCTGGGTTACAACGAACGCCAGATCTTCACCAAGGTCATCCTGCGCCAGCTCGTCCCGTCACTGATGGCAGGTTGGCTGGTGATCGGACTCTACGTGCTGGGCGACTTCGGTGCGGTGGCGCTGATGCGCTACGAGGCATTCAGCTATGCCATCTTCAACCAGTATTCCGGCGCCTTTGACCGCATCTATGCGGCCTGGCTGTCGCTGATGCTGCTGGCCGTTGCCCTGCTGTTCGTCATGAGCGAAAGCCTCATCCTCAAGCGCCGCCGCCTGGCCAGTGTCGGGCGTGGTATGGCAAGACCCATTGCCCCGCGGCCTCTTGGGTCCATGCGGGTCCCGGCCTACCTCTATCTGGCACTGGTCTACGCCAGCTCCATTGGTCTGCCAGTGCTGATTCTTGGCTACTGGCTGCTGATGTCACCCCCGGATCTGCGCTTCTTCCTGGATGTACCGGCCACCTTTGCCCGCTCGGCCGCCGCCGCCATACCAGCCGGCATACTGGCAGCCGGGTTCGCACTGCCCATTGCCTATTACTCAGTGCGTTACCCATCGCGTTTCGCCACCATGATCGAGCGCTCGGCCTATGTGGGCTATTCCATACCACCGCTGACGCTGGCACTGGCGCTGGTATTCTTTGCGCTGCAGACCGCCCCCATGCTCTACCAGACCCTGTCACTGCTGGTGCTGGGCTGGACACTGGCCACACTCGCTCTTGCTCTGGGCCCGATCCGCAGCACCCTGATGCAGACCCGACCCAACATGGAGGAGGCGGCCCATTCACTCGGCCACGGCCCCGTGACCACCTTCCTCCATGTCGTCTTTCCGCGACTGAGGCGCAGCATGTTCGCCTCTTTCGCGCTGGTCTTTCTGTTCTGTATGAAAGAACTTCCCATTACCTTCCTGCTGGCACCAACGGGGTACACCACCCTGGCCGTGACTGTATTCACCCGGACTTCAGAAGGTATGATGGCGGAAGCGGCCCCCTTTGCCGCCGCCATTGTGCTATTTTCGGGCCTGTCGGTCGGACTGGTGCTTAATCGTGAGGGGGACCGATAACGATGCTCGAGGAATCCCATATCAATTTCAAAAGCAGCTCAGATGGCAACACCATCAGCGCCGGAGGCGGACTCTCGCCGGAGACACTGCTGAGTGTTCAGGGTCTCTCCAAACGCTACCGGGACTCGGACGAGCGCGCCGTCACTGATGTGTCCTTCTCGCTCCAGCGTGGCGAAATCCTGGCGCTCCTGGGCCCCAGTGGCTGTGGCAAAACCACAACGCTGCGCATGCTGGCCGGCTTTGAGCAGCCGGACGAAGGGACAGTGCAGCTTCACGGCCGGGATGTGACCCACCTGGAGCCGCAGAAACGCAACATTGGCATCGTGTTCCAGGACTACGCGCTCTTCCCGCACATGTCACTGGCGCGCAACGTGGCCTTTGCCATGCGCCAAATCCCCAGAGCCCGACGGGACCGCAAGGCCCGGGAGTGGCTGGACATGGTCGGGCTGGCGGAACTGGCGGATCGACTGCCGGATGAGCTCTCCGGCGGCCAGCAGCAGCGGGTGGCGCTGGTCCGCACCCTGGCGGCCGAGCCCGAACTGGTCCTGCTGGATGAACCCTTCTCCAACCTGGACGCCGCCCTGCGCGAGAGCACCCGCAAGGAAATGCGCGCACTGTTCAAGAAAACCGGCACCACAGTGGTACTGGTCACCCATGACCAGGCCGAGGCCATGACCATGGCCGACACCATCGGCGTCATGGACAGTGGCAGACTGCTGCAGCTGGGCGCTCCCCAGGCCGTCTACCGCGAGCCGGCCAGCGCCTTTGTCGCCGAGTTCCTGGGGCACACCAACCTGCTGGCCGGCCACGCCGAGGGCATGTCTGCGGAGACCGACATTGGACGGGTTGCACTGAACGCCTCCGCCTCCGGCCCCGTGACCCTGTCACTGCGCCCCGAGGATCTTTGGCTGGCCCGCTCGGACAATGACGCGGCTGACGACGACGCGGTCATTGTCGATCGCGAATTCCGCGGCCATGACTATTTCTACGTCCTGCAGCGCGGAGACCAGCGCTACTGTGCCATAATTCCCAACCACGATCCGCTTGAAGTGGGAAGCCGGGTGCGGCTCAGCACCCAGCAGCAGGCATCCATACTGCCGTCGGACGGCTGCCCCAACGACAGGAACGAACCATGCTGGTGTGCATCAATTGCAAACAGGGACTGATGGACCCGATCCGCAGTGACGAAGAGCCCGAATACACCGACCGCTATCAATGCGGCCACTGCGGGCACGTGGATACCATCCCCTCCATGCTCATCATCACCAGCCAGCTGGTCTCGGCACTGCTGGGTGGGGCCATCACGGGGTATCTGCTGCAGAAACACCTGCTTGAACTGATCGCCGTTGTCCAGCAGGAGCAACCGGGAAGCATGGAGCTGGCCCAGCACGGCGGGCTCAGCGCCTTTGCCCTGTTCATGCTGGCTGGTTTCATCTACACCCTGCTGCGCGCAATCGGCAACCTGCGCATCCGCCACCACTACCGCCATCCGGGCTGAGGCCAGACTCAGGCGCCCTCAGCCTCCAGAATCCGCTTCTTGCGGCTGACACCCCAGCGATAGCCCCCATAGCCGCCGCTGGCCGGCAGGACGCGGTGACAGGGAATCAGAAGCGCCACCGGATTGGCCCCCACAGCCCTGCCCACGGCCTGGGCGGCTGAGGGATTGCCCAGGCGCCTGGCAATCTGCTTGTAGGTGAAGGTCTGGCCCGGGCTCGTGCGAAGCAGAGAGCGCCAGACCTCCTGCTGGAAGCGGGTACCGATCACCTCCAGCGTGGGCGTGGGCCTGTCACCGCTGTGGGGCCAGGCGTGCAGCGTCTGCTCCAGAGCCTGAACACGCCTGTCGCCCTCCTCAACAGGCTCCGGCGTACACGCCCAGAATGCCCCCGCCTGCTCCAGATACTGCTGGCGCTCCGCGTCACTGTCCAGAAACGCCAGCCGGCACAGTGTGTCGCCGTGCCAGAGCGCGAACGCCTCTCCCCACTGGGAGGCAAAAACGCGATATGCCAGCGGCTCAGCGCCGGAGCGCCGATCAAGCCAGATCACATTCATTCCCTGCTCCTCAGTCAAAAACCATGGGCGCGGTCGCGTCCACGTCCTCACGGCTGATCGATACCCCGTCCTCTTCACTGCTATAGCTGAGCCGGCGCAGCAGCGCCCGACCGGAGTGGTGTTCCAGATGGACCACAAGCATCTCGTCCTCATCTTCCGTGTCCATCAGATGCCCCCGCCCGGCGGCGTAGACCACGAAGGCCACAATGTCGTCCGCCACGCTCATGGCCTCGATGCTTCTGAAAATGAGGCCCACACGCTGCTCATCGTCCGTGCCAGCCTGAAGCGACATATGCACTCCCCGGATACCGCCGGTGCGCGACAGCACAAAGCCCCTGGGGCGGAACTGCTCGCCCTCCTCGGCCACGGCCTCGCGTACCACCGGGAGGGTCTCCGACATCAGCCGGTTCCAGACCACCATGGGGCGATCGTCCTCAACCTGTTCCGGCGGGGTCTGCTCAGAACCCGGTTCCACGGTTGCACAGCCGCCCAGGACCAACGTCATAACCAGGCCGGCCATTAACGGAATCAGTGGTGCCAAATCAAAGCCTCCTGCGCTTGCGCCAACGCGGCGCCAGACCCGTCAGGGTAAACCAACTGCCACCCACACGCACCGCCCGGGTGCATACACAATATATAGTGTGCGCGCATCTTTCCGTAATGTCTTGTACCGGATCGGCCCTGAGGCGCTCAACGGCGCCCATGGCAGCGTTTCGCAGCTGCTGGCTCCGCTGCGGGCGGAGAACTTTTTCTGCAGATCCCGGTTGACACCCACCAAACCCAAACCACACTATATGGGCAAATCGAAGAACAAAAAACGGATATATTGGGGTTGCACCAAAAATGATCCAGCTTGTCAACCACCCGGAACCAACACCGGATACGGGTTTTCCCACACTGGACAACCGCCACCCGGCGCCGGCCCCGCACAAGTCCGCCCGCGTGACCCCCATGGTCACGCCACTCATTGACATAACACAATATCTGGTGCCTTCAGGGTTGCGCGGCACCAGAGCTCATCAATCGCAATAACAGGGAAACCGAGGCCACTCATGAACGCCAAAGTCCAAGATCTGACCAATAACATTCCCTTCCAGGAAACCTCCATCGACATCTGGTCCAGCAAATACCAGCTCAAGACCAAAGCCGGTGATCCTGTGGACAACGACATAGAGGCGACCTATGCGCGGGTCGCCGAGGCGCTCTCCTCGGTGGAACAGAAGAAAAAGCGCGAGCAGGTATTCAAGGACTTCACCTGGGCGCTGCGCAACGGCGCCATCCCGGCCGGACGGATCATCTCCAACGCCGGTGCCGAAGCCCACAAGCCGGCCACCTCCACCATCAACTGCACCGTATCCGGCACCGTCAATGACTCCATGGACAACATCCTGGTCAAGAACCACGAAGCCGGTCTGACCCTGAAAGCCGGCTGCGGCATCGGCTATGAGTTCTCCACCCTGCGCCCCAAGGGCGCCTACGTCGCCGGCGCCGGTGCCACCACCTCCGGCCCGCTGTCGTTCATGGACATCTTCGACCGCATGTGTTTCACCGTCTCCTCCGCCGGCGGCCGCCGTGGCGCGCAGATGGCCACCTTTGATGTGCACCACCCGGACGTGCTCGATTTCATCGAAGCCAAGCGCGAAGACGCCCGGCTGCGCCAGTTCAACCTCTCGCTGCTGATCACCGAGGACTTCATCGAAGCGGTGCGCAACGACGCCGACTGGAAGCTCTCCTTCCCCGTCTCCGAAGAGGAAGTCGAGAAGGAAGGCCTGGACCTGAACGACCCGGAACAGTTCGTCTACCGTGACTTCCCCACCAGAAAGGGCTACGTCACCGACGGTAAAGGCAATGTGGCCTGTCGCATCTACCGCACCCTGCGCGCCCGGGCGATCTGGGACAAGATCATGTCCTCCACCTACGACTACGCCGAACCCGGCTTCATCCTGATCGACAAGGTCAACCGGATGAACAACAACTGGTTCTGCGAAAACATCCGTGCGACCAACCCCTGCGGCGAACAACCCCTGCCGCCTTACGGCAGCTGCCTGCTCGGCTCAGTGAACCTGACCCGCTTTGTGGAGTTCCCCTTCACCGAGAAGGCGCGCTTCAACTACGACAAGTACCGCAAGGTGGTCAGCATCTTCACCCGCATGCTGGACAACGTGGTCGAAATCAATGGCCTGCCGCTGGACAAGCAGCGCCACGAAAT